>FYBJ01001439.1_pt1 | contig 63387 bp, 66 predicted proteins | sample 1134611 | NCBI WGS metagenome assembly FYBJ01 (sample SAMEA104116008, study PRJEB20421) | marine metagenome | isolation source: marine
AGTCTTCTCGACCGCACCATTTTCCCTGATGTCGAAAGATTTGCGGTGACCGTTTGCACGATGGCCGTCGAGGTATCGCGTGTGAGGTGGTGGCCCGGTTCGTCAAACCCGCCGCCGCCGCAGCGCCACCAGGTTCGACACCACCAGCGCGCTGATCACCACGGCCCCGCCGACGATGGCCCAGCGGCCGGGGTCTTCGCCCACGATCGCCCAGACCAGAAGCGGCGCGAGAACGCTTTCGAGCAGGATCAGAAGCGACACTTCCGCCGAGCTGATGTAGCGCGGGCCCAGCGTGAGAAAGCAGGTGCCGAGCGCGATGAAGATGCCGTGGCCGAGGATCAGCGGCCAGAACTCGGGCAAGGCGGACAGCGGCGTGGTGAAGGGCAGCATCGCCAGCGCGCCGCCGATATAGGCGACCGGAATGGCGGGAACCATCGAGATGTCCCTGAGCTGCCGCACTGCCGTCAGGGCTGCGGCATAGGCCGCCGAGACGAAGAGCGCCCAGATGTCGCCTTTCCAAGAGGCGATCTCGTTCTCGTGGCTGCCCGCCGCGATGATCCCGAGGCCCGCCATCACGACCAGCATCGTCAGGACCATGCGGCGGCTGATCCTTTCGCCCAGAAAGACGCGGCCGAAGATCGCGGCAAAGACCGGCATCGAGGCGAAGATGAACACCACATTGGCCACGCTGGTTTGGGTCACGGCCATGACGAAGCCCGGCGTGGTGGCCCCGATCAGCACCATGTAGATCAGCCCCGGCCTGCCGGTGTTCATCGACCGGACGATGGCGCGCGGGCCCATGAAGGCCAGAACGCCCAAGAGGATCACCAGCCCCGAGCCCAATCCGCGCCAGAAGGCGACCGCCAGAGGCTCGGCCTCGATGAGGCGCACGAAGAGCGAGTCGGGTGTGATCAGCAGCACGCCCAGCGCCGTGATCAGGATGCCCCTGAGATGGGTGTTCATCCCGCCGCCTGCCAGTCGCGGATCACGTCGAGCGGGTAAAGCAGCATGAGCACGTTCAGCGCAAGCCCGTCGCGGATGATGATCAGCGTGAGCACCTCGAAGCCGATCATGATGGCAACGCTGACCCAGACGGGCAGCCGCCTGGCAAGCCAGAAACCGAAGTAAACCGTCAGGATGTCGGACAGTGAGTTCAGCACACTGTCGCCGTAGTAGTCGAGCGAGATGGTCACTTCGCGATAGCGTTCAATCACCGCGTTGGAGTTCTCGGTGATCTCCCAGGCGCTTTCCGCCAGTGCCGAGATCACCAGCCGCCACCCCACATCCAGGCGTCGCGCCACCAGCCACAGCACCGCGTAAAAGATGAACCCGTGCATCAGGTGGCTGGGCGTGTACCAGTCAAAGAGCTGCTGCGAGCCTTCGGAGGTGTCGATTGTGCCCCAAAGGTCCACCCAGCCGCATTTGCAGGTGATCTCCCGGCCCATGGCCAAAAGGATCACGAGGGTGGCAATGGTGATGACAGCGGTGAGAATGTAGGGAAGGCGTGTTCTGGTCATGGGGGCAGATAAGCACGGGGTCGCGGGCCTGTCCATCACGTGCTGTGGGCGGGGCAGGTCCGGCGTGGCCATTGCTCCTGCTTCTTACACAAGTGTCACTTAAGACATGTCATATACGACATGTCTTAAGTGATCTTTTCGGCGCGAAACTCGTGGTTTCTGGATGGTGTCCTGACGAAGACGGGACAGTCCCAATTGGTGCGACGAGGTCTCGCCCGGCGCAGAAACCGTGCTAGCGTGGCCGGGAATGCTCCCAGCGAAGGACCTTGCCATGCCCGCCCCCGTAAATCAATTCAAACAGGCGTTGCGCCATGGTCGGCGCCAGATCGGCTGCTGGGCCGGGTTCGCCGATCCCTATGCGACCGAGATGCTGGCCAGTGCCGGGTTCGACTGGCTGGTGATCGACGGGGAACATGCGCCCAACGATCTGCGGACCATCATGGCGCAGCTGGCGATGTTGGAGGGCAGGCATTCGCACCCGGTCGTGCGCCTTCCGATGGGCGAGGCATGGGCGATCAAGCAGGTGCTGGATGCGGGGGCACAGACGCTGCTGATCCCGATGGTCGAAAGCGCGCCCGAAGCCGAGGCGCTGGTGCGCGCCATGCGCTATCCGCCCGAGGGTATCCGCGGCTCGGGGGCCGCGCTGGCACGGGCGTCGCGGTTTTCGGACATTTCCGACTATATCGCCACGGCGAATGACCAGATGTGCCTGCTGGTTCAGGTCGAGACCCGCGCCGGGATAGATGCTCTGGAAGATATTCTGGGCGTCGAGGGCGTGGACGGGGTCTTTGTCGGGCCCTCGGACCTGGCCGCCGACATGGGCCATTGTGGCGACAGCAGCGCGCCGGAGGTGGCCGGGGTGATCCGGGACGCGCTGGGCCGGATCGCGGCGTCGGACAAGGCGGCGGGCATCCTGGCCGTGGATCATGCGGTGGCCGAGACCTATGCCGGCTGGGGGGCGCAGTTCCTGGCTGTGGGGATCGACGTGCTGATGCTGGTGCAGACCGCGCGCGCGCTGCGTGCGCGCTGGGGCGATCCGGGCTGATGTGGCTTCTGGCGGATGTGGGCGGGACGCATTGCCGCGTTGGCCTGGCCGAGGGCGGCGGGCTGTGCGAAGACCGGACGCGGAGCTATCGCAATGACGATTTCGGCGGGCTGGACGGGATACTTTCCCGCTACCTGGCCGAGACGGGGGCGGCCGTCGACGGTCTGTGCGCAGGCGTGGCCGGCCCGGTGCGGCAGGGCAGGGCACGTCTGACCAATCGCGGCTGGCGGATCGAGGCCGATGGCCTTCGCGCCTTGACGGGCGCGCAGGCGGTACATCTGATCAACGATCTCCAGGCGCAGGGCTATGGGCTGGACGATCTGGCACCGGGCACGGTGACGCCGCTCTTTGCCGGGGCAGGCGCCGCGGCGGGGGCGACGCGGCTGGTGATGGGGCTGGGCACGGGCTGCAACGTGGCGGCGGTGCATGATCAGGCGGGGCAGCTTTTCGTGCCGCCGGCCGAGGCCGGGCATTCGGGCCTGCCGCATGTGCCGGGGTTGCCGGGCGGGATCATGCAGGCGCTGGGCGCCGGGTCGGCGCATCTGCCGGTCGAGGCACTCTTGTCCGGGCCGGGGCTGGAGCGGTTGCACGGGCTGTTGTCCGGGGCAGAGGGCGCTGCGATCTGGGAGGCCATGTCGAGGCGCGCGCCGGAGGCCACGGCGACGCTGGAAGTGTTCGCGGCGTTTCTGGGTCATGTGGCGGGCAATTTTGCGCTGATGCACCTGCCGATGGGTGGGGTCTATTTCATCGGCGGCGTGGCGCGGGCGGTCGCGCCGCATCTGGGGTCTGCCTTTCGGTCCGCCTTTGAGGCCAGGGGGCCATATGCGGGGATGATGGCGGATATTCCGGTCTTTCTGGTCACGGATGACGACGCGGCGCTGCGGGGGTGTGCGCGGCTGGTGCGGCAGATGCGCCGCTGATGCCGGTCGCGTGAACTGCCGCGCCCTGGCTTCGCCAGAGCGCGGACGCCTGCGGCGGGCGGGGGGCGCGGGCCTTGCCCGCGCCGGATTTCAGGCCTCCGGCGGGGGTATTTTCCACCAGAAAGAAACGTGAGCGCGTTCACTTTCCGGTCGGAAACACCCGGTCACGCGATGGGTGCGGAGCGCGTGTCGCGGGTGCGATTTGGGCCCGGTCCCTGCGGTCTTTGCCGGTTATACGGGCAGGTTCGCGCGGGTTTCGCGGATGGGCAGGTGCACGATGGCGCTGAACGCGCCCACGCCGATGCCGATCCACCAGACCAGCGTGTAGTCGCCCGTCAGGTCATACATCCGTCCGCCGAGCCAGACACCCATGAAGCTGCCGAGCTGATGCGAGAGGAACACGATCCCGTAGAGCGTGCCCATGTAGCGCAGCCCGAAGATATGCGCCACCAGCCCCGAGGTGAGCGGCACGGTCGCAAGCCACAGCGCGCCCATGGCGGCCGAGAAGATCAGCACCGTGGCCGGCGTCATCGGGGTCAGGATGAACCCTGTCGCCACGACGGTTCGCAATACGTAGATGCCCGCCAGCAGGTTTTTTCTGGCGTAGTACTTGCCGAGATACCCTGCGAGCAGGGTCCCCGCGATGTTCGTCAGCCCGATGACCGAGATCGCCACCGCCCCCAATGCGCTGGTCGTCGTGATCCCCATGCCGTAGAGCAGGCCGTCGGGGGCAATGGGTCGGCTGGCCTCCGTGACAAAGGCGGGAAAATGCGCGGTGATGAAGCCCAGCTGATAGCCGCAGGAAAAGAAGCCCACGAAAATCAGCGCGAAGCTGGGGTCCCTGAAGGCGCGGGTCAGCAGTTCCGCAATGCTTTCCTCCAGTTCGGCCCGGCTGGCCATCTGAGGCGCGCGCATCCAGGGTAGGAGCGCCAGAACCGCGAGGATCGTCGCGGCGAAGGCCACGAACACCATCTGCCAGCTCATCACGCCCAGCAGCATCTCGGCCACGGGGGGCCCGAAAATCTGGCCAACCGAGCCGGCGACCGTGGCGATGGCCAGGCTCATCGAGCGGTTCTCGTCCGAGCTGGCGCGGCCCACCACCGCGAGGATCACGCCAAAGCCGGTGCCCGCGATGCCGAAACCCACGAGAATCTCGTAGAACTGGTGCGCGCCGGGGGTCACGGCGAAGGACGAGAGCACCAGCCCCGCCGCATAGACCAGCGCGCCCAGCACGATCGCCCTGCGGTCGCCGATCCGCTCGGCCAGCGCACCGAAGATCGGCTGCCCGATGCCCCAGGCGAGGTTCTGGATGGCGATGGCCATGGAGAACTCGGACCGGAGCCAGCCGAATTCCCCGGCGATCGGGATCTGGAACACACCGAAGGAGGACCGGATCGCGAAGGAGACCATGATGATGACGCACGCCACGATCAGGACGGGCGTGAAGATGGACGTGGTCTTTGGCATGGAATGCCTCCGGGCGCGCGTGATGGCGCTACCCTACGCGGCCCGGCCCTTGCGTCAATTTCGTATTTGTGATCGCCACAATCACATTTCGCGGGATTTCGCGGCGACCAGCGCGTCGATCTTGGCCTCGAGGGCGGTCATGCGGGTCAGCACCTCGTCGCGATAGGCATCCGTATTGGCCGCGTCCTCTTCGCCATGGGCGGCCTGCATCGAGTTCACGATCAGGCCCACCAGAAGGTTCACCACCGCGAAGGTCGTGACCATGATGAAGGGGATGAAGAACGCCCATGCCCAGCTGTACACGTTCATCACGGGCCGCACGATGCCCATGGACCAGCTTTCCAGTGTCATGATCTGAAAGAGCGTGTAGCCCGAGCGGCCCAGCGTGCCGAACCAGCCGGGGAAGGCCGCGCCGAAGAGTTTGGTCGAGATCACCGCGCCGATGTAGAAGATGATCGACATGAGAATAAAGACCGAGGCCATACCCGGCAGGGCGGTCACGAAGCCCTCGACCACCCGGCGCAGGCGCGGGGCGACCGAGATGACCCGCAGCACCCGCAGGATGCGCAAGGCCCGCAGCGCCGACAAGCCCTGGCTCGCCGGGACCAGCGAGACGCCGACGATCACCAGGTCAAACACGCTCCAGCCGTCGCGGAAGAAGCGAAGACCCCGGGCGTAGAGCTTGGCCGTGATCTCGACGACAAAGAAGGCAAGGGCCGCCTTGTCCAGCGCCAGGATCAGCCCTCCTGCTGTGGCCATCAGCGTATCGGAGGTTTCCATCCCGAGGATGATCGCGTTGAACAGGATGACGCCGATGATCACCTGCCGGGTGAGGGGCAGGTCGAGAAACTGGCTGAGCTTTTCGCGGTGGGTCATCGGCCTCTTTCTGGGATACGGGTCAAAGCGTCTATATGCGGCGCGGCGGGGTGCGGATCAAGGCCGCGGGGCTGCTGCGAATTCGGCTTGGAACCTGGCGGCGGAACGGGCAGGTTGGTGCGGGTAGCAAGGGGAGGGCCCGCCATGGCGCATCCGTTGATCACAGCCCGGCATGTCGAGGCCTATGCGCGCGATGGCGTGGTCCTGATCAGGGGGCTGTTTGCCGATCATGTCGAGACGTTGCGCGCAGGGATCGCGCGCAACATGGCCGAGCCGGGGGACTACGCCGCCGAGAACCTGCAGGAGGGCGAGGCGGGACGCTTCTTCGACGATTACTGCAACTGGCAGCGTATCCCCGAATTTCGCGCGGTGATCGAAGGGTCGAGCGTGGCCGAGGCGGCGGCGGAGCTGATGCAGTCCGAGACGGTGCAGGTCTTTCACGACCATGTGCTGGTCAAGGAACCGGGGACAACAAAGCCCACGCCCTGGCACCAGGATGCACCCTACTATTTCGTCGAAGGGCGGCAGACGGTCAGTTTCTGGTCGCCTGTCGATCCGGTGGGCGAGGCCACGCTGCGCTGCGTCGCGGGCTCGCATCTGTGGGAGACGCCGGTGTTGCCGGTGCGCTGGCTGGCCGAGGATGACTTCTATCCCGACAGCGACGCCTACCGCCCGGTGCCGGACCCTGATGCCGAAGGCATGGACATCCGCGAATGGGCGATGGCGCCGGGCGATGCGGTGGCGTTCAACTTCGCCACGCTGCATGGCGCGCGGGGCAACGCGGCGACGGCGCGGCGGCGGGCGTTTTCGCTGCGGCTGGTGGGAGACGATGCGCGCTATGTCGAGCGGCCCGGACGCACATCCCCGCCTTTTCCGGGGCATGGGATGACGCCCGGGCAACGGCTGCGCGAGGATTGGTTTCCGGTCATCTGGCCGTCTGGCTGAGGGTGGTACACAGGGTTTCGCGCCGCCTCAATTGTCGCGTGTCCGGCAATGGCCGGTCGGCAGCGGGCGGGGGAAAGTTCAGCCGGAAGACGCGACAAGCTGTGTCAGGAGGCTGACATGGCCTGCCGGGGCTTCGGGCATATCGAGAACCAGTGCCGTTGCGGTTTCGACCCAGCCTGCATGGGCCCCGCCTGCACAGGCAAGGACAAGCGTGCCGTCCCGCAGCGCGGCGTCCACGAGACAGCGGTGGCCGATGAGGATGCCGGCCCCTGCCTTGGCCTCCTCGACGGCCATGGCATAGAGCGAATAGCGCGGGCCTGCCATGGTGTCGGGAAGGGGCGTGCCGGTGGCTTCGGCCCAGTCGGTCCAGTCGGTGGACCAGCTTTCGTCATGAAGAAGCGTGTGGCCGGCCAGATCGGCGGGGGTCCGGATCGTCGCGGCCAGCGATGGTGTGCAGACTGGCGCGATGGCGTCATGGGCAAGCACGGTGTCGCTCGGACCGGGCGTGCGCAGAAACAGGCTGGCGTCGAACATTTCGCGCCTCAGGTTGGGCGGGGTCTCCAGGGCCGTGACCGACAGACGCCGACCGGCCAGCGCGGCCCGCAGGGCCGGAAGGCGCGGCGTGAGCCAGAGCTGTGCGACGCTGGGCAGGGCAGCGATCTGTATCGGCGGATCGGGGCGCAGGGCGGCGAGGCAGCGCATGGCGTCTCCCATCCCGTCGAAGGCCGCTGTCAGGGCAGGGCGCAGGCGTTGTCCTGCTTCGGTAAGCGCCACGCCCTGCGCGCGGCGGGTGAAGAGAGACGTTCCGGCCCAGTCCTCGACGGTGCGGATATGCTGCGAAATGGCTCCGGGCGTGACAGAAAGCTCTTCGGCGGCGGCGGCAAACCCGCCGAGGCGCATGGCCGCCTCGGTGGCGCGCAGGGCGTTGAGAGGCGGGCCTTTCGGGCGCGGTGGTGAGATGGGCATGTTCTAGGCCTAGTTTTTCTAAACCTATAAACAGGTAAACTGGTTTGCTCATATTCGCAATCGCGGGTTTGATGCGGGCAGGATCACACGGGAGGCGTGACGATGACGCTGGAGAAACGCGATTGGGTGCCGGAGGGCTGCGAGGCCCTGGTACGGAAGCTGGCGGCGCGCACGGCGGCGCAGGGATCGGGCGAGATCATGGCGCGGCTCGGGGCCTTGGCCGAGGAAAACCGCGCCATTCACGAACGCCGGTGTTTCAACCTCAACCCTGCCACCAACGTGATGAACCCGCGCGCCGAGGCGATGCTGGCCTCGGGCATCGGATCGCGCCCGTCGCTGGGCTATCCGGGCGACAAGTACGAGATGGGTCTGGAGGCCATCGAAGAGATCGAGGTGATCGCCGCCGAACTCTGTGCCGAGGTCTTTGACGCGCGCTTTGCCGAGATCCGGGTGCCATCGGGGGCGCTGGGCAATCTTTATGCGTTCATGGCGACCTGCAGGCCGGGGGACACCATCATCGCACCGCCTGCCACGATCGGCGGTCATGTGACGCATCACGAGGCGGGCTGTGCCGGGCTTTACGGTTTGCGGGTGCTGCACGCGCCGGTGACGGCGGACGGGTACACGGTCGACCTGGCCGGGCTGCGCGACCTGGCGCACAAGGCGAACCCGGCGCTGATCACCATTGGCGGATCGCTCAACCTCTTCGAGCATCCGGTGCGCGAGGTGCGCCAGATCGCCGATGAGGTGGGGGCGAAAGTGCTGTTTGATGCGGCGCATCAATGCGGGATCATCGCGGGGCGCGCGTGGAAGAACCCGTTGGCCGAAGGCGCGCATCTGATGACGATGAGCACCTACAAGAGCCTCGGCGGGCCGGCGGGCGGGCTGATCGTGAGCAATGATGCCGGGCTGGCCGAGCGGCTGGATGCGATCGCCTTTCCGGGGATGACGGCGAATTTCGATGCGGCCAAGTCGGCGGCGCTGGCGGTGACGATGCTGGACTGGCGCGAGCACGGGGGCGCCTATGCACAGGCGATGACAGACCTCGCGCAGGCGCTGGCCGGGGCGATGAAAGAGCGCGGCCTGCCGGTGTTCGAGGGCGCGCAGGGGGCCACGCGGTCACATCAGTTCGCGGTAGAGGCGGCGCCGTTCGGGGGCGGTCAGGCGGCCTCGAAGACGCTGCGCCGCGCGGGGTTCCTGGCCTGTGGCATCGGCCTGCCGATTGACCCGGTTGACGGCGACATGAACGGGCTGAGGATCGGCACGCCCGAGCTGGTGCGCTGGGGCGTGACGCCGGGGGATGCGGGCCAGATGGCGGAGCTGATCGCGCAGGCCCTGACCGGGAATGATCCCGAGGCGCTGGCCCCGCGCGTGGCCGAATGGCGGACGACATTCGACCGGCTGCATTACGTGATCGGGTGATGCCGCGCAGGTGCCGGGGTGAACCCCGGCCTACGATGCGATGCGCCCCTTTGCCCCTTGGCGCTTACCTCGGCAGCGGGTTCAGGGCCTTGTTGTAGGGCGTCCAGTCGGTGATCTCGGGGTAATACATCTCGCGCCAGCGCCGCACGCGCCTGTTCATCACGCGCCGCCAGAGCGGTGGCACCATCGCCGCCATGGTCATCAGCGGATAACCATAGGGCAGCTGGGGGGCGTCGGCCTCGGAGTAGTTCTGCAAGAGCGGAAACCGGCGGTCGGGTTTGTAGTGGTGATCCGAGTGCCGTTGCAGGTTGATCAGCAGCCAGTTCGACGCCTTGTGCGCCGCGTTCCACGAATGGCGCGGCTGGACATGTTCGTATTTTCCGTCGCCCAGATGTTTGCGCGTCAGGCCGTAATGTTCGATGTAGTTGACCAGCTCGAGCTGCCAGACCGCCACAAAGGCCTGGGTGAGGAACAAAAACAGCCCCACCCAGCCGCCCAGAAGCAGTGCCAGCAGCAGCATCGCCGCCTGAAGCGCCCAGTAGCGGAAGAACGGGTTCGAAAGGTCCGTCCACGCGAGGTTCTTGCGCGCCAGCATCGCCTTTTCCGCGGCGAAGGACGAGGTCAGCGTCTCGCGCAGCACACGCGGAAAGAACCGGTGAAAGCCCTCGTTGTAGCGCGCCGTGACCGGATCACGCGGCGTGCCGACATAGCGGTGATGGACCAGCAGATGCTCGGAGCGGAAATGCGAATAAAGCACCATGGCCAGCAGCAGATCGCCCATCGTCCGTTCAAACTTGGGCTTCTGGTGCATCAGCTCGTGGCTGTAGTTGATCCCGACCGTGCCGGTGATCACCCCGATCCCGAAAAACAGCGCCCATTTCTCGAAGATCGACAGATGCGTCGCATCGCTCGCATACCAGATCATCCCGAACAGCAGCACGAACTGGATCGGCATCCAGATCAGCGTGATCAGGCGATACCAGCGCAGATGCTCGTCCCCGGTCCCGGGGTCGGCGTTCTCGGTGTAGAGCCCGACATAGAAATCCAGGACCGTGAAGAAATACCAGGTCGCCACCGGCAGCAGGATCAGCGTCCAGCCGCCATAGGCCGCAGAGATCAGCGCCAGCGGCACCAGCAGGAGCGACATCCAGAAGGGCAGCGCGCGGCGCAGGCTCGACATTGCATTGGGTGGGATCATGGGGTCACTCGTCGACAGTCCGGGGTTGCGGCGGTGGTCTACACCATTTCGTTCAGCTTGGCACGGGCCAGATCATGCACCTTGCGCATGACGGTGGGTAATTTCGAAGGCCGAAAGGTGGTTTTTGGGTGAAATTCACCGCGCCCGGGCACCGCGTCCTGCGGCACCTGCGCCACCATGACGCGCAGGCGCAGGTGGAAATGGGTGAAGCTGTGCAGCGCCTCTTCGCCCAGTTCCTGCCAGGCCGCCTGCATCGGTGGCGCGGGCTGCGGTGCATCGCTCCAGTCGGTTCCGGGCCAGCCCAGCATACCCCCCAAAAGCCCCCTGGGCGGTCGCGTTTCCAGAAGCAGCGCGCCATCGGGACGCCGGGCGACATAGGCGATGCCGATGCGCGTGGGCCTGGGTTTTTTCGGGGTCTTTCCGGGCAGGTCGGATGCGGTTCCGGCGCGCCGCGCGGCACAGGGCTGTCTCCAGGGGCAGAGGCCGCAGGACGGGCTGCGCGGGGTGCAGATCGTGGCGCCCAGATCCATCACGGCCTGGGCATAGTCGCCGGGCCGGGCCCGGGGGGTGAGGGTGGCGGCGCGCGCGGTCAGCTCGGGCTTGGCGGCCGGCAGTGGCGTTGTGATCGCAAAAAGCCGCGCCATCACCCGTTCGACATTGCCATCCACAACGGTGGCCGGCCGGTCAAAGGCGACGGCGGCAATGGCCGCAGCCGTGTAGGGCCCTATCCCGGGCAGTTTCTGCAGCGCCTGGGGTGTGTCGGGGAACCGTCCGCCCAGGTCATCGGCCACGATCCGCGCGCATTTCAGAAGGTTGCGCGCACGGGCGTAGTAGCCAAGCCCCGCCCATTCGCCCATCACCGCCTCATCCGGCGCGGCGGCTAGGTCCTGCACCGTGGGCCAGAGCGCGGTAAAGCGCTCGAAATAGGCCTTTACGGCGGCCACGGTGGTCTGTTGCAGCATGATCTCCGACAGCCAGACCCGGTAGGGATCAGGGGCCACGCCACGCGCCCGCGCGCGGGGCAGGACACGCCACGGCAGGTCGCGGGCATGGGCGTCGTACCAGTCCAGCAGGCTTGCGGCATCGGCGGTTTCACACATTCGTTATCCTCGGGTCTGGTTAGGGGCTGGCATCCGGGCGGATTGGCCCTAGAATGTGCCCCGAAACGGGGAGCGCATCCATGGTGGATCGTAAGTCAAGCACGCGCGGGTTCAAGCGGACCTCTCAGCTTTTGCAGGATCGTATCCGCAAAGCCTCGGAAACGCGCGGTTTTGCGCAATCGCAGCTCCTCACGCGCTGGGCCGAGATCGTGGGAGAAGAGGTCGCCGGTATCGCGCGGCCCGTCGAGGTGTCCTATGGCCGCCAGGGCTTTGGGGCGACGCTGACCCTGCTGACCACCGGCGCGCAGGCCCCGATGCTCGAGATGCAGCGCGAACAGCTGCGCGAAAAGGTCAACGCGGTCTATGGCTACAACGCCATTTCCCGGATACGGATCACCCAGACGGCAGCCACCGGTTTTGCCGAGGGCCAGGTCGAATTCACACCTGCCCCGCAGGCGGATACACGGCCCCGGATTGCCCCCGGCACGGCCCGTGCGGCCGAGGCTCTTGCCGGGCCGGTCAGGGATGCCGGCCTGCGCCGCGCGCTCGAGGCGCTGGGCGCGCAGGTGCTGACGAAACAGAAACACTGATCCGGAGAGGGATATGGACATGAACAAGTTTGTAGCGATCGGCGCCGTGGCCGTAGGGATCGGCGGGGCCGTTCTGTGGATGACCATGCGCGGCGACGAGACCGCGCGGGACGCGGGCGTGACCCAGATCAGCACCGGGACCGAGATGGAAACCGTGGCCGGTGCACCGGATGCACCCGATACCTCGGGCATCGTCGAGATGACCCTGGGCCCCGCGGATGCCAAGGTGACGATCGTGGAATATGCCTCGTTCACCTGCCCGTATTGCGCGCGGTTCCACAAGGATCAGTTCAAGCAGCTGAAGGCCGACTATATCGACACGGGCAAGGTGCGTTTCGTCTATCGCGACGTCTTTTTCGACCAGCTGGGGCTCTGGGCCTCGATGGTGGCCCGTTGTGCGGGACCCGAGAAGTTCTTTGGCATCTCCGACATGATCTACAACCAGCAAAGCGACTGGATCGCGGGCGGAGACCCGGTGCAGGCCTCCGACAACCTGCGCCGCATCGGCAAGGTGGCGGGGCTGGACAAAGCTCAGCTGGATACCTGTCTGGAGGACGAGGACAAGGCGCGTGCGCTGGTGACCTGGTTCCGCGCCAATGCGGAGGCCGATGATGTCAGCGCGACCCCGACGCTGCTGATCAACGGCAGGAAGTACTCGAACATGAGCTATGCCGACCTGAAAGGACTGGTCGACGAAAAGCTGGCTGAATAGATGCACGCACCACTGGAAGGTTTGCGGGTCATCGAGCTGGCCCGGGTTCTGGCTGGCCCCTGGGCCGGTCAGACGCTGGCGGATCTCGGCGCCGAGGTGATCAAGGTCGAAAGCCCGACGGGTGATGACACGCGCAACTGGGGCCCGCCCTTCATCGACCGCGACGGCGACCGGACGGCGGCCTATTTCCACTCCTGCAACCGGGGCAAGCGTAGTGTGACGGCGGATTTCCGCACCCCCGAGGGGCGGGACCTGGTGCGTGATCTGGTGCGCGGTGCGGATGTTGTGATCGAGAATTTCAAGGTCGGGGGGCTTGCCAAATACGGTCTCGATTACGCGAGCCTCGCGGAGATCAACCCGCGGCTGATCTATTGCTCGATCACCGGGTTCGGGCAGGACGGACCTTATGCGCATCGCGCAGGGTATGACTATATCGTCCAGGGCATGTCCGGACTGATGTCGATCACCGGCGAGCCCGAAGGCCAGCCGATGAAGGTGGGCGTGGCGCTGACGGATGTGTTCACCGGCGTCTATGCCTGCACGGCGATCCTGGCCGCGGTTCACCAGCGCGCGCAGACCGGCCGCGGCCAGCAGATCGACATGGCGCTTCTGGATGTGGCCGTGGCGATCTCGGCGAACCAGGCGATGAACTATCTCGCGACCGGAGAGTCCCCGGTGAGGATGGGCAATGCGCATCCAAACCTGTCGCCCTATCAGGTCTTTGATTGTGCCGACGGCCATATCATCATCGCCACCGGCAACGATCCGCAATACCAGCGCCTCTGCGGTCTGCTGGGGGTAGAGGACCTGGCGACGCATCCAGACTATGTCCACAATTCCGACCGGGTGGCGAACCGCGCCGCGCTGGATGCCGCGTTGCAGGCAGAGACGGGAAAATGGACCAAGGCCGATCTTCTGGCGGCCTGCGAGGCCGAAGGCGTGCCCGCCGGGCGGATCAACGACATGGCCGAGGTCTTTGCCGATCCCCAGGTGCAGGCGCGTGGTCTTCGCATCGACCCCGAAGGCGTGCCGGGTGTGCGCACGCCCATCCGGTTCTCGGAGGCCGGGCTGAGGCTGGACCGGGCCTCGCCGAAACTGGGTCAGGACAACGACGGCTGAGCGCCCGGTAGTAAATTGCAATTATTTTTTTCCGGGTCGGAATTTTGCAAAATTCCGGTCCCGGTGACCGATCCGTGGCGCGGCATTGGTGCCCGCCGCCATTTTCCGCGCGGAAAACAGGCCAGAAAATGCGCATTTTCTGACCCGGAATTTGCGCAAATTCCGGGCGCTCGGCTCAGAAACCTTCGAGGGTCCCCAGCCGCTCGTACAGATAGCGCGCGATCAGGCCCGCGCCCTCGGCATTGGTATGCACCTCGTCGTAGAAATGCCGCGCCGGATCGAAGGGCACCTCGGATTTCAGATCGAGACAGATCGCATCCACCGCGCGGCACCGTGCGAGGATCGTGCCGGCGATGCGGGTCTCGATCCGGTAGACATCGACGCCGTTGATCGGTCCGAACCGATCGACATAGCGGTTCAGAAATCCCGGCGCGATCTCCGGGATGCCCCAGGGTTCTCCGTCACGCATGACCCAGGCGGTGCTGCGCTGGGTGACGAAGATAGGCGTGGCGCCCATGTTGCGGGTCAGGCGGGCCAGTTCCTCGATATTGCCGCCCAGAACATCCAGCGCCCGGCGCGTATCGGCGTTGTCCAGGTCGGCGTCGCCCAGAGTGCCGGTATTCACCATTCCCGCGCCACCGGCGAAATTGGCCGGATTGACGTAATGGGTCAGTTCCGGCGAAAGATAGACCTGCTTGGCAATCAGGTAGAGCTGATAGAGCGCGGATTTCTCGCGGATGAAAAGCTGCGCCCGCAACAGACGACCCTGAGCGGCGACCGTGTCGTATTCGGGCTTGTCCGCCACGATCAGCGCGTCGTTGATCCCGACATAGAACAGGACATAGCGCGGCTTGAGCCCGTCGATGCGGGAAAACCAGTCCTTGAAGTTCGAGATATGCCCAAAGCTCGACTGGCCGTCGATCCCGGCATTGGCGATGATCACCTCGCGCCCCTCGGCCGCGAAAAGCGCACGCAGCTGGGCCTGGAACGTGTCGGCATCGTCGAGATAGCGCTGGTCCGTGGTGCTGCCGCCCACGGTGAGGATGTCTATGGCATCCAGCGCGCCGGTCAGCCCGCGAAACCCGTTGCCATCGCGGGTATAGCGGATCGTCTCGGGACCGTCGGGCAGCGGGTTGGCGCGCACCAGCGACACGTTGCGCGGCTTGGTGAACTGAAGCAGCGCGTGGGTCTGCGAGAACCAGGTGCCGAAGATCAGTTCGACCCCGACCAGCAGGACGGCAAGAATGGCAAGATTGATTGCGATCACGCGCAGCATCGGCGGCGGCCTTTCTGGCATCGGGTTCCGGCTCTGTGTCTCCCGCTTAGCATCGCACGGAAAAATGGCCAAATTTTGAGTGCGATCCAGAGCGGAGCCATGGTGCAATTCTCAGGTGGTAAAGGCCTGTGGGATCGGGCATCGTCGCGCCATTCCGGTGACAAGGACCGCCCGAGCCATGCCCCCACGCCGCCCCCTGTGGCTGATCTGCGCGCCTGTGGTGTTCCTGCTTTTATGGTCGGGTGGCTACGCGGTGGCCAAGATCGGGCTGCAATACAGCACGCCGATGACGATCCTGTCGCTGCGCTACGGGCTGGTCGTGGTCATCATGGTGCTGGCCTTCGCGATCTGGCGCCCGCCCCTGCCGAAGACGCGGGCCGACTGGATGCATCTTGGCATTGTCGGCTTTCTCATCCAGACGATCTATTTCGGGATGACATATTTCGCCTTTCGCCTCGGGGTGGCGGCGGGCACGGCGGCGCTCGTGATGTCGTTTCAGCCGATTCTGGTGGCGCTCATCGCACCGCGATGGTCGGGCGAGGCGGTGGGGCGCAGCCGCTGGATCGGGCTGGCTCTGGGTCTGATCGGAGCGGCGGTGGTGATCACCTCGCGTTCCACCGTCGAGTCCCCGACACTGGCCGGTTTCGCACTGGCGCTGCTGGGCCTGGCGGGGATCACCCTCGGTTCGCTCTGGGAGAAACGCTTTGGCCTCAGCCATCACCCGATCACCGCCAATCTCATCGGGTATGCGGCCGGGCTGGCGGGGGTGCTGCCACTGATGCTTCTGCTTGAGCCGATGCAGATCAACTGGACCTGGCAGTTCTCGGTCGTGATGGTCTACCTGGTGCTGGGCAATTCGGTGATCGCCGTGGGGCTCCTGCTCGCGATGATACGGGCGGGCGATGTCAGCCGTGTGTCGGCGCTGTTCTACCTCGTGCCGCCGCTCGCGGCGGTGATCGCGTGGTTTGCCCTCGGCGAGGCCATGCCGCCCCTGGCCTGGCTCGGCATGGGGCTGGCCGCCGTCGGGGTCCGTGTGGCCACGCGGCGGTAGGGTCCTGACCCTGGCCGGGGGGCTTCAGCCCAGCATCTCCTTCATCACCGACAGCAACGCGGCCACCTCGGCCTCGGTGTTGTAGTGGCAAAGCGAAATCCGGATGCTGTCCTCCAGCCCCAGCGGGGTCAGCACGTTGCCGCTGTAGTGGTCGGCCTTGCGGGTATGGGTCCGGATGCCGGCCTCGTTGAGACGGGCGACGACCTCGGGCGACGGCATGTCCGCGACCGCGATACAGACCAGCCCTTCGCGCGCCGGGTTGTCCGCGCCGCCGATGATCGTCACGCCGTCCATCTCGGCCAGCCCCGGCAGGTTCCCGGTGCCATGGATCAGCGCATTGGTCAGATGCATCTCATAGGCATGGATCGCGCGCCCCGCCGCCTCGATCCGGGCGCGTCGGCCGGTCTCGTCCGAGACCTCGCCGCCCAGCCAGTCGAAATAATCCACCACATCGCTCATGGTCGCATAGGAGCCGGTGTCGCGCGTGCCGAACTCCCACCCGCCCGCCGGCGCATCGATCAGCATGTCATGCGGCAGCGCCGTCAGCCGGTCCGAAATCCAGGCCACTCCGTAGCCGTGCCGCGAAAACACCTTGTAGGGCGAGATCGCGTAGCCATCGACGTCATAGCTGTCGATGTCGAGCTGCCCATGCGCCGCGTGCTGGATCCCGTCGACGATGATCATCGCCCCGGGCGCTGTGGCCCGGATCGCGGCGGCAATCCCGGCCACGTCCATGCCCATGCCGGTGACGGGCGAGGCGTGCAGGATCGTCGCCACGGCCACATCGGGTGTCATCTGTGCTGCGTAATGCTCGGGCGTCACCATGCCGGTGGCGTCGTCATGGCCGGTATCGACGTAGTCCAGCCCCGCGATCCCCGCCCAGCGACGTGCGGCACTGCGGCTGGCGGGATGCTCGATCGAGGAGCCGATCACCTTGGCGTCCCTCGGCGCGTTCACACAGGCCGTGCGGATCATGCGAAACAGCAGTTCGGTGCCGCTTTCGCCCACAAAGAACTGACCCGAGGACGTGTTCATCAGGGTGGCCATGTCCGCCCTGGCCCGGGCGATGATGTCCACCAGAGCATGGCTTGCCGCATTGTCGCGCCCCTGGTTGTCGGGGATGGCGGCAAACCTGGCAGAGGTTTCGGCCACGGATTTCAGCGTCAGCGCCCCGCCTGCATTTTCAAAGAAGATGCGCGGTCCCTGGAACGGGCATTCGTCGACATGCGCAAAACGCGCGCGAATGGCGGAAACAAGCTCGGGGCGATCCTCAATCATGCACGGGTCCTCGGTGAATGCGCGCCTTCAGCCTAGGGCGCTGTGTTGGCACCGGTATGCCCGAATGCGGCAGGAAATGTCGATTGTGAACCATGTCGGAATTTGGACAGACGCGCCGCGTTCGGCCCGTAAGGTTGGGATGACATATCAGGGAGGGCACCATGGGCAAGGTACTAAGCGCCGGGCAGATCGCGGCCTACGAGCGGGACGGGTTCGTGGCCCCCCTCGACATCTTCACCGCGCAGGAGGCCGCCGAGTTGCGCGCCGAGCTGGAGGCCGCCGAAGCGAAATGGCCCGAAGCCTTCGTGGGGGCGGCCCGCAACAACGCGCATCTCAACCTGATGTGCCTGGACCGGATCGTGCATGACACGACTCTGGTGGATGCCGTCGAAGACCTGATCGGCCCGCATATCCTGAACTACGGTACCGTGCTCTTCATCAAGGAGCCGGGCGATCCGGGCTTCGTCAGCTGGCATCAGGATGCGCGCTACATGGGGCTCGAGCCGCATGTGGGCATCACCGCCTGGGTGGCGCTGTCGCACAGCAACGAGGACAGCGGATGTATGCAGATGATCCCCGGCAGCCATCATGAGCTCAGGCAGCACGAAGACACGTTCGGCGACACCAACATCCTCACGCGGGGCCAGGAGGTGCTGGGCGTGGATGAAAGCAAGGCTGTGTCGCTGGTGCTGCGCCCGGGGCAGGCGTCCTTTCACTCGGCACGGGTGATCCACGCCTCGCAGCCCAATTCCAGCAGGGACCGCCGCATCGGCTTTGTGATCCAGCCCTACATGCCGCCCGATGTGCGGCAGACGATCACCCCCACCGGGGCACAGCTGATCCGGGGACGCGACCCGCACGGGCATTTCTACCGGCTTGGCCGTCCGCAGGGCGACATGAACCCCGCCGACATCGAGGCGCGCGACAAGGTCAACGATGAATGGGCCGACATCCTCTACCATGGCGCGGAAAAACGCCGCGACTACTGACGCAGGAGCCCTGACCTCCTGCGCCCCCGCTCTCCGCAGGGGTGCGGGTCCCGGCGCAGCCGGGGGAGGTTCTGACACCGGCTCCGTGCCCCGTGCCGCGCGTCCCGCATCGCCGGGGGAGGCGTCGGCGATGGCTTGTTTCGCCCCGTCAGGCAGGGGTTTGCCCGGCTGGTGTCAGAGACCGATCCGGTCCAGCGCCGCGTCAACCGCGCTCCAGTCGGCGATCTCCAGCCGCACAGGCAGCGTGACCACCTTGGCGCGGAACTCGGGCGGCAGGCGCACCGCGTCCTTTTCGGTGGTGACCAGCTGTGCGTCCAGAAGCCGCGCCTCGCCGGCCAGCCGGCCCAGCAGCGCCGGCGTCAGCGGCTGGTGATCCTCCAGCGCCTCGGCGCGCACCACCTCGACGCCCAGCCCGCGCAGCGTGGCAAAGAATTTCCCGGGATGGCCGATCCCGGCAAAGGCCAGTGCCCGGGTCCCGGCCCAGATCATGCCGGTCTCCAGCGGCCTCAGCGCACCGGTGACATGGGGCAGGGCGATGTGGTCGGCCCAGGTTTCGGCAAAATCCGCCTGCGCGCGGCGGCCGCCGATGCTCAGCACCATGTCGGCGCGTGCCAGCCCGGCCGCCACGGGTTCGCGCAGCGGGCCTGCCGGAATGCACAGCCCGTTGCCGAACCCCCGCGCCGCATCCACCACGATCAGCGACAGGTCCTTGGCCAGATCGGGGTTCTGGAACCCGTCATCCATGAGGATCGCCTGTGCGCCCGCCGCCTCGGCGGCCCGGGCGCCTTCGGCCCGGTCGCGCGCCACCCAAACCGGTGCAAAGGCGGCCAGGAGCAGGGGCTCGTCCCCGACCTCGCCGGCGGTGTGGGTCCGTTCGTCGACCTGCACCGGGCCGTCCAGGCGGCCGCCATGTCCGCGGCTGATCACATGGGCGGTGACGCCGCGCGCGGCCAGATGCATGGCCAGCGCGATGGTCGTGGGTGTCTTGCCGGTGCCGCCCGCGTTCAGGTTGCCCACGCAGATCACCGGTACACCGGCGCGGTGGCGTGCGGGGCGGGCCACGCGACGTGCGGTGGCGCGGGCATAGAGCGCGCCCAGGGGCGACAGCAGACGGGCCAGGGCCCCGGGCCGCCCGGGCGGTGTGAACCAGTGGCGCGGCGCGCGCATCAGTGGGCCTCGAGCACGTCGAGCGTGTCCTGCACCAGGTCGATGATCCGGTCGGTCACCTGCGCCCCGACCGAGGCCACGTCCCAGGCCGCATGGGCCATGGCCGCCGACTGATCCGGCGCGATCAGCCTGCCCAGCGCGGCGGCGAGCGTGTCGGCGTCGCGCACGATGCGCGCCGCACCTGCATCGGCAAAGCGCCGATAGGTGCCGAGGTAGCGGCCCACGTTGGGACCGTAGAGAATGGCAGAGCCATGGGCGGCCGGCTCATTGGGATCCTGCCCGCCAAAGCCCGGCACCAGCGAGCTTCCCATCAGCGAAATCGTGGCCAGACGGTACCACAGGCCCATGTCGCCCTGCGTGTCGCCCAGTATGATCTGGGTGGTGTCCTCGGGCAGTGCGCCTTCGGACCAGCGCAGCGTATCGAACCCCTCGGCGTCGAGCCGGGCGGCAAAGCCATCCGCATCCTCGGACCTGGCCGGCACCAGGATCAGCATCAGCCGGTGCGCCATGCGCGTGACCTTGCGGTGCGCCGACAGGATCGTGTCCAGCTCACCCTCGCGTGCCATCGCGGCCAGCCAGACCGGGCGGCTTCCCAGGAGCGCGGCCAGTTCGTTGCGCTCGGCCTCGTCGCAGGGCAGCGGCAGTGTACCTTCCTGGAAAATGCCGGTGACGGCGATCTCGGTATCGCGCACGCCCATCCTGAGAAGCGCACGCTCGGTGCCCGCATCCTGCGCCAGGATCATCGCAAAGCTGTTCAGAAGCGCGCGGGGCAGGTCGGGAAACCATCGCCATGCCGGACGGTCCAGCGTGCCGCGGCTGGCATCCACCAGGTAGAGCGGGACGCCGCGCCGGTCGGCACAGGTCAGCAGCGCCGGTTGCAGATCGCCCCCGGTCCAGAGGCACAGATCGGGCCGCCAGTGATCGAGAAAGCGCTCGCTGGCGGCGACGTTTTCCTCGGGCAGGGTCGCCCGCACCAGGCACGGCGCCTCGAGCACGGTGTCGGGCATGTCCGGCCCGCGGGTCAGCACCAGCGACAGGTCCGGCCTGAACTGGCGAAGGCGGCTGACCAGCTGGACCAGCGCATGGGCATGATCCGTCGTGTCGGCATGGCCCCAGATCAGCTCGCCTTCGGGGCGCGGTGCGGGCGGGGTCGTGTCCCGCGCAGGCCCCCCCCGTGCGTTGCGCCGGGCCCAGGCCATGTAGGCGGTAAGGCTGATCGACTGGACCATGATCCGCGCCGCTCAGCCCCGTGCCCTGCGCGGTCGGGCCGCGCAGGACAGGCGGCAAGGCGCGCGATGAAAGGCAGGAAGCATGAGCGTCGATCCGCATATGGCCACAGGCTGGCGGCAGCCTACGGTCTTGGCGCCGCGCGTCAAGGTGGGCAGGGAGCCGGAAAATGCACATTTTCCGGACTGTTTTCCGCGCGGAAAACACGCCTTGTGGCTGGTCTTGCGCGCCGGTGGACGGTATGGCTCTTGCGGCGATCCCGGAGGTGCCGCGCGTGAAACCCTTTCTGATCCTGCAGCTGCGGCCCGAAACCGAGGCCTCGGACAGCGAGTTTGCCGCCTTTCTCGACAAGGGCGCGCTGGGCGCGGACGAGGTGATCCGCGTGCGGCTGGACCAGCAGGCCCTGCCCCGGGATCTGTCGCTGGACGATCTCAGCGGCATCATCGTCGGCGGCGGGCCGGGCTGTGTCAGCGACGCGCCTGCGGACAAGGACCCTGTCGAGGCGCGCATCGAGGCGGCGGTCCTGTCGCTGATGCCCGAGGTGACCGGGCGGGATTTTCCCTTTCTCGGATGCTGTTATGGCATCGGCATCCTGGGCAGGCATCTCGACGGCGAGGTCAGCAAGGCGGCCTATTCCGAGCCGGTGGGCACCTCGGCCTGCCGGGTCACGCAAGAGGGCCGTGACGATCCGCTTCTGGACGGCGTGCCGGAGGTCTTCGAGGCCTTCGTGGGCCACAAGGAGGCGATGCAGGCGCTGCCCGAGGGCTGTGTGCATCTCGTGGCGTCCGACCCATGCCCGTTCCAGATGCTGCGCCACGGCGACAATGTCTATGCCACGCAGTTTCACCCCGAAGCGGACGCAAAAGGGTTCGAGACGCGCATCAACATCTACAAGCATCGCGGCTATTTCCCGCCCGAGCGGGCCGAGGACCTGATTGCCATGTGCCGCGCGGCGGATGTGCAGGCGCCCGAGAAGGTTTTGCGCAATTTCGTGCGGCGGTACCGTCGGTAAGCGGCGGATCTCGAGTATTTTTGGAAAGATGAAGAGCGGGGTGCGCCCGCGTCACCCTGCGAGCCAAGCAAAGGCGGTGGCGCTGGCCTTGCGCCAGCTCAAGTGGGTCTCGCGGGTGAAGATGGGTGAGCCTTTGACGCGGTACAGCCGGTTGGCGGCAATGTCGGTGGCGACCATCGCTTCGGGCAGGTAGGCCGAGCCGCCATGCGCCAGAAGATGCGCGTGGGCCATGCCCGGATCGCTGAAGCTGAGGCTGGCGGTCATTTCGCCGGGCCAGGTTTCGGCATGGCGGGCGCGAAACGCCGGTCCGTGATCGACAAAGACATAGTCCGGGTCCCAGCCCATCGTCTCCCGGCTGCGGCTGGCGACCTGCACCAGCGTGTCGGTGGCAAAGAGGCGGCTGGCGATGTCCGGGCCGGGCAGCGGGCTTCCCAGCAGGGCGGCGTCCGAGAGGCCACTCTCCAGCCAACGCGCGGCGTCGCCGGCGAGCGCGGTCCAGACTTCGAAGCCGGTCCCGGGGTGATCCGCGCGCATCTCCTCCACCCAGGGGGCCGCCAGCCCTGTCCAGAAGCCCGGCGCCACCACCAGCGAGCAGAGCCGCGTCACCCCGCGCGGCAGGCTGAGCCTGGTCTGTGCGGCCTCCCAGCTGCGGGTGATCAGCTCGGCCTCCTGCAGGAACGCATAGCCCGCCTTGGTCAGCTCCGCCCCCTTGCGCGAGCGGATCAGCAGCCGCGCCCCCAGCCGCGCCTCGAGCGCGTCGAGCCGGGCGGTCACCGCCGATTGCGTGACGTTGAGTTGCCCGGCGGCGCGGTTGAGGTGACCGGTGCGGTACACGGCGAGGAACGTTTCGATCGCGGCGATGTTCATGCGGGCATAATGCAAGAATTCTGCACCAGAATATAGAATAAATCCGATTTATTGATGATGCGGTTTTTGCCAGACTGCTCGCAGATCACAGGAGCCGCACCGATGGAATTCAGCATCCAGCTTTCCGCCGACTATCCCGACAAGGCCTATGGTGGCGACCGGGTCTATGCCGACATGCTGGCCCAGGCGGTTCTGGCCGACCGATTGGGGTACAACGCGGTGTCGCTGACCGAACATCACCTGATGAACTGTCTGATGATGCCGGCACCCCTGACCTTTGCCGTCAAGATCGCGGCGATGACACGGGCCATCCGGATCATGACCTCGGTGGTGGTTCTGCCGCTGCATGACATGCGGACCTATGCGGGCGAGCTGGTGGTGGCCGACATCTTCACCGAAGGCCGCCTGATGCTGGGGGTTGGGCGCGGGGCCTTTGCCTATGAGATGACGCGGCTGGGTGTGCCCATGGAAGAGACGCGGGCACGGTTCGATGAGAGCCTCGATGTGCTCCAGGCGCTGCTGACCCGCGAAGAGGTGAGCTGGGACGGGGCCTATTACCGGTTCGAGCCGATCACGATCATGCCGCGACCTGTGCGCGACATCCAGATGATGATGGCGGTGATGAACCCCGAAGGGATTTACCATTGCACAAGGCGCGGGTTTCACATCCAGACGACGCCTCTGTCGGGCAATCACCAGCTTCTGGCTGATCAGGTCAGTGGCTTCACGCGCGCCAGGGAGGAAATGGGCGAGGCGGGCGCGCATCTGACGCTCAGCCTGAGCCGGGTCGCGCATCTGGCGGCCACGCCCGCCGAGCGCGACCGCAAGATCGCGGCGGCGCATCGCTATTACGGCCGGTTCGACAATGTCTATACCGGGCCGGGTACGGTGCACGGGGGCATGATCGAGGCGCTGCCCTGCGCCACGCCCATCGACGAGCTGGGCAAGGCGCTGCTCATCTGCACCCCGCAGGAGATGGTGGACAAGCTGGGGCCTTATTCAGAGATGGGGATCGACCGGGTCATCATGAACGTCAATTTCGGATTGGAGGCACAGGAAACGCTGGACACGATCCAGGCTTTCGCCGAAGAAGTGATGCCCCACTTCACCAAGCGCGCCCCGGGAGTGCAAGCCGCCGAATGACCGCCACCCACCGTCAGCATTTCATCGACGCGATGCGACAGGTCGCCTCGACCGTCACGGTCGTCACCACCGATGGCCCCGCAGGCCAGGCGGGGGCCACCGTAAGCGCGTTCAGTTCGCTTTCCGCCGATCCGCCTTCGGTTCTGGTATGCCTCAAGGCCGACACGCGCATTGCCGAGACCGTGGCCGGGAACGGGACGTTTTGCGTGAATATCCTCAGCGAGGATCACGTGGAAATCGCCCAGCGTTTCGCAGGGGCGTTCGACAGGACGAACCCGGACCGTTTCGAGGGGCTGGATGTGATCATCACGGAGTTCGGGCCCACCCTGCCGCGCGCGACCTCGTTCACCTGCACCTTGCGTCATCGCCACATCCACGGCAGCCACGCGATCTGCATCGGCGACGTGACAGGGATTTCCAACGCGGGCGAAAAGCCTTTGACCTATATGAGCGGAGCGTTTCACATCGTGCGCCCGCAGGACGGGGAGTAAGCAGATGCCCATCATCCGTGTCGAGATGTTCAAGGGCCGCACGCGCGAGCAGAAACGCGCGCTGGTCGAGGAGCTTACGGCGGGATTTGTCCGCGCGGCAGGCGGCACGCCGGGCTCGGTGTCGGTGGTGATCTCGGATGTGGACAAGGATGACTGGGGCTCGGGCGGGGCGCTGGCGTCGGACAATTTTCCGGATTGAGATGATGGCACGGGCAACGGCACAGGCAATGGAGTGCGAGTTTTCGGTCGAAGGCAGCGGTCCGCCGCTGATTCTCGTCCATGGCATTGGTGCGGCACGCGATACATGGCGCAAGGCGCTGCCTGTGCTGGTGCCGCATTTCACCGTGGTCACCTATGATCTGCGCGGGCACGGGGCCTCGCCCCTGCCCGGAGGGCGCTTTGGCCTCGAGGCGCTGGTCGCCGATCTGGAGCGGGTGCGCGAACGCGCAGGCTTTGAGGCCGCGCATGTCGCGGGGCACTCGCTGGGTGGCATGATCGGACCGGCCTACGCGCGGGCGTATCCGGGTCGCGTGCTGTCGCTGGGGCTGCTTTCGACGGCGGCGTTTCGGACCGAGGCCGACAGCGCCGCGGTGCAGGGCGTCGTGCAGAAGATGCGCGAAGCCGGCATCCCCAACATTCTGCCCACGCTCACTGACCGCTGGTTCACCGATGCGTTCATCGCCGGGCATGGCGACGTGGTCGAGAGGCGCCTTGCCCAGGTGATCGGGACCGACCCGGACGTTTTCCTCAATGTCTTTGACATCTATGCCACAACCGAGATGGCCCCCTGGCTGAACGAGGTGACTGCGCCGTCGCTGGTGCTCACGGGCGAAAACGACGGCGGCTGCAACCCGCGGCTCAACCGGCTGATCGACGCGGCCCTGCCCAATTCGGAACTGGTGATCCTCGAAGGCTACAAGCATTCGCTGCTGCTGGAGGCGGGTGACATCGTGGCGCGTCACCTCAAACGCTTTATCCTGGCCTTGCCCGAGGAATGAGTATTTTTGGAAAGATGAAAACGAGCCTGCGCTTCATCTTTCCAAAAATACTCAAAAAAATCTACATATGCCGTCAGAGCATATGGCCCGACTTTTTCGCCTTGGTGGCGAGGTAGGCGCGGTTGTGATCCGTTTCACCCACCTGAAGCGGCACACGTTCGGTCACGGTGAGGCCGCAGTTTTCCATCATCGCGATCTTGGCCGGGTTGTTGGTCATGAGGCGCACCGCGGCAAAACCCATCCGGCGCAGGATCGCGGCGCCAAGACGGAAATCGCGCTCGTCATCCTCGAATCCCAGCCGGTGATTGGCCTCGACCGTGTCGAACCCCTGGTCCTGAAGCGCGTAGGCGCGCATCTTGTTGGCCAGGCCAATGCCGCGCCCCTCCTGGTTGAGATAGAGCAGCACACCTGCGCCTTCGGCCCCCATATGGGCCAGTGCGCCGCGCAGCTGAGGGCCGCAGTCGCATTTCAGCGATCCCAGAAGATCACCGGTGAAACAGGCGGAATGCAGCCGTGCCAGCACCGGTGCCGCACGGTCAGGGCGGCCGATCTCGACCGCGTAATGCTCGTCGCTGCCGTCCTCGGGGCGAAAGACATGCAGGCGCCCGGCTTCGGAGACCGACAGCGGCAGGCGGGCGCTGATCACCGGCGACAGGGCGGTCATGCGGGCCATGGTCAGCGCGGCATCCGTCACCGGGACTGCTGTCAGACCGTTTTGCGCGGCCAGTTCGGCGGCGTCATCTGTTTCCAGGACCAGAACCAGGGCCGCAGGCAGAAGGCGTGCGGATTTCGCCAGTTGCAAAGCGAGCCGATGCAGATCCGTGGCGCCGTCGCGAACCGATCGGAAAGGCCCTTTCATGGGGGACGACAGATCGTCGGCGGGGTCCGATACCGCATGGACCCAGCCCATATCCGCTTGCCCCGGCAGCGCAAGCCGCGCGAGGTCGCCGTCATAGGCGCGCGCCTTGAGCGTTTCGGCCCGGCGCGCGGTGATCGCCAGCACCGGGTCGCCCAGCCCCTGCAAATCGCCCAGCCGGGCGTCCGAAGCGGTCTCGGCGGCCAGCACCAGCGCGCCTGACCCGGAGCCCGACAACACCACCGGCACGCCCATGCGAAGATCGGCGCGGGCGCGGGCCAGCATCTCGTCGATTGTGGGCATCAGGCTCATGGGCGATTCCAACCGTCGGCTTTGATCCTTCCTCTAAGCCATTCGTTGCAGGAATGAAACAAAACCCGCCCAGCCTACACTTGGGCGTGATGAGCGTGTAGCACCTCTTGAGAGTGACCCCGCGAAGGCACATTTCTGATCCAGACAAGCGCGAAGCGCGCAGTGAAAGACAACAGACCGAGGACCGCAACATGGGACAGCTCAAGAAAATTCTTCTGGTGGATGACGACGAGGACCTGCGCGAGGCGCTCAGCGAGCAGCTGGTCATGACCGAGGATTTCGACGTCTTCGAAGCAGGCACCGGCGCCGAGGGGCTGGCCCGGGCCAGGGACGCAATCTATGATCTGGTGATCCTCGACGTGGGCCTTCCCGACACGGATGGCCGCGAGCTGTGCCGCGTGATGCGCAAGCAAGGCGTCAAGAGCCCGATCCTGATGCTGACCGGCCATGACGGCGATGCCGACACGATCCTGGGGCTGGACGCGGGCGCCAATGACTACGTGACCAAACCCTTCAAGTTTCCCGTGCTGCTCGCGCGCATCCGCGCGCAGCTTCGCCAGCATGAACAGTCCGAGGACGCGGTGTTCCAGCTCGGGCCCTACACGTTCAAACCGGCGATGAAGATGCTGATCGACGAGGACGAGCGCAAGGTGCGCCTCACCGAGAAGGAAACCAATATCCTCAAGTTCCTCTATCGCAGCCCCGAGGGCGTGGTGGCGCGCGACGTGCTCTTGCACGAGGTCTGGGGATACAATGCCGGTGTCACGACGCACACGCTGGAAACCCATATCTACCGCCTGCGCCAGAAGATCGAGCCCGACCCGTCGAACGCCCGCCTGCTGGTGACGGAATCGGGCGGGTATCGCCTGCTGGCCTGAGCGGGGTTGATCCTGATCAAGGTGGCGACGCGGACAGACCCGTAGTGTCAGTTCATACCGTCACATATGCGGTTCATATGTACCTCCCTGTTGACTGGCCCCGGTTTTTACCGGGGTCTTTTTTTGGGGGAAGCGCTGGCCCTGGGGCCCGGCGCGGACCGCCGGCCCAGACCATGCTCAAGCCGCACAAACCTGGAAATTCGGCCCCGCAACACCCATATTGTTCTCAGAGATAGAGGGGAAAATGCATGGATTTCTGTTTGTTTTGATGTTTTTGGCCAGTACGGCCACCGCGCAGACATATCCTGAGTATCGCAGCACCACCGTCAACGACCTTGCCGGTCTTCTGGACCCGGCGGACGAGGCCGCGCTCACCGGACAGCTCACCGGTCTGAGGCGCGATACCGGCGTCGAGATGACCGTTGTCACGCTTGCCACACAGGCGGATTTTGCACCCGGCCGGACGCTCGAACAGTTTGCCACCGGACTTTTCGACCATTGGGGCATCGGCCAGGCCGGTCGCAATGACGGCGTGCTGGTGCTGATCCTGCGCGACGACCGGGCCATGCGGGTCGAGCTGGGCCAGGCCTATGGGCGCGACTGGGACGGCGCGGCGCAGCGCGTGGTGGACGGGCAGTTCCTGCCTGCCTTCAAGGCCGGGAGCTATGCCAGGGGCATCCTGACCGGCAGCACCGCGGTGATCGACGACATCATCCTGCCGTTTCGCGCGGGCCAGGATGCGCCCGCCGGTTCCAAGCGCGGTGTTGATCCGCTGTGGCTTTTCCTGCTCTTCGGGGCGCTGGCAATGGCGGCAAAGGGGCACCGCATCATCGGCGATATGCTGGTTCGGGTGCGGGCCTGCCCGAATTGTGGCCGGCGTGGACTGCGCCGGTCCCGGCGCACGGAGTACGAGGCCACCCCGGATGCCTAAGGGCGCGGTATTCGCCGCGATTACTGCGTTCATTGCGACTATGATCACATCTCGACCTTCACCATCGAGCATCGCCCTGCCGGGTCCGGCGGCTTTGGCGGCGGACGGTCGGGCGGTGGTGGCGCATCGGGGCGCTGGTAGGGGCGCGTCTCAGGCGCCGGGCGGGGGATCATCGTAGAAGATGACATCGCTGTCGTCGCCCTTGCTGGGCGGGGCATAGACGTCGATGAAGATCACCGGCGCATCGCCCAGGATCACACCCCCATGGATCATGTCGGGCGGCACGAACCACATGTCGCCGGGGCCGACCTCGCGGGTTTCCGCGCCCACTGTCAGCAGCATCCGGCCCTCGATCACCACGCTCACCTGTTCATAGAGGTGCGAGTGCATCGGGTAGACCGCGCCCGGCTCGAACCTGACCCAGCACAGCTCCTGGTGGTCGCCCAGGGCCAGCCTGCTTTTCCACCAGACCTGCATGTCGGGATGGAATGTCGCGGCGGCCTGCGCCTCGGGCATTGTGATGATATTGGGCATGTCGCGGCTGTGCTCGTCTTGTCTGGTCGGGATGCGGTTGTCCGCAGCTTAGGGGCAAGCCGCGCGATCCGTCCAGATGGTCGTCGGATACCGGCCCGCGCACCTGGCCGCGCGGCGTCCGGTTTCAACCTGTCCGGTCCGGTGCCGCTCAGGGCGACACCTTCCGGGCCTGGAGAGAAGGCCGGTCGGTGATCTGGACGAAGGCCCGACATGCGCGTCACACGCGCCTGGGGCCGGGAGGTGGAGGCACACGCGGCACCCCGGTGCGGTTCCGCTCCGACCGAGACCGGCGCGGGGCCGCCGTTGTCCTGCCGGGTGACGCGAGAGCCGTCCGCGGGCCGGGGCAGGCCGCAATGGCGGGACCACTGCCTTGCCGCGCCATGATCCCGACATGCCGACCCATGACCCCGGCGGGATGGTCACGCCCGGGCCTCGGATGGCGGTGTAGAGGGGCCGCTGCGCCCCGGCACCGCCGATGCCGCCGGGGTGGCGCGGCCGAGGCTCTGGCGCCTTCCGGCGCGGGCGGGTAACGTCGCGCCGAACCCACCCTGCGGAGTCGCGCGCCCCATGCCCTTCACCCTTGCCACCTGGAACATCAACTCGGTCCGCCTGCGCGAGCCGATCGTCTGCAAATTGCTGAAGGAAGAAGGCCCGGACATCCTGTGCCTGCAGGAATGCAAGAGCCCGGTCGAGAAAATCCCCGTCGAAGCCTTTGGCGCGCTGGGTTACACCCACATGATCGCGCGCGGGCAGAAGGGCTATAACGGCGTGGCGATCCTGTCCAGGCTGCCCATCGAGGATGTGGGTGACAAGGATTTCGCCGGTCTGGGCCATGCGCGGCACGTCGCCGGGCGGCTGGAAAACGGGGTCGTTATCCACAATTTCTACGTCCCCGCCGGTGGGGATGTGCCCGACCGCGCGGTGAACCAGAAATTCGGGCAGAAACTCGATTATCTGACGGATATGCGTGACTGGTTCCATGCCGAGCGTCCCGAAAGGGCGATCCTGGTGGGGGACCTCAACATTGCGCCACGCGAGGATGACGTCTGGAGCCACAAGCAGCTTCTGAAGGTGGTCAGCCACACCCCCATCGAAGTGGAGCATTTCGAGGACGTGATGCAGGCGGGCGGCTGGTCGGATGTCACCCGTGCCGACATTCCCGAGGGCTTGCTCTACAGCTGGTGGAGCTACCGTGCGCGTGACTGGGATGCCGCCGACAAGGGCCGCAGGCTCGATCACATCTGGGCCACGCCGGACATCAGGACAGCGGCCCATTCCAGCCGCATCCTGCGTGCGGTGCGCGGTTGGGAGAAGCCGTCGGACCACGCGCCGGTCTTTGCGACCTTCGACCTCTGAAAGGGGCTTTGCCCCTCGGCCTACGGCGTCTCCCCAGGATATTTCCGGCCAGAAGAAAGACACGCCGGCGACTTGCAACCGGCGGCGGGCTGCGCCATCTACGCATGGAACGCTGCAATCCGATGAGGCATGGATATGATCGAACTTGGTGCAACCCCGCCGGCCGATGACCTGATCAAGGACGTGAGCGAGGCCGATTTCATGGCCGAGGTGATCGAAGCCTCGCAGACCGTGCCGGTGATCGTGGATTTCTGGGCGCCCTGGTGCGGGCCGTGCAAGACGCTGGGGCCACAGCTCGAGGCGGCGGTGACCAAGGCCAAGGGTGCCGTGAAGATGGCCAAGGTCAATGTGGACGAGGCGCAGATGATCGCCGGTCAGTTGCGCGTGCAGTCGATCCCGACGGTCTATGCCTTCTGGCAGGGCCAGCCCATCGACGGATTTCAGGGCGCGGTGCCGCCGTCGGAGATCGACGCCTTTGTGGCGCGCGCGGTCGAGGCGGCGGGGGGCGACGCGTCCGGCGGGCTGGATGAGGCAGTGGAGGCCGCCGAGGAGATGCTTGAGGCCGGTGCCGCAGCGGATGCCGCCCAGACCTTTGCCGCGATCCTCCAGGAGGACCCGCAGAACGCCCGGGCCTATGCCGGCATGGCGCGCGCCTATCTGGCGATGGACGATCCCGACCAGGCGGCGGCGGTCCTGAACGGCGCGCCTGCCGAGATCGGCAAATCGCCCGAGATCGAGGCCGCCCATGCCCAGCTGGCCCTTGCCCGGCAGGCGGCCGACGCGGGCCCCGTGGCCGAGCTGCGCGCCGCGGTCGAGGCCGATGCGAATGACCACCAGGCGCGCTATGACCTGGCCCAGGCGCTGTATGCCGAGGGCGATGGGCAGGCGGCGGTGGACGAATTGCTTGAACTGTTCCGCCGTGATCGCGAATGGAATGACGGGGCGGCCAAGCAGCAGCTCTTCACCATTTTCGAGGCGCTCAAGCCCGACGATCCGGTGGCGCTGAACGGGCGGCGCAAGCTGAGCTCGATGATATTTGCCTGACCCCGTTTTCGGGCTAGATTGACCAGAATGATGCATCAGCCCGATCTCCCGGACGTCATTGCGGTCTTTCCGCTGCCCGGTGCGCTTTTGCTGCCCCGTGCGCGCCTGCCGCTGCACCTTTTCGAGCCGCGCTACCTGCAGATGTTTGAGGATACGCTCAAGACGCCCGGCCGCCTGATCGGGATGATCCAGCCCTGCGCCACGCCGGGGCAGGACGCGCCGGGGCTGCACAGGATCGGCTGCGTGGGCCGCGTCACCCAGTTCTCCGAGACCGAGGACGGGCGCTACATGATCACGCTCTCGGGGATTTCGCGCTACCGCATCCTGGAGGAGATCGAGGGCTTTACCCCCTATCGCCGCGCGCGGGTAAGCTGGGAGGGGTTCGAGCGCGATCTGGGCCCGGCCGAAGAGGACCCCGGTTTTGACCGCGCCGGGTTTCTGACACTGCTCGGCCAGTATTTCGCGGCGCGCGAATTGCAGACCGATTGGGAGACGCTCAAAGAGGCCGAAGATGAGCTTCTGATCAATTCGCTGTCGATGCTGCTGGGGTTCGAGCCCGAGGACAAGCAGGCGCTTTTGGAGGCGCCGTCGCTCAGCACCCGCCGCGAGACGCTGGTGACTTTGATGGAATTCGCCCTGCGCGGCGGGACACAGGACGAGATATTGCAATGACCGACACATCGCCTTCCGACACGACTGACCGCCGGATGCTTGAGGCGCTGGTCTGCCCGCAGACCCATGCGACACTGGTCTACGATGCCGGTGCGCAGGAGCTGATCAGCAAGGCCGCCGGTCTGGCCTTTCCGATCCGCAACGGCATCCCGGTGTTGCTGATGGATGAAGCGCGCAGGCTCGACGAGTGACGGCGCCCGCGGCCGGTCCAGCGCCCTGGGCGCCGCAGAGTGCGAATGGTCGCGTGACCTCCTGAGCCTTGAACCTTGCGCGCCATAGCGGAGGCGCGGGACCGGAGAGCGCCAATTCGCAAGAAACGGGTTGAGATACGCGCCGGGCCCGCTAGGCAGGACGCATGACCCGGTCCGTTTCTCCCCCCGCTCGCGCTGTCGCCATCGACCTGCCCGCCGCCCTGATGATGTTGGCGCTGGCGGCGGTCTGGGGCGGGTCGTTCTTCTTTGCCGAGGTGGCGCTGCGCGAGGTGCCGCCGCTTACCATCACGCTGCACAGGGTCCTCTGGGCGGTGCCGGTGCTGTGGCTGGTGCTTCGGCTCCGGGGTCTTGCGGTGCCGCGCGGGTGGCGGCTGTGGGCGGCCTATCTGGGAATGGGGGCGTTGAACAACGCCATTCCCTTTTCGCTGATCTTCTGGGGGCAGGTGCAGATCGAAAGCGGGCTGGCCTCGATCCTGAACGGCACCACGGCCGTGTTTGCCGCAGTCCTGGCGGGATTGCTGCTCAGGGACGAGCCGCTGCTGCCGCGCAAGCTTCTGGGGGCGGGTCTGGGGCTGGCCGGCGTGGCGGTCATCCTCGGACCCTCGGCGCTGGCAGGCTTCTCGCTGCGCAACCTCGCGCAGCTGGCCATTCTGGGCGCCTCGCTGTCCTATGCCCTGGCCAGCGTGTGGGGCAAGGTGATGCTGGCGGATCAACCGCCGCTGGTGAATGCCTTCGGGATGCTGTGCGGGTCGGTGGCGCTGATGATCCCGGTGGCGCTATGGGTGGATGGCCTGCCGTCGCTGTCGTTGTCCGGTCCGGTCTGGGCCTCGCTTGGCGGGCTGGCGGTGCTGTCCACGGCGCTGGCCTATATGCTCTATTTCGGCATCCTTGCGCGCGCAGGCGCCGCGAACCTGATGCTGGTCACCCTGATGATTCCGCCCTTTGCGATTGGCCTGGGGGCGCTGGCGCTGGGCGAACGGATCGGCGTCGAGGCCTGGGCCGGGTTCGGGCTGATCGCGCTGGGGCTTCTGGTGACCGACGGGCGGGCATTTTCCAAAAGAGCGCGCTGACGCGCGCACAGGATGTCTCGTCCCCGCCCTTCGGGCCGCGTCCCCGGGGTGGGTGGCAAGGCGACGCCTGTGCTGCGACCGGCAGCGCAAGCGGCACCGCTCCGGGCCGCCTGTGGGGATATTTCGCGCCCGAAAAGGGTGGCGGTCAGAGCAGGCCCTCTGCCCTGAACATCGCCCTGACGTCCTTTTCGGGGCGCGCGCCATAGTGGCCGATGACCTCCGCCGCGGCGATACATCCCATGCGGCCCGCGACCTCAAGGCTTTTGCCCGTGGCAAGGCCATAGAGGAAACCGGCGGCGAACTGGTCGCCCGCGCCGGTCGTGTCGAGGGCCGCGACCGTGTCGACGGGCACGCGCACATTGCGGTCGCCTTCGTGGATCACGACATCCTGGCCCGAGCGGGTGCACACGATCAGGCCCGAGACCCCGGCCGCCTGTTCCAGCGCGGCGCCCAGATCGTCGGTCTGGTAGAGCGAGCGCCATTCGTGCTCGTTGCCGATCACGTAATCCAGCGACGGAATGAGCGCGCGAAAATCATCCCGGTGCCGGTCCACGCAGAACGGGTCGGACAGCGAGATGCCGGCGCGGCCCCCGCCCTGGCGGCAGGCGCGGGCGGCAGCGGCAAAGGCGTCCTTGCCCTTGTCCTTGTCAAAGAGATAGCCCTCGAGCACCAGCAGCTCGGCACCACCCGCGACCGCGTCCGACACATCCTCGGGGCCCAGCTCGGTCGAGATGCCGAGATAGGTGTTCATCGAGCGCTCGCCATCGGGCGACACGAAGATCATCGAGCGCGATGTAGGCATCCCCGCCGCCGCCACCGGCGCGTTGACGAAATCGGTACCGACCTGCGCCATCGCCTCGGCGTAGTAGCGCCCGAGATCGTCATCCGCGACCCGCCCGATGAAACCTGTCGTCAGGCCCAGCGCGCCGAGGCCCGCGATCGTGTTGGCGACCGAGCCGCCCGGCATCTGGGTGCGGTTTTCCATCGCATCATAGAGCGCCTCGCCCCGGTCCTCGGGGATCAGCGTCATGACGCCCTTCTCGATGCCGTTGCGCGACAGGAACCCGTCATCGCATTGCGAAATGACATCCACGACGGCGTTGCCGATACCGACGGCCTGGTACTTGGTCATATTGTCTTGTCCTCGAATTTACAGAGATCCCGGATGATGCAGGTGGGGCACATGGGTTTGCGCGCCTTGCAGTGATAGCGGCCGTGCAGGATCAGCCAGTGATGCGCGTGATGCTGGAAATCGGCCGGAATGTGGTCCTCGATGGCGCGCTCGACCGCGGCCACATCCTTGCCCGGCGCGATGCCGGTCCGGTTGCCGACGCGAAAGATATGGGTGTCCACCGCCTGCGCGGGCAGTCCCCACCACATGTTCAGCACCACATTGGCGGTCTTGCGCCCCACGCCGGGCAGGCTTTCGAGGGCCGCACGCGAATTGGGCACCTCGCCGCCATACTCATCGACGAGGATGCGGCTGAGCTTCATCACGTTGCTGGCCTTGTTGCGGAAAAGCCCGATGGTCTTGATATGTTCGATGAGGGCATCCTCGCCCAGATCGAGCATCTTTTGCGGCGTGTCGGCGATGGCGAACAGGCCGCGCGTGGCGCGGTTCACGCCTGCGTCCGTGGCCTGCGCGCTCAGCGCCACGGCCACAACCAGCGTATAGGCATTCACATGCTCCAGCTCGCCCCTGGGCTCGGGCTCGGCGGCCTGGAAGCGCGTGAAAATCTCGCGGATCGTGTGATAGTCGAGCTGTTTGGCCATGGGAGGCGATATGCCCGCTTTGCCGTGCGCGGACAAGTCCTCGAATCACCACAATCGCGCCCCGAAATGTTAACTTTCGCCGCCCATACTGATCCTCGAGGGCGTTGATCACAGAATTGGCCTCGCAAAATCGAGGAGCCACATGAATGCCGATCGCGTATACGCCGGATGCATTGATCTACGACGCAGGGTCCAACACCTGGACCCTGCGGCCGGATTATGACCCGGCGTTGCATCGCGTGGATATCCAGATCACGGATGATGATGCCTATCTGGATGGCGATCTTGGTGCTGACGAGGTCGGCGTTGACACCAATCAGACGGCCGAGGTCCGCGACATGGACGGCAACCTCATAGCGTCCGGGCAGATATATGACGAGGAATTCTATTCGGTCTGGGACGGAGTGAACCCGCATATCTTTATCGAAAATGTCGAAATCGCAGGCGTACAGGTGGGTTATATCGTCAGCGAACCGCTTCAGCCCGGCACCGCCTACACCATGTCCTCTCAGAACGATGTCGGCGCGCCGCCGCAGGCCGCGACCTACGATTCATTCTCCGACGTGCCCTGTTTCGGGGCCGGGACGCTGATCGCCACCGCGAGGGGCAACGTGCCCGTGCAATGGCTGACACCCGGTGACCGGATCATGACCCGGGACGCAGGGTTGCAGCCGCTGCGCTGGCTGGGGCGCTATACGCTCAGCGCCGCGCAACTGACCGCCGAACCGCATCTGCGCCCGATGCGGGTAAATCCCGGCCAATTCGGCCTGGGCAGGCCCGCGCGCCCGCTTTTTGTTTCGCCGCAGCATCGGCTCTTGCTGACCGGAGCGTCACTGGAGCTTTATTTTGCCGGATCCGAAGCGCTGTGCGCCGCAAAATTCCTGTTGCCGCAGACCATGCCGGCGCTCCCGAACGGACACTTCACATATTACCACGTCCTGTTTGATCATCATCACGTGGTCCTGGCCAACGGGTTGTGGTCCGAAAGCCTCTTTGCCGGGACGCAGGTCTGCGACATCGCGGCGGCCTCTGGTACGACGCCGCCTGCGGACATACGGCATGACAGAACGGCCCGGTTGTGCCTGACGCGATCCGAGGCGTCCCTGCTGGTTGCGGCCCGGAAAACCGGGTTGCGCGCGACCGCCTGAAAATTCGCAAGAAACGGGTCGCCGCGACGGGCAGCGCCGACTATCCTGACCCTGTCAGGAGAGGACCGTTGCAATGAATATCCGGTTGGATCAAGGCTATCATTTCCACGTCATGCGCCGCGCGATCGACTTCATCGACGAGGGCGGCAAGGATCTCACGCTGGAGGAACTGGCGCGCGCGATGGACATGAGCCCCGCGCATTTCCAGCGGCTCTTTTCGGCCTGGGTGGGCGTGTCGCCCAAACGCTATCAGCAATATCTGACGCTGGGCCATGCCAAGGCGCTTCTGGCCGAGCGGTTCACGATGCTGGAGACTGCGGACGAGGCGGGGCTGTCGGGGACCGGGCGGCTGCATGATCTCTTCCTGCGCTGGGAGGCGATGAGCCCCGGCGAATTTGCCCGCAAGGGCGAGGGGCTGACCATCTACTGGGGCTGGTTCGAGAGCCCGTTCGGCCTGAGCCTGGTGATGGGCACCGACAAGGGCATCTGCGGCATCGGCTTTGCGTCGGAGGCCGGAGAGGAGGTCACGATGCAGGACCTCTGCGGACGCTGGCCCGGTGCTGCGTTTGTCGAGGACCCGATGCGCTTGCGCCCCTGGGTGTTGGCCGCGTATGGCGCGGAGAAAAACGAGGCGGCACCGCTCTATCTCATTGGCGCGCCGTTCCAGATCAAGGTCTGGGAGGCGCTGCTCAGCATCCCCTCGGGCCATGTCACGACCTATTCCGAGATCGCCGCGGCCATCGGTCATCCCAGGGCCGTGCGCGCCGTCGGCACGGCGGTGGGGCGCAATCCGATCAGCCTGCTGATCCCCTGCCACAGGGCGCTGCGCAAATCGGGGGGGCTCGGGGGCTATCACTGGGGTCTGCCGGTGAAACGGTCGATCCTGGCCTGGGAAAGCGCGCGGGTTGAGGCGTAGACCGGAAAACGCGCGTTTTCCGGTCTGTTTTCTGCGCAGAAAACAGGCCCGGCCGGGCGTCAGGCGGCGCACCGGCTGACCGGGGGTTTCGTGTCCCGGGCCGCGGGTGCTGCCCGGTGACGGTCCTGACGCGCCTGCCGCCAGACCGGATTTGTGCATCAAGGGATTTTGCACAGGCGGGAAACCCCGGGTGTCTGGCATTGCGGCCCTTCTTCGAGCGGTTGCCCGGTTTCCGACGCGGCCCAAATCCGTCGCTTCAACACCGGCCGGACCCTCGCCCGCTCGCGTCCTGCGCGCGCGCTGATGCGCGATTTGCCGCCGATTTCCCCCCAGTTCGTGCTTGGGGATCGGCAAGGCCGTGCCTATACTGCGCGCAGACCCGGGAAGGGCAAACGCAGTGAGGCGAACAGCTATGACAAAGACAAAGAATTCCATCCTGTGCGTGGCCGGCGCATCTCTTTTGTTGCTCAGTGCGTGTGCCGAACCGGCGCATCTCAAGGGCCAGGACCCCAATGCGCGCACCAAGCAGGGCGCGCTGATCGGCGGCGTGCTGGGCGCGCTGACAGGCGCGGCCGCCAGCGACAAGAAGGGCAGGGGCGCCATTATCGGCGGGGCCATCGGTGCCGTGGGTGGTGCCGCGATCGGCAATGCTCTGGATCGTCAGGCCGCCGAACTGGAGCGCGACATCGCCAATGACGATGTGACCGTCACCAACACCGGCGACCGGCTGATCGTGACCCTGCCGCAGGACATCCTCTTTGCCATCGACAGCGCCAACGTGAATTCCGGCCTGCGCAGCGATCTTCTGACCGTGGCCGACAGCCTGCAATCCTACCCCGACACGACCGTGCAGATCGTAGGCCACACCGACAATACCGGTTCGGCGGCCTATAACCAGGGCCTTTCGGAGCGGCGCGCCAATTCGGTGGCCGATGTGCTGATGGATGGCGGCGTGTCGTTTTCGCGGATCGAAACCTTCGGTCGCGGCGAAGACCAGCCTGTGGCCTCCAACCTCACCGAGGAAGGCCGGGCCCAGAACCGCCGGGTCGAGATCGTGATCCTGCCCACCGCCTGAGGCGCAACCCGCGCAACCCTTGGGCCCGGTGACAACAGGCCCGCAAGCCCCGGGTCTCAGGGCCGCCCGCGACGAGGCCCCGGATCAAGCCCGGGGCGGGACAATCGGCGCGCGCGGCACCCGGGGCGCGTCATGCCTCGCTGACCGGGATTTGACGGGGCCGCGCCGGCATCGGTCCGCGCGGTTCCGCGAGATGCGCCGTGGCCCGCACCAGGGCGGCCTCCACCGGCGTGGGGCGCAACCCTGGAAGATATTCCCCGAGCCGCGCACCGTCCAGGCGATGCGGCAGATCCCACAGATACCGCATCTCGTGCAGATGCCGTGCCATGGGCCAGAAAGGGCGCGCCAGGGTCAGCGGCCACCACGCCATTCGTCGCGCCCTGACCGCATGTCCGCGCAGGTCGCCCAGGCGCCCGGCCAACTCATGCGCGCTCATCGTGTAGCCCTCGAAGCCCAGATCCGTGAAGGCCCCAAGCTCGGTCCGCCTGTCGGCCAGCGCCACGGCGGCCACGGCCAGATCGGGCAGATAGGCCCAGGCGTGATCTGCGTTCAGCACCCCGGGATAGGTCAGAAATCCCCTGGCCAGATCCTTCAGGATAACCTTGTCGAGCCAGCCCGCCGAGGGCTCCGTGTCGATGAAATCGCCCGCGCGCAGCACGATGGTCTGCACACCCGACCGGCGATAGCTGTCTTCCAGCGCGACCCGGACACGGCCAAGCGGATTGACCGCATCATGCGGCGACCCGGGCCCCCAGGGGCCGGGCGTATCAGGCGCAAAGACATAGACGTTGGCCGGCAGGATGACCGTGGCCCCGGCGGTTCTGGCGGCGGCCTGTATCCTTGCGTGCAGCGGCAGCAGCTGTTCAGCCCATCCGGAATAGGGCGGGTTCCACCCGGCCACGATCACGGCCTGCCCGCGCGCGGCGGCGGCAAGGTCATCACGGTCGCGATCAAACAGCGTGACATGCCAGCCGGCGTTCCAGAACGCCTCGGCCGCGTGCCGTCCGAACCGGCCGTTCGCTCCAAGGATCAATACCGATTTGTCCATCTGCGCTGTCCCTTTCCGACGTCTCGTGAGCACAGAATGCATGAACCAATATGAATGGGAATTGCGAATTTTCACCTATTTGTTATTCATGAATGAATGGCAAATGCACTTTCATCCTGCGACTGGTCGCTGATCCGGGCCTTTCTGGCGGTGGCCGAACACGGCTCATTGTCGGCGGCCGCGCGGGACCTGGGGGCGAGCCAGCCGACCCTGGGACGCCAGATCCGACAGCTTGAGTCCACCCTCGGGCAGGTGCTCTTTCACCGTCAGGTGCGGGGGCTGAACCTGACGGAAACGGGGCAGGTGCTGCTTGAGCCGGCGCGCAGGATGCGCGCCGCGATGATCGAGATCGAACTGGCCGCCGCAGGCCGCGAGACCACGCTGGAAGGGGCGGTCCGGATCACCGCCAGCGAAACGGTTTCGCAGTTTCACCTGCCGCCGATCCTGGCGCAGCTTCGCGAGTTGCATCCGGGGATCAGCATCGACGTGGTCTCGACCGACAGTTCGGAAAACCTGCTCTTTCGCGAAGCGGACATCGCCATTCGCATGTACCGGCCGGAACAGCTTGAACTGGTGGCGGTGCATCTGGGCGACGTGGCGCTGGGGCTCTTCGGGTCGCGGGCCTATTTCGACCGCGTCGGGCGGCCCGCCTCGCTCATGGAGGTGTTCCGGCATCCGCTGATCGGCTTTGACCGCAACGAGGATCTGATCGAAGGTATGCGCGAACGCGGGATGAAGGCGACCCGCGACTGGTTCGCCTTTCGCTGCGACAGCCACCCGGTGAACTGGGCGCTGATCCGGGCGGGCTGCGGGTTGGGCTTCGGACATCGCGAGATGGGCCGCGACGACCCGGAGGTCGAGGAAATCGCCCTGCCGCTGGACATTCCGACGATGCCGGTCTGGCTGGCCACACACCAGGCCCTGCGCCACGCACCGCGCATCGCCGCGGTCTGGGACGCCCTGGCGGAGGGTCTGCGCGCCCGGCTGATCTAGGCGCGCGGAATTTTCACAAATTCCGGCCAGGAAAATGCGCATTTTCCCGGCCGTTTTCTGCGCAGAAAACGGGCCCCGTGGCGGGCGGTGTTTCTTGACCATCCCGGGTCCACGGGTTACGCGATCCCACAACGTTTGCTCACCTCAAAAGGACCGCACCCATGACCAATCCAACGCTTCTTATCCTGCCCGGTGACGGCATCGGCCCCGAGGTCATGGCCGAGGTGCGCAAGGTGATCGACTGGTTCGGGGCCCGGCGCGACCTGGGGTTCGACGTGAGCGAGGACCTCGTGGGCGGGGCCGCCTATGATGCCCATGGCGTGCCGCTGCATGACGACACGATGGCCCATGCGCAGGAGGTGGATGCGGTTCTGCTCGGTGCCGTGGGTGGTCCGAAATACGACGATCTGGACTTCTCGGTGAAGCCCGAGCGCGGCCTCTTGCGTCTGCGCAAGGAGATGGACCTCTTCGCCAATCTGCGCCCCGCGCAGTGCTTTGACGCGCTGGCCGATTTTTCGAGCCTCAAGAGGGACATCGTGGCGGGCCTCGACATCATGATCGTGCGCGAGCTTACCTCCGGCGTCTATTTCGGCGAGCCGCGCGGCATCTTCAACGAAGGCAACGAGCGGGTCGGCATCAACACCCAGCGCTATACCGAGTCCGAGATCGAACGCGCCGCACGTGCCGCTTTTGAACTGGCCATGCGGCGTGGCAGGAAGGTCTGCTCGATGGAAAAGGCCAACGTGATGGAAAGCGGCATCCTCTGGCGCGAGGTCGCCACCCGCGTCGGTGCTGATTACCCCGAGGTCGAGCTCAGCCACATGTATGCCGACAACGGCGCGATGCAGCTCGTGCGTGCGCCCAAGCAGTTCGACGTGATCCTCACCGACAACCTCTTCGGCGACATCCTTTCGGATTGTGCGGCGATGCTCACCGGCTCGCTCGGGATGCTGCCCTCGGCAAGCCTCGGCGCGCCCATGGAGAACGGCCGGCCCAAGGCGCTCTACGAGCCCGTACACGGCAGCGCGCCGGACATCGCCGGGCAGGGCAAGGCCAATCCCATCGCCTGCATCCTCAGCTTTGCCATGGCGCTGCGGTACAGCTTTGACCAGGGGGAGGAGGCGACGCGGCTGGAAAACGCGATCGAGGCGGTGCTGGCCAGCGGGGCCCGGACCGGAGACCTGATGGGCCCCGAGGGCGGCACGCCGCTCTCGACGACCCGGATGGGCGATGCGGTGATCGAGGCGCTCGACGCCAGCCTGTAATCGGGTGCGGGGCTGCGGGTGCGGCGGCGGATGTCCCGCCGCCCGGTCGCGTCCGTACCCGTCCCGCGCGGACCTCGTGCAGCAGGCCTCCCCGCCCGCGAGCCGGGCCGCAAAACTTCGTATCCCTGATCTGTCGGCGCGCTGGACGTCAGCAAACCCGGAGCCCGATCGGGCAAGGTGGGCCAAACCTGCCGCCCTTGCCCGCCGGACGCCGCCCGGCACCGCCCGGCACCGCAGGACCGATCTGCCGCAACGACCCCTTGCAAATGTCCGGCACCTCGGCTATCCGGCGCGTCACGGTCGGGCTGTAGCGCAGCCTGGTAGCGCACCTGCTTCGGGAGCAGGGGGTCGGAGGTTCGAATCCTCTCAGCCCGACCAGATGCCCAGCCCATTGTCCCCGGATACCCCGCCAGGCGCAGGTTTTGCCGCCCATGCCGGTTGAGTCCGCGGTGCGATCCGGGTTGAATGGTCTCATGACCACCCCGCCTCTGCGCCCGCTGATCACGGAAACCCTGGCCTGCCTGTCCCGTGCCAGCCACGGCCAGACACAGGCCCGGGACATGTCTTCCGCGCTCGAACGGTTCCGGGAAGTGCCCGGACATCTGCAGCATGTGGAGCCTGCTCTTCCCGCCCATGCGGCACTGCTGGAACAGGCGGTTTCATGCATCCCGGCGGCGCAGTTCCCAAGGCTGAAACCTGCGCTTGCCGCTGCGCGCGATCACTTGCATTGGCGCGTGGATGACGGCGGTTTCTACGCCCCGGGGGCGGATGTGGGCGAGGGCTACCGGACCGGCAACATGCATGCGCTGCTGATCGGGCCAAAGAACGCCCCGATCCGGGCCCGGGATATGTTGCTGGGGGTCTTTCTTCTGGCTCCGGTCACGCTCTACCGCGACCACGCCCATGCCGCGCCCGAGCTCTACCTGCCTCTCACCGGCCCCAGCGGCTGGCGCTTTGATCAGGGCGCGTGGGAGGGTCATCCGGCGGGCGCGGTGATCTGCAACGCACCGGACAGGGTACACGCCACACGCGTCTATGATGTGCCGTTCCTTGCGGTCTTTGCCTGGACGCGCGACATTCATGCGCCCTGCCGCGTCGTGCCCGCGTCCGACTGGTCCGGGATCGAAGCGCATCTGCGGGATCAGCGCGCTCCCTGAGCCTCGACCTCCCGCCACCAGCCGTCAAAGACATCCTCCGCGAGCCGGTCCAGCACGGCCTCGTGACGGTCCATCGCGTGGCCATAGTCCCGGCGCAGGGCGGCCTTTTCGGCCTCGGGCATGTCGGGAAGGGTCTCGGGCCAGTCGACCCAGCCCAGCACCGTGTCGCGGGTGACTTCGGGATGGAACTGCACCGAATGCACCGCGCGCGGGCCGTGCAGGCTCTGGACCGCGCAGGCGGTGCTGGAGGCGCCGACCTCGAACCCGTCGGGCGGGCGCAGCACTTCGGCGCTGTGCCACTGCGCCGCCATCGTTGCCTTCGCCAGGAGCGGCCCGCCCGCGGCCACCCCGAACACCCCGATCTCGGGGTGACGCGCCGGGCCGACTTCACCGCCCAGCGCATGGGCCAGAAGCTGATGCCCGAAGCAGATGCCGAGGTAAGGCTTGGCATGGTCGCGCAGGGCGGCGCGGATGAACCCGCGTTCGCCCTCCAGCCACGGATGCGCGCCGGTTTCCCAGACCTGCATCGCGCCGCCCATCACCACCACGGCGTCGAACGCATCCATTGCGGGCCAGTTTCCCGCAGGTGCGAAACACTCCGTGACCCGCGCCCCCGCCGCCCCGGCACGGGGCGCAAGACGGCCCAGATGATCCCCCGCGTGATGGGTCACGACCAGCAGCCGCATCACTTTTTCCTCTGAGTGCCGAATATCTGCGCCAGCGCCATCATCAACGTCGTGACCACGATCATGATGGTGGAAATGGACGCGATGGTTGGGTCGATCTGATCCCTGAGCGCGTTGAACATGTTGCGCGTCAGCGTCGGGTTGTCGCCGCCCGAGATGAACATGGCGATCACCACCTCGTCGAAGCTGGTCAGAAAGGCCAACAGCGCGCTGGTCACGACCGCAAAGCGGATCTGCGGCAGGGTGATGCTCACAAACGCCTTCCATCGCGGCGCACCCAGCGAGCGGGCGGCATTCTCCTGGTTCATGTCATAGCTCTTCAGGGCCGAGCCGGTCACGATCACCACAAGCGGAATGGCCAGCAGCGAATGCGCCATCACCAGCCCGGTCATCGTGTAGAGGATCTGCAGCTTCACATAGGCATAAAAGGCCCCGATCGCGATCAGCACCACGGGCACCATCATCGGCGTGATCAGCAGGATAAAGGCCGGCCGGATGAACGGCACCCTGGACGCGTGAAGCCCGTAGGCCGCCAGCACCCCGATGGGGGTTGCCACAAGCATGGTGAGGATCGCCGCCTTGAACGAGGTGCGGGTGGCGCGCATCCACTCGTCAGAGCCGAAATAGTACTGGTACCAGCGGGTCGACCATTTGTCGGGCGGAAACTCCAGATACTGGCTGTCGGAGAAGCTCATCGGGATCACGATCAGCGTCGGCGTGACCAGCAGGATCATGGTGATGACGGCAAAGACATAAAGCCAGAGCCGCTGGCCATGCGTGACCTGGGTTTCCGAAGCGGGGGATTTGAACCAGCCGATCATCCGTGGCCTCCCCCGGTCATCTGTTCGAAGTTCAGGAACCGCGACGCGATCCACAGCACGCCGATGGTGAGCACCAGCAGCACCACACCCAGCGCGCTTGCCGCGCCCCAGTTCACAAAGAGCTCGATGTTCGACACGATCTTCATCGACACCATGATCACCTTGCCCCCGCCCAGCACGGCGGGCGTGACAAAGAAGCCGAGGCTGAGAACGAAGACCATCAGCGCCCCTGCAAAGAGGCCCGGAGTCGAGAGCGGAAAGAACACCGTCCAGAACGCGCGGCGCGGGCTGGCGCCCAGGTTCGCGGCCGCCTTGAGATAGTCGCGGTCGATAGCCCGCATCGCGCCGTAGACGGGCAATATGAGAAACGGCAGCATGATATGCACCATGCCGATCAGCGTGCCGTTGAGGTTGTGCACCAGTTTGAGCGGTTCGTCCCACAGTCCCAGCGAGATTGCCCAGTCATTCACCAGCCCCCGCTTTTGCAGCAGCACCAGCCAGGCATAGGTGCGCACCAGCAGCGAGGTCCAGAACGGCAGCAGCACCGTGATCAGGCACAGGTTGGCCCAGCGGGTCGGCAGCTGTGACATGAAATAGGCCAGCGGATAGCCGATCAGGATACACAGGCCTGTCGTCAGCAGGCTGACCTCGAACGTGGTGCGAAAGATGCGCGCATAGGATTTGCGTTTCAGCATCCGCTCGTAATTTTCCATCGAAAACGTGCCGTCCGCGCCGATGAACGAGACATAGAACAGCCAGCCCACCGGGATCACCAGGATCACCAGAACCAGCAGAAGCGCGGGTGAGGCAAGACCGAAAAGCCTGAGCCGTTCGAGCTGTTCGTCTCGGCGCAGCCCCTCGGCGTTCATATCCGTTGCGGTCATGGCTCAGCCCTCATGCGCAATGAGAACGGTGTCGGCGGCATCAAGCCCCAGCTTCACCGTGCCGCCCGGCTGCGGCAGGCCGGTATAGGTGCCCGCGCGCATGGCCCCGCGCACCGCGACCTCGGTCCCGTCGCCCAGCTGCGCATAAAGCAGATAGCTTTCGCCCTGATAGACCAGTTCGGTGACCGTGGCGTCAAAGACGTTCTTGTCCTTGCCCGGTTTGCCGCTCACCAGGTGCAGCCGCTCGGGCCGCATCATCAGCGCGAGGTCCGGCGCATCGGGGATGGCGCGCGAGGTCCGCAGCGCGGTGCCCGCGGCGGTGAGCGTGTCGCCCGAGCGGGTCACGTCAAGGAACGCGCTGTCACCGATGAAATCGGCCACGAACTTGTTCTCGGGTTGCTCATAGAGTTCCTGCGGCGTGGCCAGCTGCATGATCCGGCCGAAATTCACCACCGCGATCCGGTCCGACATGGTCAGCGCCTCGCGCTGGTCGTGGGTGACGTAGACGGTGGTCATGCCCAGCTTCTCGTGCAGGTGGCGCAGCTCGATCTGCATCCGGTCGCGCAGTTTCTTGTCGAGCGCCGACAGCGGCTCGTCCATCAGCAGGATGCGCGGCTCGAACACGATGGACCGCGCCAGCGCCACGCGCTGTTTCTGCCCGCCCGACAGCTGATCTATGCGCCGGTCGCCATAACCGCCAAGCTGCACGGTCTCCAGCGCCCGTTCGACCCGCTCCTCGATCTCGGCCCTGGCCACCTTGCGCAGGCGCAGCGGGTAGCCCACGTTCCCGGCCACCGTCATGTGCGGAAACAGCGCGTAGTTCTGGAACACCATGCCCACATCGCGCAGATGCGGCGGTTTGCGGATCACCTCGTCGGTCCCGAATTTCAGGCTGCCCCGGTCCGGCCGGGTGAAGCCCGCCAGCACCATCAGCAAGGTCGTCTTGCCTGATCCCGACGGGCCCAGCAGTGTCAGGAACTCGCCGCTCTTCACGTCAAGCGAGACATCGTCCAGCGCAAAGACATCCCCGTAGGTCTTGGTCACGCCGCGCACGGTGATCGGCAATGCATCCTGATTGGCCACGTCTCTTTGCTCCTCGTCCCCAATGGGTCGCGGGCGATCTTTCGCCCGCGACGATCCTTCATGTGACGGTTATTCCGTCAGCATCTCTTCGTACATTTCCGCAGCGACGGTTTCCCACTTGGCATACCAGTCCAGCGACACGGGCACCTGCATCGCCGCGTTTTGAGGCGACGAAGGCAGGGCGTTGGCGGTGGCATCGTCGATCACGCCGGTCTCATAGGCGGCGCGGTTGGTCGGGCCATAGGTGATCCATTTCGGCAGATCGTCCTGGTACTCGGCCTTCGAGATTTCGTTGAGGAACATCATGGCCGTGTCTCGGTTCGGCGCGCCCTTCGGCACGGCGAAACAATCGTAGTCCAGAAGCGCCTGATTGAACGTATAGGCCACCTTGGCGCCGTCCTTCTTGGCGTTGTCGAACCGTCCGTTCCAGCCGGTGGTCATGTCCACCTCGCCGTCCTTCATCAGCTGCGCGTGCTGCGCACCGGAGGTCCAGAAAACGCTGATACTGGGCTTGAGCTCGCGGATCTTGTCGATGGCCCGCTCGATGCCTTCTTCGCTGTCGAGCACGCTGTAGACATCCTCGGGGGCCACGCCATCTGCCATCAGAGCGCCTTCAAGCGCACCGGCCACCTTGCCGCGATAGGCGCGAGAGCCGGGGAACTTCTCGACATCAAAGAAGTCGGCCCAGGTTTGCGGCCCGTCCATCCCGTAGGTGTCGGTGTTCCAGGCAAAGACCGTCGAGAACACGTCGCCGCCCACGCAATAGTCGGTGTACAGCCCGTCATAGAAGGTCGAGACGTCGATCACATCATAGTCCAGCGGCTCCAGCAGGCCCTCGGCCGCGGCCCGCGCCGCCGAACCCGAACCCGAGGCCACGATGTCCAGCGTCACCTGGCCCGAGCTGACCTGAAGGCGCACGTCGGACATGCCGCCATAGGTCTCCTGCTTGACCTCGATGCCGGTGGCCGCGGCGGCAGGTTCGAACAGCGCCTTCGATTGCGCCTCCTGATACGAGCCGCCCCAGCTGGCGATGGTCACGGAATTTTCCCCAGCCAGCGCCGTGCTGGCCATCAGCCCCGCAGCAAGTGTCAGCGAAATAATGCGTTTCATTGTCCTTTTCTCCTCTGTTGTTCTCTGCCCCGGGATGGTCCCCGGGGCGTCGCCGGATTTTGTCCCCGGACGGGTGGCGAAGGCCCGTTCGGGTGTTTGCATGTCTCAGGCCGTGGTGCCGGCCCTTCGGTGTTGCAGCCGGTCGCGCCAGCGGTACCAGGCCACTATCGGCGGCAGGAACCAGGGTGTGCCGGTGTAGAGCGGGCGGGTCGGAAACGGCAGATCGTCGAACGCCGTGCGCCCTTCGGCCAGGCCCAGCACCTTCTGTCCCATGCGCATCCCCAGATACGAGGCCATGGACACGCCCGAGCCACAATACCCCATGGCATAGTGGATGCCGTCATGCGTACCGCAATGGGCCAGTTCGTCGAATGTATAGGCCACGGTGCCCATCCAGCTATGGGAAATGCGGGCCTGCGAAAGCTGCGGGAAAATCCGGCACATGTCGTGATGCAGGCGCGGGCCGCTGATGCGCGTGTCGGTCTCGCTGGCCGAGACCCGGCCCCCGAACAGGATGCGCCGCCGGTCGGGGCTGGCGCGGTAGTAGTAGACCACCTTGCAGCTGTCCGACGCGATGCGGTCGGTGGGGAAAAGCTCGTCAACCAGGGTTTCGGGCAGCTCTTCGGTCGCGATGATGTAGGACCCGATGGGAATCACCCGCCGCCGCAGCCAGGGCGTGGCGGCTGTGGTATAGCCGTTGGTGGCCACGATCACGTCGCGCGCGCGCAGCTTGCCCTTTTCGCTGGTCACGACAAATTCGCCGCCGTCGCGGTCGATGGCCGTGACGGCGGCGTGTCCCTCGACCTGCGCCCCGGCGGCGCGGGCGGCTTTCAGCAGACCCCGGTGATAGCGCGCCGGGTCCACGGCGGCATGGCGCGGAAAGACAATGCCACCATAGTAACTGTCGGTGCCCATTTCGCCGCGCTGCTCGGCACGTGGCACGGGATGCGCCTCGATCCCCTCGGTTCCGGCCAGCCTGGCGGCATCCCGGCAAAGCTCTTCATAGGCGGCGGGTGTGTGGGCGGCGTGGAACCGGCCCTTGCGCCGGAAATCACAGTCGATCTTTTCGGTTTCGATCCGCTCCTCGATCCATTCGAGCGCCGTTTCGCCGACCTCGCGCAGGGCGCGGGCGCGCTCGGTGCCGAACTTGGCGGCCAGCGCCTCGTGCGAGGGCTTGATCGAGGTGCTGATCTGCCCGCCATTGCGGGAGCTGCACCCATGCCCCGGCGCGCCTGCATCCAGAACCACCGTCTCGCGACCGCCCCGCGCGCATTCGATAGCGGCATTCAGGCCGGTGTAACCCGACCCCACGATCACCACATCCGCCCGCGCCGGGAGTTGCGCAGACGGATGGGAGTCTTCGGGAAGACCCTCAAGCCAATAGGAGCTGTCCTTCCAGCCCGGGCACCAGAGGCCATCCCCGGACATGTGTCCAAGATCATCTTTCACAAGGCGCGCCCCCAGGCGATTGTCGTCCCGTCCGGGCAAGGCCCGGAGTTGAAAGCGTAGAAAAGGCTGGAAAATAAATCAATTTTATATGCTATATGAGTGTATTCGATTTGTTTATACAGACGGGAGACCTGCCCATGCGCATCAAGCTGCGCCATATGGAAGTGCTGGGCGCGCTGATGGAGGCCGGTTCGGTCAGCCGGGCGGCGGTGCGGCTGAACCTCAGCCAGCCGGCGGTCAGCATCGCCCTCAGCAATCTGGAGGAAGAGGTGGGCTTTCGCCTCTTTCATCGTGACCGGGGCTTTTTCGCGCCCACCAACGAAGCCACACTGCTTCACGAGGAAGTGCAGCAGGGGCTGGCCTCGGTGGCGCGGATCGAACAGCGTGCGCTCGAGATACGCTCAGGCACCGCGGGCGGGATCAGCGTGGCCACCAACGGGGCCATGTCGATCAATTTCCTGCCCCGCGCGATTGCCGATTTCCAGTCCGCCCATCCCGGCACGTTCATCGAATTGCGGGTCCATTCCTCGCGCCGCATCGCCTCCTGGGTCAGCAGCCGCCAGATCGACATCGGCCTCATTGACGCGCCGGTGCCCGTGGCCGGTCTCACGACCCGGATGATCCGTATGGAATGCGTCTGCATCCTGCACAGGGACGACCCGCTAGCGGCGCGCAAGGTGATTACGCCGGGCGATCTCGACGGGCGGCAGATGGTGGCGATCACCGGGGATCACGCGGTGGACCGGCAGATGGAGGCCCTGATGGCCCAGTCCGACAGCCGGCTCGATTATGCCACCTCGGCCTATTTCTACGCGATTGCGCGCAACATGGTGGCGGCGGGGCGCTTCGTGTCGGTGATTGATCCGGTGAACGGCAAGGCGGATCTGGACGACGGGGTGGTCTGGCGGCCGTTCAGGCCGCAGGTGGTGCATGAACTGGCGATGATCACCGCGCGCGACCGGCCGCTCGGGCTGGCCGCCGAAAGGTTTCAGGCCCTGCTCCGCGACCGCCTCGCCCCGCATCGGATTGCAAAGGATGAGACGCAGCAGAACCGGGCCTGACGCGGAATGCGGGTGGCCCGGCAAACCGCGGCGCACATGTTCGGCAATCGGGATGACCCGCCCCGGACCTGATCCGGGGCGGGTGTTGTCTTGTTGTCGCGCGGCCGGACGTCAGCCCTTGCCCTTCCACGGCACCAGCACGCGCTCGGCCCAGCGCATCAGCATGTCGATGCCGAACCCGATCACGCCGATCAGGATGATGCCCATGAGAACGATGTCAGTCAGCGTGAACTTCGACGCCACCATGATCATCATGCCCGCGCCCTGCGAGGCCGCGACCAGTTCGGCGGCCACCACCGTACCCCAGCAAACGCCCATGGCGACCCGCGCCCCGGTGAAAATGTCCGGCAGGCTGTTGGGGATGATCACGTGACGCATGATCTGCCACTTGCTGGCCCCCAGGGAATAGGCCGCATGGACCTTGGTGATACGCACACCCGACACGCCCGAGCGCGCCGCGATGGCCATGATCCACAAGGCGGCGAGGAACAGCAGGATGATCTTGCCCACCTCGCCGATACCGAACCAGATGATCACCAGCGGGATCAGCGCCAGCGGCGGCACCGGCCGCATGAATTCCACGATCGGATCGAACCAGCCGCGAAACCAGCCATTCAGGCCCATCGCATAGCCCAGCGGAATACCCACCAGCGCCCCGAACAGGAAACCGCCGATCACCCGAAACAGCGAATAGCCGAGATGTTCAAACAGCGTGAAGCCGCGGTACCCCTCGGTGCCGATCTCCACGAGGCGCTTGGCCACGGCCTCGGGCGGGGGCAGGTAGACCGGGTCCATCTGAAATCCGCCCGGTGGCGAATAGCTGATCGCGCCCTTGTCGGTCAGCGCGAACCGGCCCTTGTCCGTGACCACCGGTGCGCCGATGGTGATGGGCTGGCCGTCGATGGCCACCACGCTGGCACCATCCTTGCGCTTGGCCTCATCGTTCTTGTCGAAGATCAGCGTCTTCGAGCGCGAGGCGTTCATCGACAGCGCGTCGTTCCTGGCCATGCCGTCGCCCGGCTCGACCTCGAAATTCGCGGCATCCACGCCGAAATCGACCACCCGGACAAAGACCGTGGCATCGTCGGTGTTGCCGCTTCCATCGTCCAGCGTGTAGGTGAATTCGGTCTCGCCCACAAACGGCCCGGGGGCCTGAAGGAACCCCGGCACCCAGTTCGAGCCGGTGAACGATCCCCAGATCAGGAAGATCGTTACGATCGAGATGAAACTGGCCCAGCGGTTGGATACCACGGCGCTTTCATCGCCGAAGGTCACCGTCTTGAGCGACGAGAAATCGCGCCGGGTCTTGTGCACCAGCGTCTTGATGACAAAGAACGATCCGGCAAAGATCGCGATGTATACCAGAAGGATCAGCAAACCGGTCATTGTGCAGCCTCCGTTCGGCCCATGATTTCTTCTTCCATGTCCCAGATCATCGCGAGGATCTCCTCGCGTGTGGTGGCATAGTCCGGGTGTTTCTTGATCTCGCGCAGGTCCGCATCGACACCAAGATCGGCAAAAGGCAGCTTGTATTCCTTGTGAATGCGCCCCGGACGCGGGGCCATGACGAGCAACCGCTCGCCCAGCAGCAACGCCTCTTCCACCGAGTGGGTGATCAGGATGATCGTCTTGCCGGTCTCTTTCCAGAGCTTGAGCACGAGGCTCTGCATCTTTTCGCGCGTCAGGGCGTCAAGCGCGCCCAGAGGCTCATCCATCAGGATCACGTCCGGGTCATTGGCCAGACACCGCGCCAGCGCCACACGCTGCTGCATACCGCCCGACAGTTCGTAGATCGCCTTTTCCTTGAACTCGCCCAGGCCGACGATGTCCAGGAGGTGATCGACATTCTCCCGGTACTCGGCCGGGCGTTGGCCCTTCATGCGCGGGCCGAAGCTCACATTGTCGCGCACGCTCATCCATTCGAACAGCGCGCCCTGCTGGAACACCATGCCGCGTTCCGCATTCGGCCCCTCGACCCGGTGACCGTTCAGCGTCACCTGTCCCTCGGTCGGTGCCAGAAACCCCGCCAGAATGTTCAGCAACGTGGTCTTGCCGCAGCCCGACGGGCCCAGAACGCTCATCAATTGCCCCGGCTCCAGATGCAGCGAGACGTCCTTCAACGCCTGAACCGATCCGCCATTCGGCAGATCGAATCGCATCGAGATTTTCTCAATTCCCAGTCCGCTCATCTGTCCTCCCCCCACGTCTTGTCCCTTGAAAATGAACCGGGCGGACCCTTGTTTGTCCGCCCGGTCTGGTAGCTGATGTGGGCTACATGCCGCCCGCGGCGCTCAGCGGACCGGTGTTCACCGCGTTGTCGTAGGTGTCCAGCGCGCCCTCGATCGAGCCGGCTTCGACAAAGACATCCGCCACACCTTTCATGAACGTCTGCGCGTTGCCGCCCAGCCAGGCTGCGCTCAGCTGGTCCTCGACGGTCGGGAAGGTGAAGGTCGAGATGGTGGCCATCGTCGCCTCTTCGTCCATGCCCGCGTCCTTGGCGATCACGGGAAGCATCTCGGCCTGGTTCGCATCATCCGCCCACATCGCGTTGGCCTTGGCCGTCACGGCGAGGAACTTGGAAACCGTGTCGCCGTTCTCGGCGACCCAGTCGGCCGGACCCGAGGTCACGTCGAACACCAGGATACCCAGCTCGGTCTTTTCGGCACCGGTCAGCAGGTTGTTGCCGAACTCGTTGGCGCGGCGCAGTGCACCACCCCAGCCGCAGAACATGTCCACGTCGCCCTGTTCCAGTGCCACCGCACCCTCGGCGGGGGCCATGTCCACGATGTTCATGCTCGCGGGATCAACGCCGAAATGGCCCATCTGCTTGAGAAAGCCGTAATGCGCAGCGGTGCCAAGGGGCACGGCCACCTTCTTGCCGGACAGCTCGCCGGCGTTGGACTTGTCGATTTCCAGCGCCTCGGCGACGACGCAGTTGTCGTTGTCGGCATAGGATACGGCCACGTCGAGGATCTGCAGATCCTGACCCGCGCTCGTGGCGACCACGAAGGGCGGCACACCCTGGCTGACCGAAAGCTGAACGTCGCCCGACGCCATCGCGGCGCTCATCGCCGTGCCGGTGTCGAAGCTGACCCAGTTCACCTCCTTGCCGAGGGCTTCGTCATACATGCCCTTTTCCTTGGCGTACTGGAACGGCATCGGCCATTCGAGGAAATAACCCACGGTGATCGCGTGATTATCGGCCATCGCCGCGGCACCGGACAGTGCGAACACGGCACCGGCCACCATGGCAGTCGTTGTTTTCTTGATCATCATTCTCTCCCTGTTGATCATCTTTTTGTAAGAAAGCCCGCCGTGAACCGTGGTTCCGGACATGCTGTCCGGGCTCAAAGTCTCACAATACGGAACTAGCATACTGCGAAATAAGACTAGTGACCGAATCGTGCGCGCGTCAACGGTTTTCTCCATTGCAGCATGAAAGCCCGGACCCCTCCTTGCAAATACAAAGCCCCAAGGCCCCGGCCTTTTGCGAAAACCTGAACACTGCTTTCCAAAAAACACCGTGTGGTGGCTCTTGTTGAAATGCCATCCGCGTCAAATAAGTGTTTCATGTTCCGGGCAAATCGGATTAGTTCTGCATTGTGAGACAAGGGGGCGGCGCGAATGGCCAAGGCAGGCGAAAGCTCGATCGTGAGCAAATGCGCGCGCGTGATGGATGTGCTGTCCAGGGCGCGCGAGCCTGTCAGCTTCTCGCGCATCCTCGAAGAGACGGGGTTTGTCAAAAGCTCCTGCCACCGCATCCTTGCCGTTCTGCTGGCCGAAGGGCTGGCCGAATACAACAGAACCGCCCGGACCTACCGCACCGGGCCCCGGCTGCGCGACTGGTCGCGGGCCGCCTGGCGGCGCAAGGACCTGCATCACGTGTCGACCGAGATCATGGCCGAGCTGTCGGAAACCACTTCGATGAACACCGCGCTGTCCACATTCGACCGCGACTCGGTTCTTTACGTGCGCACCCAGAACATCATCCCGGTGCGCTATTCGGCCCATACCGGCGATCACGCGCCGCTGCACTGCACCGCCGCGGGCAAGGTGTTCCTTGCGCATATGCGTGACAGGCTGCTCGAGGACACGCGTGCGCTCATGCGCTTCGAACGGTTCACCGAACACACGATTACGGATTTCGACACACTGGCCGAACAGTTTCCGGCCATTCGCAGGCAAGGCTTTGCCATCGCACGGCGCGAAGAGACCCTGCCCGTGACCGGCGTGGCCGCCCCGGTGCGCGATGCCCAGGCCGAGGTCGCCGCCTGCCTGTCGCTGTGGAACCAGGATAGCGAGGCCCCGCCCGAGGATGTCATCGCGCTTTCTGGCCGGGTCATGGCGGCGGCCCGTGACATGTCCATCCGGCTTGGCTGGAGCCCCGATTTCTGAGCTCCCCGGCCTCGGGGTGTCAGCCGCGATGCACCGCCTCGAGCCTGTGGCCCTCCGGGTCGATCACATACCCCGCGAAATATCCCGGCCCATAGGCGTCGCGCAGCCCCGGAGCGCCATTGCAGCGGCCCCCTGCGGCCAGGGCGGCGGTATGGAAGCCTTCGACTTCGGTTCTCGACCGGGCCGCAAAGGCCAGGTGCAGAGGGACAAACGCGTCTCCTGTTTCCGCGATCCCGAAATCCCAGCTGTCACGGCCAAATCCCACCACGGGCCCGTCCTCGGCCAGGACATGCAGGCCCAGCGGGGCGAGCGCGCGGCCGTAGAAAACCCGCGCCCGCGCCAGGTCGCGCACCGGGATGTTGACGTGATCGATCACTCAGGGCCGGCGCAACGTGTCGCCGTAGCTGATCGTCGGATCCAGCACCAGGCGCACGGAGGCGTCGTCGTCCGGGTTCTCCACCCGGTTCGCGATGATTTCGGCCGCCTTCTGCCCGATCTCGTAGCGGCGGGCATCCATCGTGGCCAGCTCCTTGGGGAGTCCCTTCAGCAGGTTCACCCCGTTGAAACCCGCAAGGCCCATCTGCCCGGGAATGTCCACGCCCTGCTCGATCAGCCACAAAAGGCCGCCCGCGCCGATCAGGTCGTTCGAGTAGTAGAGAAAATCCAGATCGGGATCGCGCTCCAGGATGGCCTGAGTCATCTCGCGCCCCTTGGCAAAGGCCGAACCGCCGGAATAGAATTCCTTTTCGGCGATCTCGACCCCGGCCCGCGCCAGCGCCTCGGTAAAGCCCTCGAACCGTTTGCGGGCCCGGTGGTCGCGCGGCATCTTGGTGCCCATGAATCCGATGCGGCTGTAGCCCGCCTTGAGGATGGCCTCGGCCATACGCGCGCCCGCGCGGCGATGCGAGATGCCCACCACGCTGTCCAGCGGTGTGCCGTCAGTGTCCATGATCTCGACAACCGGAATGCCCGAGGCCTTGAGCATCGCCTGGGCGGCTTCGGAATGCTCGAGCCCTGCGATGATCACCCCCGAAGGCCGCCACGAGAGCATCTCGTAGAGGACCTTCTCCTCTTTCTCGCGGCTGTAGTCGGTCAGTCCCACGACCGGTTGCAGCCCGGTGGCATCCAGCGTGTTGGAAATGCCTGTCATGACCTCGGGAAAGACCATGTTGGATATGGACGGGATGATGACCGCGACCAGGTTCACCCGCTGGCTGGCCAGCGCACCGGCGATCTTGTTGGGCACATAGCCCAGCTCCTTGGCGGTCGCCAGCACCCGCTTGCGCGTGGCATCGCTCACGTCGCCCCGGTTGCGCAACACGCGGCTCACGGTCATCTCCGAGACACCGGAGGCTTCGGAGACATCTCTCAGCGTCAGCGGGCGATTGTCGGCATTGGTCACGGTGCGGTGGTATCCTTCTGGAGCGCAGGGTTGCGCACCGAAAAATGTTACCGCGAACACCGCACCGGGATCAAGCGCCCTCGCACATGGGCCGGACCCAACCGCCCCACGCATTTCGCCCCATGACAACGCCCGCACCTCGCGCTAAGCATGGCCTCAGTGACCCCGTGGCTCAACTGGATAGAGCAGCCCCCTCCTAAGGGGCAGGTTGCAGGTTCGAATCCTGCCGGGGTCGCCAAAACTCCCGAATAATCGGCTTGTTTGTCCTTGAGGCCGAGCTTGACGGGGATTGAGAGGGATAGCCAAACGGCATCCGGATTAATCCGAGCCCAGTGCGGGCCGGATTGCATTCGAACGTTTGTTCAGATCTTCCCATTTCGAGCGGACATTCAACCGACGCCTCAATACTGCCCAACACCCACAGGGCTCCCTTCGAGTGAATGTTGGTGGTCCAGGTAATCTGTGAGGGGCTTTCGCTGCTTGCTGCGGAGGATGCGCGGATATCAAAAAATCCCGACACGATTTCGCTGTTGTAAGTACCGCCGCACAATCAGTTTTTTTCATGAGGTGCTGGAAAACCTTGCGCGGTGTTGTATGCATGTCAGACATTGCCAGCAAGGCGGACGTGGTGCCGCAGGAAGACAAGATTTTGCCAGGGAAAGAATTTGGAACTTGAGAAAACGAACATTCCGGAAGTCGTTGCCCTGACACCGCGTCGCTTTTCCGATGACAGGGGATTTTTCAGCGAGGTCTGGAACAAAGCCACGATGGCCGCCGCCGGTCTGGACATTGAGTTTGTTCAGGACAATCATTCGTTCTCCGCCCAGAAGGGCACCGTGCGGGGTTTGCACTGTCAGGTGCCTCCGCACGCGCAGGCGAAGCTGGTGCGCTGTGCGCGCGGGCGTATCCTGGATGTCGCCGTTGATATCCGCGAAGGCTCTCCAACCGAGGGGCAGCACGTGGCCGTTGAGTTGAGCGCCGAGAATGGCAGGCAACTGCTTGTGCCTGTCGGGTTCCTGCACGGGTTTGTGACGCTGACCGACGATTGCGAAGTGCTTTACAAGTGCTCGGGTTTCTATGCCCCCGACAGTGACCGGTCCGTGTATTTTGCTGACCCGGCGATCGGCGTGAACTGGGGTGTCGACGAAGAGCAGGCCCAGTTGTCGCAAAAGGACGCGGCGGCTCCAGGATTGGCGGCGGCCGGTTTGTCATTTGTCTACGGTGAAGGATGCTGAGATGAAATTACTTGTAACGGGGGGTGCCGGATTCATCGGCTCTGCGGTTATTCGGGCGGCCATTGCGCAGGGTCATGAGGTCGTGAATGTCGATGTGCTGACCTACGCTGCCTGTCTGGAAAACCTCGCATCCATCGACACGGCGCCGGGCTATGTGTTCGAGAGGGCCGATATTTGTGATGTAGCTGAAATGGCCCGGATTTTTGCGCAGCACCAGCCGGATGCGGTGATGCATCTGGCGGCCGAAAGCCATGTGGACCGCTCGATAGATGGCCCCAAGGCGTTCATAGACACCAATGTATCGGGAACCTTCACTCTATTGACTGCGGCGTTGCGGTATTGGACTGAGGCCGGACGACCGGATGGCTGGCGCTTCCATCATATCTCCACCGATGAGGTTTTTGGCTCGCTGGGCGAAACCGGCCTGTTCCTTGAGACCAGCCCCTATCAGCCGAACAGTCCCTATTCCGCCTCGAAAGCGGCGTCCGACCATCTCGTGCGGGCATGGCACGAAACCTATGGCCTGCCGGTCGTGGTTACGAACTGCTCCAACAACTACGGACCGTTCCACTTTCCCGAAAAACTGATCCCTGTGGTCATTCTCAACGCGCTCGCGGGCAGGGACATACCGGTCTACGGCGATGGCTCCAACATCAGGGATTGGCTGTTCGTCGAGGATCACGCCGAAGCGCTGCTGCTGGCAGTGCAAAAAGGGGAGGTGGGTCGCACCTACAATATCGGCGGCAACAACGAAGCCACAAATCTCCAGATCGTTACGCAGATCTGCGGGATACTGGACGCCAAGCGCCCGAAGGATCAACCCTATGCCGAGCAGATCACCTTTGTGGCAGACAGGCCGGGCCATGACCGGCGCTATGCAATTGATGCCTCGCGGATCAGGGACGAACTGGGCTGGACCCCGTCGCGAACGCTTCTGCAAGGTCTGGAGGAAACCGTGGACTGGTATCTGGCCAACGAAGCCTGGTGGCGGGCGTTGCAGGATCGTGACGGTGTGGGCGAGCGCCTCGGGAAATCAGCATGACGGTGCTGGTTTTTGGAAAGACCGGACAGGTGGCGACTGAACTTGCCTCCGGAGAAGGCGATGTCGTCTGTCTGGGGCGCGAGCAGGCTGATCTGGGCGATCCGGCGTCCTGTGCCGCGGCAATCTTGGATCGTCGCCCGCAGGCCGTGATTAACGCTGCGGCCTATACCGCCGTGGACAGGGCCGAATCCGAGGAGACGCTGGCGCATGTCGTGAACGGGGATGCTCCGGCAGCCATGGCCGCGGCCTGTGCCCGGCAGGGCATCCCGTTTGTCCATATTTCGACCGATTATGTCTTCGACGGGGCGGGGGTGAGGCCGCGTGACGAGACGGCCGGCACGGGTCCTTTGGGCGTCTATGGTGCCAGCAAGTTGGCCGGGGAGGACGGGGTTCGCTCTGCCGGCGGCGTCTACGCCATTCTCCGCACGTCATGGGTCTTTTCCGCTCATGGCGCCAATTTCCTGAAGACGATGCTGCGGCTTGGAAATGAACGCAGCACTCTCAATGTCGTTGCAGATCAGATTGGAGGGCCGACACCTGCCGGTGCCATCGCGGACACTTGTCTGAAGATTGCCGCAGAATTGCAGAGGGCAGAGCACCTTGGCGGTGTGTATCATTTCTCTGGCGCGCCGGACGCAAGCTGGGCCGATTTCGCGCGCGAGATTTTTCAGGCTGCGGAACTTGACGTGGCCGTAAGCGATATTGGCACGGCCGATTATCCAACGCCTGCCCGGCGGCCGCTGAATTCGCGCCTCGACTGCGGGGCGATTGACGCAGTTTTTGGGATCAAGCGCCCAGACTGGCGCGCGCATGTGGCGGAAATCATTACTCAATTAAAGGGTTAGGGGACATGAAACAGCGCAAAGGCATTATCCTGGCCGGTGGGTCTGGGACGCGGCTCTATCCGGTGACGCAGGCTGTCTCGAAGCAACTGATGCCGATCTATGACAAGCCGATGATCTATTATCCGCTGAGTGTGCTGATGCTGTCGGGCATTCGCGAAGTGGCGATGATTACGACGCCAGCGGATCAGGCGCAGTTCAAGAAGCTGCTGGGCGACGGGTCGCAATGGGGCCTGTCACTGACCTACATCATTCAGCCCAGCCCGGATGGGCTTGCGCAGGCCTATTTGTTGGCCGAGGCGTTTCTGGATGGCGCGCCGAGCGCGATGATCCTTGGGGACAACATCTTCTTTGGCCACGGGCTGACGGACTTGCTGGCCCAAGCGCAGCCGTCGAGGAAGGGCGGAACCGTGTTCGGGTATCGCGTGACCGATCCCGAGCGCTACGGCGTGGTGGCCTTCGATGATGCCGGCGGGGTTACGTCCATCGTCGAGAAACCGAAACTGCCGGAGTCCAACTATGCGGTGACGGGCCTCTACTATCTCGATGAAACCGCATCCGAGCGTGCCCGTGGCATCACGCCGTCCGAGCGCGGGGAACTGGAGATCACCTCGCTGCTTGGCTCTTATCTGGACGATGACTGTCTGGACGTGCAGCTGATGGGACGGGGCTATGCCTGGCTCGATACCGGCACCCATGGCAGTCTGTTGGATGCCGCCAATTTCGTGCGCACACTGCAGTCACGCCAGGGGATGCAGACAGGTTGCCCGGAGGAGATAGCGTTCGATCTGGGCTGGATCAGTGCCGATGCGCTGGAAGAACAGGCCAAGCAATATGGCAAGTCGGATTACGGAAAATATCTGATGTCTCTCTTGAAGGTCTGAGCGCTACCGGGGGGGAGTGTCGTAGCTGCGGGACTTGCGCAAGACCAGTGTCGCGTTGGTCAGATAGGGTCCGATCCACGACATGAAGCGTTGACCAAAACCTGGTCTCTCGGGGGCAAAGTAACGGCTTGGCTTGCCGCGCATCCGGCGGAGTTTTTCCGTCAGATAAAGCCCTGTATGACGGAAGCTCGAATGAAACTGGTGCTTCTTGGCGATCTCGTGGAAGTAGCCCGTCTTCTTGAAATTGGTGTAGCGGATCAGGTAGTCGGCGTGCCTGTCCGCGTAGCTTTCCGGAGTAACGGAGGGGTGTTCGCGTTTATGTCCGGGATAGCGACCGCGTCCCAGCGATGCCCACCACCGGATCATTCCGCGCATGCTGTGCGCGTCGCGGAAACGATGTGCGAAAGGCACGAGCGTATGCTGCTCCAGGAGCGTGTGTTTGGACGGGAACACATGGACAGAGATACCTTCGTTGGCCGTGACACGTGAGGTTTCGCGGAAGAAGGTATCGTGGTCGCGGACATGTTCCAGAACCTGATTCGAGACGGTCGCGGTAAAAAAACCGTCTTCGTAGGGCCACGGGTCGTATTCCGAGATCAACGCGAGGCGCTCGGACCAGTCCACGTCCGGAAACGCTTTGTTCAGATGGTCACGGGTTTTGGAAAAATACCCGTCGGGCTGGACCCCGTGATCGCCAACGTCAAATCCATAGAGGTCAAAGATCACGCCCTCGAACAGCTGGGGCAACGCCTTGCCAAGGTAGTCGATCAACAACCCGTCGCCGCAACCGACATCGAGGATTGCGAGACGGTCGCCGGGCGTTGGGGAGAGTCGCCGAAGCTCGGTCGAGAGCACAGAGAGAATTTGCAGATGAGTGCCGCTCAGCAGCGTCGGCATCTCGGTGTTGGACGGAGAATTATCAGTAGCCACAGCAGCGTGTCTCACATTGGTTACATATTTGGCATTCTTACAGAATTTCATCTGCGGCAGACCGCCTTGCGCGATACTAGATGCGTGGTTACGTTGCGTAAAGGCAAGGAAAGAATTCTTACTGACATGACGATTCTGGTGACCGGCGGTGCCGGATATATTGGCAGCCATATGGTATTGCGTTTCTGCGACGCAGGCGAAGACGTGGTCGTCTATGACAACCTGTCGACAGGGCGTCGCGAGCTTGTCGACCCGCGCGCGGGTTTTGTCGAAGGCGCGCTGGAAGATCACTCCAAACTGATTGCCTGCATCCGCGAAAACGGGGTGAAGGACGTTGTTCATTTCGCCGGGTCGATCATCGTGCCTGAATCGATTGCGGACCCACTTAAATACTATCGCAACAATACATCCGTCTCGCGCGGCCTGATTGATGTGGCCGTGCAGGAAGGGCTGGAGAATTTCATCTTTTCGTCCACGGCGGCCGTCTATGGTTCGGTCGGCGCCGAGCCGGTGCTGGAGGACGCACCCAAAGTTCCACTGTCCCCCTACCAGAAGACGAGATCAGCGTCTTCCACTGCGATCAGCATTTCCCGCATCTCAAGGTAGGTAGGGGGGCGTGAAAGGGCCAGTTGTTCAGGGGTCAGAAGTTCGACGAAGGAGTCGGGATACTGGTCCCATCGTTCAAAACCCTGCAGGGCCATGACGTGCTCCTGGTCCGGGAATTCGGTCTGAAGATAGGTCATGTAATCCCGAAGGGCATCTCCGGGCTCAATGATTTCGTCCGGACGAAGCGGTGTTCGGGCACCTGTCTCGGTGCCGCTGATCGGATACACATCAAACCCGATCACATCGCTCCATTGCCCGTGGGCGGCGACATCTTCGAGATATTCCGTAGGATCGTCCGTCGTGATCGGTGCGTGCACCTGAATCACCTGAATGCTCGGGTCCAGCGCCTTCACATGTTCATAGACAGCCTGAGACATCGCGGGATCGATTCCGTTCCAGGCCGCTTCGTCGTACCCGGCGATGCTGTGGATGATGTCAGCGCCACCCATGTCGAGAATGGCCTGAAGGGGGCTGTTATCCGGATCGACACCACCTTCGGCGAGAGGAAAGAGCAGGTCGGCGCTGAATGCAATCTTGATCCCGTTCTCGCGGGCGGCGTCGAAAATGTCCGGTGTCGCACTTCCGAAGGGCGGCGGAACAAAATCAGCTTCGTATCCATAGCCATTGGAAACAGGGAATTCTTCATAGATACTGGTTGGAAAGTAGACGTCGATTCCAGCGGAGGACAGTTGCTGAAAAATTGCGTCGTAGTCACGGGTTGCGCCCATATCAATGGGGACGCCAGCGGTTCCAAGTTCCATTGTGTTTCCTTTGCGGCATGTCAGGCGAGCATCGCATCGGATATCTTTTCATTTGGTGAATATCGGGGAATTGCTGGGGCAATTCTGTGGCACAGTTCCAGGGTGCCGGTCGCCGGCCCGGGGCGGCTTGCTCCACAGGGTTTTTCCATGCCCGCTTGATCGCGGCCACCCGGCTAGGGAAGCGGCGGGTCTTCCAGGTCGCGCAATCCGGTCTGCGCCATGGCAATGCTCAGCTCTTCGCTCAGCACCTCCCAGATACGCGCCAGCCCGGCCTCGCCCGCGGCGGCCATGGCGAATTGCAGAACCCGCCCGAAGAACACGTAATCCGCCCCCGCCACCAGCGCCTTGAGCGCATCCTCGCCCGAGCGCAGACCGCTGTCGTAGAAGATCGGAAACCCGGGCCCCAGCGCCGCGCGCATCGCGGGCAGCAGGGCAAAGGGGGCGGGCGCGCTTTCCAGTTGCCGGCCCCCGTGGCTCGACACCTGGACGGCATCGCATCCGGCGGTCTTCAGCGCCAGCGCGTCCTCGACGTCCAGCACGCCCTTGACCACCAGTGTGCCGGGCCACGCATCGCGCAGCCGCGCCAGCGTGTCCCAGGTCGCCCGCGCCCGGCTCTCGGTGCGGTCGAAGTCAAAGCCGTCCATCTCGAAATTCGCCATCTGCGGCTTGCCCGCGATCAGGCTGCCCAGCGACCAGCGCGGATGCAGCGCAAAATCCATGAACTGCCGCGGCCCGATCCTGAACGGCATCTTGAACCCGTGGCGCAGCTCGCGCGGGCGGCGGCCCACCTCGGGCACGTCCACGGTCAGCACCAGCGTCCGGTAGCCGGCTGCGCGCGCCCGTTCGATCAGCCTGAACGTGCCGCTGCCGTCGCCGCTGAAATAGAGCTGGAACCAGGCGTTGCCTTCGGCCGCCCCGATGATCGCCTCCATCGGCGTCGAGGCCACGGTGGATACGCAATGCGGCACCTTGTGCCGGGCGGCCAGCCGCGCCAGCATCAGGTCCGCACCCGGGGCCGACAGGTTGCACATCCCCATCGGCGCGATGCCGAAGGGGCGGGCGGCCTGCGTGCCCAGGACGGTTTTCGCAAGGCTCCGCTCGCTGACATCGCGCAGGATACGGGGGCGCAGGGTCGCGTCATCCAGCGCGGCCCGGTTGCGGTCCGCCCCGGTTTCGCGCCCCGCCGCCCCGTCGATATAGTCAAAGACCATCCAGGGCAGCCGCCGCCGGGCCATGGCCCGTGCATCCCCGGCCGAGTGAATGCGTGCGGCGGCCCCCATGGATCAGGCGCTCACGGCCTTCATGAAGCGGTCCTTGATGATCACCGGGTCCATGGTGATCACCGGCATTTTGGCATTGCCGCTGTCGCATTTCACGATCATCACCGTTGCCTGCCCGCCGTCGATCGCCGCCTTCAGGGCGGGTCCGGTGTCCACGTCGCGAACCTCGACCACGTTGTCACAGCCCGCGCCGCGGGCCATGGCCGCCAGGTCGGTCTTCTTGCCGGTGTAGGTCGGCTGATCCCCGGTCGAGCCGTAGGACCCGTTGTCGATGATCATCAGGATGTAATTGGGCGGCGC
>FYBJ01001384.1_pt1 | contig 62937 bp, 112 predicted proteins | sample 1134611 | NCBI WGS metagenome assembly FYBJ01 (sample SAMEA104116008, study PRJEB20421) | marine metagenome | isolation source: marine
CTCTTAAATATATGGTACAATAAGATTTCTAATTATGGAGTATATCATGGAACTTAGTGAATCAACTCTGCAGATTCTTAAAAATTATGCAGGGATCAATTCGAATATCGTCTTCAGTGAAGGCAATTCTATTCAAACTATTTCTGAAGCAAAGAATGTTCTATCATCAGCAAGCACTGTTGAAGACTTTCCTCAACACTTCGGTATCTACGACCTGAATGAATTTCTAAATGTTCTAGGTCTTGTTGACGTACCTAATCTATCCTTTACAAAAGATTATGTACTTATTAGTGATTCGTCAGGCCGGTCTAAAGTAAAATACTTTTTCTCAGATCCGGATATGCTGACGTCACCATCTAAAAAGATTGTAATGCCTGAGTGTGAAGTTCAGTTTAATCTAGATGGTAATACCTTGAGCCGCATCAAACGTGCCGCAGCGGCTCTTGGTCATGATGAAGTATCAATCACGCCAAATGGCGATGGTGTCATTACTTTGTCTGTTATCGATAGTAAAAATGCTACATCAAATACTTTTTCTATCGATATCGCCGGTGATTGTCCGAATGATGCGTTTAACTTTGTTATTAGTATCTCAAACCTCAAAATCATCCCGGGTGATTATCACGTGGCAATTTCGTCCAAACTCATTTCAGAGTTTTCTAACAATGAACTAGGCGTCTCATATTGGATTGCTCTAGAAAAAACATCAACATACGGAGAATAACATGGCTAATAAAGTCAAAGCAGAAAACCTAGTAGCCAAAGATGACGGCAACCACGATGAAATCTATACAGTATCGACACAGATGGGTCGTTCTATGATTGCAGTCATTGATGCTATCACTCAACGTGGCGGCTTCCGTGGTGAAGAGTTATCGACAATCGGTCAGCTACGTGATCAGTGCGTCAAGGCTATCTCGCTCGGAGAGAACTACGAGGCACAAAAATAATATTTACAATCCGCCCTCTCTATTATATAATGTTTACTTTGAATGAGGTTTGTAATGTCAGATTTTTTATGGGTCGAGAAATATCGACCAGCCACTATCGCGGAGTGTACTCTTCCGCAAACACTTAAACAACAGTTCCATGATGTTGTGGCTACCGGTGAATTGCCTAATATGCTTTTCACCGGTACTGCAGGTCTTGGTAAAACTACTGTTGCCAAAGCCCTCTGTAATGAACTAGATCTTGATTATATCTTGATCAACGGTTCTGAAGAAGGCAATATCGATACCCTACGTGGTAAGATTAAACAGTTCGCATCGTCAGTCTCTTTGCAGGGTGGATACAAAGTCGTTATCCTTGACGAAGCAGACTATCTCAATGCTCAATCGACTCAACCAGCTCTTCGGGCTTTCATCGAAGAGTTTGCAAACAACTGTCGATTTATCCTTACTTGTAACTTTAAAAATAAAATCATTGAACCACTTCATTCTCGTTGTGGTGTCTATGAGTTTAACACGAGTAAGAAGGACCTACCTAAACTTGCTCAAGACTTCTATTCGCGGTTCTTATATATACTGAGTACCGAGGGTATTAAGCACGAAGAAAAAACACCAGTCGATCTTATTATGAAACATGCGCCTGATTGGCGGAGGGTATTAAATGAAGGCCAAAGACATTCTACAAGTGGCACTCTGGTGCTTCATAGTTCTGCAAGCGTCACGGCTTCTTTTTCCACACTAGCAAAGTTCCTTAAAGACAAGGACTTTAAAGGTATGCGTAATTGGGTTGTGAATACAATGGATATCGATGCGACAGCAATCTTCCGTGGCATTTATGATTCTATGAACGACTATGTGGTACCTCAATCGATTCCGCAATTAGTTTTAATTCTTGCTGACTACCAATACAAAAACGCATTTGTCGCAGACCATGAGTTAAACGTCGTTGCTTGTATGACTGAAATCATGGCTAACGTGGAATTTAAATGAGGGGTATTATGTGGAAACTTTGGTGTAAAACAATCGGCGAGAAGGCATTTGATGACGACCGTAAGGCAGACAAAGTAGCAATACTTCGAACCCTGTGGGTGCTTCTTCATATTCTTACATGCCTTGCAATTATTACAAACGCTATCGCAAACCACGGATGGGGGTTATTAGGTCTATGAATAAGGTTACGATGTTCACTAAAGACAAGTGCTATTATTGTCTTATGCTAAAAGAAAAGTTAGATGAGTGGGAGATTGAGTATGAAGTGCTGAACAACCATCCTCTGCCAGATGGCCATAAGACTTATCCTCAGTTATATTATCGTGGTGTTGATATTCAGCAGGGTGCATCGACTGATGTGTCACGTCAAGACATCTTTGAGCGCGTTGAACGTATTGAATGGCCTAGCATTGATAGTGGAATAGAATGAACCATTTTGATTATTTGAATAGTATTAACCTTACTAAAAAGGATATTATGATAGACGATATAGCCGAAAAGAGTTACAACTCATTTATGGTTAATCGTGGCCTTTCTTACTTTGCTGATACTGTTATTATCGCCAACGAGATGAATCGATACAACCACATCGATGATAAGTTACAATATCACTTTTATATAAATATGATCAGAAAGCGCAAAAGGTTTTCTAAGTGGGCTAAAGCCTCTAAAGAAAGTGATATTGATGTTGTCAAGGAATATTATGGGTATAGTAATGAGAAAGCCCGTCAAGCCCTGACACTTCTATCGCCTGACCAAATAACTATTATAAAAAACAAGGTGAGTAAAGGTGGAAGAAGAAAATAAAGCGGTAATCTGGAATCCAACTGATATGTTGGAGATTACTCTTAATGAGCCAGATGACTTTTTAAAAGTCCGTGAAACGTTAACACGTATGGGTGTGGCTTCACGTAAAGAAAAAAAACTATTTCAATCCTGTCATATTCTGCATAAGCAGGGGCGATACTTTATCGTCCACTTTAAAGAATTATTCCTTCTAGATAATAAGAAGGCTAATCTTGAAGAGACAGATATTGAACGTCGAAATACGATTGCCACATTGCTAAGTGATTGGGGACTAGTAACTATTCTAAACGGTACCGATCTAAAATGTGCGCCTCTTCGTCAAATCAAAATTATCTCTTATAAAGATAAGAGTAATTGGGAACTGTTACCTAAATACAACATTGGTAACAAATAGCGGCTATACCCTCAGGTTATAGCTCATTTATATAAATACTAGTGTAGTGCGGATTTTCCGGCTACATTAGTCTTGCTTGAAAAAGGAGAAAACAATGACAGGCATGAAAACACTATTCCCACGATCATCATTTGTGGGATTTGATCATTTATCTAACGAACTTGAGTTTACTGCAAAGCATGCTCAAGACCATTACCCACCCCATAATATCATCAAAACAAGTGATGAAGATTATCTGATTGAACTTGCTATTGCAGGATTCAGCCCAGAGGGTATTGACGTAGAGATTCATCAACGTACTTTAACAGTCACTGGTGAACATGTGAAAAAAGGTCGCGAATACGTTCACCGTGGTATTTCCACTAAGAAGTTCAAACGTACCTTTAGGCTGTCTGAAAACGTGCAAGTGCACGGAGCAGATATTCAGGACGGCATACTAGCAATCGAATTGAAGTATGTTGTACCCGAAGAAATGCGTCCTCGTAAAATTAATATTGGTAAAAACGAGGAACACCAAAATGAAAACAGTAATCAACTACTTACAGAGACTGCGAGCTAGTATTAAGAGATACAACGTCCGCAACCAAACCCTACACGAATTATCTAAGCTTACTACAAGAGAGCTTAGTGATATTGGTCTTACAAAAGGTGACATCTGGAATCTTGCGCATGAAGATGCCAAAAGACGTATCCCAGATCCTAAGCCTGTTGAAAAAAAGACAGCTACAAATATCAACCCTAATTTGAAAGGTTTTGTGTAATGGGCGAAGCTATCCTATCTTATACCGTAACTCCAGTTAGAATTACCTGGTCACGTGTTTTAAAACGCCTTAACTATTGGTTTGCAGTAATCGGTTATAGCCGTGCTGCTGCAGAGCTAGCTAGAAACGGCATGATGAAACAATCCAGAGACTGTCTGCTAGAAATTGCTAAGCTAAAAAAATAAAAAAGAGGGGCTATCACGGCCCCCTTTTACCCCAGTTTGGATAAGAGGAAATAGAATATGAGCCTATGGCGAAGTGATAACGATCCAACCGATAATGATAGTATTATAGACAAACGTATTAGTACTATCCTTTCAAAAGAAACAAACCGACAAGAAAATACAATTGAACTTATTGCAAGTGAGAACTTTGCAAGCCAAGCGGTTATGGACCTAGCCGGGTCAGTATTTACAAATAAATATGCTGAGGGATATCCGGGCAAGCGTTACTATAACGGCTGCGAGCATATGGATGATATTGAAACACTTGCTATCGAACAGCTAAAGTTATTGTATCGTTGTGAATTTGCTAACGTTCAACCACACTCAGGTGCTAATGCTAACCTCGCTATTTTTAAAGCATTTCTAAAACCAGGCTTTTCAGTACTTGGTATGGATCTTGCCTCAGGTGGCCATTTGTCACATGGCGCTGGAGTAAACGTATCGGGCTCATGGTTTGATGCTCATACATATGGTGTGAATGAAGCTGGCTACTTAGATTACGATGCTATTCAAGCGAAAGCTGATGAAGTAAAACCTAAAATGATTATTGCTGGTGCCTCGGCTTATCCTCGGGCTATTGACTTTAAACGTTTTCGTGCTATCGCTGATTCAGTAGGTGCTTACCTGCTAGTTGATATGGCTCATTATTCTGGTTTGATTGCTGGTAAGATGTATCCAAGTCCTGTACAATGGGCTGACTTTGTAACAAGTACTACTCATAAAACTCTTAGAGGTCCACGTGGTGGTATTATCCTTTGGAATAACGAAGACTATACTCGTAAGATTAATTCTTCTATTTTTCCTGGTACCCAAGGCGGACCGCTGATGCATATCATCGCGGCTAAGGCCCAATGCTTTATCGAAGCAAACAACGCTGACTTTAAAGATTATGCAAAGCAAGTCGTTGTGAACGCTGCTGCTATGTGTAAGGTATTTAATGAGCGTGGGCTTAAAGTACAGACCGGTGGAACAGACAGTCATATTATTCTCATTGATTTGTCTGAGTCTAAATACAGTGGTAGAGAAGCAGCCGACCTACTTGAAGAAAATGGTATTACAGTAAATAAGAACGGTGTGCCAAACGATCCACGTAGTTTTGTAGAGACCAGTGGCATCAGGATCGGAAGAGCAGCTGAAACTACTCGTGGTCATGATGATCATTGGTTTGCTGAACTAGCTAATAAAATTAGTGATATTTTAGAATAAGGAGATATATAATATGTCAGAACTAAGATTTAAAATGATTAACGCAGCGTATGATCACGCTAAAGCCCATGTTGAAAAACATAGAATCAATGTTGAAATCTATTTAACAAATCCGGTTGGCGTCGGCGAACACTCTGACGTTATGGATGCAATCGAAACGGAACTTGAGGAGATGGCAAAATATGAGGATCATATGGAAATTCTTAACAAGTACTTCCCAAAATAGAGATATGAGCGAGCATAGGGCTCATACATCTAAATACGAAGATCTATGCATGTAACACAACGGAGAACACACACACATGTCCAATAAAAATCCATTTGAAATACGAGCAGACGTCCTAGCTATGGCTAAAGACTATATGGATAAACAATCAGAATTAAACCGAACTCTTTATGAGCAGATGGTTGAAGCCGGTAAGAAAACATTTGAAGACATTCCGCAAATGTATACCATCGAAGAGCTTCAAGAAAAGGCGAAAGAAATGTACGCTTTCGTAACAGACAAAAAATGAAAATCAGGGGGTGTTCAACCCCCTTTTTTTATTATATAATGGCTCCATATCAGGAGGTACTCTTTGTCATTTTATACATCAGTAAATCGTCATATGAATCAAATCCTTTACCGGGGATACAATGATTCTGGCGTACCAATTCAAAGTAAAGTAAGATTCAAACCAACTCTTTATGTTAAATCTAATGAGGAGGTGGCTCATCGTGCACTCGATGGTACACCGGTTCAGCCCATTCAATTTGACAGCATGAGTGAAGCTAGTCAATTTACAAAGCGCTATGCTGATATCCATGAGTTTAAAATCTATGGTATGGATCGCTGGCCAACTCAATTCATTGGTGAAAAGTGGCCTAATGATATTAAATTTAATCCAGCTCATATTAATGTCGTTAACTTCGATATTGAGGTTGCGTCTGACGATGGCTTTCCTGAACCATCTGAAGCACTGCATCCAATTATTTCTATTGCTCTTAAATCTAGCAAGTCTTCGATCTATCATGTCTGGGGCCTCGGTGATTATGACGTAGAAAAATGTCAAATCGAAATGCACGGCGACCTTATTCAGTATAGTAAGTTTGACACCGAAGAAGGTCTGCTGGCTAGCTTCCTTAAGTACTGGTCAGACAATTATCCAGATGTCGTGACTGGTTGGAACTCTAAGTATTTCGATATACCATATGTAATTAACCGTATGGCTCGTATCGGAACTGAAGCTGCGGTTAAACGTCTTTCACCTTGGGGTATCGTCGATGCCGGTATGATGGAAGGCACCTATAAAATCTATGGCGTCGAGCAAGCCGACTATCTTGAACTATTCAAAAAGTTCGGGTATTCTTATGGTGCTCAAGAATCATATAAGCTTGATCATATTGGTTATACAGTACTCGGTGAAAAAAAGCTATCGTATGAAGAACACGGCAGCCTTCATACCCTGTACAAAAATGATCACCAAAAGTTTATTGACTATAATATCAAAGACGTACAGCTCGTACAACGTATTGACGATAAGATGGGCCTCATTAACCTTGCGCTTACAGTTGCGTATAAGGGTGGCGTTAACTTATCTGATACATTTGGTACTACGGCTATATGGGATTCAATCATATATCGTGAGCTCAACAAACAAAAGATTATTGTTCCGCCTAATGAAGTCAAGGCTAAACTGCCATATCCTGGCGGCTACGTTAAAGAGCCAGCTGTTGGCGCACATGATTGGGTAGTATCGTTCGATCTTAATTCTCTATATCCTAATCTTATTGTACAGTACAATATGTCACCCGAAACTATTACCCCACATCAGGCACCGTCTGGTGTTATTAGTTACCTTGAATCAGATCCGGTACCAAATAATTTCCGTAATCAAAACTTTTCTATTGCAGCCAACGGCTCTACATATTCCAAAGAGAAGCAAGGTATCTTGCCTCAGATCATTGTAGACTACTATGCTGAACGTAAAGAAGTCAAAACTAAAATGCTCGAAAAAGAGCGTGAGTATCAAAAGAATAAAAGCTTTCACCTTGAGAAAGAAATCAATCAACTTGAAAACCAGCAGATGGCTATTAAAATTCTTTTGAACTCACTTTATGGCGCGCTCGGTAACAAACACTTTCGTTACTTTGATATGCGTCTGGCCGAAGGCATTACTCTGTCTGGCCAGCTGTCTATCATGTGGGCTGAAAAAGCCATGAACAAAGAGATGAATCGTATTCTTAAAACTGAGGCTCGTGATTATGTTATCGCAATGGATACTGATTCGCTATACATAAACATGGGCCCGCTAGTTGAACAGCTACAACCTAAAGATCCGGTTGCTGCTCTTGATAAGATTTGCTCTGATCATTTCGAAAAGGTTCTTGCCAAAGCTTATGCTGATCTATTTGTTAAGCAGCAGGCCTATATTAACCGTATGGCTATGGATCGTGAAGTGATCGCTAATCGTGGCATATGGACAGCAAAGAAACGATATATTCTTAATGTTCATAACTCAGAAGGCGTACAATACGCTGAGCCAAAACTTAAGATTATGGGCATTGAGGCAATTAAATCCTCAACGCCAGAAGTAGTTCGTAATAAATTCAAAGAGATGTTCAAAGTTATTATTGAAGGTGATGAGGCTAAAACTCAAAGATCTATTTCAGATTTCCGTAATCACTTCTCATCATTGCCACCTGAGGATGTAGCATTTCCACGTGGCGTCAAGGATATAACTAAATGGGAACGTAACACAACCTTATATGCTAAGGGCACGCCTATCCACGTACGCGGATCTATTATGTACAACCAATCAATCAAAGATAAATCTCTTTCCAAAATGTATCCATTGATCCAAAACGGCGAGAAGATTAAATTCTGTTATATGCGTATGCCTAATCCGATCAAAGAAAACGTCATCGCTTTTCCTGGTTATCTACCTGAAAGCCTTGGGCTACATAACTACATCGATTATAATAAACAGTTTGACAAAACCTTTATCGAGCCTCTGCTGCCCATACTCGATGCGGTTGGCTGGTCGGTTGATCAAAAAAATACACTTGAGGAATTCTTTGGATGATGTCATATAACTATTTACAAGATATTGGTAACGGTGTATAATGGGCTGGTGGAAACAAAAAGATTTATTGAATAGGAAAAAAAGAAATATGTCTACTAATTGGTCACTTGATATTCATGCCATGCACGACAAATACGGCGTTCATGAATGGTTTGAAAAGAATAAAGACGACAAAGATTTGATGCGTAAGTACCTTATGTTTCGTATTCTGATGTGTCAAGAAGAAATGCACGAGACTATGCAAGCCATTAATAATGGTGATGCTGAAGAGGTCGTTGATGGTCTTATCGATCTTTGTGTCTTTGCTATCGGTACTCTTGATGTATTTGGCGTAGATCCTAATAAGGCATGGGATGAAATCTATCGAGCAAATATGGGAAAACAAGCTGGTGTAAAACCAGGCCGTCCAAATCGTTTTGGTCTACCTGATTTGCTCAAGCCTGCTGGCTGGACACCACCTAAGCATAAGGATAATCACGGTGATCTCGATAACGCTCTTTAAGAGTACCTTCGACAATAAAACACATCGATCTATGTCCCTCCAATCTTGGGGGGACTTTAGTCGCTTATTATTTAATCTTAGCAAACAAAAGAAAGAAGGCAAAAAAGATGCGGAACTTATATCACCGGCTGTGTATGAAACTGGGACTACTAGAGCTAACAAAAACGTATTACATTGGGGCGGCTGGGCTGCTGTTGATGTCGATGATTATGAATTTGTGGGCGACATATGGGCTTTAAAAAATGAGTTGGTTACTCGCTTCGGCGCTTATAATTTCATCTGTTACAGTACTGCTAGCAGTACGATCGATCAGCCAAAGTTCAGACTTGTCTTTGAAATTGAACGACAGGTTGAGCAATCTGAAATTCGTCACTTCTGGTTCGCGCTCAATAGCGAGCTCGAGGACATTGGAGATAAACAGACTAAAGATCTATCTCGCATGTATTACATCCCAGCGCAATACGCTAATGCTAACAACTTTATCTTTAGTAATGATGGTGATCCTATTGATGTGGATCGCCTTATGGCCAAATGGTCTTATGACCGTAACCGCGATGCTAAAAACTTTTTAGATCGACTACCACCTGAAATGCAATCAGCTGTACTTGAACACCGTAAGACTAAACTGAATAATACGTCTTATTCATGGTCAGGTTATCGTGACTGTCCATTTTGGCCTAAGGATCTTGCTGGCGAGTACCAAACAATTAGCAGCACCGGTTGGTATGCAAAGATGTATGCTATAATGGTTAAGATCGCTGGCAACGCTACGTATCGTGGTTATCCAATTAGGTCTGATGAGATCGCTGATATGTGTAAACAATTTGATGCTGAAAACGGCAACTGGTATGAAAACCGGCCCATGCAAACCGAAGCAGATCGGGCCCTAGAATATATTATAAGGAACGGCGTACTATGAAATCACAACGAATCGCTAAATCTAAAACGGCACGTCTTCGTCGTAAAAAGATTAAATCTATTATTCAAGGTAAGACTGAACGTCTATATTCAAAACTACGTAAAATGCGTAGGTCTCGCAGATCGGATTAAACATGTGGTATTTAGTTTTTATAAACATTATGCTAAGCAGCAACGAAGGTTATAACGAACCAGTTATTGAAGGTTGGTTTATGTACGAAACCTTGACCGCTTGTTTTGAGGCACGAGAAACTGTAGCTGAGGTGTTACAAAAAGGCGACGGTAAACAAGCCATTTGTATATTGAAAAATTAAGGAGGTCAATGTGAAATATATTCTACTCACGGCTAGCATCATGCTCGCAACACCAGCTGTAGCTGATAACACCAAAGCTTGTATGGGTGATTATACTCAAGATAACTTTCACTCATATGATTTTGGTAAGGCTGCGGCTTGTATGCAGCGGTTTCGTACAATCGAACAAGAGCAAAAGGTTGCTGAGCTACGTGAATTTTTAAAAGCTAAACCTCATTATAAGGGACCAGATTGGAAGTGGGAACAAACAGCAGACTGGCGCTGCTCACGTCAACATCCATCTGGTCGTACTGTTTGCCGTAAGCCATTTTATACAAGGACTCAATAATGACAGAATTAGAACGCAAAATCGAAATACTTGAAAATAACGTAAAAGAATTACAAACTCAATTGCAAGAAGCGTATAAACGCATTGCTGAATTACAGGATAAGCGGTTAGGGATATGACATCATATAGAGGTAAGGTAGATAAAGAATTTATACAACGTCGTGATGAACTTGTTGCTCAAGATAATCGTGCAGGCTTAAATCCGTATTTTCAGTGGGATTGTGAATTTCCTGAACAGCATCAGGCTAAGATAGATTCATTTCAAACGCTCTATGATGGCTATGAGTTTGACACTGTGCACAAGATGCTCGGTAACGTTGATTATAAAATTTATTCTAAAGAGGGTGTAAAGCTATCGCGTTATATCCAAAAGCAGATACGAGCTGGTAAGATAGATAAGATCTGCATATGGATGTGGTCAAAACCATATCGTCGCCTTGAAGAAGGCAATACAGTAGAATATGAAATCCTTGATTTTGTTGATGCCCAACAATGCCTTGAACGCCTAGAGTGTGATAGCAAGGGCGGTGAACGATTTCAATATCCACTAAAAGAATTGTAAATAGATGTTTACATCCATTTCTAAATATGGTATTATCATTGAACAACAAAGAGGTTTGCTATGAAAGAATCAATTAAAGTTCTGCAAGAGTGTGCAGAAATCCAAGATAAAAAATCGCGTGATTACCAAAATCCTAATTCGCGTATCAAACAAAATGATTACTACCCACGCGGCGTAATGTCAATCATGGAATTGATTAATACTAAAAACATTCGTCTGTGGTCTGTTCTTGAAGCAATGGAAAATGATCCTAACTATGAGCCTAACTTCGAATCGCTTGAAGATTCGCTCAAAGATATGATTAACTATGCCTCTTTTGCAGTAGCATATTGTCGTGGTAAGATCGACGGCCAAGACAATGAACGTGACTTTCTAAATCGTGAGAAGACAAATGAAAATCGGACTGACGGCTAGCACCTTTGATTTACTTCATGCCGGTCATGTAGCAATGCTTCGAGATGCCAAATCTCAGTGTGACTACTTGATTGCGGCGTTGCAAGTTGATCCGTCCGTGGACCGGAGTGAGAAAAATCCTCCGGTCCAATCTATTGTAGAACGGCAAGCCCAGTTGCAAGCCGTTAAATATGTCGATGAGGTAATTGTTTATTGTACAGAGGATGACTTACTTGATATAATAAACATGTATCCAATTGATATACGAATCCTTGGTGAAGAGTATCGCCTTAAGGATTTTACTGGTAAAGATGAGTGCCGTAATCGTGGTATTCAGATCTACTTTAACAGAAGAGATCATCGATTTAGTTCAACCGATTTAAGAAAGAGGGTATGTGATGTTAACAGTTAAAGACATTCGCGAACATTTTATTAGCGAATTAAAAGATGAAGCATTTACAACTGACAAAACCGGTCAGCAAACTATTGAAATGCTCGGTGCAAATTTCATTGCCGATGAGCCTTCAATCTTTGGCACGCCTAATCAAGAATATATTGATGCTGAACTTGCTTGGTATGAATCAGGCTCTACAAATATCAAACATATTCATGGCGACGAAAAAGATCCACCTGCTGCATGGCAGTATTCAGCCGATCAGTATGGTGAAATCAATTCAAACTATGGTCATCTTGTAAACTCACCTAAGTATTATAACCAATATCAAAAAGCTATTGGTGAGCTAATCTCTAATCCAGATAGTCGTCGTGCTCAGATGGTATATAACCGTCCGTCTATATGGGTCGAGTATGATGAAAACGGTAAGTCAGACTTCATTTGTACTAATGCTCAAACCTTTTATATTCGAGATAACAAGCTTCATATGGTATCTCAAATGCGTTCTAACGACGTAGTCTTTGGCTATAAGAACGATTATGCTTGGGCCCAGTATCTAATGGATCGGGCTGTCGATGATCTAGGCATATTATCAGGTTATGAAATTACAAAAGGTGATTTGATATGGCAGGTAATGAATCTCCACGTATATGCAAGGCACTTTAATCTTGTCAAATAAATGGCACCTACGTTATTTAGGATTAGCACGCGAAGTATCGACTTGGTCTAAAGATCCGTCTAAACAAGTCGGTGCTGTTGCTGTTGGTTCTAAAGGCCAAGTACTAGCCCAAGGCTATAACGGCTTTCCACGCGGAATATACGATGGTAATATCCGTTATAATGATAGAAAAACAAAGTATCAGCTGGTTGTCCATGCTGAACAAAACGTTATATACAATGCCACATATAATGGTGTATCACTTGATAAATCTACTCTATACGTCTGGGGTCTTCCGGTTTGCTGTGAATGTGCAAAGGGTATTGTACAAGTAGGTATAAAACGTGTTATAATGCCTGCAGCCGACTATCCTGATGTTTGGCTTGATTCCTTTGATCATACGAGCGATATGTTTGGTGAAGCTGGAATTGAATATGAATTTATTGAGGTTGAGTAATGAAAATACTAGTAACAGGTGCTGCGGGCTTTATTGGCTACCACGTATCAAAGAAACTGATCGGACTAGGCCATGACGTCTTTGGTATCGATAGCTATAATGATTACTACGATCCGGCATTAAAAAGAGCTCGAGCAGCTAATTTACCAATTGATGTAGAGTACGTTGATCTATGTCAGCCCTGGCGTTTGGAACTTGCCTTTACAGTTCATAAACCAGATGCAGTAGTTCATCTTGCGGCCTATGCCGGTGTAAGGTCTTCACTTGATGATCCGGACCTTTATATTAAGAACAATATCATTGGTACTCAAAACCTTATTAAGCAATGTGAAGATCATGGCGTAGAGAAGGTCGTATATGCCTCGACGTCATCAGTCAATACTGGTCCGGTACCATTTACTGAAGTAGATCCTGGTCCGGCTAAACATCCATATGCTATGACTAAGATCGCTAATGAATCACAATTTAATTATTCAACAATACCTAATACTGTCGGTCTACGATTCTTTACGGTCTATGGTCCATGGGGTCGACCAGATATGGCATTGTTTAAATTTACAGACAACATAGTAAACGATAGAGAGATCGAAGTTTATAATAATGGTGATATGACTCGAGACTTCACGTACGTAGATGATATTGTGGATGGAATAATTATTTCTCTTTTGGCCGAACAAACGGATCGTAATGAGATATATAATATCGGTTATGGCGAACAGGTACGGCTTATGGACTTTGTGTCAGAGATTCAAAAGAATCTAGGTAGAGAAGCCAATATTCGCCATAGCCCGATGCATCCAGCCGACAACAAGAACACTTGGTCGGACACCTCAAAACTGAAGGCATTAGGATATAAGCCTAAAGTATCAATGCAAGAGGGTGTTGCAAAATTCATAGACTGGTACAAACATTATTATAAGGTAAATTAAATGAAGATGGCAATTATTGGCCATGGCTTTGTTGGTAAAGCTGTGGACGCAGGATTTAATGATCCGCGTATTGAAAAGAATATCATAGATCCACTATATGGAACACGACTAGAAGATTTACCAAACGACATAGAGCTAGCATGTATCTGTCTACCAACACCGATGGGTGATGATCGTTCAATTAATGCTGACCTTGTTTGTGAGGCAGCAACATGGCTATATGAAAATACTAATGCTTTGATCGTAGTTAAATCTACAGTCACACCTGACGTATTACCTGTATATCCAAATCGTTTCGTATATAATCCTGAATTCCTTGCTGAACGCAATGCTGTTGAAGAATTTCTAAATCCTACCATTCATGTCTTTGGTGGCAATGAAATAGACTGTGATCAACTTAAAAAGTACTATGATGATTATAGTGCTTGTCGTCAATGTCCTACTCATTATACAACACCTGAAGAAGCAAGCTTTATTAAGTACGGCATTAATTGTTTCCTTGCAAGTAAAGTAATGTGGTTCAATCAATTTGCGGAGGTCATCCATAAATCTGATGCACGATACTCTCGGGTGATTAATGCTATGATCGATGATCCGCGGATCGGTGCTTCTCATACCACTGTACCTGGTTTTGATGGCAAGCATGGCTTTGGCGGCGCATGTTTTCCAAAGGACACCTCGGCCTTCTTACACTATGCTAACGACTTTAGTATTCTGGAAGAAGTGATAAATGCTAATAACGAGGTAAGAAAAAAATATGAGACCGATGAACGAGAAAAATCAAATAATATTGTTTACACCGTCCCCAAATCATGATACAATTATCCTATAAACAAAAGGAGCATACATGAGTTCGATCATGGCAAAACTCAAAAAGAATTCTAAGTTGAAACACACTGAGGTTCTTTCTGAGTCTAAATTTTTTACTGAAAAAGATATGGTACAAACCGATGTACCGATGGTTAACGTTGCGTTATCCGGTTCCGTGGATGGCGGACTTACACCTGGACTTACAGTCTTAGCAGGTCCATCCAAACATTTTAAAACTTCATTTGCCCTGCTTATGGCTGGGGCATATATGAACAAGTATTCAGATGCTGTAATGCTATTTTACGATTCTGAATTTGGTTCACCTCAGGCTTACTTTGAACAGTTTAAAATTGATCCTGAGCGTGTACTACATACACCAATTACAAATGCCGAAGAGCTTAAGTTTGATTTGATTAATCAACTTGAGAATATTGAACGTGGCGAACGAGTAATTGTTGTAATCGATTCTATTGGCAACCTAGCTTCTAAGAAAGAACTAGATGACGCAATGAACGAGAAGTCAGTTGCTGATATGTCACGTGCTAAGGCACTGAAGGGTTTGTTCCGTATGGCAACACCATATCTTACTATGAAAGATATTCCGATGCTAGCGGTCAACCATACCTATATGGAAATCGGTTTATTTCCAAAGGCTGTAGTCGGTGGTGGTACCGGCATCTATTATTCGGCCGACAATATCTGGATTCTTGGTCGTCAGCAAGATAAAAAGGGTACAGAAATTCAAGGCTATCACTTTGTAATCAATGTAGAGAAATCACGATATGTTAAAGAAAAATCTAAAATTCCTATCACCGTATCTTGGGAAGGCGGTGTCCGTAGGTACTCTGGCTTGCTCGATTGCGCTCTTGCTGGTGGTTATGTTACTAAGCCTTCCAATGGTTGGTATGCTGCGGTTGATCAAACGACTGGAGAAGTTGGACCAAAAGTACGGCACGATGCCACTTATGCTGAGTCATTCTGGGATCCAATCTTTGATCAAACAGATTTTAAAGAATTCTTGAAAAAGCAATATACCATTGGCTATCGTGAACAGGTATCAATGGATGAAATCGTAGAGGCAGTATAATGATTGAAAGTGACTTTCTAACTGAAGACGTTGATTTTAAAATCGAAGAGGAAACAAATCCTGATGAAGGCGAAATGGAATTTAACATTCGCATCATCAAGGGTGAGTTTGTTGAAACGCTTATTGGATTTAAAAACCTACGCGTAGTCGAAGATCCGCAAGATGATGAAGAACTAAATCTGGCATTTGACTTTGCTATCAAATCAACACCAGATAGTGAGCTAAGTGAGGATAATAAAGGTTTACAAAAGCTTGCTGGCGATGTATTATTTACCTTATTCCAAGACGCAGAAAAAGTTCAGAAAGCGGATCAGTAATTGTCAGACAACCTACAGCAAACTATCATCAGAAATGTATTGACTAACGAACCTTACATGCGTAAGATTCTGCCGTTTATACAGCCAGACTATTTCTCTGGCGTATATCAAAAGTTGTTTAAAGAAATGGCATCCTTTGTTGCGAAGTATAATACGCTTCCAACTCAGGAGGCATTTCAAATTGAACTCGATCAATCAGATCGGTTTCTAAACGCAAATGACTATACCGAAGCAACAGCACTCTTGCCTGATATTTTCAAGCCTGAGGCTGTTGATGAAAAATGGCTTGAAAACACTACTGAGAAATGGTGTCAAGATCAAGCCGTACACAAAGCTGTACTAGAAGCAATTACTGTCATTGATGGTAAGCACAAGACATTGACTAAGAATTCATTGCCTGATCTACTACAAAAAGCTTTGGCTGTTTCATTTGATACGAATGTAGGTCATGATTACATTGAATCGTTTAACGATCGTTATGATTTCTATCATGCTCAAGAAGAACGTATTGAGTTTGATCTAGAAAAGTTCAATGATATTACAAAGGGCGGTTTGCCTAATAAAACCCTGAACATTGCTCTGGCAGGTACAGGCGTAGGTAAATCTTTGTTTATGTGTCACTGCGCCGGATCTGTATTAGCCCAAGGCAAAAACGTCTTGTATATTACTATGGAAATGTCAGAAGAACGTATCGCTGAACGTATCGATGCTAATCTTCTTGATGTTCCGATTGATCAGATACCTAATCTGTCGTATGATATGTTCTCAAACAAAATCGCTAAGCTTAAGAAAACAACTAGTGGTAAGCTAATTGTAAAAGAATATCCTACAGGTTCTGCTCATAGCAGCCACTTCCGTGCGTTGCTAAATGAACTTAAACTCAAAAAGAAGTTTGTACCAGATATGATCTTTATTGATTATCTTAATATCTGTGCGTCTTCACGTATGAAAGCAATGGGAGGATCAATCAATTCCTACACTTACATTAAAGCAATTGCTGAAGAGTTACGTGGCCTTGCGGTCGAGTTCGACGTACCGATCGTCTCTGCAACGCAAACGACTCGTAGTGGTTATGGTTCGTCGGATCCTGGGCTTGAGGATACAAGCGAGTCTTTTGGACTACCGGCGACCGCAGATCTAATGTTTGCTCTGGTTTCTAATGAAGAACTAGAAGCACAGAATCAAATTATGGTTAAACAATTAAAGAATAGATACAATGATCCTGGTGCAAATAAGCGTTTTGTTATCGGCATTGATCGTTCACGTATGAAACTCTTTGATGTTTCACAATCAGAACAAACTCTTGTACAAGACGTACCGGTGTTTGATAATAGTACGGCCCAAGAAAAATTTAATAACTTTAAGATGGAGTAAACAATGGCCCACAAAGGTGTCACGAACAGTAAGAAAACTAGTATTGGCCGCGGCAATGTGTCTCGCTCGTCAATGAATAAAGCCAAGAAACGATCTTACAAGAAGTATCGAGGTCAAGGTAAATGAATGCACGTCTCATCTCATATTCACAACCCGTACGGCATGTACACTCAGGTGAACTGGGTATCGCAGGATTGGATAGCATCCAAGACATCGTCGCATATTGCGCCCGTGTCTCAAACCCACAAAACCAGGCTAACACCAAAACAACAGCTAAGTTACTTGAATACCTTGCCAAACACAAACACTGGAGCCCGTTCGAAATGGCATCAGCCTGTGTTGAAGTCACAACAACGCGAGACATCGCCCGCCAGCTCATCCGGCACAGATCGTTTTCATTCCAAGAGTTTTCTCAGCGGTATGCTGACATCCGCGATCTTGATAGCAATTTTGTAATCCGTGAGGCTCGTCTACAGGATACAAAGAACCGTCAAAACTCTATTGAGACTGATGATAAAGCGCTTGAGGATGAATGGGCAAATCAACAAGAAGCAGTGATTGAGGCGTCGAAAAAGGCATACAATTGGGCTATTGAAAATGGTATTGCTAAGGAGCAGGCACGTGCTGTTCTACCTGAAGGTAATACAGTATCGCGTCTATATGTAAGCGGAACTATTCGAAGCTTTATTCACTATATCGATTTGCGCTCAGGCAACGGTACACAGAAAGAGCATATCGATCTTGCCATTGCAGTAGCTGAAGCTATTGGTAAAATCTATCCACAAATTGGGGACTATACAAATGGGTAAAAAGATTTCAACGTACTACGCAGACCTACCAGAAAACGGTTACTGTGAAATTCATGCGGACTTTAAAGAGGAGTTATTTTATATCAAATATTACGACGATAACGACAAGCAATTCTTTACCGAAGATTTTCCTAACAAGTCTATGCGGTACGTTGAAGACGCTGCTGAAAACTGGGCACTAGGCATAAAAAAGTTAGAATATAGTTAAATAGGGGGTATGCAAGCGTTTTCGTACGTGGTAGAATACTTGTATTAAATAAGGATGCATATGACTAAAATGGCTACCATATTTTCGACGGCTTGTATACTAGCGGCTTGTGCTTCTGGTGTTGTGTTAACGTCTGATTACAGTGAGAAAAAAGAATGCCTCGCGCTAAATGTTTATCATGAAGCGCGCGGTGAATCGATCGAGGGCCAATATGCCGTCGCTCATGTTACTATGAATCGTGTTACAGATCGTCGTTGGGCAGATAATATCTGCGATGTTGTTTACCAACGTAAGCAATTTAGTTGGACTCATACTATTAGTGATCCTACACCAAAAGAAAAGAGAGCATGGAAGACTGCGCAAGAAGTCGCTCGCAGAACTCTAGATGGTACAGCACCAGATAATACTGGTAACGCTACACACTATCACGCTGACTATGTAACACCCGCTTGGGCAAATGAATATGAAAAGGTTTCGAAAATTGGCATCCACATCTTTTACCGCTAATTATAAATACGATGAAAACAAATATTGTGATGAACTGTTATCTTATGTAACAGCGACATACGGTCAACATTATGCAACTGATAAATTTCAGGCAACTGAGTTTATTATTGATGGCGGCCATGGTACAGGTTTCTGTATCGGAAATGTACTGAAGTATGCTCAACGTTATGGCAAAAAAGGTTCAAAGGATGATGCTCGTAAGGATTTGATGAAGGTCCTACACTATGCATTAATCCAATTGCATATTCATGATAATGACTAAGATCTTAGATAAACTGAATAGTATTATGGACGAGATACAAGCGCTGATGGAGTCACATCCTAGGGCACATCTCGAACCTGATACTAAAATTCATGAGCTAATGGCTAAGGCAAGTATCTACTTTTCGCATATGGATGATGAGAATAGGGATTATTATCAATTCGTACAAATAGCAATTGAAGAAGAAAAAGAGTGGAACGTATAGTGTAGCATAATTGTTACAGTATAAGTTAACTTAGATTTTAGACTTAATTTTAGACTTATTTAATATAAATTAACATGTAAACGTTGAAGCAACGTAGACACAGGCTGGACCAGGGTTCAATTCCCTGCAGCTCCACCAAAATTACTTGGAGACACAATGATTAATAAACTTAAAACTTGGTTTAACAATTGGTTGGTTAGTAAGGAGAAAGATGTTCCAAAGTATCTGGGACGCAAGTAATTTTGATGGGGCTGATCGGGATCGACAGATGTGAAAGTGAAGTGGAGTTTACCGGATGATCGCGCATAGATCAAATAAACTAAACGCAAACAATAACTTTGCACCTTCTGGTTACGCTCTAGCAGCATAACACAGGGAGCTGGCCACTTGCTTAGCAACAGAAAAGTGGCACAAGTTTAATCTAAGGAATACTAAAATGAAAATCGCAGCATTTGCTACAGCACTAATTATGGCGGCAACGTCTTCATCAGCACTAGATCTTACGGTCGGTGGAGTTACCGGTAAAGCCGGCACCAACGTAGACTTTAACTACACAACAGGCCAAGACGTTTGGGCATTGGATGCCACACCTTACGTTGGCGCAGAATACGCCGGTGTAGATTTCACTGTCGAAACTACTGTTGACGTTCTTGATCTGAACGCCGGTTCAACATCTGACCTTTTCCAAGGTTTGGATTTTACAGCAGGTTATACGCTGAACAGCTCTTTGAGTGTATATAGCGAGGTCAGCACTGACGAAGATCTTAAGTTTGGCGATCTTAAAACTGGTTTGACTTTCGGGTTTTAATCATAAATAAAATCCTTGGGGGTAGGAGCCAGAAATAACCTCGTGGGGAGCCAACGGTCAGCTCCCCTTTTTTGTATATAAATACATCGAAAGGGGATTACATGCTTACTATTTCTATACTATTAGGATTAGTATGGAGTCAGATCATCTCACATTTTGGTGCGTCTATCCTACTACATCGCTATTACTGTCACAATCAATTTGAAGTTCCGCGTTGGTTTGAAGCTATTGGGCTTGCAATGCTTATGATCGCATGTATCAGAACTCCGATAGGTTGGATTGCTTCACATAGGATGCATCATCACCATAGCGATGGTCCAGATGATCCTCATGCTGTTGAGCATGTTGGCTATTGGAGAGTACTCTTTACTACATGGAATATACCTAAAATACCTATGAAATATGCTCGTGATTTGTTTGATAATCCGATGCTAGTATTCTGCCACCATCACTGGTTTAAAATACTGATCGTAGTAAATGTAGTATCGCTAATCATCAGCCCGTATTTCTGGTTAGCCTTTTGTGCTATTCCATTTGTTTTTGCGAAGGTCGGCTTTGGCTTACTCAATACAATTGGTCATAGTGAAGAGGGCGGCAGCGATGTACCGTGGCTAAATATCTTTATTGCAGGTGAAGGCTATCATAAACAGCATCACCTTAATTGGAAAAAAGTTAGACTGAGTAAATATGATACAGCAGGCTGGCTTGCCGAAACGTTATTTATGAAAGGACGAAAGTGATATGAATAAAAAAGATTTACCAACAGTTATGGATTTGAATCTTCATATCAATTTAGATATGCTTAGAAAAGCAACTGACGATCTTGCTGCGAACTTTGTAGATGTAAGAACAGCTAATCCTGGTTTGTGTATGAACCACGAAGATCTAGTGAAAGATGTTTATAACAACTTTGAACAGATTAATCTCACTACACCAAGTGAAGTTCTTCCTCATACATCTAGTATTAAAGAAAGACTAAGGCGTAGAGAAGAACATCTCTTCAATGTACCTACACCAGAATATACCGGCAGCTATTTTGAAGAAGTTGTAACACAATGTAAAGCGCCGGCAAGTCGTATCCGTATCACTAAATTGGCACCCGGTAAGACTATTCCGTTTCATGTAGACTATGATATTAATTATGCTGTACGTTGTATCGTTCCAATATATGGTGGCTCTAACGTTGTGAATTTGTTTAAGCGCAATGATAAACTAGAAGCATATAATTTAGAGGATGGTACAGCTAACTTTCTGAATATTGGCTATCCTCACGCTGTAGTAAATATGAGTGATCAACCACGTATTGCATTGATGTTTAGTTTGGATGGTACAGATGATATACAGTGAAATCGCAAAAGAGGTTCAAACCAAGGGATATAAACTATTCCATGACGTAGAGCATACCGAGCAATCATACATTGATTTTATGAAAGGCTTTGGTGAACTCGAACGCCATGAGTTGTTTATGAATTCAAAAGAAGTACCTGAGCTATTTTACGTAACTGATCGTAGAGATCAATGGGGTGAAAAGATCGGTATGTTTGGTGGTGGTGAACTTGGATGGCATTCAAATGGTAACAGTCGACCCAAGGTTGATAAGATCCTAATTAGTCTCTACTGTAATAAAGGCGATCCTAACACTACGCTATCAGTCTGTAATACATCAGATCCGTTTTATGAATTAAGCGAAGAGGATCAGGAGTATTTTAAAAACGTTACTATTAGACTAAAGTTTAAGAATAATACAATGTATGAGCTGGACGATGGTGATCCAGAGCTAGAGTTTATGAGTAAGAACAAAGGTTCTATACGTCCATTAGTTGGCAAGCATCCTCATACTGATCGATACTATTTCTATTTTCCATATCATTTTATTATGAAGGCATGGCACGGCAAGTCAGTGATTGATCATGAGGAACTTATCGAACGCCTTAAGCCTATTATATTTAGAAGTAAATATCAAACCCATCACGTATTCGCTCATGGTGATTTACTCTTAATGGATCAGTTGACAACCTTACACCGTAGAACACCGGTGATGGGTGACCGTATGTTATGGAGAGCTGCAGGTGACTACTCGAAAATCTGAACTCAGAAACTTTCCATATGTAAATGTACCTCGTATAAGAGATGTTGAAAATCTACTTAAAACTCAGAAAGTATCTGATACATACTTTAGCCGAGGTTCAGGTCAAGCTACATCAGAATTAGATCAAGTCGAAGCTACTCATAGACAATGGGTCAGCAGTATGATTGATCTATCTGATTTTTCGTATTGCTATTATACTCATGGAACAACAGATGCTATTCATCATTGGGTACTTACCGAAGATAGAAAATGGCAGCTGCCTGAAGGTGAGTATGAATATGCTAATATGATTGGTGGAAAGGGTACAAAGGTTTTAGATCAACCTCTATATCTTTCTAACCCATCAGCTGCCGATGGAAATATAATTTATTCTCATACTGAATCACCGGTCATACTTGATTGCACATATGTTAGCTCAACAGCCATAAAGACTATTAATATTCCGAACCGGACAGAGCAAGTATTCTTTTCTTTCTCAAAGGGTTTTGGCTTAATTGGTCAAAGATTAGGTTTAGTGTATACAAAAGAACCACATCCTACATTACATAGACTTAAAAAATATGAGAATTGGAACTATGGCGGCGTTAGAACCATGCAGTTATTAATGAATAACTTTTCGGTAGACACCATGTTTAATAGGTATAGGAAGAAACAATTAGATATTTGTAAAGAATATGCGCTTACACCCTCTGATGTTTTTTACCTAGCGACAACCAAAGATAGATACTACACAAGACGAAGACGAGCAGGTGATGTTGCTCGTATATGTTTAACCTCCTTATTCGAAGATATGATATGAGCGTTATTAGAAAATTTAAACTGGACTATGATTGGAAAGAGTTTGTAAGAGAACTTGACGAAAGGTATCCACTCGAGGATTATAAATTTCATAAAGAGTTTCCTACAGCAAATGGCACATATCATCATAACATTTTAGAAGGTGATATGCCACCTCATCTCAGAGAAGCGATTGAACGTAGCCTAGGGTTTAAGATAAAAGATTATTACTACCTATGGGATTGGCGTTGTTTGACAACAACACTATCTAAGCATCGTGATACATATGCTGCAGCACAACACACCGGAATAAGTGATTTTGATAGTTACGTATTTGAAAAGGATGCAGCTGAGGTAGGTAAACCTCCACTGACAGTTGTCGTTGCTTTAGAAAATGATTTTAGAATCGATATTCAGGATAGTAAAACTAAAGAATGGATGAGTGTCATATACGGACCCGGTGATTTAATATTCTTTAATAATGATAAAGACATGCATGGCGGGCAAGTATTAAACGATCCAGAGAATATTTCACGAAGATCTTTAAATTGCTATGTAGATCATGAAGAAGTTGAAGGCCTCTCCTGGCTAGACGAAAACGTTCTACATAATGTACCATGGCCAGAGATTAAAACAAAAATAGACAACGGGCAAAGAGTACCTCTAAAGGAAGACTATGAGTTTAATGATATGGCTTATCTTGATTCACCCCAAGCATATGAGCTATTTGAAACTCAGGCAAATATCATTATAGAAAAACAGTGCAAGGGCATTGTTGATGTTGGCTGCAGACATGGACCAGTATTGGAAATATTGCACTCAAAGGGCTATACTGATTTTGAGTATATGGGCTTTGATACGTCTAAAGAGCCTATTGATATAGCAGCAGAGAAGTGGAAAGATTATAGCAATATAGAATTTAGGCACGAGTCTTGGAATAACTTAGAAGCTTTTCTTGTAGATTTTGAGGTAGATCAGGTAATATGGAGCGGTGTGTTACTATACAGACCAGACGATCACTTTGAGTTTTTTAATAAGATTACAAATGAATTGTATAACAGCCCAAATGCTATTATTCAAGAACCTATGTCAACACAACGTCATTGGCAAGCTGGTCTAATTTTAAATAGAATATCAGATGATATGCAAGAATATAAAGACGCATATAAAGAATTTAAAGAATATAACCTTGACCTTGAGATATTCGCAGGTCGTAGACTTGTGGCTGATGTAACTCTATGATATTAGCACTTAGCACATCTCAAGCACCGAATAGTATTAATTATCGAGGATTGCAGCTGCTGAGCTGTGATTTTGATAGAATTGATTGTCTTGCTGATTATGATATACCGGTAGTAAATGTAAATGGTATGGATGCTGATATACCAGAGGACGTTACAGCATTATTTGATATGATGCATAAATTCGATAAATTTGTGTTTGCAATACCTGAATTTACTGGTATGATGAGCTCGAGTACAAAAAACCTATTAGACTGGGCTGTCGTAATATCAAATATGAATTTAGACCATGGCAAAGGCTACCCTTGGACTGATAAGCACGTAATACTCCTTACCTTCACACCAAGCGGTAAAGAAGGTGGTAATAGGCATATGGCTCAGACTAAAGATATATTTAAGAAGCTAGATGCTAATGTGATATATACAGACGTATCGAATTACGGTTGGAAACACGTTGTACCGAATAATACTGACCACTTCGTTGAGCTGTCTGATAAGATAAACAACTACTTGTTATATAAATCAGACAACAAAGATTATTTTATAACTGAATATAATAAATGGAATGAAAAATGGAATTAGATAATAAAGGTCTTTACATCCTAAAAGACGGTGAATATGAACCATATACTATACCTACTAAAGGCAAAGTAATTTTATGTGGTGTGCCTGGCGCCTATACCCCAGGCTGTACTAAACGTCACCTGCCTGGCTTTGCTCAAAATCTGTATCGAATCGATGCTAAGGTTGTGTTTGTTTCGGTGAATGATGCAAGTGTTATGGATGAATGGAACGCAACTCACGGTCATCCTGACATCGATTCTGTTGCAGATCCATTAGCGGTATTCACAAAGAGCATCGGCAAAGATGTAGACTTTGGTGAAACTATGGGTATCAGAAGTAAGCGCTATGCATTTCTTATTGAAGACGGTGTCTTTGTAAAAGAGTATGAAAATCCGTTTGTTGAAGGTGTAGATGTACTATGATACCGGGCATTGCTGAATATGTAGATGTTGATCCGCAACACGAACTATTACTTGAGCTATATGAAAAGGTAAAGGGCGTAAGGGCTGGTGAGGACTTTAATGTATTTGGCAAGACACCCTTTGAGAGTTATTCACTTGAATATAATATGAACGGCAAGCCTACGGGCTATGAACAAATATACGATCCTATTCTGTCTCAACATAGGATGGTGCATCCGCATTATCAGTTTAGATCTACTGGATTTAATACTGCAGACAGTACAGAGAAAGACGTATTTCCACATACTGATATAGATCAGAATAGAGAGCATAGCCAAGGCTATAACATCATCTATCCTGTACTAGGTAATAGCCGCTTAGATTATTATGAAACACTGCCGCATGAAGTATACACACCTGAAAAAAATGCTCAGGGCTATTATTACTACCATGAGTTTTATGCTCAAGGCGAGATGGGTCAAGGTACACCTGAGTTTGAGCAGTTCCTTGCTGATCGTAAGATAGGTGAAATTATTATTGATAAGCCTATTCTTATTGATACTGAGGTAATGCATAGAGTTGTTATTACTGAGGCACCTCGATGCGCATTTGTAACAAGGTGGAATAATATACCGGCTATTGATTTTCATTCGTTTAAAGAAAGAGTTGAGTCAATTCTGTGAGAATAGTCTCTTATATAAAAGATTCTAAGCCTACTCACAAAGAGACAGACTTATGCCATGATGCATTTCTACAGATGGAGGTTGAAAGAGCAGGTGATAGATTAAGCGATAACTATTCTTACTCTAATCTAAATCTAGATCGAATGGTTATGTTTAACTTTGTATTTGATGGTGACAAGCCGGTATTAGCAAGTGGATGTGAACAAATATATCCAGGCGTTGTAAGAGTAATGTCTAGGTATTATCACTATAAAGATTAGAGAACTGATGGCACTAACATGTTTGAAAAGGTAGATAACTTTAAAGAGCTACAATACTGTGTTAAAACCTTGAACGATCCGCTTATCATATGGACAAGAGAATTCAGTAAAGGCTTTTTCATTAAACTAAAGGCAGCTAGGTCAGACGTATTTGATTCATGGAACGTATATTCTGATAAGCTAAGAATAGGTGAACCACCATTAAAGCGAGCAGACAACTATCAATACGTTTTCTATAATGGTGATATTAGTCTGCTATGCAACCGACCAGATGCAATCTATTCTGAGTAGACGCATTGACAAATGTATGCATCCTTCGGGTATCGGCAATGTAGACTGATCCATCGGCCGGATACCGTATGACCTCATCGTCTATTACAAAAAAACAGTTTTCATTTGTAATGAGCGGTATATGAACACGCCTTGTATAATCTTGATGGTAGGTATAACAAGTCTTGCCTGACATATTCATGAGGCGTGTTCTATACATATTTAAAGAACTCAGTAATTCATTTACATAGGTCATATCAAACAACGGATAACAAAAATCTGTTTCGGCTGCATCGATGTGTGTAATTCTACCTGTGCCATATGTAGGATCAGTTTGGCCTTCAATACCTTGTAATGATATCTGATCCTTATAGTCTGGAAGCATATCCAGTTCTAATAAGATACGATCAATATCTACGCTGACACCGTCAACTCTTTGACTGTATGTGGCTGTAGCAGTATCCATTCAATAACCTCTATCACATAATCAACAGACATCTTCTCAACATCTTTGTCAGCTGATCTTTCTGTATCTATGTATCCTAAATTTAAGCAAGTTGTTTTGTGTCCATTTAAATACATTAGATTATTTGCTTCACGCAATGCTCGTTTCTCAACGGCATATTCATTTCTAAATGTAAAGTCACTTGCATGAGAACCTAAGCTTATAACTGTCTTACCTAATCGTGCGGCTTTGTATAACATTTCAACTTGAGTAAATCCATCGTGCTTGTTGTTAATGAATACATCACAATCCTCTAGCGGTACGTTTCCATACCTATCCTCAAGTGCCTTACCAAGCCCGCGTCTTGTACCTGTAATGTGAAATTTTGTCATACTATATCTATGTAACATATATGTCGCATAAATGTGTAATATACACATAATGTGAAATTAATACAAATTAACTGTTTGCTTGTCTATTCCTATATGGTAGTATATACTTATCGAATGAATGAAGGAATATACTATGATTATTGTACATGATATACAAGACGCTATCACAATGCAGGCTAAACTAGCAAGCTTGCTACGCCGCAGCGATACCTTCGGAATGTCTAAATCAGACCTTCAAGAAGAAATCGAAATGATGGTCAGTGACCTTAGTGCAAATGTTCAACGTATGGAAGAAAACATGGAGGAGTATGTATAATGGCACATGAAGTAGAAACAATGGCATATGCAGGCGAACTTCCATGGCACGGCTTGGGTACTGAGGTATCTAACGAGCTGACACCGGTGCAGATGATGCAAAAGGCCGGAGTTGATTGGGAAGTCGAACAGCAGAAAATCGTTACTGAGTCTGGCATTGAAATCAACGACAAGGTTGCTCTTGTACGTAAGTCTGATAACACATTGCTTGACGTAACAGGCAAAGACTGGAAACCAGTACAAAACGAAGAAGCATTTACTTTTTTCTCTGAGTTTGTAGCTGCTGGTGATATGGAAATGCACACCGCCGGATCTTTGAAAGAGGGCCGTAACGTTTGGGCCCTTGCAAAAGTCAAAGAATCGTTTGATGTGTTCGGCGAAGATCGTGTTGATTCATACCTTCTGTTTTCAAACCCACATCAGTACGGCAAAGCAGTAGACGTTCGCTTTACTCCGATTCGTGTCGTATGCAATAACACTTTGACTTTGTCTTTGCAGTCTGCTTCAAAGAACTCTGTGAAGGTCGGACATCGTACTGCCTTTGATGCTGACACTGTAAAAGAAACTCTGGGCCTTGCATCTGAAAAGTTTGCTAAGTACAAAGAGATGGCACAGTTCATCGGTTCACGTAAGATTACTGCTGAGTCGCTTATTCAATACTATAACGATGTATTTCCAACTACATCTCGTAAGGAAACTAAAAAGCCAGTTAACACCTATGATGATTTGTCAAAGGCTGCAAAGATGTGCTTTGATGCTCTTGAGGTTCAGCCTGGTGCTGAATATGCCGAGGGAACTTGGTGGCAAGCATTTAACAGTGTGACATATTACACTGACCACCTTCAAGGACGTAACTCAGAGAATCGTCTACACAACCAGTGGTTTGGCTACAACCTTGCTAAAAAGGTACGTGCAGCAGAGAAAGCGGTTGAATACGCTAATGTTGCATAAATGTCGCATAAACATATAATGTGAAATAAATACAAATTAACTGTTTACTATTCCCTTCACATAGGGTATAGTATACCTATCAAAGCGAAAATAACTGAGGTAAAAACATGATCTATGATAAATCAAAAACACGTACTGACGCATACATTGGCACCTTTGGTATGGATGATGCAGATCAAGACGAGCTGAAGTCTATTCGTCGTATGGTTACTAACATCAACAAAGACCTTAAAAAGCAGGGCTACCTTTATCAGTATTATGTGAAAGCCCAAGGTCGTGGCCCTCGTCTCGGCAACCGTGCCTACTGGCAGGGACTGCCGCTTAAGTTTGCAACAAAGGTAGATGCTTATATCTACCTTCGCTAAGAAGGAATACTCTCCCTTAACTTGGCGGCCATGTGTCGCCATTTTTTTTTCGGGGTTTAGCTTAGTCTGGTAAAGCGCCTGGTTTGGGACCAGGAGACCGCAGGTTCGAGTCCTGCAACCCCGACCAAATAAAATGTATAAATAGTGGAAAATAGCTTTGGATTTGAAAAATGAAGAGATTTGCCACGTTTATGACAGAAAATACTTTTATTCAATTAAAACACGTAGACCTCACTAAACGTGGTGGGAGTCGCTTAGCTTTCTTTAGAGATAAAATAAAAGATAAAGAATACTTTGCTACAAAAAAAGGCGCAGTGATGATTACGTCACCGTCTTATAAGCAACTTGAGGCTGAAATGTCTCAAAAGGGTTATTCTACCGTAATGAAGGGTAAAACCGATAAGGGCAAAGCCGTAACCTTAAAATATCCACAAGACTTTTTCAAGACACCAGAATTTGGTGGTAAGGGCTCAGGTTCGGGTACAGCAGCCGAAGACCGAGAACTAAAAGGCTTGCGTGATGAAATAGAAAAGACAATGAAGAAGGACGGCATATCTGTTCTACCTATGATTGTAGGTAAGAAGAAAGTTATGGTCGTCGGCGTTGAGTCTACACCAGGTACACCTAAATCAGATTTTCATTTAGTTGATGCGGCTGGTAATGAAGTAGCATGGTTATCACATAAAGATGGGTCGACGTCAAGAGATTTCCAACAGTATGGTGGCTTATCCCACTCAGTATTTAAGAGTAATAAATCTGTTCAAAAATTTATGTCAGATTTAAAAACGATGTATCCAGACGGATTTGAAAGAGGTACATCAGTTTATAGTAAAATCACCGATAAAAAAATAGTAAACCAGTCAGTATGGGGCGTTGATTACGGCAAGGTTCGTGGTCGGAATAACGTAGATGAGTTTCATCAAGGTCCGATGAAAATCAAAAAGACCGGTAGTTACTATAGCATCAAATCAAAGCATCAAGACACAAATGGTAAAGTACCAAAGGGTAATGGCTATGATGCTATATTCTATGCACGATACTCGAGTGAACGTGGTGCTACTATCGGTGGCATCTTTGTTGCAAATTGTCGTGTGGGTGTTTTTCCCTTAGCGTCTAAAACCTCTAAGTCTAAGGAAATCTAATGACACAAACTAAATCCAGTGGTAAATTCCATGAAGTAATGATGCTAGCAGATTCTGACGGAACTGTGGCATCATCTAACAATCCCTTTCCGGTATATTCAAGTAATATTCCGGGCTTGGATATTGCCGCTGGTAGTTTTACTGACTTTACACATGTCAATAAGTTTGGTGCAAACCTAGATATTAATGGTAGCAGCTCACCTGAATCGATTTGGTCACATGGTACATTATATCCATGGAGCGCGTTTGATGGTGGCGCTAAAAATATTTTTGTAAAGTCTGACGACGCAGCCGATACCGGTACACTTAAAGTTCAGGGCTTAGATGAAAACTATGATGAGCAAGAAGAGACTGTAACTCTTACAGGTACCAGTGCTGTTCAGTTGACTAACACCTATGTGCGTATTTTTAGGATGGAATATACATCGGCCTCTGGTCCAAACGCCGGTAAGATTACATGTCATGCATCTACATCAACCGGAACTGTAGTAGCTGCTATTGAAGACGAGGACGGCCAAACGTTAATGTGTATATACACTATCCCGGCCGGATATGAAGGTTATTTAACTAGTCTAGACGTAAGCGTAAATAAAGCAAAGGATGCTCAGATTAGATTATATAATAGAGCATTTAACAAATCGTTTAGAATTAGTCATATTTGTGAGGTGTATCAATCTCAGTATAGATATGACTTTAATGTGCCGATTAAATTCGATGAGAAAACAGACATTGACTTAAGAGCATATGACGTATTGAATAATAATACAAAAGTCTCGGCTGCATATGCAATGGTAATTAGACAGAAAAACGGATAAGACATGCAAAACTTTGCGTCATTTATTACAGAACAGAAAAATACACACATGACTCATATCGAGGATAAGGTCATTTATGGTGGTGTGAAAGGTACTCGTGATGCAATTAATGCATTGCGTAGTCTGAGAGATATGTTGAAAGGTGAAGATAGTGGTAATATATCTGTTAAGTGGGACGGTGCTCCTGCTATATTTGCAGGCATTGATCCTGATGACGGACGTTTCTTTGTTGCGAAAAAAGGTATTTTTAACAAAAATCCCAAGGTCTATAAGACTGCTGACGACGTTGACGCTGATGCAAGTGGCGATCTTGCTGATAAGCTCAAAATCGCTTTGCGAGAGCTCCCTGCCTTGGGTATCAAAGGTATCGTGCAAGGTGACTTTTTATATGGGCCTGGCGACGTAAAAAAAGAAAAAATCAAAGGGGACGGCTATGTTACGTTTCATCCTAATACTATTGTTTACGCTGTTCCTGATAATTTGCCCATGGCCAAAGAAATCCGACAGTCCAAAATCGGAATCGTATGGCACACAACCTATACTGGTAACACCTTTGCCTCCCTCAAAGCAAGCTACGGAGTAGACGTATCTAAGTTTAAAAAGACAAAGTCTGTATGGTCACAAGACGCAATGCTTAGAGATCATACTAATCTGTTAATGAGTAAAAAAGAAACAGATGCCATTAATAAAACACTGTCAGATGCAGGCAAGTTGTTCAATCAAATCTCTGGTTCAACACTACGTGATTTAGAAAAGAACCCTGAGCTAGCACAAATGATCGAGCAGTTTAATAACAAGTATGTTCGTCGTGGTGAGATCGTAAAGGATTCACGTAAGCATACTGACATGTTGATTAAGTGGATCGGCTTGCGATATGGTAAAGAAGAAAACAAACGCTCTACCGAAAAAGGTAAACAAGTTCAACGTAATAAGAAGGCAGATAAGCTAGCCTTCTTTACTGCTAAAAACAAACAAAATCTAATTAAATTGTTTGAACTGCAAAAATTAATTGTGTTAGCAAAATTAAAACTTATAAATAAGCTTAATACATTACAAAACGTGAAATCATTTGTTAAGACAAAAAATGGATTTAAAGTAACAGGTGCCGAAGGCTTTGTTGCTATCGATAAACTTGGTGGTGATGCGGTGAAACTCGTTGATCGTATGGAATTTTCATACAACAACTTTTCACCAGATACATTAAAGGGATGGGATAAACCGGGACGGAATTAATGCTGAAGTTCAGAGAATATACTTATTTCGTAGAAAACTACGAAGAGCTAGACGAAAGATCATGGACACCTACTCAGCGACGAGCAGCTAAAGTGTCTATGAAGAAAAATAAAGCTAAGCTTGCAATCGGCAAGAAACGACTTAAGTTTAAGATCGCGGATCAGTCGCGTCTTGACCGTCGTGCGCAACGACAAGCACGTACCGACGCTGGCCGTAAACTAACAAAGGGTAGAGCTAAGGCAACACTTTCTGCGGCTCAAAAGGCCGGCCTTGAAAAACGTTTGACCAAGATTAAAGCACGGGTAAATAACCTTGGTAAACGGTTACGTAAAGATAAGCGTAGACAAGAAGTCGAAAGGAAACGCGGTAAGTAATATGCCTATTAGTAGTTTTTCTCAATTTTTAGTTGAGGAGGAAAAGACAGTTTATTTTACGTTCGGTAGAATGAATCCTCCAACAATTGGTCATGGTAAGTTGTTAGACAAACTCGCGTCATCCGCGGGACGTAATCCCTATCGTGTATTCCTATCGCAATCAAACGATAAGAAAAACCCGATTGCATACAACCAAAAAATTAAATATGTCCGTAAGATGTTTCCTAAGCATGCCCGTCAGGTAATGCTAAACAAAAAGGTAACAACACCATTTGCAGCATTGTCAGCACTATATGACGAAGGTTATCGCAATGTGGTTATGGTTGCTGGTTCTGATCGTATCAATGAGTATACAAAAAGACTGAACATGTATAACGGCGTTAAAGGCCGTCACGGATTTTACAATTTTAAAGATGGTATTAAAATAGTATCGGCTGGACAACGAGATCCAGATGCAGAGGGTGCTGAGGGTGCATCCGGCACTAAGCAACGTACCTATGCAACAAATAACGATTTTACTAAATTCGCACAGGGTTTACCCAATGCAATGTCTAATAGCGATGCTAAGAAATTATTCAACGATGTCCGCAAGGGCCTCGGATTGAAAGAGACAAGAGAATTTAAAAATATGATTAAACTTGATACTGTCTCTCCTGAGCGTGAAGCTTATGTAGAGGGACAACTATTTGATATCGGTGATGAGGTAATAATTAAAGAAACAAATGCAGTTGGCAATATTACACTGCTAGGCAGTAATTACGTTATTGTAGAATCAAATGGTATTAAAACTCGTCAGTGGCTAAACACAGTTGAGAAGATCGAAGAGCAGCCAGGCTATCATAAAGGCCTAGCTAAATCAACTAAAGCCAAGCGTAAAGCACAATTCAAAAAGCAAGCAGATATGTCCGATGACAATCCAAAGGCTTACAAGCCAGCGCCTGGCGACAAATCCGCTAAAACAAAATTAAGTAAACATACTAAAAAATATAGACAGATGTTTGGGGAGCGACCATGATTAAATTTAACCAGTACATTGCTGAAAGCGACGGCTTGAAAGCAAAGGCAGAAAAATCAGGTATGCCTTTAAGCGTTTTGCGTAAGGTGTATAACCGTGGCATGGCTGCATGGAAAACAGGTCATCGGCCTGGTACTACACCTCAACAATGGGCAATGGCCCGAGTAAACTCATTCACAACTAAATCAGCAGGTACATGGGGCAAAGCAGATAAAGATCTGGCCGCTAAAGTCAAAGGAAATTAATATGCCTAAAACATTCTTCACCATCCGCGAGTCGCATAAAGCCACCATTGATGAATCTGCTGTAGAGTTAGAAGAGCTAACTGCAGCCGAAAGAAAAATGATTAACCAAATGTATGACAAGAAGGGCAACTTGACACCTCTTGGCAAAAAGGTTATGAATCATGGTAAGGCTGCTAGTAAGCTATCACCAAAAGATCTTGCAAAGGATAATGCGCGCCGTAAAGAGTACAACGCTTATCAGAAAAAGAACCGCAACGAAGAAGTTGAGGAAATCGACGAAGATTACAAAATTACTAAAATCTATAATCCATCAACGAAAAAATCTCGGGCAGATGGAAAGAGCACATCAACATATGCTGTTCATACCAAAGATCGTAAATACTTTAAAGAGTTTCCAAGCCAGCAAGATGCTCAAGCCCATCTTAAATCTCTTGCTAAAAAAGAGGAAGTTGAGGAAATCGACGAAATCTCGGCTGATCTGCAGAATCGTTACAAGGATAAAGCTTGGAAGCAATACAAGGCATCTGGTGACCCATGGAAGTTCCAGAGACCAGAAACTAGAGCCAAGCACGCTAAGAGATATGATAAGCGTCATAAAGGCATTGGCTCTGTAATTAAACGCACAAAAGATGTAGGTGGTAGAACGGCCTCCAGGGTTGACAGCTCGCCACAGCAGCGCGCATATCATTCAATGACCAAACATAAGGCGCCTTATAAGAATAATGAATCTGTCCAGCATGAAGTACTCGATACTACAGCAAAGCAGGTTGCATATAGAGATAAGGCTAAAGCTTCAAACATTAAAGCAAAAAACTCTGCTGTAGCATCAAGCGTCCGTGGTGATAAAGATGATTTTAAAAAATCAGTAAAGACTATGGATAAGCGTAAAAAGGGTATTGAGCTAGTTACTAAGAAAGCCATTAAAAAATTCCGCAATGAAAAGTTCGTTTCAGCTGCGCAGCGCAAAGCTGTATGGGCTAACAAAGCCGATGGCGGTAAAGGTCATCCGGATAACAAGAAAGAATCTACACTTACTCGTTTGAAAGACTGGAAAGAATAATGCCTAAATCAATGACAAAACAACAAGTCAATGCATTAGATGCCGCTGTGAGTAAGCTTGACAAAAAAGGTGTTAAAGGCAAAGATCTTGAAGCCCAGATCAAGGGCATCATGAAAAGCCTTGGCATTAAGGAATCTAATCTTGATGAGTTGTCAATGTCATTGAAAGACCTCTCTAAAACAGGTATTCCAAGAGCTGTGACTAAAGATAAGCCTAAAATCAAAAAAGGCTTAAAAGACCTCCGGAAGAGACTTGACAAATATAATGTCAAGAAAGAAGACGATCAAAAGCCAACGATTGTGAGATCACGTAAATCAGTTGGCCAACTGCATCGCACTTCACGCTCTGATAATAAAGTAGTTCGCCAAGAGGGCAAAGGCCCTTGTTGGGATACACACAAACAGGTTGGAACTAAGGTATCTTCAAGGACTGGTAAAACAGTACCGAACTGCGTACCTAAGAGTGAAGACCTTAGCACTTCTAAAAAAAGTGGTAACTTTTTGTCAACTAAAGACGGCGCTGGAATGACTAAGAAAGGCGTAGCAGCCTATCGTAGAAAAAATCCAGGAAGTAAACTAAAAACAGCCGTAACCGGTAAAGTCAAGCCAGGCAGCAAAGATGCCGGTAGACGTAAATCTTTCTGTGCCCGTTCGCAAGGATGGACAGGTGAAAGAGGTAAGGCGGCTCGAGCAAGATGGAAGTGCTAGATATGTCAGTAGAAAGACTTGATAGAATCGAGGCTAAGCTAGATCAGTTAACAGAAGTGATGATTACACTTGCTCGTGCTGAAGAAAAGCTTGCGTCATTAGCTGATGATCACGATAGAGGATTCGAACGTGTTAATCGATTGTCAACTAAATTAGATGATATAGAAAGTAAGGTAGATCAAAACGCTTATACTGTAAGTGTTATAAATAAATTATTCTGGATAGCAATAGGTACATTCACTGCTGCTATAGCCACCCAAATCTGGATGTAAGGAGTTAACCAATGGACAAAAAATATATTGAAAGTATTGGGCAGGCATACCAGCAAGTTCAAGAAAAGAAAAAACTAAAAGGCGGTCAAGTCAAGCTTGATAAGGATAAAGACGGCGATATCGACGGCGATGATTTCGCAGCGATGCGCAAGAAGAAAGAACTTGCTGTAGAGGCAAGTATTCCTGATGACTGCACCGAATGCCCAAAGTGTGAAGGCAAAGGCTGTGATCACTGTGACGACAAGGGCTATCACAAAGACGTTGAAGAAGCCGCTTGCGGATCTAAAAAACCTCGTAAAGAAGCTGCATGCGGCTCAGGTAAAAAAGTTCGTAAAGAAGACGAAGAAATCGTAATGAACCCTAAGAAGAAAAAAGAAAAGGGTCAAGAAGCGTCTGATCAAATGGCACAAGAAACTACTAAGTGGCCAGTATATAATCGTATCATGGAAAAAAATGCGGTTAACCAAAATGCTGTTGCACCTGAGCCTCTTATTCCAGCTGATTCTAAACTCAAAGATGATCAGGCTGTGAGAGTAAATCAAAGCCAAGATCATATTTCAGCAGCTGCTGCACAATGGATCAAGGATCATGAAGGTAATCAAGTACCGGCTGATGCTGTTGATCATGAGAAGATCGTTGCTAAAAATGCTCAAGATCTAATGAAAACAGTACCAGGTAAAGCAAACGACGCAGTAAATAAAGGCGCTGTTGCACCAGAAGCTATTAAAAAAGTAGAGGGTTAATAATGATTAACGGACCAAAGGATTGCATCCCCACACTATCAGGATGGCAAAGAGAAGACGGGCGTATTATGGTAAAATGGCCGTTTACTCAAGAAGAAATTAATGAGTGGCACGCAGCACAAGCAGAGCCTGAGCCTGAACTCTTGGTTGAGGCTGATCCTATTTTGGCTGCTGATCCATTCGTTTCATATGTACCATACGATGTTTCACCAGTCACTGACGAAGAGTTTGTTGAGATTCGTGAAGAGACACTTGCAAGTCTAACAAAGGTTCAGTTAGAAGATCTTGGACGCGAGCATGGCATTGAACTTGACCGTCGTAAAAGTAAATCTGCGTTGATAAATACCATGAAGGATTTATTAAAAAGAACGTAGAAAATGAAAATTGAATTAAATGATGCAAATCTATTCTTATATGCTGCAAAAAATTATTACAGTCCATTAGGAATAGATGCTGAAGAATTTAACGAGGACTTGAATAGATTTAAGTATATTAAGCGGTTGGTTAACCGTTATCTAGAAACAGATCAGTTAGCTGATCGCTTAATCTTAAATCATTTGATCGTCATATTTAATGTATTTGGTATAGAGGCAGCGTTGAATATTCTGCTGTTTAAAATGAATACAAACCAATTGGAAGTTATTAAGCCGTTTCTTGTGTTTTTAAGGCATATTACAAACGATCAAATGGTCGATGTAAAAATGGATAAGAACGCTATCGATGCACTAAGGAAGATCTAATGCCTATACTTACACGTGCCGGAGATCTGGTATATACAATTAGATTTTTGAAGCTTCTTACAACTTCATTTAATAAGACTAAAGCATTTGAGATGGGTCTTATAGATGCTAAAGGTAAAAAGCTAAGAAGTCCGACCACATCTGCTGAAAAGGGTGCCTATACATTATTCCACCGACTAGTGTATAATATTAAGAAATTAATACCGGGTGGTAAGGTAGGTTCACTTGCATCAGCACTATTCTTATTAAAAGAAAAGTATGGCGTGAATCCTGAGCGTGCTCTTGAAGAATCTGGTATTGATGTATTAGACTTGATAAACGAAAACTCACAATGGTTCATGTTAGACAACAAGCAAATATCGCCTGGCGTCTATAATATACTTAATGATAAAGTACTGAATGAATCACATGAAGATCTTGTGAAAAGAAAAGACAAGATTAGAGTGCTTGATGATTGTTATCCATCCGGCGACGTAATGGGTCTGGACATCTATGAGGGTGTGCATCTCCGTACTCAACGAAAAATCTATTTTACTGTTTCGGAGATATCGAAATGAAGAAGAAAAAAGAAATAGAAGAAGACGCACCAACTAATTCAGTAGCAGGTGGCGGTGTTGATTTAGCACCACATGCTCGTAAGCGTTTTAAAGCTATAAATGTTACTGATAGACGGTCAAAAAAGAAGACTGTCTTGCTAAAACGATTTAGGGACTTTGCGCATCAAAATGGCTAAAATTTATTTATTCATCATAGTGTTTTCTTTACTTGGTAGCGTAGGCTATAGCGGATACCGTTATTACCTGTGGTCTCAAGAGACCATGAATACACTAAGAGAAAATAACGTAAAGCTACAAACCGCTGCTGAGACATTACAGAATACTGTAAATACTATGAAGGCAGACGCACAAAAAAACGAACAACTAAACAGAGATTTATCTAAGAGACTACAACAATCTAATGAGCATTTGAATAAACTACGTGGTGTCTTTGCAAAAATTGACTTGACTATGGAGGCATTAACAAATGCACAAGGACTCGAAGATAGAATTGATAACGCAGTTGAAAAACTCATTAACCGTATCGAAAAAGAAACTACTCCTCCTAGCGATGAGCCCACTACTACTGACGGGGTGCTTCAGAGCACCGGAGCCGGAAGTAGTAATATCGACTGAATACGTTAGTAAATCAATTCCAGTTCAGGAGCGGCCAGCGAAAGTTGAAATGCCGCCTGTTGACTGGTTTGTAATTACCGAAGAGAACCTAGAAGAAAAGCTTGCTGAGGTTCAATCACAGACCGGTAATACAGTATTCATTGCGATCACACCCAAGGGATATGAAAACCTTGCCATTGGCATTGGTGACCTCCGTAGATATATCAAGCAGCAGCAATCCATTATTGCATATTACGAAGAAGCTGTAGTAAACGAAGAGCCAGAAGTAATAGAAGAATAAAATTCTTTTTTACATTATACAGTATTTTTTTTTTAAAAAAGTGCCGTATGTGCTGTTTACAGAAACTCCATAATGATATATAATACTACCAATAAATCATTAAACTAAAACTCAATTGCCGCTTCGACATCCTGACATTGCGGGGGCAATTCCTATCTCTATGGAGTCTTACATGCTATTCGAAGAACAAATTGCCCGCAAACCTGATCTGTATCCTTGGACTAAACAGTTTATTGATGCGATCTGGAAGGGATTCTGGACACCAGATGAATTCAATTTTCGTTCTGACTACTCACAATTTAAAACAGACTTGACGCCACAAGAGCAAGAGGTAATCGTAAGGACTATGTCTGCGATCGGTCAGATTGAGATCGCAGTGAAGTCTTTTTGGGCTGACGTAGGTAATAACTTGCCTCATCCATCTATTAAAGATCTTGGCTATGCCATGGCAAACTCAGAGGTGATTCATAACCTAGCATATGAAAAGATCCTAGAGGTATTGCACCTTACACACGTCTTTGAAGAAAACCTTAATGTAGACGTCATTAAAGGCCGTGTAGACTATCTGCGCAAGTATAACAAAAAAGTATATGACGATGACCGCAAGCAATACGTATATTCTATTGCGCTGTTTACTTTGTTTGTTGAGAACGTAAGTCTGTTCAGCCAGTTCTATATTATCATGCACATGAACCGCAATAAAGCTGTAATGAAAGACTGTGCACAGCAAGTGCAATATACTCGCAACGAAGAGATGCTCCATGCTCAGGTTGGCATCAAGCTAATTCAAACACTGAAAGAAGAATATCCTGAGCTGTTTGATGACGAACTAATCGAGCGTATTAAGCAAGAATCAATTGATGCACTAAAGGCCGAGAGCAAAGTGATCGATTGGATTATGGATGGTTACACTGCACCTGGTTTGTCTGCCGATATTCTAAAGTCGTTTATTGCTAAGCGTATGGCAGAATCAATGGATCAGATCGGTATAGATAGTTCCGATATTGTTTACGACGACGACCACATTAAAGAAACATTTTGGTTCGACGAAGAACTCTATGGGGCTAACATGACTGACTTCTTCCAGAAGCGGCCTGTTGAATATGCAAAAGGTCAAGGCATTTCAGCCGACGACCTGTTTTAAAAGGATACATTATGAAAGACTATTTTTGGCTAAATGACGACTCTCGCACGTTTCTCTCACGCGGATATATCGATGGTGATAAATCTGCAGAGGAGCGTATCCGAGATATTGGAGAAGCCGCAGCTGATATTCTAAACGACTTTGCCTTTGCAGATAAATTCTGTAAGTATATGGCACGTGGCTATTACTCTTTGTCCAGTCCGGTTTGGTCAAACTTCGGCACAAAGAAAGGCTTGCCCATTTCTTGTAACGGTGTTTATGTCGAAGATAGGATGGAGTCTATTCTAGGTAAGACAGCTGAAATCGGCATGCAAACTAAAATGGGTGCCGGTACATCAGCCTACATTGGTTCACTACGTGCACGTGGCAGTGCTATTAATACAGGCGGTACAGCAGACGGCCCAGTCCACTTTGCTAATCTGCTTGAAACAACTGTTGACATTATTGCTCAGGGCAATGTGCGTCGTGGCTCTTGTGCAGTTTACCTTGATATCGAATCACCTGATATTCTAGAGTTTCTAGACACACGTGAAGAAGGCTCTACTATTCAAAACCTATCGCTTGGTGTTACTATTGGTGATGAGTGGATGCAATCAATGATTGATGGCGATGGTGATAAGCGTACCGTCTGGGCACGTATCCTACGTAAGCGCCGTGAGTCAGGTTATCCATATCTGTTCTTTAAAGATACTGTAAACAATAATAAGCCTCAGGTGTTGAAAGATCAGGAGCGTACGATCTGGGCGTCTAATCTATGTTCTGAAATCGCTTTGCCGTCTTCTGAAGATGAATCATTTGTTTGTAACCTTGCGTCTATGAACCTGCTCACCTATGATGAGTGGAAAGATACTGATGCTGTTGAAACAATGATTTACTTCCTTGACGCTGTGATGACTGAATATGTACGTAAGACACGTGGCATTCAGTTTATGGAATCATCACATAACTTTGCGGTACGTTGGCGTGCTCTTGGTTTAGGTCAACTTGGCTGGCACTCATATCTACAATCAAAGATGATTCCGTTTGAATCATTTGATGCTATGCTGCTTAACGTAGAGATCGCAAAAACAATTAAAGAGCGGTCAATTGCTGCGTCACAAGCAATGGCAAAGAAGTATGGTGAACCTGATGGTATGAAGGGCTATGGTCTACGTAACCTTACAGTTGCGGCTATTGCACCTACAACATCATCATCGTTTATTCTAGGCCAAGTATCACCTTCAATTGAACCACTGGCATCTAACTATTTTACAAAGGATTTGGCTAAGGGTAAGTTTACATACCGTAATCCATATCTGAAAGATGTGCTTGCAGCTCATGATAAAGATGATGAGGAAACTTGGGTATCTATTCTGAAGCGTGGCGGTTCAGTCCAGCACCTTGATTTCTTGTCGCAAGAGGAGAAAGATGTATTTAAAACCTTCTCTGAAATCTCACCATTGATTATTGTTCAACAGGCTGGTGCGCGTCAGAAACATATCGACCAAGCCCAATCATTGAACATTATGATTCATCCAGATGTATCACCCAAGGATGTAAATGCACTCATCATCGAAGGTTGGAAACTTGGCGTTAAGACTTTCTATTATCAACGGTCGGCTAATCCGGCCCAAGAGCTGGTTCGTGACATCATGAACTGTGCGGCATGCGAGGCCTAAATGTCTAGAAACCACGATATTGAATGTCCGGTATGTGATGGACAAGTAGTAATTGAAGTGATCAATACTAACGATACACCTGAGTATTGCCCGCTGTGCGGTGCACCTCAGGATCTAGACGAAGAGTACTTTGACGAAGAATGAACGTTAACGTTACAGATGCAGCTAGAGATTATCTAGCAAGTGTAGGTAAGCCTAACGTTTCTTTGTCTGTAAAAGGCGGCGGTTGTTCAGGGTTTCAATATGAGTGGGGTGTCACTGATAAAGAAGCAACCGTCGCCAACTTGCATTTAGATCCGATGGCCGAGATGTTTATCTTTGGCTGTACAATCGATTATGTTACTGAGCTAGGCGGTAGTTATTTGGCAGTAAAGAACCCGAACGCCTCGGCTTCATGTGGATGTGGTGAATCATTTGCTGTATAGATAATACCATGTGGTATTTAGATAATAAAGAATTTAGTCCGACTCATGATGAAATCTCGTCATGGGTCGGTTTTGTTTATGAGATAGAAGATAATACTAATGGCAAGAAGTACATTGGTAAAAAGCTTTTTTGGTCAACTCGTAGGCTTCCACCTCTGAAGGGTAAGAAGCGAAAAAGAGTTGTAGTCAAAGAATCAGACTGGCAGAAATATTATGGCAGTAACGAACAAGTAAAGACACTCGTTGAAGATCATGGCGGTGAGCGATTCACTCGTACCATCCTAAGGCTATGTAAAGCCAAGGGCGAGCTATCTTACTTTGAAGCTAAAGAACAATTTGATAGAAACGTACTATTAGATCCTATGTACTATAATGAGTTTATAGGACTAAAGGTACATGCAAAACACCTCAAGGGCGTAACACTCGAGGAGTAAACTTTTTTCATACTATATCTATGTAACATATATGTCGCATAAATGTGCAATATACACATAATGTGAAATTAATACAAATTAACTGTTTACATTCCTATTCATACACGGTAGGATATACTTATCAAATGAATGGAGACTGTTATGGAAATCACTGTAATGCATATGAACCGCAACGAAACAACTGGCGACGTTGAAGGTTTCACACCTGTTGCTATCGTAGATGCTTCGGATCTTATCAACCACGGCACTGAAGAAATGATGGAGTATGCATATCGCTACACCAACAACGTTACAGGCAGCTTCTCTAAGAAAATCGGTAATGATGCTAACGACGATGTAACAGTTCTTACTGAGCGTGAAGATGGCTTGGGCCTCCGTTCAACAATGATGTTCGATCGCCTTGAAATGGCTGGCATCGTTTATGAAGTTGGTACCTTTGGTTTCAAAGAGCTCGGCTATATTGAGGAGGTTGCGTAATGAAGCATGATGATCGACATGGCGGCCCTTACGATAGAGGTGGTGCAGATAGCTACTATCATCGCGCACCTGATCCTCATTATTATACTGGTGATTCGCTTAACAGCGATCGCATAGAAAAGAGTGAGATGACTGCTGATGAAATTCAGGCATATCTAGATGGATATGAAGACAATGAATTATTAGATTTGAAGAAAGAATATTAATGATACTCATAGATTATAATGCAATTGCTATTGGCAATGTTGTAGTGCAACGGTTGGCGGCAGATGAAAATCTGATCCGCCATATGATACTTAATTCAATTCGTATGTATCGTCAGAAGTTCGGAAAAGAATTTGGTGAGGTTGTAATCGTTGCTGACGGTACAAACAACTGGCGCAAAGATGTGTTTCCTCAATATAAGGCTTCACGTAAAAAAACACGTGATGAGTCTAAACTCGATTGGGGTGAAGTATTCCGTATCATTAGTATGGTACGTGATGAGATCCGTGATAACTTTCCATATAAGGTGATGCATGAAAACGGATGTGAAGCTGATGACGTCATCGCTCAACTTACACTTGAGACTCAAGAGTTTGGTAAGTACGAACCAGTTATGATTGTATCAGCTGATGGTGACTTCAAGCAATTGCAAGTTCATAAGAACGTCCGTCAGTATTCGCCTCTCACTAAGAAATTTGTTGTAGAAAAGAATCCTCGTTCTTATCTGGCAGAGCATATCCTTAAGGGTGATGCCGGTGATGGCGTACCAAATGTGCTATCAGATGACAATGTTTTTATAGAGAGCCGTAGGCAGTCTGTCTTATCCGCTAAAAAGAAGGCGGCGCTCCTGGATGATCCTAGGGCGCTCGGGGATACTGTCTACCGCAACTTCCAGCGAAATACACAACTTATCGATTTGACACATTGTCCTGATCCTGTAAAAGAATCTATTATAAATAACTTTGAGAGTCAAGATCCTTGGCATAATAAAGGTAAGGTCATGACGTATCTCATTAACAAACGATGTAAATTATTAATTGAAAGTGTAGGAGAATTTATTTCATGAAATTGGTTTATGAGGTGTTGGAAGAGGCACGGAAGAAGCGAGCAAAAGCTGACAAAATCAAAGTATTACAAGATAATGAAACTTGGGCTTTAAAGGATATCTTGCGCGGATCCATCGACACCACTGTTACTTTCAACCTACCGGACGGAGCTCCTCCTTATACTCCGAACCGACCTGAAAGTGCACCCGCTAATCTTCTCAACAAGAATAAAGAATTTAGGAATTTCGTATCAGGCGGGCCCGGCGATGGGCTGAAAAAGGTTGATCGAGAGAATAAGTATATTCAGTTGTTAGAAGGCATTCATCCCCAAGACGCTAAATTAGTTATCAATATGGTCAGTAAAATTAAGCCAGACGGAGTAAGTCGGCCGGTAATCGCCGAGGCTTTTCCTGGTTTACTGAAAGACGAAAACTAATATGAGCATTAATCTAACAGACTAAAATAAAGCACCAGGCTTCGGCTGAGGTGCTTTTTTTGCTTAAAAGGATAATCGAAATATGATATCAGCAAAAATCGAAAGATTGAAACGTGATTCAAGAGAGTTGGAAAACTATGAGCGAAAGCTAGTGAACAAAGGTAAACTAGACATTGCAAATAAGGTACGAAAACGTAAAGACTTTCTAGACGATCATATTGCTGAACTAAAAAAAGTAGGTTAGGGAGTAAAATAAGTGTGTACTTCTCCGCGAAATGTGGTATAATAAATTATCGCTATTCAGCGGAGGAGTATACCATGAATATTTTTAAACTAGATGAATGTCCTATAGCATCAGCACAATTGCAATGCGATAAACATGTCGTCAAAATGATTGTAGAATCTGCACAGATGCTATCAACTGCTCACCGTATGCTTGACGGTGCAGAATATAAAGCACCTTCTAAATCAGGTAAACGTATGGTCAAGCATTGGTCACATCCAACTCTTGATGATGTATTATATAAAGCAGTTCATATGCATCACCCATCAACTGTATGGACTATGGAATCCCGTGCTAATTATACATGGCATTATATGCACTTCATTGCTCTATGTGAAGAGTATGAATTCCGTTATGGTAAGCAACATGCCACCTATGAAAAACTAGGTGATATACTACAGGCCATACCAGAAAACATCCCCACCAATAACTATCGTCAAACACCATTTAAGTTGGCTATGGCTGACTATCCGGAATGTATTGCCCTTGGTGATCCGGTACTAGCATATCGGGCGTTCTACCAAACAAAGCAAGATCGTTTCAAAATGGTGTGGTCTAAGCGTGAAATACCGGAGTGGTTTAATGTTAAAGCAGGCTGATCGAAAGGTATTAGATGAACTGAAGTTTGGTGATCCGAAGAAGCCCGGAACATGGATACGACTTGAACAAACAGAAAATGGTCGACATTATATTACATTATGGTCAAGTTTAACTAAACGATTTAACCCTATGTATAGATATGATATAGAAACAAATTGGACTAAATGGAAAGCCCTACATGCCCGTTTATACGCTTAGAGATACGAAAGAGAATATTGAGTGGGACGTTAATATGTCGTACGCTGATTTACAAAGAACGCTTGATGAAAATGCAAATTTCAAGCACATCATTAAACCTATTAAGATTGCTGCCAATGCCGGCAAAGGTAATCTTGCAAGAGCAGGTGATGGCTGGAAAGATGTACTCAAAGAAATGAAAACTAAATCAGGACGGCGGAACAACATTAATGTCTAGAAGAAGCACTAAGAGCTCTATGGTTAAACTAGAGAATTTGTTTCCACTTGAACCTATGACACCTGCACAAGAAGAAGTTTGTGAGGCATGGGACGATGGCGATAATATTATTATGTCAGGATCGCCAGGCACTGGTAAGACATTTCTGGCTTTACACTTGGCACTCGAAGAAGTGCTAGATAAAGAAACAGTATATGATAATGTAACGCTTGTAAGATCTATTGTACCGACACGTGAGATCGGATACTTGCCTGGATCTAAGCAAGAGAAAGAGGAAGCATATACCTCACCCTATAAAAGTATTTTACAAGAGCTCTTTAATGATAAAGAGTCATGGTTCAAACTAGAGCAGCAAAAGCTTTTGACCTTTGAATCAACATCATTTATTCGTGGCATAACATTCAACGATACTATTGTGGTAGTTGATGAAATGCAGAACCTTAATTTTCATGAACTTGATTCGGTTATTACCCGCATTGGTAGAAACTGCAAAATCATTTTCTGTGGTGATTATCATCAATCCGATTTTAAGTATGAAGACGAACGCGTCGGATTACTAAACTTTATTGAGATCGCGACTGGCCTGAAAGACTTTACAACCGTTGAATTTGGTTGGGAAGATATTGTCAGATCAGGCATAGTTCGTGATTATATTATGGCAAAAGAGATGTACATGCGAAAGGAAATGTAGTACAATGGCTAAATATGCTCGGTTTGACCCTCGCAATAAAAAGAAAGGCCGAAATAAAAAGAACTATCTTGAGAATCCAGGCAAGATAAAACTTTATGAATTTGACGATATTATGAAATTAGTGAGCGATAAAAATGAAAAAGTTTCTACACGAAAAGATAGACCTAGGGTATGAAGATCTTGACGCTGATACCGGCGCCACCGGACGGTTTTATAAAGCCCCGGATGGTTCTCGATATCCAAGTATCACCACGGTCCTTAGCCTACTTTCTCGAGATGCAATCGCAGCATGGCGAAAACGTGTAGGCGAAGAAGAAGCAAATAAGGTTTCTTATAGGGCTTCAACTCGTGGAACAAAGGTTCATGAGATTGTCGAGCAGTACTTAGACAATGAGCATGACCCATCAAAGTGGACTCCAGATGTTCTTGCATCTTTGGAGAACCTAAAACCTTACCTTCATAGAATTGATAAGATATACGAGCAAGAATGTCCACTGTATTCTAAGCACCTTGGCGTTGCTGGTCGTGTGGATTGTGTAGGCTTGTTTGATGGCGTACCATCTATTATCGATTTTAAAACCTCAAAGCGAATTAAGAATAAGGATAAGATTACTAATTATTTCATGCAAGAAGCAGCATATGCTATCATGTGGGAAGAACGTACAGGCATGCCTATTGTAAATCTAGTTACAATCATGGATGTCGATAACGAACGTCCGCTGCTGTTTGTTGAGCATAGAGATAATTGGACAGACGGTCTGCTCAAAGCAATTGAAGCATACCACTATGAAAAACGCACTTCACCACGTAATATTTAAATAAGGGTACACATGAACTTCTTTTCTTTACTTAACAAACGATCTGAATGGGAACAACTCGTACAGGCCAATCGCGGATTTGATCTGCCAGATTTTAACGGAACTATAAATAATATTGAATTCTTCATTTCAGAGGGATACAAGAAAAATAGGTTCCGTAAAAATTATAAAGAGGTGATGGAACTGTCACACCAAATATTGGGGGAGTTTTATGGTAAAGACACTCGAAAAGGGATCGATCTTTGATGCAGCAGACGCAGACGGCGATGGTATTATCACTGATGCAGAATTTTTACAGCATGAGCGTATGATTAGATTAGAAAATGAAGATAAGAAGGAAGATGCTCAACGTGCTATGGCATGGTTTTGTCTAATGGGAATGTTGGCATATCCGTTTGCAGTAATTCTAGCTGTACTTGCTGGTGTAGATCAGGCAGCAAAAATACTAGGTGATATGGCAGGCGTTTACTTTATTGCTGTTGCTGGTATCGTAGCAGCCTTCTTCGGAGCATCGGCTATCAAGGCAAAATCAGGTCCACCACCCGCTAAAAAATAAATATAAGTATTGTTATGAAAAAATTAATATATCAAGTGTACACCGGCAAGCCGTCGGCATTATATGATCACTGTACACAAAGTGTGAAAGAATATGCAGATAGAATAGGCTCAGAATATATTATTCAACGTGAGCCTATTCTACACATAACGCCAGATCCTTTTACAAACGAAAGAAAGGGCAAGACCGGTGGTTGGCAAAATATTGGATACCTCCCTATCTTTGAAAAAGAAAACGCGTTTATGAACCTTTGTTCATATGATCAAATTGCTATTATTGACGCTGATATTTACGTGCGCCCTGAGTGCAACGATTCTCTATTTGACAGCGCTGGTAGTACTTGTGATTTCGCTGGCGTATTAGAACGCAGCATGCCTATATCGCATGCATACCAAAACAAAATTACCAATTATAGCAGAATGCAATATGGGCATAACCAGATTAATCCACTCTTTGATTGGAATAGTCTTGGTGCCAATTTCTATAATATGGGTATGATGGTAATTAACAAATCAATTCAAAAATATCTTCGTGGTGATACACCTGAACAGTTCATCAAACGACCAGAGTTTAAATCGTTTGTTGATGGTGTTGGTCCATGGAAATGGTCGACCGATCAAACTCTCTTAAACTATTGGGTAAAGAAAGAGAGGATGGCAGTCACTGATCTGCATTGGAAATGGAACGGCCTCTACTCAGTGAATAACAAAATTAAAGAGTGTAATTTTATCCACTTCTTTTTGAAAGACCATCTACCTAATCGTGGCGAAAACGTCGAAGAACTAATGAAAGTTATATAATGAAACGTTTAATCTATCAAGTCTATATTGGCTCAAGAAACAATCTCTATAATCACTGTACACAAAGTGTAAAAGAATATGCTGAAAGAATCGGTGCTGATTATAAGGTACTGAATGAAGCTACACTGAGAATTAAGCCTGACATCTTTACCACAAACCGTAATCCAAGCGCTTGGGAAAAGTATGGCGGCTATGTGCCTATCTTCGAAAAAGAAAATGTCTTTGATTATTTCGATGACTATGATCAAGCTTGTGTGATCGACGCAGACATCTATATCAGACCAGACGCACCAAATATCTTTGATGATATGCCTGAGGGCTTTACTGTCGGTTCGATCTATGAGTGTGATATTCCTATTACTGATCGCTATGCCAACCAGATCAAAAACTATTCGATTAAGTGTTGGGAAAATTATATGCAGTTTGATTGGGCTTGGAAGCCACGTACTGGCGGTGAATTCTTTAACTCAGGTGTAATGCTATATAACTGCAGTAAGATGAAAGAAGCGTTGAACGGTATGTCACCCCGTGATTTTCTTGAGCAGCCAATGCTACGTGATTTCATTGATGGAAAGGGTCACCTCAAATGGCAGTCAGATCAGATGACGCTTAACTATTGGTTTAAGGCTAAGTATATTCCGGTATATCGACTTGACTGGAAATATAATGTTTTGTTCTCGGCCGTACCAGACGAGCAGATGAAAGAGGGTTATTTCATACACTTCTTTATGAAAGATAGATTACCGGCTAGTGGTGAAAACGTTGAAGAGTTGATGAGCGCAATATGATTAAGCCTAATATGACACATGTCAAGAACCTGGCTGAGTTCTATGACGAGATACGAGATCAACAGTCAACAGCACATAGTAAAGAATATATCGAACACCATAAAGCTTTAAAGAAGTGCTGTGCTGATTCTGATGTTAAAATCGTAAAAGAGCTCAGTGTATGTCAAGGCGGTACGCTTGCTGCTATGATGCTTGAAAAACCAAAGGTATTACACGGCTATGATATTGCCGCTCATTACTATAGCCCATATGCTAGTCTGTTTGAGACCTATGCTAAGCAAAACAATATCGATTTTAGTTATAACAAAATGTCTAGCCTAGATCCACGCTCGGCTTATGACTGTGATCTGTTACATATAGACAGTCTACACGATCCGGCTCATTTGATGAAAGAGCTAAAGCTTCATGGACCAACTGTAAGTAAATATATCGTATTTCATGATACAGCAAACTTTAAGAACAGCTCAGGCCTGTTTAAAGTAATTGCTAAATACATTACAGAAGTAGAACAATCATGGCGAATTGTTGACCATTATATTCACCGTGTCGGGTATACAGTGATCCAACGAGAGGAGCGTATGCCTGAGGTATACAATAATCTAAAATGAAGTTATATGAATATAAAGATTATGATGAATATGTGTCAGAACAGAACAGAGCAAATGCCCTTAAGATCAAACACGTTTGGGTAGATCGAAGTACTATTAGTCAAATTGCTGAAACTGTAGATGAGGCCTCGGCTATTATTTGCCATGGTACTCGTAATGCTGCTGAGCAACGATACCTTAAAGAATATTATCCGACTGCTGAAATCATTGGCACTGAGATATCTGATACTGCTGATCAGTTTGAGATGACTGTCCAACATGATTTTCATGAGCAAAAAGATGAGTGGGTAGGTAAGTTCGATATTCTATATTCTAATTCATTTGATCATGCCTACGATCCATGGAAGTGCATACGTAGCTGGGGTGATCAACTCGCTCCGGGTGGCATGATGTTCCTTGAGATTTCATCTGATCCACAAGTCAATAGATCTAAGAGCACTGATCCACTACAAATAGATAGTGAAACCGAAGTAATGAATTTTTTGAAGCATGCCGGCGTAAAATACGTTAACAGTTTTCGTAATTCAAAAGCATGCACGATATATATGGCGAGGAAAGATGAAGGTTAATATAACTAATATGCCGAACTGGAAATTCTATCACCACTGGCTGCATGACTGGTTTGGTTATACCCCAACACAAAAAACGAATATTAAGATCCACAACTACGATACTTGGCAAATGGATGATACACTTGCTCCGATCATTTTGCTTATGCTTAAACAGCTAAAGAAAACTAAGCATCGCGGACCAAAAGACGATGTGGATATGAAAGATGTTCCGAAGCAACTCCGACAAAGTACCGCCGATTATTATTACTATAAGAGAACAGGTGAAACCGATCCAAACCGCAAGCCGCGATGGGATCATATTGTAGATGAAATGATCTGGGCCTTTGAACAAAAGTGTCATCACCATCAACCAGATGATAAAGAACATCAGACACGGATGGATAATGGTTTCCTGTTGTTTGGCAAATACTATGAAGAGCTAAGGGATAATTAAATGAAAGTAAGAGTTGTTTATGTAAAGGGTAATGAGGCATCAGAGGCCCAAGCCCAACAATCGCTAAAGTCTTGGCTAGATCATAATTGGGATGCAGAGCTATATGAAGGCTTTACACCTAATACACTTGATCGATCACAGTTTCCATACGAAGATATGGAAGGCGGACGACTCGCATCATTTCTAGAAAATGAGCCAAAAAAACACCCAATTAAGACAGCATGTGTATTTAACAATTTACAATTTGCGAGAGACGTGGTAGAATATGGTCAACCGATGGTATTTGCTGAGCATGATACACTTTGCTTGGCTGAGTACCGAGGTTTCTGGGCAGACGACTTTTGCTACCTAGCAATGGACTTTGCCTTTCAACCGCCAACCGCCTTGGCAAAATATAATTGGAAGCCACCGTTTGAGATGGGGGTAAAACCGTTTCCACGTAATTATCCTTTGCAGTATTATAAGAATACTGTTTATAAAGGACGTAACATGACACCCGGTACAGCCGCATATATGCTTACACCTGCAGGCGCACGTAAGATATTAAAGGCTGTAGAGAAACATGGACTAGAACAATCTGACTTTATAATTAATGAAGCTAACCTTAAACTAGAATATATTTCACCTTCCATTGCCAAATTTAATACACGTAATTTAAATCTGAGTCATACATTAAAAGATGCAAGCTAAAGTAATCACCATAGCTGATAATGAAGTATCGGCACTAGGACTAAGTCGAGTACTTAAATCTTATGAAGATACTAATCAGGAGTTTTCTATTAGTAGTTTTGAGGCATCTACGCCTTGGACTGCTGAACAGGATATGAGAGATTTTGATATCACATGGAATTATCCATGGGAAGGTGAAACATATGATTTTGCTACTGGTCTGAAAAAGAGTGCATATTCTGGTCGAGATCCTCTTGCTCGTGTGGCATGCTCGATGAGTCACTTTAGACTATGGGCAGAGTGCTTTGATAATAAACAGACTTACTTAGTTCTTGAGCACGATGCTTATTTTTTAAAGAAGCTTGATTATGAGCGTATACTTGAGTGGGATTATCAAGTGATTGGTATTAACGATCCGCTTGGTGCTACCCGTAAATCAAGGTACTTTAAAGGTATTATTGAACGTAATCCAAACTATGTACAGAACGTACCGGGTATCGATGAGTTTAATACACCCCAAGGCCTTGCCGGAAACTCAGCATATATAATTACACCTGACGGAGCTGAGAGGTGTATGGCTGCAGTATTTAAATATGGTCTATGGCCAAATGATGCGATTATGTGTAAACAACTAGTGAAAGGAATGGGTGTAACAAAAGAATTCTATACACGAGTTCAAGGCTTGCCCAGCACTACAACATGAAGAATTTTGTAATTACGATATTAGACAATGAAAAGTCTGTTGAAGCAGCAGAGCGATGTATCTTATCTGGTAGAGCCAATGGCATTGAGATCGAAAAGTTTCCGGCATCTACACCTGAAAATACAAATCTACTCGAAGAGTTTACCAAGCGTAATATCAGACATGAAGGCTTTGAAGAAAAGTATTCTAATCTTGATAACTGTATGGCAGCATTTCTATCACACTACCGCACATGGGAAATCGCCCAAAAAGAAAACATTGAAGTTACGGTTTTTGAACATGATGCTTATGTAGTTGCACCTATTCCTGATCCGCTGTTCTACTATGGCTGTGTTAATCTAGGTGCACCATCATATGGAAAATTCTTACAACCAGCATTTATCGGTGTAGGTCCGCTTGTATCTAAGCCTTATTTTCCGGGTGCACATGCCTATCGAATAAACAAGATGGGCGCTGATCTATTAATGAATGGTGTAGGCAATGCTAAGCCAACTGATGTATACTTAAACAAACATTGGTTCCCCTGGCTAGAAGAATATAATCCATGGCCTGTTCTCTGTAAAGATAGTTTCACTACTATTCAAAAAGAAGCAGGTTGTTTGGCTAAACATAATTGGAGCGATGAATATGAAATCATCTAATATATTTGTTACTGGATGTGACTCAAAGCAAAAGTGGATGCTACCATGGATTACTGAGCGCTTTGAGAAATATCATCCTAATACTGACCTCTATGTAGTAGACTTTGATGATGGCTTTCCAGAGCTTGATGGCTGGTTTAAGAAACCACAGATTATGCTTGAAGCATCTAAGTGGGGCGATAAGGTTTGTTGGCTTGATATTGATTGTGAAATACGAGGAAATCTAGATGGTATCTTTGATCACGTACAAGAAGGTAAACTGTCTATTGCAATAGATCAAAGGTGGACAACACGCAGACCTGATCGAGGCCGTTGGTATAATTCAGGTGTCTTTGCCTTTACTGGTCGGCCTGCGGTATTGCGTGAGTGGGCTCGACTCATATGGGAAAAGAATCATAATCAAGTAGGCGATCAAGAGGTACTCAATTGGATGCTATCCGGTGATCCACTACGTGAGCTAACACATATCAACGAATTACCCCGGATATATAATACATTACGACTAGATTTACAAGATAACACTGCACCGGCTAATCCAAAGATTATTCATTGGACTGGACCAAAAGGTAAAGATAAAATACGAGAGATGATGAAATGAGTGATCAACTACATGTTATTGGTAACGGCCCTTCAGCGCTACTTTATAAACCACAAAAGGGCGCTAAGCTAACCTGTAATATTCCCCACATGCCGGTACCTGATGCTTATGCAACGGTTATGGTTGATTTTAAAATGATGAACGCAATCAATAAGGATGGTATTATCCCGCCACAGCCTTGGGTATTGGGTTGGCGTCCTAAAAAGTATATGGAAAACAATCAAGCTTTCTATATGAGGAACGCCGGTATTATTAGAGATTTCTATACTGTTCTACCTAAGTACGTACCTGGTTATACAGACTTTAACTGTGGGCATATGGCAACTCACTATGGTGTCAATAAATTCAAACCTGATACAGTGCATCTCTATGGCTTTGATTCTATGTTCAACTTTGATCTATCGTCAGCTACTGATTTCTATTTAGAGTCTGAAAGCGGTGATCATAACAACACTCGCTTGACTAGCCGCTGGCGTAGCATCTGGGAAAAGATGTTTGAAGAGTTTGCTGATGTACAAGTTGTGCTCCATATGGAAGGCCATGATAATCTTAAGTTTAAAAGAGGTAAAAACGTCGACGTAAAAGTGTACTAATATAAATATTCTTAGCCAACAATACGGGAACTAATCATGGAAAACGAAGAGCGTAAGTCTCGAGAAGATGATCCATGTGACGATTGGACAAAAAATGTCTCAGACCTCAAACGAACATACCGAGAATCAGACGGCACTTATCGAAAAATTACTACTTGAAGCCACAAACGACAATCACAACCTGATGGTGCCATGGTACCTCATGTTATCCTATGCCTATTATGTTGAAGATGATCCCCTAGTATCAGACGGAGTTTATGACCGTCTGGCTAGGCGGATGGCTGAGCATTGGGATACGATTGAACATATTCATAAAGATGTTATAAAGATAGACGATCTAAAGGCTGGTAGCTTTCTTGGAACGTATCCGTCACGTTTACCTGATGCAGTAAAATCTTTACGAAGAACTGTTAATAATGAAAAATAACTGTTTACATACGATGTGTAAAATGGTATAGTACTCCTATACAATATGAAAGCCAGATATGACAGTTGAAACTACACAGCTAAAAGAACTACGGTCAACACTAATAAAAGCCGGCTATGATTTTTATATTAAGCAATCTGATGAAAGTGTTGCTATAATTCCCATCTATATAGGAGATACAGTATGAGAGTAATTAATTTAAGTGTATTAGGTGGGGCGATGCTTCTTGCAACGTCAGCATCTGCCGAAGTACGTAATGCTCGCATCTTTGATCATACAAAGACTGTACGTATGGATACACCTGTAAGTGAAACAGTTTGTAATAACGTTGACGTACCAGTATATGGAACAACAACTACTCAAGGTGATGCTGCTGGCGGCGCACTTGTAGGTATGCTACTTGGTGGCTTGTTGGGCAAAGGTGCAACAGGTGATGATGGTGGTGCCGCTGCAGGTGCAATCATGGGTGGATTGATCGGTGCTGATAAGGGTGCAAAGCCTAAAACCAGCCGTACAGTTATTGGTTATAAGCAAGAGACAGTTTGTAATGAAGTAACTACTATCACACAAACCACAGTTGATGTTTACAGCCACTCAACAATTCAATTTAATGTTGATGGCAAACGCTACGTACTAGAGTTTCAGCGATGAATAGTGATCCAGAACCTGAACGCTATCACGAGTGGATTCTGTGGAAATTAAGACAAGAAAGAACGGATAAAAAATCATGAGTAATGATCTATTCGATTTTGGCTTTACGGCAGTTGACGAGGATGAACTCGAGGCTGTACAGAAGCAAAATAAAAAGGTAGAAGCTGCTACAAGCGTTGCAACTAATACCCAAGATAAGATAGACGAATTGTATAATGCAATCGTCCCACTCTTAAATAACTTAAAGAAAAATCCAGAGAAGGACTATATCCTCTGGCCTAATAGGTTAAAGAAAGTCGAGGAGTTTGAGTCCAAGCTTCAGGCTATATACACCGGAGAATAATATGTTAAGCTTGTTCACAGCCTCAGTTTTGTTTTGTACCATTGGTGAAGACCCAACTTTTGGCTCGTGCCATGTCTTAAACTCTCATGTGAAATATGTAGATGAGGACACCTGTGTCAATCATGTCGCAGAGATACTAAACACAATGTTTGAGACTGAAGTCCTTAATACATATTACGTAGCCGATATCGAATGTCAAAATTGGCTTGATGACAGAATTTAAAATTATTTCGTGTATAAATAGGCATATAGATAATTAACAATTGGATTTTAATATGCTTAGACTACTAGGATTACTGGTGGTGTTGATCTTTACTACTTCAGCATCATACGCACAGGACACGAATGAAGATATTATTTACACTGACAACACTAACACAAGCGTTGTTGACAGTAATAGTAACTCTACCACGACGGTTAAGTCCCCTCCCCCATCAGCAATTGCACCCTCAATTAATTCATCAAACTCTGATCTATGTACGGTCGGTGTTTCAGGTGCGGTGCAAACACAAATTTTAGGTATCTCGGCAGGTAAAACTGTACGTGATATGAATTGTGAGAAACTGAAAAACGCTAAGACTTTATATGATATGGGTATGAAGGTGGCTGCGGTTTCGGTGATGTGTCAAGATCCTCGTGTCTTTGGTGCAATGATGGATGCAGGCACACACTGTCCGTACGATGGTATGATCGGCGACGCTGCTAAGGCGGCTTGGATTGCAGATCAGGATCGTCAACCACAAGAAGCAGATAAGAACATTATAAGGGATATGGATGATGAAACTAAGTCCACTTTATTTGGCGGCGGTGTTGTCGGTGGCCTCTTACTCTTACTGCTACTCTGATACTACTTACGGGGTAACGAATAACGCTTCTCGCGATGCACTAGCATGGGCGATGCAAAACGTATTACCTGATTCTACCCCACCATATATTACTGTTGAAGTGAATGGTTTGCATTACCAATACACTATGTTAAAAGATCCGGATGCTGACGCTACCGTAACTATTTTAAATGAAGATGCACAAAACCCTGGTCAAAACGTATTTGAACATACCGATGATTGGAATCAGAAGTACGGCGGAACTATTAGAAAGTTCTTTCGTTTTGGTTACACCGATTCAAGTAGGTGGGGTGACGGCCGTATAGAAGTAGAAGGCGAAGGGACTGTTGTAGATCCTTTCGTGATATATAACTATAAACAGGTCATTGATGAGGATATGCAGCGGTGCTTGTCACCTCTTTCAGATCCATCATGCCCTGGTTATGAAGCTGCACTTGCTGACTATTTGGCAGGTCTAAATGATGATCCAATGCCTGATGATCCATTTTACGATGAATGGGTCCAGGCTTCTTTAAATGAGGAGTCAGAAAAACCTGAAGAAGAAATTGAAGTTGAAGAGAAAGAGGAGCAGGATGAACCGCTTGAGAAACGACTAGGTGGCGATAATGCCCAACTTGTCGATGCAGCAACTCAAGGTGCGGTACTAGCTGAACTGGCACAACCTTTAAAACTAAATTCATATTATGACTTAACTATATCGGGTGGACAATACCAAGACGCGTTAGTCTTACCATCTACTAACTACCCAGATAATAATAGAGCGCTGAGAAACTTAGCATCTGACGCTAATCATAGATCTATGGTACGCTCACAATATGAACAGAATTAGGAGAATTAAATGTTCAGAACACTTGTAACCCTTGGTGCATTAGGGTTTGCAACAACGGCGATGGCAGAAAATACGCCAATCTCCGGTAACGTTGCGTCTAAATGCTCAATCTTCACTGATACACCTGGTGTGTATGGCAACCCTACGCCTGATGAACTTAGCACTAAAGCAGCTGATGGCGGTATCAATCCTGTTATTCGTTATGACGTAACGATTGCGGATTACTATACTGCAAAGATCAGTTATCCAAACGGCTTTACATCTTCACCTACGTTGAACGATGCATTGGCTTGGGACGGCGAAGTAACGGTATCAGCAACTTCAGACACTGGCATGTCAGGTTATGAAGCTTCTAAGATCGAATATGAAAATGTGACTGAGTACGCACTTTCAATCGCAGGTTCTACATGGTTCGAAGTTGAATCATCAGTAGCCTATGGTAGTGATAAAGCATTTCCAGGCGGTGAATATAAATCAGCTGTCGTTGCGGAGTGCATCGCCGATTGAAATGGTGGGGCCGTAGTTTCCTCTTCTGATAGCGGATCTCACAGCAGTGGCGATACAAGTTGGAGTTACAACGGAGGATACTGGTACTTTTACTACTATTAGGATGTTAATATGATTAAATATTATTTAGCTGCGGCGTTTATGTTATACTTTACTAACGCCGCAGCCCATGAGTTAACACCAACCTATCCTAAGCTTATACCAAGCTTTGTTGATGGTGTTTATGTGGCAAAGATGCATATGTGGAATCGCCGGATTGATGTGAGATATTATGGCGTCGGTGTATTTGATATAGATATGAATAAGGTTGCATTTGCAACTCGTACAAAGATTTTGAAGATTAAGCACTTATCTCATATAGACTTTGAAGTTTATGTACGAAAGAGCGATGTGAATAGGGCTGAGTATATTTGTACGTGGTCTAAACAGCTCAGAGAAGATGTTATAGGAACAGGAATTCAATCAAGGATTTGTTCCAGATTTGAGAAGTGATAATATGAAAATTATACATGGTGTGGTACTATCTTTCATTATGGCCGGTCCGGCTTTAGCTGATTCTGGTTCACTGAGTTTGGCATTACCATCTGCTCCGCAAAACTATCAATCAGATAAATTTAGATCTGGTGATATGGATTGTTCTAACGCAATTGGCTCTGCAACAACTATGGAAGTCGGTGTAACAGGTATTATTGACGGTGGTCGATATGATGAAATGAACCGGTGGGTTAATGATCGGAAAGTAGATAATGTTGGTGTCTATGCTCGTATAGTAGTTCCGCTAGGTGATAAACCAAAGCAGCGTATTGATTGTAACAGATTATATGAGTTAGAGCTTCAAAAGAAATCACTTGAGCTTGAGCGTCTGAGACGTGAATTAGCACAACTAAAAGAGCTACAGTTCGAAGAATAAGGATAAAAAGTAATGGCTGAAGTTGAATTTGCAGGAACAACCTTTAGAGGCGGCAAGATGTTTGCTGTTCTCACTGCACTGTCTACACTTGGTGGCGGTGCCTGGGCTGGGTTTGAATTTTATGCAGACTATATGGATATGAAAGAGATTGTCCAAAACATCGATATTGATGAGATCGCTGCAGCAAATGAATTGCAGCTCCAAAAGCTAAACGATGCAATTAACTACACCGCTGAGATTAGAAAAGATCTAGCTAATGATGTGTCACGACTAGAAGGTCAAATTGTATTACTTGAAGGCCAAGTGCAAAGAGCTGAAACAACCGTACGATCTGTACGTAATGATGTATACACCAAGCTTGATGCATTTGAAGAGAGATTTAGGCTGACACTTACCGACAATCAGAATACGATGGCTAATCTACGCGATAAGATCAGCACTAATCTTGAAGAGTCCGAAGCACGAATTAAAGCTACCCAAGCCGGTATTGGTAATACCCTTGAAGGTATTAGAAACGAAATGACTGAGTTGCAGCGAGATGTAACTGCGTCGATACGTGAGGTAGAGTCAACTACCCGTATTACAGACAAAGATCTAAGAGCAGATATGAAAACTCTTGATAGAGAGATCTTTGAAAGACTACAAGAAGCGCTTGATAACCCATTATCAAACTAGTTACATAAAAGTCACACAAACATATTAATACAAATTAACTGTTTACTTTACCCTCTTTATATAGTAGGATGCTAATATAAGGAGAATATTATATTATGACAGTATATTTAGATATGGATGGGGTTATCGCTGACTTCTTCGCTAAGCTTGAAGAGTGGAATGGCGTTGACCATTGGAAATCAATTAAGAACATTGAGCGTTCTTTAAACGAGATTCGTTCCACTGATTTTTTCTATGAGATCGAACAATTTCCTGAATCAGATCAGGTCGTTGAATTAGTACGAGAAGTATCTAATGGCGATTGGGGTATCTGTTCGTCACCCCTTCGTGGCGATGAGTATAACTCAGCCTATTGGAAACGCTGTTGGCTTATTCAACATGGTTATATGCCTGATGATCTTGAGAAGCTTATCTTCACACATAATAAAGAACAACATGCAATCAGTCGATTGACTGGTGAGCCTAACATCTTAATCGATGATAAGCTATCAAATATCGTTGAGTGGGAAAAAGCCGGTGGTATCGGTATTCGTTTCCAATGTAATGAGGATGATGTTGAGTATCTTGAAGAACAGCTGAAAAGCTATGTTACATAAATGTCGCACAAGTTCACAAAGTGAAAAAAATACAAATTAACTGTTTGCTTGTCTATTCCTATATGGTAGTATATACTTATCGAATGAATGAAGGAATATACTATGATTATTGTACATGATATACAAGACGCTATCACAATGCAGGCTAAACTAGCAAGCTTGCTACGCCGCAGCGATACCTTCGGAATGTCTAAATCAGACCTTCAAGAAGAAATCGAAATGATGGTCAGTGACCTTAGTGCAAATGTTCAACGTATGGAAGAAAACATGGAGGAGTATGTATAATGGCACATGAAGTAGAAACAATGGCATATGCAGGCGAACTTCCATGGCACGGCTTGGAACTAAGTTTGATAACGACTGGAACTAATATGAGCATGCATATGATTAAAGGCGTTCAAGTCCATGGCAGAGGCAAGAAGAAGGTCTCTGCCAAAGATAAACGTGCACAAGTGGCACATGAAAAATGGCTCAAGTCTATGGGCGTTGGCAAAGTCAAAGCCGATAGCGGCAATGTAATTCCTACCTATGTGACTGAGCCACGTGTTACATCTGATGTTATTTGTAGCCACGGTCCTCAAAAAGAACAAATGGTTTATAGCGGTGAGCGTCAACTTATTGGCATCGCTACTATGCACAAATCTAATATGGTACCTATCTTTGCTGATCGTAAAGAAGACGCTAAAGAAGTAGCGAGTATGCGCCGCTAATGGATTGGGATATTATAAACCGCGTCGAACTTATAGATAATAAGGGTAGACAATATGTCAAGTATGATGTAAATGATATCTCATTTGATTTACAAGATGATGGCAAAACTCTTAAGATACTTGTGTCTTACGAAGAAGAAGAGGAGATCTGTATAGATTAATGTTTACAATCGAACATGATTTTGACGAAACGGTAATTACAGTTCTAAATGAGCTTGGTGGTGAGGATGTATCAGTTCTTATGATCGATCAAGCCGTATATCTCAGACAGTGGGATCGTAAAAGAAAAGAGTTTGACGTTATTGTCATGACACCGCAAATGTATCATAAATTAATGAAATCTTACACGCTGCCTGAAGGCACCTATACATTGGAGTACGAAGACTATGTTGACACGAAATGAAATGATGGAACACCTACAGACTTCGCATTGTCGAGTTATTTTCACTAAGGCAAGTGGCGAAGAGCGCGATATGACTTGTACTTTACGTACAGACGTTGTACCGCCTGCAACGAAAGATGATGCAATTACGCAAAAGAAGGTTCGTGAAATTAATCAAGAAGTAATTCCGGTTTGGGATACTAAAGCCGAAGGCTGGCGATCGTTCCGTATTGATAGCGTAGTGAGTTTTTCATATGACCCCGCTTGAGTTATTCTTAGTCGGGACTGTAGCTGTCTGTGCCTTTCTTATTGGACGTGAGCTACAAATGAAGAAAACCGATGAAGTCATTGAGTCGACCATCGATACTCTTATCGCATACCGTTACCTCCGAACTAAAACGAACGAGGACGGTGAACAAATTTTATTGAAAGTTCATGAAGATTGGTAAAATTAACTGTTTGCATTATATAAAAAATGTGATAGAGTCATTATATCAATGTGGAGATCTATATGAAGCCAGTTAAAAAAATACGAAAAAAGCGTAAGCCAATGTCAGCCGAGCAGCGCAAAGCTGCAGGTGAACGTCTTGCTGCAGCACGGGCGAAGCGAGCACTTAGCAACCCGCCTCAGTTTAAAAACATTCATCCTGATGTATTGGCACTAGGTGAAGACTCACCCTTTTATTTTCGAAAGGTGCAGGGTTGGATTAAGACTCAAAAGGAAGAGCTTGCAATCGCTCGAAAAGAAATACGTTTAAATGTAAAGGGTGCTATTGCTCGTGTAGCTACTCATCAAGCTTATATTCGTAACTTAGAGCGCTTTCTTCGTGATGGCGACTATGTTGATGATTACTATGGGGCACAAGCCCAAAACAAAATCAAGTGGCGTTGTATCATACCGGCTTATGATAAAGATGGTATGGCAAAGCGTACACATGGTGTATTTTACTCAGACATTGGCACTGTTTGGGATGATCGGACGATGAGAGATTAAATGTCAGAACAATTTTTATCTAAATCTAAATTTAGCAAGATGATCGAGGAATCAGTAATTCAAAAGAAGTTATCCTATTTGGATGCTATCCTCGACATCTGTGTAAAGAACAACATCGAACCTGAAGACGTTCGAAAGTTTGTGAGTCCTATTATTAAGGACAAACTCGAGGCTGAGGCAATGTCTCTTAACTTATTGCCTAAAACTAATGCACTGGATGATATCTTTTTTGAATAAATACAATGTACATCATGAATAAATCAGTGTATAATATTTCAGTTAATACTACAGCAAATACAAGGAATACAAAATGTCTTTTGCAAATCTAAAGCGCAATCGCGACCAAATCTCTAACCTACTACAAGCGGCTGAGTCAGTCGGCGGTGGTGGCGATAACAATAAAAAATCCTATACAGATGAACGTATGTGGAAGCCAACAGTTGATAAAGCTGGCAATGGCTATGCAGTACTTCGTTTCCTACCTGCTAATGAAGGTCAAGATGTACCATGGGTACGTTATTGGGATCATGGCTTTAAAGGTCCACAAGGTCAATGGTACATCGAAAAATCATTGACATCTATTGGCCAAACAGATCCAGTCGGTGAGATGAACTCACTGCTATGGAACTCAGGTATCGAAGCAGATAAAGATAAAGCACGTACACAAAAGCGTCGTCTTCATTACGTTTCTAACATCCTTGTTGTATCTGATCCAAGCGCACCTCACAACGAGGGTAAAGTGTTTATGTATCAGTACGGCAAGAAAATCTTTGATAAAATCATGGATATGATGCAGCCACAATTCCAAGACGAAGAACCGGTTAATCCGTTTGACTTTTGGGAAGGCGCTGACTTTAAACTGAAGATCCGTCAGGTTGAAGGTTATCGCAACTATGATAAATCAGAGT
>FYBJ01002172.1_pt1 | contig 62805 bp, 48 predicted proteins | sample 1134611 | NCBI WGS metagenome assembly FYBJ01 (sample SAMEA104116008, study PRJEB20421) | marine metagenome | isolation source: marine
AATGTTTTGACAAAAACAACAAACAAGCCAATAACGGATCGTCATGAACCGGCTTTTCTTCTTTGATATCCCAGTCTTTATTGGTCTTTTTATCTTCATCTGACATATTAGATCCTAGTCATCATCAAAAAGATTCGAAAGATTATCAAAATGACCTCGAATCGCTTCTCTGGCACTCAATTTTTCGATCACCGGATCGGGAAAATCCGTAATATGAATAATATCTTTTGCCATTAAAATATGAATAATATCCTCAATCACTCTTATCAATTCTAAATCTGACTTGATAAGGGCATAATCCCTGTCTATCGCACATTTCAGCAAAAACATTTTCAGATCCGGATCATCACTGGAGATTTGTTCTAAACCCGTCTCCTCCATCTCCGCGAAAACAGCGATAATTTTTTTATTTTGGTCCCTTTTGACGAATACCAAAGTGACATACTCCTTTGCTATCATTAAGTTAAATATAAACCCATGATCTCCAATAAAGCAAATTTTCCGGCTCTGTAGAAATTTTATTTAAACATCATAAGCTTCTTATCAAGGGCTTAAATTCATTGATATTCTCTTAATGATGCTCAGATTGGCACCGCAAGGCGACGACCAGAGTGATAACAATAACGACACAGAGGCAATTGTATTGCCAAAAGCATCAATTTAACCTACAATAGGCTAATTTTAGAACATAAAGAACATTATCATGATAAAAAAACCTCAACACCATCCATCAACCAATAAAAGGTCATCATCGAAACTGAACGAAAACCCAGACCAAAATTTTTATGCGAGTTCAAGCTCTGCAAGTTCAAGCTCTTCGAGTTCAGATAGCACCATATCAGATGCACTCCAATCTGAGTTTTGCATAGAAAGAGCAAAATTATCCGTCTCAGGAATGGCTATCGCTATTGCTGCAATTAATAAGTCACGAAAACAAAAAAACAGAAAAAACATAAACTGTCTGGCGCTCACAAGCCATATTGATAATTCAGAATCCAATGAATTAAAGATCCTTATAAACCAACTAAAGGAAGAGATAAAAAATATTCCTGAGAACTATCGCATCCAAATCGTCTACAATGATCACGATGAACAAGATTCCCGGATGTTTATTCATTGGACGAGCATCGATATCATTTTAAGAAACGGGCAGATCGAGTTTTTTATTCTTGATGCAGCAAATTCCTTACCTAATGTTTTGAATACGATTGAAATCATTCACAACTGTTGTCCAGAGGCAAATATTACTTACAGCGGCGGCGAAATTCAGCATGACAACCAAAATTGCGGTTATTTCGCTTTAGATCACGCAGTAGCGATGGCCGGTATAGAGAATCTTCATGATGCATTTCCTCAAGAACCAGATACTGAATTCTATGACTACATACAATTATTGATAAACAGCGGCGCAAACGAACTCGCTCGCTTTTTACCCTCAATAAAAGAAAGCAAAATAAAATATGTCATGCTTGGCAATTTCCCTCAAAATTTTGGTTCACTATTAAAAAACGTTCAAGGTTTATCAATGTATGAACGTATATATAAGCACAATAACTTCATGAGAAATAATAAAAAGCCACTTAATGACTACATTAATGCTCATATAAAATTTATTGCTAGCCGATCTTTAACTGCCCCTCCAAAAGCGCAAAATACTGCCATCATCTATAAAAAGAACAAGATCCAAGAAAAATCCAGGTTATTTTTAAATCAAATTAATCGGGAAATGCTGAATAAAATATTGGTAGAGCGAAACGTCCTTCCAGAATACCTGCCATCGCATGGAACAACGGCAACCAGTGACAGACTACACCGTTTTGAAGCGGCATCATCTATAGATAACACTGTCAAAGAAGCTTCGGCGGTAACTGTTCCGAATCTCTTTTTCGATCATAAAGAAAAAAAACCCGATACCAACAGCTTAAATGCACATGCCGTTGATGATGATGATGCTCAACAAAGCGATCCTGGCCTCGGGAGCATTCAGTAAGGACATTTTTTCCAGCAACAACCTGGCGATGTGGGAATGCCGTGAATTATCTCAATTAACGCAAACAAATGATCAAACGGGAAATATACTGTACTTTTGTACAATTGACGGCAATGAAACCCATCATTAATATGATCATTTTTAAAACAAAATGAGGGTTAAATATGTCTAAAACTGAACGTCATACTGCAAGAGAAATCCAATTAAAACAGCCTTTTACAATGTATGAAATTAGTTTTTGGGAAACCAAACATTATAGGTCAGATCGCACGGGATACAGCAATCCTGTCTCAACACCAGAAGAAAGGCAGCGAAAAACGACGATTGCTGAAGCTCAACCAGAAGATCAGAAACATGAAACGAGCATTGCGACAACTAAAAATATGAACTAAATGTTTATTTTACATTCATCCTGATTTTGTATTATAATAATACAACGGCTATTAACCAAACAAACTTATGCCTCAAACCATATATCATACAATCATTACAGGTTACGATAAGGCAGCGTTTCAAACTAATTTTAAAACTGCCTTTGATAGTTTTCAGGATAACGATTTTGACGAGGCATTTACGTTAACACAGACGATCATTGAATCTGGAAAAAGCGAGTTCGATAACACCGTACTCGCACTTCTCTATGATTTTCTTGGTCAGTGTACGGAAAAAAATGGCGATAGCCTCGATGCTCTTCGCTATTATAAACTGGCTGTTCAAACGGATAAAAACTGTAGTTCAGCCTGGCATAATATGGGACTGGTTTATTTGGTCGAGAAGAAAAAATTATGCCCTGCACTCGATCCAACGACGGACTTTCTCGATAGCGTAGCTCCATTGCATACTGCCTACCTGTATTTATCACAAGCATTAACCATTGCTGTTAATAACGGCGAAGACATAAACTGTTATTTTTTTCTCCACTCCATGGCCTCATTCCATGAGAAATATGCAACGAAATTAGCCAAATATTCTCCTGTCGAGATGGAGAATATTAAGGATTACTATCAAAACGCTATCAACTGCTATCAACAGGCCATTGAAAAATGTCCTTCCGATCGCGCTGAACGCGAAATTTATATCAATAATTATAGTGAATGCCTTGCTCTGTTTGCTCGTTTTTTTTATAGATCAAGTCAATTTAAAGAAGCAAAAAAATATTATCAAGAAACGTTAAAGCATAATCCCAACCATCCGACTGCAACAAACCAGCTTGGAATGATTGCATTTAAAGAAGGCCGGTTCGCATTGGCTGTCAATTATTTCCAACAGTTACTTAAAATTGAAAAAGATGAGCCGGCACTTTCAGATGCTTGGTTAAATATCGCATGCTGCCATCGAAGTGAAAAGCAGTTTGAAAAAGCTCAGGAAGCATTGGACAAAGCCAGAAAATATGCTAAAGATCCAAATGATGAATGGATTGAAAATGAGGCACAAAATCTAAGCGATGCAATCAAAGAAAATTCCCCCCCAGAAACTGGACCAAGTATTTTTCCATAATTTTGCAGACCTCATCAAGGGTTCTATACCCAAGCACTGCCATTAAGTTAAGACCATTTTCTTCGCCTACTTCCCGCGGCTCTCTTAACTTAATGACAGTGCCCCAAACCCGCCCAGATGTTATTTTAACAACGCTTCGCGTGTTAAACCTGATCTCCTTCCGGCCTAAAGGCCGGGGGCTGTACTATCAATGAATGAGCATGCGCTCATGTTCTTTGATCAAATCGCCTGAAACATAGCATTTTGAAGATATAGGTTTTGACTATCTTAAACATACCGTAAAACTATTATTTTTATGTTTAAACGTATAATAAAATGTCCATTATTGTTTAGATTTATACCCGATATTCCGAGGTATGTTTAAAGGGGAAGTTTTATGACAGTCACAACCATTCATGGCTTGATAGAACAACAGTCGGTGGTTTCAGCCAATAAAATTGCACTGCAGTTTGCCGAACAATCATTAAGCTATCAATCTTTGAATGAGCATGCAAACCAATTGGCTCATTGGTTAATTGACCAAGGTATCTCGCAACCTGATCAATTGATTCCCATTATATTTGATAGAAACATCAACATGTTAGTTGCTATATTAGCGATATTAAAATCAGGCGCGGCTTATGTGCCTATTTCCAGCAATTGGCCTGTTGAACGCATTCGTCATATTGTTGAAGACTGTGGCGTTAACTGGGTGTTAACGCAACAGCAGGCTGTGAACAAATATCCAACAATATTTGAGCATATAAAACCTATTGTAATTCCCACTGCCAACATGGATCAGTATTGTGGCACAAACCCTGTGACTCATGTACAGGGACAGCATTTAATGTATGGCATTTTTACTTCTGGTTCTACTGGAAAGCCTAAGGGGGTTTTGGTTGAGCATAGAAATGTTATACATCTGTTTCATGCGATTAATGAACATTTGAAGTTGGGTGAACATGATAGGTTTTTGGCTTTATCTGCCTATACTTTTGATATTTCTGTTCTGGAATTATTGTTGCCACTGACACAAGGTGCCTGTTGTGTTATTGCTGAACAAGACTTAATTCAAAACAGCAGAAGCGTTGATACTTTGATTCGCCAAGAGGAAATTACTGCCATACAAGCAACACCTGCATTGTGGCAATTACTTTTAGAGCAGGACTGTCATTTTCCACCACAATTGAAGGTATTATGCGGCGGTGAAGCATTAACACCTAACGTCGCAAAACTGATGCTAAAACAGTTTCCACAATTTTGGAATGTCTATGGCCCAACAGAAACGACCATTTGGTCCACGTTGGCACTGATTCATCGCAACATGCAGCTGGGCGACATTCCGATTGGAAAAGCTCTGGGTCAAACCCGGTTGTGGGTATTAAATAAAGAGCTACATCCCGTAAAGCCTAATGAACCAGGTGAATTATATATCAGTGGACCTGGCGTAGTGCGTGGGTATTTAAACCAACCTGAACAGTCTCAGCAACAATTTATCAGTGGCTCAATCATAAAAAAAAACAATACACGATTATACCGAACGGGCGACCTGGTTCGCATGGATGAAACGGGGCAATTATATTACCTGAACAGAATAGATGATCAAATCAAAATCAATGGTCATCGCGTCGAACTTAAAGAAATAGAAAGTCATTTATCAGCGTACCCATTGATTTCAAAAGCAGTGGTGGTGGTCAAAGAAACAAACAACATCAAGCAACTGTATGCCTGCCTGGTTAAATCGACGACAAAAACACTATGTTTGGACAGTCTTCAAGCATTTTTAATTAAAAAGCTACCCAGTTACATGATGCCGCACCACTTCTTTTTATTATCAACATTGCCACTGACCCCTCATGGAAAAGTAGACAAAAAGCAAATATTAAAACAATGCCATGCATCGAATCAGTTGAAAAAAACTTATACCGCCGCTCAAACAGGCACTGAGCAGTGGTTGTCTACGGTGTGGTCTGAAGTATTGAACCTGGCATCAAACGCTATTGGCCAACAAAGCAACTTTTTCTTATCAGGTGGTCACTCCTTACATGCCGCCCAGGTTATCACTCGGGTCAATCAACAGCGAAACCTGTCATTGGTTGTTGCTGATTTATATCATCATCCTACGCTTGAGGCGTTTGCCCTGCTGGTTGATAACAGTAAGCCAACATCCATGAAATGCCTTGCCATTGCCAAAACCCTGCAAGTTGATCGAACCGAAAGCCCTCTTTCCTTTAGCCAGGAACGTTTATGGTTTGCTCATCAAGCCACGTCTCAATCTACGGTTTATAACATGTCCATGGCTTGGCAAATTACTGGAAAGGTTAATATTCCAGCATTGGTTTCTGCTATCCAATCAGTGAAAAAAAGACACGATATCTTAAGGACCGTATTTATTAATAAGAATGGCGCCTTGGTACAGCAGGTTCAACCCTTTCAAGCAGCTGAATCTGTGCTGTCCCATGAGTTGCTTGAGGGTGAATGGCAAGACAGGATCATCCAAAAACCTTTTCAATTAGACAAGGGCCCTCTAATTCGGTTTCACCTGTTGAGTCATGAGTATCAAAATCATCATGTTTTTGTGATTTGCATGCATCACATTATTGGTGATGAATGGACCGTTCAAATTTTATTAAAAGAACTTGGTTATTTTTATCATCATGGACCACTCGCTCATTTGACGGCATTACCCTATCAATATACTGACTTTGCAAACTGGCAACGGCAGGTATTTACAACAGCTACTTTAGAGGCGCAGATCAAGTATTGGCAAAAACAACTGGCTGGTTTGCCTGTTCTGGATTTACCAACGGATAAGCCAAGATCTGCCAAACAATCATTTAGCGGCAATCAAATCAAACTTATTATCCCATCTCATTTGTTCGACAAAATAAACCGCTTTAGTCAGCAAACATCAACATCCTTATTTTCTGTGGCATTTACCGCTTTAAGTATTTTATGTGCGCGATATAGTCATCAAAAAGACTTTGCTATAGGCACGGTTGTTGCCAACAGAAATTTAGTAGAGTTCGAGCAGATCATGGGGCCATTTATCAATACCTTGCCCCTTCGGGTAGAGATTATTGATGATCTGGATGGATTGACGTTATTAAAAAATAATCAGAAAAGTCTCCTGGATGCACTGACCCATCAAGACTTGCCTTTTGACAAAATGGTTGAAAAAGTTAATCCGACCCGTGATCCCAGTCAAAGCCCATTATTTCAAGTGATGTTAGTGTTACAAAACATGCCGCATGAGTTATTGCACCTTGAAGGCTCAGAGGTACGACCTTTAGATGTTGATATCAGGGTCAGTCAAATTGATTTGACAATGGTTCTAACGCCACTGGACGATGCATTGCAATGTTGCTTCATTTATAACGATCATCTTTTTCAAACATCCACCATACAGCGCTTAAGTCGCCATTTTATCATGTTGCTGGAAGCTTTGGTCGATCACCCCGACCAGTCCATTTATACCTTGCCGTTGCTGACGCCCCAAGAAAAAGAATGGATGTTTGAGCAGTGGCAACCAACCAAAGTACATCATCAACCGATCCTCACTTTAAATGCTGTTTTTGAACAACAAGTGAAACTCAATCCTCACCATATCGCTTTAGTGATGGATGAAAAAGAAATGACCTATTTTGAATTAAATCAAAAAGCCAACATCTTGGCTCATTTATTAAAGCAGCAATATCAAATAGGCCGTGGCAGCCGCATTATTATCATGGCCGAGCGCTCTTTTGCCATGATAATTGCCGTTCTGGCGGTATTGAAAACGGGGGGAACTTACATCCCTTTAGATAACCGTCAACCCATACAAAGGGTTTTGAACATTGCATCGGATTGTCAGGCAGAGCTGCTTTTAAGCCATGACCGTTATATTAAACAGTGTCAACAGCACCCGGCTTGGGATGATTTACACTTAGCTTACCAAGATTTGGATCAGCATATTGAAGATTTGAATGATTCTCACCATCATCTCCCTGCCTTACACAGCGAACAAGACATTGCCTATATTATTTACACTTCCGGTTCAACCGGTAAACCCAAAGGGGTGATGATTAAACACGAAGGCGTGGTAAATACAGTTCTATCTCAAGTTTCATTATTTGAAATGGATTCCAGTAGCCGCGTATTACAATTTGCCTCGTTTGGCTTTGATTCTTCTGTTGGAGAAATATTTCGCCCACTATTGATAGGCGCCACTTTGGTGATAAGCCATCCAGACCAGCTGATTCCTGGTGATACTTTAGCCCATACCATTAAGGCGCAAAAGATTACCGTTTTAACCCAGCCTCCCGCAGCACTGGCGTTGCTGCCAAAAGATAATGATTTGCCTTTGAAAACACTCATCACCGCGGGAGAGTCTTGCCCAATGGCATTACTCGAATATTGGTCTTCTCGCGTATTATTTATTAATGCTTATGGTCCCACGGAAGCCTCAATATGTGCGACGGTAGCGGTTGGTCATTGCTATGATGATAAAGTTACCATTGGAAAACCAATTCCCAATGTACGCGCTTATGTTTTAGATAACCAGCATCAGCCTTTGCCGATTAATGTTTGGGGAACGTTATATCTTGGTGGTACAGGCGTCAGTCCTGGTTATGTTAACCGCGAAGCATTAACCAGGACGTTGTTTATACCCGATCCATTTTCACCCCATGCTAAAATGTATCAAACGGGTGATAAAGTTCGTTGGCTAGAGGACGGAAATCTAGAATTTTCTGGTCGGTATGATGAGCAAATTAAAATTCGCGGCTTTAGAATAGAGCCTCAAGAGGTTTCTGATTGTATCAAAAAATTTCCATTCATTGATGATTGCGTGGTGATGGCAAATACAACCAGTCAGGGTACGAGTCTGTTTGCCTTTATTATCAGTACCCATCAACCTGTCAACTTATGCCAGGATTTGCGTTCTTTTTTAAGCGCGCAGCTGCCCTATTACATGATACCCGATCGATTGATTGTCATCGATGAGATACCCAGAACCCCAAATCAAAAAATTGACAAGACGTTATTGCTACAACAAACAAACAACCTTCCCAAAAGTGCAGCAGCCATGAAACCTTGGCGTTCCACGACGGAAAAACAACTGGCTTTGGTTTTTGAGCATTTATTAGGAATACAAGGCATTGGGCCAGACGACAACTTTTTTGAATGTGGTGGACACTCGTTACTCATTATCCAACTTTCGACCAACATTGAACATCAATTTAATAAAAAAGTACCCATTCACTTTTTAATCGCTCATCCAACGATTGATGCCATTGCCAAATACATTGACGATGAAACCAATCTGTCAGAAACATTGGATTTCATGATTCCATTTTCAACAACAGGACATAAAACATCGATTTATTTTATTCATGAAACCAGTGGTTTTGTATCACCCTACAATGATATTGCATCACATTTATCCTATTTACATCCTGTTTATGGCATTCAAGACCCAAATATTGACCAGACCGCATCATTTCAATCAATTGAAGAGATGGCTGCCTGTTATATCAAGGCCATTAAAAAACAACAGCCCAGGGGGCCTTATATCATCGCTGGATGGTGTATGGGTGGAATCATTGCTTTTGAAATGGCACAAAACTTATTGAAATATGGTGATAATAAGGTTTATTTAATTATGATTGATACCCCTGCGGATATCTCTAACAACAACCTGACGCTCTCTTCAAAACAAGAGATTTTGGACATTAAAAAAAATTACGATGACCATCATTTTTTAAATGAAACATCGATGATAAATAAGGATGAATTTATTCACCGACGGGCCGTCGAAATTGCCCATCGAAATTCATTAATGCGTCAATATGTTGCCAAACCCTATAACGGAAATACCTTATTACTCTGCGCCAAAACGGCAACAGCGCATACAAAATTAATCGATTGCCAGCAATGGCAGGGTCTGATTGATAACTTGACGATCCATCATGTCAATGGAACGCATGATAGTCTATTACAGCATCCTAATGTGGTGCAGTTGGCTGACCTGATTTTAAAGCATTGTTGTGAACAGAGCCGGCTCATATACTCAAACCATTATTGAAGCTTCGCAATCACCTGATGCATTCGAATCCAGCTTAAGCTTGTGTCGGACTTTGCCAGCTCGATCAGTTTTTTAGACAAGGCATTGATATCTTCTCTATCCGCAGAATTCGAGGCGATCAGTTGATTAGAAATATCATTCAGTGCCATGGCGTATATCATTTTCTCATCCGCTGTTGTCAGCAAAGGTTCAAATAGACCGTGATGCAGGATATTCAAACCTAATGCTTTAAACTCCTGTTCCATTTTATAGGCAATTTTATAATCCTTAGCATTTCGGATAAAACTGTTTTGCACATAGTGAACAAATTGCCGCAGTGCCTGAGATTCGGGATAACAAATCACAGAATCAAAAAGCGAAGGTTCTTCGCAGAGGATAACACCACCGGGGTTAAGGCATTTTTTCATCTGCAACATCGCAGCAGAAGCATCAACCAAATGGTGCAATACCATTCGGCAATAAATAAAATCGAAGGTTTCATTCAGTTCGGATAACTGATTAACATCCCAAACCTTATATCGAATATTCTCAAAATCACAGGTATTTTTTTCTACATATGCGACCTGTTCTTCTGAATAATCCGTTGCAAGCAGACTGCCTTCGCCGGCCAGCAACCGCGCTAATTCCCGGGTCATATCGCCAGCGCCACAGCCAATTTCAAGACCTTTCATACCGGGCCTTATTCCTGCCTCGTGCAGTAAATTAACGCTGCTTTTAACATACAGCTGATGTTGCAGAGTCAAACGTTCCCGAGCCTGGTCGTTGGTACTTAAAAAATAGTTACTGCCCATAATCATTCCTTATGATAATGATAATAATACCTGTTGAAGAAAGCTGTTGAGCTGATAAGCCTGTAAGGTAAACATTTCCTCAAGATTTTCATGCGTTGAACTGCCCATATGCGGTGAGAGAATAACATTATCCATTCGTTTTAAAGGGTCTGGAACAAAAGGTTCATTCTGAAAAACATCAAGTGCTGCTCCTGCGATGCGTTGTTCTTCAAGCGCCTGCACCAAAGCGTTTTCATCAATGACGCTGCCTCTGGAAACATTAATCAAATACCCATCCGGGCCAAGAGCGCTAAGCACTGCGCTATTCACCATATAACGGGTTCTTTCACCCCCGGAGCAACAAACAACCAAATAATCACATTGTTGTGCAAGCGAGGTTATATCCTGAACATAATGGTATGCACAGTCTTTAGCAGCGGTGGCGGTATAATAAATGATCATTCCCATCGCTTCGGCAAAGCCGGCGATGGTTCTGCCAATCTGTCCAAGGCCGAGCAGTCCCAGTTTTTTATTTCGAATATTGTTGCCTCGATGACGCGGCCGCTGCAAAGGCCAATGATTTTCTCTGATATAGCGATCATTAAGATGCAGTTTGCGGCTCAGCCCCAACATCAATGCAATGGCAAGCTCTGCGGTGTCATGGACTCCAGCCTCGGGTTGTGATGCCAGATGGATTGATTTATTTTCAATCGCCGCAAGATCAAAATTATCCAGCCCCAAGCCAAGATGACTGATCATTTTGAGTTGTGGAAACTGATTTAAAAAATGATGATCGACCTTATCCCACACCGATGTCGCCAGACAAACCGCGTTTTCCTTTGCAGAATTTTCCCAGGAACAATGCACCGTCCATGCTGTATCCAATAAAGGAATAAGCGGCTTGAGGAAAGGATTGGCAAGATAAACTATCGAGGGCATTTGATAAAATCCAAAGCATTATTAAATTCAATATGACTGTAATAATTACTGGAAAAGACACTGACAGGCAAGGCTCTTTAAAAAAAAATTTCCACTCATATCATTTTTTTCAGCCAATCTAACAATTCAAGTGAATCATTTATAATCCACTCGGGAGCCGAATCAACCATCCAGTGGCGATGCTCATCGTATTGAGCGTGGCCAGCGCCTAAAAACCCGAGGGATTGTATCCCTGCTTTTTTAGCAGCTTCAATTCCAAAAGCATGATCTTCAATAATCAGGCAATGTTCGGGGTGCACTGAAAATTTGTCTGCTGCCTGCAAAAAAACATAAGGATTCGGCTTCCTTTGTGTTTTATCCTCAACACCAAAAATGGTTTCATCAGCAAAATATTTTCTTAAGCCGGTAATATCCAATGTTCTTTTTATGTAGCGGATATCACCATTGGATGCGATGCATTTTTGTATATTTTTGCTGTCGATAAAATCCAGAACCTGCTCAATATTCTGAACCGGTTTGAGCAACCTTGGGTAGCTTGCTTCCGTTTGAGCGCCTATTTTAGATAGATCAACATCAATATCGGGAATACCAAGCACTTTTTCCAGACAGTCTTTGATTGAGTTTCCATGGTTTTCCGCTGAGAAGCATTGCAAGGACTGTTTCACCGTCATGACATGGCCAAGACGCGCCAACTCCGCTACAAAGAACTGATGCCAGATCATCTCACTGTCAATAAGAACGCCGTCATTGTCGAATATGATTAATTTTATTTCAGTTCTCATTTTAAGCCTGTCCGTAACATTGCCTCTTTTTTTAAAATAGTATAGCAGGTCACTCCCACTGCCATTAAGTTAAGAGAGCCTACGTCCCGCGGCTTGTCCGCGGGATCCATGAATCTNTCTACATCGCTGGATCCCGCGGACAAGCCGCGGGACGTAGGCGAAGAAAATGGTCTTAACTTAATGGCAATGCAGGTCACCCCCGTAAAATTACGGTACCCCGATACATGAAATAAATTATAAAATACAAACCGAACTCACAGGAGCCCATTGATGAAATTATCCCTTAGCCCCAATTTGCAACTGGTCTATGTATCAAATATCGAGCGATCATACGAGGGTAAACCCATTGTTTGAAAATTTAAATGCTCAACTATTAGATTCTATTCCCGGTGTCTTTTGTATCAAAGACGCCGAGTCTAATTATCTGCATGCTAACAAAGCGCATTGTAAAGCCATAGGTTTTGATAACTTCGAATCGTTTATCAACATTGGCGCAAATGATTTTAACCTAAGATGTCCTGCGGCTGAAATGGCTCATATTTTTATCCAGGAAGATAAAAAAGTCATCACTGAAAACCGATCATTAAAAATTTTAGGTTTTTATAAGGTAGCGCATGATCTCCATGCTTTATTTCTTGGTGAAAAAAAACCAATCTATGATGAATCCGGCAATATTAAAGGATTAGCATGCCACTATCAGGAAGTGACGGGGCTGGATGTCATCAATACGTTTAAGATGATAAAAAAATTCGATGCTCACATCAAAAATCATGAGAATGTCTGCTACTATCCCATTCAAGCCTGGAATCAGTTCAATTTATCGCCACGCCAGACAGAATGCTTATATTTCCTGACCCGTGGGTTCACCATTGCTGACATTGCCCTGCAACTTCAATTATCACGACGCACGGTCGAAGATTACATCAATGAGATAAAAGCCAAGCTGTTCTGCCGTACGAAAAAAGAAATTATCGATAAAGCAATACATTATGGCTTTTTGAATTATATTCCGTTTTAAAAAAAGATAGCGATGCTCCAATCGCATCAGAAGCCTTGTAGCAGCTGAGCTAATGGTTGCATTATGCGTACTTTGGGAATGATTGACCGCTTCAACGATGCTTTGCTGGCCTTCTGAAAAAAAAGAAGATATAGGCATAATTCTGGTTCCGAGTGGGTGTTAATATCATAATGCAAATGGCAATGTTATCAACAGCCCCCTCAGCAATATCACCCGTTATTTTACGGGGAACCCTGATTGCGCCTAATGTTCAAAAGGTGAGCTTAACAAGGCAGGCTATTTGACTCAAATCATCTATAGCCGTGATTTTTCAAAATGCTACGTTTTAGGCAACTTGATTTTTTTGTCCATGCCCTTTTAAAGGCGAGTACTGTTATCCATGCGTTTTTTGAGTAAATCAATCTTGTGACCTAAACTTAATCTATAAGTCAATTTGCGGTGCATATATGCCATATGATTCATATTTTTATTTCAATAAAAAAGGAATAGATGCAGTCTATGGCCACGAGCCTGCCGGAACGCTGTCAATAAGCCGGTTAATTCAAGGAAAAGCCCCGTGGAAACAGGCCGGACTATCATCCAGCCAGCAAAAGAAGACATTGATTCTTACCGACTGGACTGCTGCTGGCTGGAGCGATGCCAGGGTAAAGCGGATGCAGGAAAAATTCCGGGCCTTGAAACAGGACGGTTTTTCTTTTTATATATGGCTCGATAAAGAGCTTGTTCAAATGAGTGATGCAATAATCGATCGACTGAATGAGCCTGATTTTCGAAAAAAAATCACGCCAGTTTCTGCTGAGAACATAGCAAAAAAAGCAGTTGAACAACTGGGCGTTACCTATGATGAAGTGGCTTCGCTGGATGATTATTGGGCCGGATATCTTGATAAGGGTATTCTTCCAGAGAGGCACACACTGAATTTGACAGACCTGTTAGCATTATTGTTACCGGGCAATGATCCGAAGGCGTCAACTGAACAAATTTACTCTGTTGTTCGAATGGCAGAGCAGGCCAATCCGCCATGCACAGGGCTTGTCATTGACCGAAATAACTTTACAGGCAATCAAACGGTTGTAACAGAATTGTTACAGAAAAAACTGCCTCATTTGTCGATGGAGACATCTTTTCATCACATTGATATTGGCTTAGATGATAAGGCTATCAGCTGGCTTGAAGATAATCAGGACAAAATACTAAAACTTCAATCGATAACCTTGAAGCCGCCCGTTGATGATTCCGAAAAGACAGCCTCTTTTTTTACTGATTTTTTAAGTCGTTATTCGAATCAGCTCAAGCATCAAGAGATAAATAGCCTATTCGGTATCGATACAATCGATAAAAACAATATGCCGACTCTGGAATCGTTAAAAATTAACGTTGCGGTTCCTCCCGAGTTTTTGGCAAATAAGTTACGAAGCTGTCCGAACCTGCTTACACTCGATTTAAGTAAATGTGATGACTATAGCTTTCCTGATAAGGCATTACAGGAGACGGCACTTGAACACATTATTTTTGATGAAAATACAAAACCAGGTGGGCAGGGCATTGCTCTTGCAAGGCTTAATATTTTGATGGCTTCGCCAAAATTAAAAAAGCTGTCGATGAAAGAGCATCTTTATATGGATGAGGGATTTACTGAACATCTGAATTTAAAGCATCTTGTTGAGCTGGATTTAACAAATTCAAATATTACGTCAAAAGACTTGCATCAACTGCTTAAAAATGCTCCAGGAATAAGGAGGTTAAAACTTAAAGGCTGTCGACAAATTGATGCCAGTGCATTTGAAGGACTTGATTTGAGTCAAATCGAATTTATTGATTTTCCGAGCAATTTTGATGTCGATGCACATCTTGAACTGCTTAAAAGAATGACAGGCCTTAGAGCAATCGATATGTCAGCGTTTAGTTCTGAGCAAAGTCTTAAGTTTTTTAATGAGGCCAGTTTCAGCCAGCTTGAACGTATCCACATGCAAAAACGCACACAGCCGGCGCTGTTTTCTGATGCTCAGCAACAAATTATTGCTGCATCCAGTCTGTCGCGATATCTAATGGATAATATCTCGGGTTCAGGCCATGGACAGGAAATACAAGATATCCCTAATGGTAACTTACGGAATTTATTGATATCAAATAGCAAGATAAATATTGAACAGTTTCAGTCGCTTGTTAAAGGTGCAGTGAAACTTGATACATTGACTATTCATAAGTCATCCATTCAGGGGGATGATTTTAAAATATCTCCATTATCAAATATGGAAGTGTTACAGATAGAATCATCCAGCATCATGCCAGAGACTTTTAACACCTTTGTCAGGAATTCACCCAATCTGAAGGAATTGCATATTGACAATACATCGTTGTTTCAAATCCCGCTCAATACCCCCTTTAATCTTCCCTCATTAAGTTATTTGACTATCAATAATGAAAGGCTGGAAACCAATGATTTGAAAGCCCTGCTTGCCCATAGCAGGAATTTAAGAATGTTAAGGTTAAAGGACGTTGATGTCAGACCCGGTGCTGATAAAAATACAGAAGCATCATCATCTTCTTCTGACACTCTTCAAACCGCTGCGTTGGATTGGGACTTTCCTGAGCTTACAGAATTAGATGCCGGCAACATGCCTTTTGGTGCTCTCTCTTCGATTTTAAAAACTAGCCCTAAGCTAACTAAATTAGTGTATACAGGCACCATACAGTCGCTTTCTGATAACATTATGCTTCCTGCTCTTGAAGAGCTTAATGTCCGACTTGCTGGTATTGTTGACAATGACGCCTTGAGGCCATTGCTTTTTAGCTCTGGAAGAAATTTGAAGACGCTGGAACTGCCTAACAGCGAGATGCTTACGCCGGATTTTGCTGACGGTCTGTACTTTCAAAACTTGCAGGTTTTGAAATTTAATCGAGGCCATCTTGATAAGGGGACATTAATCGGTTTATTAAAAGCTGCTCCAAATCTTATCTTACTGGATCTTCGGAATATAAACATTGAACTGGATGATGAGTTAGATGCCTGGTTGAAACCGCCTCTTAAAGTTATAGGCATTGGAGCATTACAATCTAAAAAGGAAGCCACCCACTCAGCATCCTCCTCTTCAAGCTCTGTTTCGAATGAAAATGCTAGCATAGACAGAACACCTCACCACAACGCTGAAAGTCATAAGAATTTTGTTCCGTTCAATGAAAAAACAGCATTTATTTATAAGGGGCGAAAACGCAGCCTGGATCAGAGCATGCTCATCGAGCAGGTATCCCAGTATTTAACGTTAACATCACAGCATCAGCATATTATCCCAAAAATCCAGGATGGGATGTGTTTTGCGTTGTCAAATTTATTTAAGGAAACAGGGCCTGAACAATGGCAACAATTTATCAATCCGATAGCAGCCTGGAACGGACAGGATAATACATTAACATCTGAACTGAATGAAGCTTTTGATAATTTGGTTGAATACATTCAAAAATACCAACTTGGTACGCATTCCAGCACTATACACTTTGTTGGCCGGCTCGCTGCCGAGGCCATGATAAAGAACAAAAAAAGCCCATATATTATCAGCAACCCCTGGCATGCCATTGCTATAAAATACAATGAAAAGCAAAAGAAATGGCATGTTTACGATCCGAATTACGTAGAGGGCTACAAAACCTGTTCTGATGATCAGTTGCAGAATTTGATTAAGCTTGCATTAGGTGATCTGATTACTGTTTATAATCTGGACGACAGTCCTCATAACATCCATTCCGCGGATGCTTTTTTTGCTGAAGGAGGTCTGTTGTCGCTTTGTTTTGTCAAAAATTACCGACAGCTTCAACAAATGCTTCCCCCTGCCGGTTTATTATCCAATGAGGCACTTGAGGGGATCCTGCTTAGAGACATGGCAGGAACGCCGGCCTGGGTACTCGCATTAAACAGTCCACGTGCAGATGTTAAAAACTACGCAAAATCCATGCTGGAAGTCTTTGTTTCCAGAAATCCAACCCACTGGCAGCGGAAAATTCAGCAGAGTATTAACTGTCTCAGTCCCGAGTCAAGGCATAACGTTATTGCCAATCTGCATGCCGATGCCAACCGGCAGCCCAAACGTCTTCTGCGAGGAACCCTGGATGCGGTCTGCGATTTGCTTCGCAACTCGCCATCGACAGCAAATATTAAAAAATCAGCCCTTGAATCGTATAAAACAGCACTGCAAACCTGGGGACGGAATGAGGGAGAGGAAACAAGCCTCAAGGTTTTTTGTCAAAAAATATTCATCGCCGCAGCCGATAAACCGGAGCAGGCTGTGCCGGATAACCAGCTTTTGGAACTTCCGGACCGTCAGACGCTCGATGCACTCGGTCTTCATCTGCAGAAATTCTGCAAGGACACGGGGCGAGAATGTTTTTATATTGATTCGCCTGAAGACCTTATCTGCTCATCTGCCTTTGTCCGTCGGGACGGCCGGCAGGGCTACCTCAGTAAAGGCCCGGGCGGTTCCCTGCATGAGTTCTTGACGAAGCCCCGTCCACAGGGTTCGCCTGATCCTGTGTTACTTGTCAATTATGATAATTTTGATGCCAACGATTTAGTTCGTTTCAATGCCCTGATAGACGAGGAACGTCGAGCGGATGGCACTGCAGTCCCTGCGGCAATGAAGGTTGTCGGGCTTTTTAATCCCCATAAACCTGACAGTTACAAGGGTTCGGATTTTTATTCCCGCTTTGGACGGGTGACAAGGCCTCGTTTTGGCTCGGAGCAGAAGCCTTTTAAAAAGTTAAACAAAGTCTTGTTAACGTCTTCTGAAGTAGCGAATGATGCCTATTCTGTAAAATTATTCCATTCGCCGGACTGGAAAGAGCAATTACTGGGCCGCTGGGTGCTTGAAAACAATGCGCTTTCCTTCCATGAAGGCAAGCTCGTCCATGCTTTCAATGAAGGAAAGCATCAGATTCAAATCGAAAAAGGCCCGTGGAATGACCGTGAATTTCTCCGCTTCTGGGAAGAGGCGCTGCGTCTCGGCTACATTGATTATGAAGGTCGGCGCATTGTTTTACCCGACAATATTCAACTGATTCAACGGGATGAATACCATTGGCAGCAACTCGGGCAGAATATCCAGTTTAGCCACGGGCTATCAGCTGACAGTGATGCAATTCCCATGAATCCTTCTGCCTTTAGTGACTGGTTCAACCGTTATCAATGTGATAATGCAAAACAAAGCCTGACCACGTTACCGGGCTGGCTCTGTGAAGCCAACCGCAGTAAAACCCTGCAAATGAACCTCACTCGGGATCTTTCTGAAGACGAATGGGCAAGGGTCGCCGATGCCTGTCAGCGATTAGAAATTCAGATGGTCTGTCATGTTGCAGAGGGATTGAAAGTACCTGTTTTTTTTCAGGCGCAGCAGGCAGCTTCATCATCATCGTCCTCCTCCCCTGAACCAGAGACTCAACCGCTAATGCCATGGCAAGGTGAAGCGGAAGCTTTTCTACTGATTCAAAGCACTGATGTGGAGACGACAGCGGCGATGTTGAAAGACAGGACGGGCGCTCAGACACTTGTGCTGGACATTTCCGACTCAGAGCCCGCTGACCTGCTTCATCGACTCGATACAGAGGTCAAGACGGCTGAGGGCGCGGCGAATCCTCATTTTGTTTTCAAGGCATTCGAGCTTGCCGTATCGAAGGCGCTGGCTCAGGGGCAGACGGTTATTCTGAAAGGGGATTTCAGTCCGGCACTTGCAGATGCGCTGACCGTCATATGGCTGGAAAGAGCATCCTCCTCATCAAAGGGAAAACTGATTTTAGTGACTGACTCGATAAAATATTTTCCTGCTGTGCCGAAAATGGTGCATCAGGTTACGGTTCAGGAAAAGCAGGCCTTATTATTGAACGAGGGAGATGTTGACCCCTTGTCTTCGGCACAATGGCAGAATGAATCATTAACCCGGCTTCAAACTCGGATTTTATATAACAAAGCGCATCCTGAAGCGCCGTCCACCGATGAAGCCTGGCAGGGCATGCTACATCTTGAAGGCCATGTCAGAACGGGAACATTTGATCCGGAAACCAGCGCCAGGGATGCTAAAATATTCCAGGATAAACGTCTGGCAGATGTTCAGTCTATTCTTAACGATTCGCCTTATGTTTATTTAAGTGGCCTGACCGCAGTGGGTAAAACAAGTTTTGTTGAAAAAAACCTTTGTACAGAGAACGATAAACTCTATACCGGTGAAAACGCCATGGAGGCATGGGCGAAAGATGATGTGACAGAAGGGATGAAAGTTCTGTTCATCGATGAAGCCAATCTGGCCAATATTAACTTCAATCATTTTGAAGGGCTTTATGCAGATCCTCCTTCCATTTTGATAAAAGGCGAGCTTCATCCCCTGACTTCAAGACATAAACTGGTTTTTGCAGGAAACCCATTAAGTTATGGTGAAGGCCGCAGCATGCCAGAATTTTTCAGACGTCGTGGTAATGCCCTGGTCTTTGAACCCCTTTCACAGGCTTTTGTTTATGAGTATATTTTAAAACCGGTGTTTAGCGGCACGCCCATAGAGGCAAACACAGCCGAACTTTCAACCGACATCCTAAGGGCCTACAGTTTTCTTTGTGCGTGTTCAACAGATCAGGTGCTGATTTCACCAAGAGAGCTTCAGATGATAGCCTTGCTGACGGTGGCCGCATGCCAGAAAAATCCTCAGATAACGGCCCATGATGCGGTAAGCTATTATATTCGCCAACTTGCCAGACCTCTAGTACCTGAAACCCGGCAGCCGATGTTTGATAACCAGTTTCCAGGAGTTGATATTCTATCGGATAGTTCATCACAGGCCGTGGCCGCCTCGTCTTCTGACTCGGCACCTGTTCAGCGAAGCAAGGAAAGCCAGAGCCTTGGCAATTACTGGCTTTCAGAGTCAAGGCGTCAGGCAGCAGATACGGTCAACTCATGGCTTGATTTAAGAGATGCCCGCCAGCAGTCTTCTATGTTTAATACGCCGCAACAATTATATGGCGGATTAGGAGCAATGGTGCTGGAAGGCAGCCCGGCCGCTGGAAAAAGCGAGCTTTTGCTGTCACTGTTAGCTGCACGGGGCTTTCGGGAAGCAAAGATGGAAGATAAAAAAACCAGCGGCAATATTTTTTACCGCATGCCGGTGTCAATGCCACTTGAGGAAAAGCAAAAAATGTTGCTTAAAGCCTTTCATGCAGGAGCTGTTGTCATCGTAGATGAATTAAATAGCTCACCCATGCTGGAACGCTTCATGAATGCACTGTTAATGGGGAAAAATCCTGAAGCTAAAGGGGATGAAGACTTACAGCCCAAACGGCCGGGCTTCATGTTATTCGGCACCCAGAATCCGACCAGTATGCAGGGTCGGGTCAAGGCCGGTGAAGCCCTTGAAAGACGGCAACAAAAAATCGTCCTTAAAGATTACAGTGTTTCAGAGGTCAGTGAGATTCTTGTTCATCAAGGTGTGCATCGGGAACATGCTGAAAATCTGGCAACAGCTTTTATTCAGCAGTTAAATAAAGCCAGAAACGAAAACCTGAATCCTCCTCCTACGCTTCGGGAAGTGGTGCGGCTGGCCAAAGAACATGCTTTGCATATTGCGCCGAAACAGGCGGCCTCTCAGAAACCGGCAATAGATAATCAATTGATGACGATACGAGCGCAGGTTCAACAGATCATTCAAAAAGAAATAGCCAATTATACTCAAAACACAATGTTTGGGAGTTTTTTTCATTCAACTAAAAATCAGGGGAAAAAAATGGCGTTTATGGAGCTTTCAAAAATAGTACGTCAAGACCCTATTGATGAATTTGAGGTGCAGAACTGGTATCAAAAGTATCATGATCGCTTGACTGAAACTGATAGTCTGCTGCCATTTATGAACGACAAACCCGATAGCCAGAAAAGTATCGAACAGGTCTTTAAACTTCTTGAAATAGACCAAAGCATGTTTCAGTCAATCCAAAACAATAGACCATAGGTTTTACATCCATGTTTCTGGCCTTTTGAAGTCGATTGGATATAATGAACAATCAACCGAGCCATCCTGAACTAACAATTTAACGCTGTCAGTTCTAACCATTATGACGAGAAAACATGCTAATCATATTAGGCGGCCTGCCTGGCACGGGTAAAAGTACCATTGGAAAAAAACTGGCTGAAAAATTACAGGCCGTTTATTTGCGAATTGACAGTATTGAGCAGGCGATTCGAAACGCTTATGCTAAATACAATCATCAAACCAGCTTTAAAGTGATTGCCGAAGGATATATGGCCTCATATGCCGTAGCAAAAGATAATCTCGAAATTGGATTGACAGTCATTGCTGACTCAGTCAATTCAATTGAAATTACTCGAAACGAATACAGAAAGCTGGCCGAGGAGGCCGGCAAAGCTTTTTTTGAAATTGAAATCATATGTTCTGATAAAGCAATACACCAAAACAGAATAGAAACCAGAGCATCCTCCATCCCGGGATTAAAACAACCGACCTGGCAAGATGTTTTAAAAAGAGATTACGAAAAATGGCGAACGAAAAACATGACTATCGATACAGCCCTATGCTCGGAAGACGAGGCTGTTGAAATGATAATGCATGAACTACATTGCGTTTTCGGGTAGGCGCACCGGGCTTTTAGCTTACCCGTGATCTTTCAAAATACGAGTCCGTACTACTACCGTTTCCATTTAGTTTTGCAAGGTGAAAAAATACAATTTGTTGAACCTACGTCCCACGGCTTGTCCGCGGGACGTAGGAAAGATTAATTTAATGAAATTACCACCTTGCAGAATTAAATGGAAACGGTACAACTATTCTCAATGACCTTCTTCTCATTGTTTTTTTCTATAAGAGTATTCACTCCTCTAAAGAAGCCCACTGAGAAAAAAACAGACGTTACAAGATTTGCTGAGCGCTCGGGATTTTTATTGAATAAATCAACAAGTTTCTTCATTATTATGACTCCGAAATAAATTTATTCATGGATTAAATGCAGTCGTTTCTTCGGACTGATCACAACCAAGATCGCTTGCCAGAACTCCTACTAATGCCGCAAAGATCCCCGCATCCTTCAACCAGCTCCACTCTACAGACAGACTGCAGAATACACCTACAAGTAGCGAAAGAAAAAACGTGTTGATTAAAGCAGAATTTTTTTTGTCATCATAGAATTTTGGAAAAAATTTTACTGTACGCCGTAATGTCAAATCAACACCATTATTCGAATGCAAAGAATGGATTATTTTGTTGGAATTTACCTTTGTGGCGGACAGCATAAACGATCTTGCAGTAATCGCAAGCAATAGCAAAGAAACCAACAAACCAATCATAGAGCGCATCAAAAATATCGGTAGTGGTTGTGGTATGACAGTTAATAGAAGGTCAACCTTAACAAGAAAGATAAGTTTCTCTTTTATTTGCTGATTGCTTATCCCGAGCCGCTCATTAATAGATGTCCAGACCTTAGCCGGCAATATACAGCTCGGTGATGTCAATAATTTAATTTTGTGATTCTGGTGCAGCATATATGCCGCTGCTATTGCTTTAACTTTTTCGACAAAACTGGCTTGCTCGGCAAGTACAATGAGGCGGCTATCCATCTCTCGCAGCTGCAAATGCAGGGGCATGCTAAATTTTTTGCCCTCGTTCTTACTGTTCTCTTCAACGCATTTCAACAAAAAGTGTATGACCGCTGAGGATTTGCCCTTGCGAAAATACAATGGAACCCAGTCAAGATTAAATATTTGCCTGGGATCATGCCCTATGGAGATTAAAAATCTGGCAACCTCCAACGATTCGCTTTCGGCAGCCCAATACAACAACCCTCGGACAATCTGGGCTAAGCTGAATCCATTCACCCTTAACATAAGATATTGAACTATATTGACTCGATCATCTTTTATCGCAAGCAGTAATGGACTGTTTGATGGATGAGGATAATCTCCAACAATTTCGGATCCATTTTCCGTAAAAAAACGTACCAAATCTAAATCCCCTTGCTTTACAGCAAGATACAAAGGAGTTAAATATGACGACGATATCCGTTTCGGAACTGCGCCATGATTAAGGAGAAACCAAACAACATCAATGTGCCCTTCTGACAATGCCCTATAGAAAGGCGGACAAGTCAGGATGCCGTCATCAGACCCTCCATCCACATTCGCCCCCAAATTCAACAAAAAACTCACCATATCCAGATTTCCATCTTCCGCAGCAAGATGGAGAGGAGATAATCCATTTATTGTTTTGTCATCAATATGCATACCGATTTTTAATAAACGGCGGATTTCATCGCAATCGTTATTTTTGACCGCAGTGCTCATCCGAAGTCTTAAAGGTCCTTGATAATATTTCATGCACTGACTCAAGCGCTCAAGCATATCCACTACGCAAAGATCGTCTTCTGCCATAGATTTCACAGTTTCATGGAATGTTTGTAATCTGCGCATTCGTTTTTCAACAGCATCATTTTCGCTAACAGGCCAGGCTGTTGAATCAAGATCGTTTAATGCAAGGTAAACTGCTGCAACAATCTCTCGTAAAGGAATATGCATCCGGGTTTTGCCCGAATGGCCGGTGAATAACACATGGTCAAAATGAATTGTAGCAACTGATTGCTTAGACAGCTTATCGCCTAGCCATTCTTTCGTAGCCGAAGGTAATTCGGATGAATTCAGATACTCATTAATAACATTATCGGTGCGCAAGGCCGCGTCCCTATCCCCCTGAGTGCTTAAACTCACCCTCACTTCCGTTGAAGCTGATGATGAAGCGGCCGTTGACCCTTGGCAAAGGGGTGCATACTCATCTTTTGAAAAAAGATAGTGATTCACCAGCCAAAGTAGAAGCCTTGCAGACTCTTCGCTTAAGCTTGTATTAGGTTTAGTCTCGCCTATCAGGCCAGCTAATTTCTTCCGCCCGGTTGAAAAAAAATCATATTTAAACATAAAGCGCCGTGTTTTTTATTAATTCTAAGTGATGCAAATACTAGCACAATAACCCGAATGCTAAACACCGGCAAAATTACGGGGGTATGACGGTATACGCTGTAACACAAAATAACAGAGTGCTTAAATTCCGACAAGTATAAAAGATTAACCAACCCGGGGAAACCTTGATGCACTGCGCTTATCAAGGCTGCCATGAATACCAACCATCTGGTTTAAACGTTAATTACGGAAAGAAAAAATTAACCTGCTCATCTTCCCATTTATCATGAGGCTGTTGGAGACCGGAAACAATCTTTTCGACAAGCTTGCCCTCTTCTACAAAATGTTCTCTGCTCGATTGTAATTTTTGCGAATCTTTGTCATTAAAGAACAATCCTACAAACCTTGTAGGCAATGTCTCGCTGCATTTTTTTGCTAACGGTTTAGATTCCTTGTTTTCAAAAAATGTATCATTGGGAGACCAAAATCGTTCTTTTTCCTGTTGTTCAGCGACCTTAAATTCATCATTTTGACATAGCTCTTGCGCAATCTCCTGTTTGTTTTTTACATCGTCATATGCATTCCTTAGGCGCTGAGTTACAAATATATCTATTGCAATGGACGTCAGGAACAGGAGTAAAGCCGAACTGATACCCACCAATATTGCCAGCCCCACGTTCGGAAGCAATGGAGCGATAACCAATGCACTGACTACAATCACTACTGGAGATAAAAGAATGCTCAGAACGGACGCAGCCTTCGCCGCCCGAGTCAAAGCCTTTGGATATTTTAATTCAGTCTCGGCAATTCTTTTAATAGAATCAACCCACTCTACACTCAAACCTACTGGCAATTGATAAAGTTGTTTGACCCGAGATTCAATGTCTGTACCATACGTATCAGTCTGAAGATGAGATAATATCCAATTCAGGGCCTGCATTCTTTCCAGAGCAAAAACGTCCTGTTCCTCGTTAAGTCTATTCAGAAAGAAGCGAATATCCTGCTTCAAAGAATCAGCAAGCGGCAGACTTTCTATTTGCTTACCAATTTCATCCTTTATTTCTTCGATTTTATTTCTGATTTCCTCTGATAACGCACTGAATTCGGCATTGAGGTTTTGTTCAGAAAAGCCTGACGAGTAAGCATCAGCAGTTTCTTTTCCTTCAAAGGCCATTAATTCAGCTAATGCTTTTTCATAAGCAGCATTTTCTTTAGAAAATAAATCTTTAGAAAATAAATCCATTAATGTTTCTGCGGGTAAGGCATCAAAAGATATTTCTTCATTCATTCTGCCTTGGCGTTTCTTGATCGGTTCAATTAATAATTCACCAGATTCTTTGACACTATCGAACAGAGCTTTGTAGCGGTTTCTATTTGTTCTTAGTTCTGCTAACTTGTTGGTGATTGTTATTTCATCTGCGCTACTGATAGCCTCTACTATAAATCCGTTCTCATCTGGCGAAGACGTCGAACGAGAGCTTCCAGCTGTGGAAGGATTTATTGACGAGTCTCGCAAGAGCTTCTGAGCCGTCGCAACATAATCCATTTTCATCTTATAAGCTGTAAACCGAAGCACTTCATTCTCTAAGGTTTGAAGCATGGATAACGCTTTTTGATATTCATTTGGATGTATTTTAGAAAATAACATAATTGATGTCCTGTTTAGATAAGGGCGAGCTTGGGTTTTCGTTTAACGTCCACCTGTCAAAAACAACACTCGACCACCATATGAACAATGAGGGCATATTATACCCTAAGCACGGCTTGACATTCAAGCATAGAGCACTTAACGCTATTCTTTCATTAAGGAATAAATGCTATAATATAAATCGAATTGAGCATTTTTGGGTATCAAATTGAGCAATCGTATTAAAATTGCAGAAATGGTTGAAAACACCAGCACCAGGCATTATTCCCTGTTAAAATCATTGAGCAGCCCCTTATCCAGGCTGGGGATACATTATTTTTGCTATCAGTTTGTGTCGACAAAAGGCGAATGGTTTACACTGGGCAACCAGCCGGACTGGCTGCATTATTGCGCAGAAACTGAAACTCACAAAAACGATCCTTCGCTGCTGTCTGTCGCAAAAGTCAAAGCAGGTGTATTTTTACCGGAAACTCATCAAAATCATGAGTTTCGTGAATCATTGGTCACACCAGCCGTTGAGCAATTTGATATTGCCCAGTGCCTGGCGATTGTCAAGCCTGTGCTGGAAGGCGTTGAATATTATTTTTTCGGAGGCAGCAGGCACAACGCTCATTTACCGGCCAGCTACCTGAACAATATCCATCTGCTGGATAAGCGGTTTCCTTTACTGGTAAGGCAAAAAATTAATACTGTCTTTCAGCAATGCCGTGAAGCAAGTCTTGATCTGAAGGCGTTGGAAAACCCTGTTTATTTAAACTCAACGGATCCATTTTTTTCCACTCAACAACCTCATCCCTTGCTGGAGTTTGAGGACTTGTTCAGCGAAATACCGCTTGTGGAGGCCGGTGTTTTTTATCGGGTCAATGCGATAACGGTATGCTTCACCCCCAGAGAGGCGGATTGCATCAACCTGATTTTAGCCGGCTATACCTCATCAAAAAAAATTGCCCGGCAATTGAATATCAGTTATCGGACAGTCGATGAATATTTAACCAGTATTCGCCTCAAAACCGGGAGCAAAGACACCCTTGACTGTATCAAATCGCTTTGTTTGACGCTGGGTTAAAGCCTGCCTGAAACTTGCATTTTGGAAGTTCACGGGTATATTACAAACCCTAACGACCCTTCTCATCGCTCAAAGGAGCCTTTTTAATGCAGGTAGTTTACATCGTATCCGTTTGGCCAGAACCCCAAACATCCGGAGCTTCTACCCGGGTTCTGCAATTGATAGCTTGCCTGAAAACCGCTGGTTTTAAATTGACGATAGCCTCAACGGCATCGAGAAGCCCTTTGTCTGCCGAACTGGAAACCGATGGAATAAAAACAGCCAGTATCCGCCTCAATGACAGCAGCTTTGACGATTTTATTAAAGAGCAACAGCCTGATCTGGTGATTTTCGATAAGTTCATGACCGAAGAACAATTTGGCTGGAGGGTTGCAGAGCATTGCCCTGCTGCGCTAAGAGTGCTTGATACCATTGATCTGCACTGCCTTCGCGTCGCACGAGCAGAAAGCGTCAAAAATAATAATCAACCGCTTCATTTAAAAAACCCAACCAGTTTAAGAGAAGTTGCGGCAATTTATCGCTGTGACCTCAGTCTTTTTGTTGCCGATTATGAAATTGAAGTGCTTGCCCGGCATTTTCAGCTGCCCGAAGATTTGATGTATTATTATCCACTAACCGTCGATGATGAAAAACCGGATCCTTTCAAACGGTTTGAAGAGCGCTCTGATTTTATCGCCATAGGCTCTTTTCTTCATCCGCCTAACTGGGATCAGGTACTCCAGCTTAAACAAAAAATATGGCCTTCCATCAGAAAACAATTACCGCAGGCAAAACTCAACATCGTTGGTTCTTATCCCCCGGCCAAAGCCCTTGCGCTGCATAATTCCAAAGAAGGCTTTATGATGAAAGGATTTGTTGAAAATGATCTGGCAGCCATGCAGCAATCCAGAATTCATTTAGCGCCCCTTCGCTTTGGTGCCGGCATAAAAAGCAAATGCATGCTGGCCTTCAGGGCAGGAACACCGAGCGTGACGACAGCCATTGGAGCAGAGGGGCTTCTTCCAAGTGAAAACTGGGCAGGAAGGATTTGTATGAATGAGAGCGATTTTATCGATTCAGCCGTTCATTTGTATCAAACAGAATCTTCATTTAACGATGCACAAATCAACGGAGCAAGAATTTTAACTCACTTTCATTCAGAAAAATGGAATCCGCTGCTCATCGACATGCTCAATAACCTTAAAGAAAAGCTTTCAAGCCATCGGGAAAAGAATTTCACCGGACAGATGCTGCTGCATCACCAGCATTTAAGCACGCGCTATATGTCAAAATGGATAGAAGCAAAGAATAATGCCTGACAGCCTGACCGACTCCTGCAGCCACTGCCATTAAGTTAAGAGCATTTTCTTCGCCTACGTCTCGCGGCTTGCCCGGGATCCAGCGATGTAGAAAGATTCATGGATCCCACGGACAAGCCGTGGGACGTAGGCTCTCTTAACTTAATGGCAGTGACTCCTGCAGCATTCGCATTGACTATCGCCGATATTGACTGCTGGACGCAGCAGATTGCCCGGCTGAATACTCTTGAGCCGATGCAATAATCCAGTTTATTCTTTCACTATGAATGCTTTTGCTATTCGCGAAAGCAAATGACTGCCCCAAAGAATTTCGAGCCTTATCAATGTTTTCTTGAGAAAAAATAGTCTGGATGCTTTCTCCAGAGTAAATGAGTTGCCGGCTAAGGTGTTGGGCCAGCATTCCATTACTGACTCTATTATTTGCCTGACTCTTTTTAAATAACTTAAATGAGTCCAGACAAGCGTCGTAGATATCAACTCGTTCTTTCCCAATAACAATGCCTTTGTCTTTGATATACTCTATATAATTTTTTAGTTGTAATACCAGATCCAGCCGCTTTTCAAATTCAGCCGGAATATTTTTGTTATAAAAATGATATCCAGCATCCGCGGTGATGCCATGAGGAAAAAAGTTAATTAACTGGGCTAAAACAATTGGAGGTGTTGATAAATTTTCCGGTTCTAAATTAAAGATAATTTTTACTGCTTCACCAAGAGGTTGTGGAATATTAATAATTTCGGAATCTCCGGCAAAAACAGCTTCGACCCCTAGTCGGACATAGCCATGAAGACGTTCTCTTAACTCGCTTAAACTGGAAAAGAAGGAAAGAAATCTCATAAAATCTTTTGTATCCTGACTCAAGGTCTCTTTATCAATCTTTAAAATATCCATTTCAGAGCGATAATCATACAAATTTTCATCTTTGGAAATTCTTTCCAGCTCGCCATCAATAATTTTATTGATATTTTCTTTTGCCTCAACAGCACTGTTTCTCACTTGATTTGAATGGTCTGGCATTAAACCTCCTGCAATATCTTTTGATTTAGCCAATTAAAGTCAAAATTCGATATCAAAATTCTCCATTAGAATAAAACGGCACCAATAGATCAAATTATAACCAGTTAATCGGTAAAATACAATCAGACAGGTTGATAAGCAGATCTCATTATAATCTTGTGGTACAGTCGCGGTATCTTGTGGTACAGTCACGGTTCTTCGCTCTGTTAGGATGACACAATGACCAAAACCCGATTAAACCACCTTTTCACCGGACTTATGATGCTTGTTTTAGGCAACTGCCATGCCCAGTTACCGGACAATTATCAAACACTCCCTGCCGATCACAAACAAATTCTTTTATGGCAACAGATTGAATCCAGCCATGATGAGCAGGGCCTGCCGGATTTGCTTCAAAATGATTTCTGGCGGACATTAAAGGTCATTAAAGGCCTGTTCAGCTTAAAACCCAGCTTTGATCATATCAATGATGAAATTCCCAAGGGCCGGGTTAAAATTCTCCATGCAAACGGCTCCGTCGCGAAAATACACCTGACGCCAGCCTCGGGGCATCCATTCACCGGCCTGTATCAAACCGGCGCCATCGGTTTAGCCCGACTTTCCCTTGCAACAACGCCCAAAGATGACTCCTTTATCCCAGGAATGGCAATTAAACTCCTGCTGCCTTCACACCCCTCCCTGAATCTGCATGTGATGAATGCTCTGGAAGGACAGGGAAGCAACTGGAATTTCTTTGCCAAACCCTTCAGCAATAAAATTGCTCATCCTAAAAGCTATCTGTTGAAAGCTATCGAGAAAATTTTTGAATGGACCAAACGTCCAGCTAATGAGCTAAATATTGAAAGCCTGGCTGAGTGGAATGATCAAGGCGAACCCGTTGAACATGCCATTGCGCCTGAGGTTCTGTTGTTCAAACCCAGCGAAGCTGTGCAAAACCTGATTGACGAGAATGACAGACAGGATTTCAGACTTAATCTGGCAAAGATACCCTATGGCCCAATCTATGAATTGTACGGTTCATATCAGGGCGTCGAATATCACATCGGAACCTTGAGTTTAGAAAGTGAATTGCTGGCATCAAATTACGGCGATAAAGTATTATTTTTTCAACACCAGCGTTAAATAGTGCTTGACCTGTGTTTTATGTTTTCCTGCGTTCCGTGCATAAAGCACGGAACGTAGTCTCTAAGTAAATTGTCTATAGAATTGACCAAAATAAACCAGCATGTCAGAATGCCTTAATTCTAAGCATTTCTACCCAACGACATGAGCCAGCTGATTTTATTCAACAAACCCTTTGGCATTGTCAGCCAGTTTACTGGCGGCAATGGTGAAAATTTATCAAAGTTTATTTCGATTCCCAACATTTACGCAGCCGGACGTCTGGATAAAGACAGTGAAGGCTTATTGCTTTTAACCGATGATGGAAAACTGCAGAATAAAATTGCCAACCCCAAATTCAGTAAACAAAAGTATTACTGGGTTCAGGTTGAGGGCATCGCAACCGAGGCCGCAGTTGAACCTTTAAGACAAGGCATCCTATTAAAAGACGGCCCCTGCAAACCGGCAGATGTTAAATTGATTGACCCACCGGCCTCATTATGGCCGCGCACCCCACCCGTACGGTATCGCGCCTCAATTCCGACCTCCTGGCTGGAAATAACCATCAGCGAAGGAAAAAACCGTCAGGTCAGACGAATGACCGCAGCCATCGGCCTACCCACATTACGCCTGATTCGCCATCGTATTGGTCAATGGCAACTGGGGGATTTAGAGCCAGGGGCATTTCTAGGGTCTGTTGATATTTAAAACTAAACGGGTTATGAGTCAAGACTTGAGCTTATATCTTTTCTGGTTTTTAGCAGCATACATCGCCCTGTCGGCATTAACCATTAATTCTCTCACCGATTGACTGTCCTTCGGATAATTAGAATATCCAATGCTGATAGAGCAATAACATTCAACTCCATTAATGCTAAACAATTTTTCAAATTCCTGAATGATTCTTTTTTCTATCAGCCTGGGAACATCATCCTCGGGATGATGTAATATGACAGCGGTGAATTCATCGCCGCCCAGCCGGGCGACAAAATCACGGCCCCTGACGCCATTTTTCAATCGCTTTGCAGCCTCCATCAACAAACTATCGCCGGCATCATGTCCGTAACTATCATTAATGCTTTTCAGATTATCAAGATCCATGAAAAAAACGGTTACACATTTCCCCGCCGGTTTTAAATGAAGCATATCCTGCAGATGATTTTTAAACAACTGACGGTTCGGCAACTCCGTTAATTGATCAAAGTATGCTAAATTCTTCAATTTTTGTTTTTCATCTGCAAGAAGCCGGGTTTTATCAAATAATATTTTTTCATAAAGCTTATTTTCCATGATTAAATGAACCACTATCGTCACTGTAATCAAATAGGCAAATAAATGATTGGCCCACTCGATAACATGCATAAGCTGTGGTGGCAGATGGTAAAATGGTGGAAGATTCACTATTCCAGAGGCAAGAATCATAAAAAGAGCCAGTGTTGAATAAACAATCAAAGACCCCCATCCGGCAAGGGATGCCGCAGCCAGAAGCGGAATGATATAAAACCAGTACGAATATTCCGAGGAAATCCCCCAAACAAAATAGTTCGCCATTGTTATGGTTAGAAATACAATAAAAATTAATAAGTTACTGGATAGATTAATGTTTTTTTTATAATGGAAAAAAACTAAATTCAGAAAAACCAGCAGGCCGCCTCCGCCAATTATGGCGAGAAGATACCATAAGCCCTTGACCGCATAACCCGTACCTGCAAGTATAGAAACGGCAATCAGTTCATATGAAATATATCGAAGCAGATGGCACTGACGCAAATAATATTCCCCAGTATTATCCTGTTCTTTCAACGAATCCATAACAACCTTCATGATAAAAATCTTAACCTACTTAGAATAAGTATAATGCAAACCAGAAATTTAATATTGATAATCTAATGCAGAAATATATAATGGACAGGAATTTTTAACAAATACAGGGAATTGCGGCTATTTTTCCTGGCAAACGGCTGAACGACAAGGATAGAGTAATGAACCTTGAGAATAAAAAAATACTGGTTACTGGCGCAGATGGTTTCATCGGTTCACATTTAACAGAACATTTAGTTCGTTGCGGTCTGAACGTTAAAGCCTTCGTAATGTATAACTCGTTCAATTCCCGGGGCTGGCTTGATTATTCCGATAAAAATATTCTGAATTCCCTTGATATTTTCTCCGGCGATATCCGCGACCCATATGGCGTTAAGCAGGCAATGAAAGGCTGCGATGTGGTTCTGCACCTTGCTGCACTGATTGCAATCCCCTATTCATATCATTCTCCTGACACCTACATCGACACCAATATCAAAGGCACCTTAAACATTCTGCAGGCAGCACGAGAGCTTGATGTTGAGAAAGTGGTTCATACTTCCACCTCGGAGGTGTATGGAACGGCCATGTTTGTTCCCATTACAGAAGAACATCCGCTGCAGGGGCAGTCGCCTTATTCCGCTTCTAAAATCGGCGCCGATCAAATGGCTCTGTCATTCTACCGTTCATTTAATACGCCGGTGTCCGTCATCCGCCCCTTTAACACCTATGGTCCGAGACAATCCGCACGCGCGGTGATTCCAACCATCATCACTCAGCTGGCCAGCGGCAACAACAAAATCAAACTGGGCGCCCTGCACCCCACACGTGATTTTAACTTTGTTTACGATACGGTTGAAGGATTCAAAAAAGTGGCTGAATCCGACAAGTCCGTGGGCGAGGTGATCAACATCGGAAGCAATTTCGAAATTTCGATTGGCGACACTGTGAACCTGATTGCCGATATCATGAACAAAGATATCCAAATCGAATGCGATGATCTTCGAATCCGCCCTGACAAAAGTGAAGTTGAGCGCTTATGGGCAGATAACAAAAAAGCTGAAACCCTGCTCGGATGGCAGCCTCAATATGGCAACCTCGATGGCCTGAGGCGCGGATTAAGTGAGACCATCGACTGGTTCTCTAATCCCGAAAATTTAAAATCATATAAAGCGAATGAGTACAATATATGACAGCCCTGTCGATAAAAACACTCATTCAGGCGCTAAAATCCTTTTATCCGGCAGATAAAGATTTTATTGCCTTACATGAACCCGAATTCAAGGGCCATGAATGGGATTATGTGAAAGATTGCCTGGATACGGGATGGGTATCTTCTGTCGGCCAGTATGTCACTGATTTTGAAAAAAAACTGGCAGAACTGACCGGGATGAAGCATGCAGTAGCCGTGGTGAACGGAACTGCAGCGCTCCACGCCTGCCTGAAAATTCTGAATGTTTCTCAAGAAGATGAAGTCCTTCTGCCTTCATTAACCTTCGTTGCAACGGCAAATGCAGTCAGTTATTGTAACGCCACACCGCATTTTATTGATTCCGAAGCGAGGACACTGGGCATTGACTGCGAAAAACTGGCCGATTATTTAGATAAAATTGCCGTTATCGACAATGAACACTGTTACAATAAACACACTGGCAAACGAATCAAGGCCATCATCCCCATGCATACCTTCGGCCATCCTGTCCGTATGGATGCCTTGAAAGCGATTTGCGACAAATATTATATTGATATTATTGAAGATGCGGCCGAATCGCTGGGTTCCTTCTATCAATCCCGACATACCGGCCACTGGGGGAAACTGACTGCTGTCAGTTTCAATGGCAATAAAATTGTGACCACCGGCGGAGGCGGCGCCATCCTGACCAATGATGAACAGATGGCCAGGAATGTTCGCCATATCACCACCACAGCAAAGGTTGCCCATCCCTGGCGTTTCATTCATGACCAGACAGGCTTTAACTTCCGGCTCCCTAACCTCAACGCCGCGCTCGGTCTGGCTCAGCTGGAACAGCTGGAAAACCGAATCAGGCTCAAAAGAGCACTGGCTGCTGCGTATGCCGGTTTATTTGATGACATCCAGGGATTAAGCTTTGTGAAAGAGCCAGAAATGGCTGAAAGTAACTATTGGTTGAACGCTATTTTACTGGATAATCCCGGGCAACGCGACGAATTGCTTCAAGAAACCAATGACAGCGGCATAATGACCCGGCCCTTCTGGGATCCGATGCACAAGCTTTCAATGTATGAACACTGCCCTAAAATGGACTTAAACCAGACGGAAGATTTATTCAGCCGCCTGGTGAACATACCCAGCTCGGCCTGGTTAGGGGAGCCTTATGCCTAAAAAAATCTGCGTGATCACAGGCACCCGGGCAGAATATGGCATCCTCAAACCGGTTTTGAAAGCTCTAAAAAATAATGACGCTTTTGAGTTGCAGCTGATTGCCACAGCCATGCATTTATCGCCAGAGTTCGGACTCACCTATCAGGAAATTGAGCAAGATGGATTTCATATTAACGAACCTATAGAAATCCTCTTATCCAGCGACAGTTCTGTTGGAATATCCAAATCTGTCGGTCTTGGCGTGATTTCTTTTTCAGAAGCCTTTCAAAGGTTGAAACCGGATTTAATTCTGCTGCTGGGCGATCGCTTTGAAATACTCGCTGCAGCACAGGCAGCGCTGATCGCTAGAATTCCCATCGCCCACATCGCCGGCGGCGACACCACCGAAGGTGCCTGGGATGAGTCGATACGGCATTGCATCAGTAAATTATCGCACATCCATTTTGTGACCAACCAGGAAGCCTTACAACGAGTTATCCAGTTAGGGGAAAATCCGGAAAACGTCCACTGCGTCGGAAGTCCGGCGATTGACACGATTCTTTCAGGCGACTATATGCCGAAAGAAGCACTGGAACAAGACATCGGTTTCCGATTCAGAGAAAAAAATATCCTGATTACCTTTCACCCGGCAACCCTGGATTTTGTTCCGGCAGCCAGCCAGTTTCAGGCGCTTTTGGCAGCTGTTAAGCGTTTAGGGGATGGCGTTGGCATTATTATTACCAAACCGAATGCCGATCTGGAAGGGCGCTCGCTGTTCCCGTTGATCGATCAGTTTGTCTCTGAACAGAGAAATGCAGTAGCCTATACTTCATTAGGGCAAAAACGCTACCTGAATGTCATGAATCAGGTGGATATGGTCGTTGGGAATTCATCGAGCGGACTTTATGAAGCCCCTTCTTTTAAAATTCCGACAATTAATATCGGCAACAGACAAAAAGGGCGTCTGCAGGCAAGCTCTGTCATTAATTGCGATCCCGAAGAACAATCCATTTACCACGCTATGGAAAAAGGATTTGCACTGGATTGTCAAAACGCCGTCAATCCTTATGGTTCTGGACAGGCAACCGAGTCTATTCTCTCAATATTAAAAAGTTTTGATAATTTTAACAGCTTATTATGTAAAGAGTTTTTTAACTTATGAAAAAAACATACATTATCGCCGAAGCCGGCGTGAATCATAATGGTTCCATGGAACTGGCAAAGTCATTAATCGATGAAGCTTATGCTGCAGGAGCTGATGCGATTAAATTCCAGCTGTTTAAAGCCAGCCAGCTGACCACGCAATCATCGCAAAAAGCAAGGTATCAAAAAGCGGCAACATCAAATATCGAAGAATCCCAGTTTGAGATGCTCAAAAAGCTGGAGCTGAGTATCCAGCAACAATTTGACTTAAAAACCTATGCAGATCAAAAAGGCATCGAATTTCTGTCTACGCCCTTTGATATTGATAGTCTGAAATCGCTGGCTTATGACTTTAAAATCAAGCGGTTAAAAATCAGCTCAGGTGATTTAACCAACGCACCGCTGCTATTGGAAGCCGCTCGAACAGGCTTACCTGTTATCATTTCCACCGGTATGGCAACCCTGGCTGAAATAGAACAGGCTCTGGGTGTTCTGGCCTATGGCTATCTGGCAAATAGCTGTGAAAAACCCGGCCTTGCCGATTTTCAGCAGGCCTATCAATCCGATGAAGGAACACAGCTTTTGCAAAAAAATGTCGCCGTCCTGCATTGCACCACGGAATATCCTGCGCCATTAAACGAAGTCAATTTAAATGTCATGCAAACATTACGGCAGTGTTTCCAGTTAAGCATCGGCTATTCTGATCACACCGCAGGCATCCATATTCCTGCTGCTGCCGTTGCCATGGGCGCGCTGATCATTGAAAAACATTTCACACTGGATAAAAATCTTGAAGGCCCTGATCACAAAGCATCGCTTGAACCCGGCGAATTAAAACAAATGGTGCAGAATATTCGCGACATCGAAATCGCCATGGGTTCCGCAGTTAAAAAACCAACAGCTTCTGAATTGGCCAACAGAGCCATTGCCAGAAGAAGTGTTGTTGCAGCAAAACCGATTGCCGCAGGAGAGCTTTTTTCTGAAAATAATCTAATAATCAAACGCCCTGAAACCGGTTTATCGCCATTATATTACTGGGAATTACTGGGCCGCTCGGCAGAAAAACAGTATGATGAGGATGAGGTAATCAAAGCTTTATGACAAAGCCTGTAATCATTATCGGCGGCGGAGGCCATGCCAAGGTTCTGATAGACGTTTTGAGACTTCTCAAGCAGCCTGTTCTTGGCATTCTGGATAATGCTGCCGCTTTCAACAGCGTTTCAGATCTTCCCGTTTTGGGGAGCGATGAGCTTTTACAGTCCTATGCAAGGGATGAAGTTCATCTGGTCAATGGCGTGGGTTCAATAAAACCCTATTCAGTCAGGGCTGAAATTTTTAACCGGCTGAAAGCAAAAGGTTATCAGTTTTTGACCTTAGCCCACCCGGGCGCTATTATTGCTGAGCGAAGCGAGTTCGCTGAAGGCGTTCAAATCATGGCCGGAGCCGTCATTCAACCGGATGTGAGAATTGCCGAAAATACGATTATCAATACGCGATCCTCTGTCGATCATGACTGCATTATCGGACAGAACTGCCATATCGCTCCAGGTGTAACTTTGTCAGGGAATGTAACCATTGGAAACCATGTCCATATCGGAACTGGCGCTTCCATCATACAGGGAATAACGATTGGGGATGGAGCATACATTGCTGCAGGAACCGTTGTCATCAGGGATTGTCCGGAAAAAACGTTTGTCAAAGGCGTCCCGGGAAAGGAGATAGTAAATCATGAAGCATTGGTATAAGACCCTTATCAGCAAAGAAAAATCAATACGAGATGCTATTGCCGTTTTAGACAGCAGCGAATATCAGATTGTTATCGTTGTCGATGAGCAACATCATTTGTTGGGTACCATTACCGATGGCGATATCAGAAGGGCGATATTAAAAGGCATCGACCTGGACGCGCCTCTGGCCAATATTATGAACACCCACCCTATCGTTGTTTCTCCAGATGAAAAGCGAGAGAAAATTCTTCATTTGATGAAACAGAACCATTTAAGACAGATTCCCGTAGTTGATGCTGACGGCATTATCATTAATCTGGACTATGTGTATGATATGGTCGATGATTCCGTTGACGAGAATATTGCCGTACTCATGGCCGGCGGATTCGGCAAGCGCCTGGTGCCGCTTACGAACGATTGCCCGAAACCCATGCTGAAAATCGGCGGTAAGCCAATTTTAGAAACCATCCTGGAAAACCTGATAAAATTCGACATCAACCATTTCTACCTGTCAGTCAATTACAAGGCTGATATGATTAAAGAATATTTTCAGGATGGATCAAAATGGGGCGTAAAAATTGAATACATTGAAGAGTCAGAACCACTGGGAACTGCCGGCGCCCTCAGTCTTTTAAATGTAGAAACAAAAAACCCGATTCTGGTTATGAATGGAGATATTCTTACCAAGGTCAATGTGCATGAGCTGTTTAATTATCACGCCCGAAATCAATCCAAAGCAACCATGTGCATCCGAAAATATAATTATAATATCCCCTATGGCGTGATTACATTAGATGATCAGTTTTCAATGAAAGAAATCAAGGAAAAGCCCTCATACAGCTATTTTGTCAATGCCGGGATTTACGCCCTCGACCCATCTGTCCTGCAGCATATTCCCCAAAACAGCTATTTTGAAATGACAGGCCTTTTCGAAAAGCTGAAAGAAAAAGAAGAAAATGTCTACACCTTCCCGATTCGGGAATACTGGATGGATGTCGGTCAGCATGTTGATTTTCAGCAGGCCGAGTCTGATTATGAAGCGGTGTTTTAACTGGGTAGAACGGTGCAGTCGATTGATATTTTACAGTGGATAAAAGCCTTAGAAAGCAAATATGATGTTGATCAATGGGTCATAAAAAACGTTCATATCTGGCCCATTATCCGTATCAGGCTGTATTATAAATGCATGTATGAGCAAACAGAGCTGAAACCTGCAACAAGCTCCCGTGCAATAAGCTCTATCTTGAAGAACCACCTTAATTTTATTAAGGCTTCAATCTATGACAAAAAAAACTCCGGCTCGGCAAAGAAGAAAGGCGGCGCATTGCTGTTAAGCAATGGAGTGTCTTACTATAAAACATCATCGGGTTGTTATTATGATAAATTTTGCGATCCGGTCATCGAGACGCTCAAAAAAGAAAACATCCACTCGCACATTCTTACTCCGCTCCACGAATATAAATATCCCCGCTTTTCCCAAGGCAGCTTTATTCAGCCCTTCCTGGACTTTAATAAAATATCTTACTATCGGTATCTTTTAACGCATCGAGAAAAAGACATTCATTTCAGGGACGAACTGCAGCAGTTTATTGACGAGGTAAATTCCGTCTGGACATTTAAAAACGCCTACACTCTCAAAGACATTCTAAAAGATGTCTACTATATTTACTCGGCCTCCAGAACATTCAAATCCTATTTAAAAACATTCAAGCCCTCCATGGCTTTTTCAGTCTGCTATTATTCAGCAAACGCCATGGCCTTGAATCTTGCCTGCAGAGAATTAAATATCCCCAGCGTCGACATTCAACACGGCGTCCAGTTTGACGCCCATATTGCCTACGGCCACTGGACTAAAGTCCCCCAAACAGGCTACGCTGCCCTGCCCCGCTATTTCTGGTGCTGGTCTCAAGACGAAGCCGATGTTATCAACGAGTGGAATGAACAACTGACAAAGCATCATCAGGCCGTTATCACAGGAAATCTATGGCTTGAACAATGGCGAACCGAGGCATACGAGTGGCTTAAACCTGCTCCTGGCACCGTAGAGCGTTTAGAAAATAAACGGGCCGGAAAATTCAACATCCTGATAACCCTCCAGCCAATATTTTCCAGCCCAAAAGATCTGGCTATTCTGTTGGAATGCATAAAAAACTCAAAGCCCGACTGGCAATGGTGGATTCGCCTTCATCCCTTGATGCTTGATAAAAAAGAACAGATAAAAACACTTTTCTCAGAACATTCTACAGCCCGAATTGAAGTTGAAGATGCCAGTTCCACTGAATTATTTACACTGCTATCAAAAATGGATGCCCACATCACCCATAGCTCGGCAACTGTATTAGAGGCACTGGAATTTGGCATTCCCAGCATTGTGTTCAGTCCAATGGGTAAAGCGTTGTATGAAAGAAAAATTAATAACAGACAAATGTTTTTTTCTAATCAGTTTGAGGACATTCTAAATCATCTGGAATTATTGCAGGAAGGACGATTGAAAATTGCCTTGAACCATAAGCGGGCTGATGGTGAATTGATAGAAGAAGCTGCTCATTGTAGCTAATAAGGAATTAATTAATGAATGAAAGAATTATCTAAATTTATCAACATGATGATTATAACAACTGGTGTTCTGATTTCAAATCCAGCTTTATCAAACCAATGTACCTCAATTACAGAAGTGCCATTTATTATTAAAAACCCTGGTTGTTATATATTAGAACAAGATGTTTTTATCAAAGAACCAGGCCAGAATGCTATATCAATTCAAACAAATGATGTAAAACTTGATCTCAATTACCATATGATTAACGGCCCGCATCTCCTAAAAGGATGGGGGAATGGAATTTATGCCAACAAAGTAAATAATATCAATATAAAAAATGGCACCATATCCGGTTTTTTATATGGAGTAAAAATCGAAGGTGGAGATTCAGGCGAAAACTCTAACTCAATATCTATCAATGACATGATTATTACTAATAACTATTTTAGAGGTATACTTGTTGAAGCTCAGGATGCGCGGATTTCCAATAATTATGTATTAAACACTGGTGGCACTGAGTTTTTTGAAAATCCCTTTCCAATGGCTATAGAAGTAAAAGGAACGTCTTGTATTATAAAAAATAATAAAATAAATGGCATTTATTTAAAGGGAGTAGGTGAAGGGTTAGGAATATCCTTGAGTCATGAGCGTGAAAATTGCGTAGTCAGTCATAATCAAGTTTCAACGCCAAGCTCCAGCAATGGAACTTATGGAATATGGTTATCCGGTCTAAATAATAAATCGCTTGTGTATCAAAATGTAATTGAGGGTTTTATTTTTCCATTCTCACAGCCAGTAAACAACAGTGAATTGACTGTCAATTTCAAAAATAATATTTTGAAAAAAATTGCTTGTAATTCTAAAAACTATAAAACGAATTATATGAGATTACCATCAACAAACAAGTTCATAAATAACATAAAAGAATGCCCGGTTTTAGTTCATTCTCTTGAAAAAAAATATACTGAAACTCCAAACAATCCTGAACTAACCTTTCTATATGCTACGGCAAAATACCAATGCAATGAGGAGCCCAGGCCTGGTGCGAAAGAATGTTGTACGCTACAAAAAGAATCCATACTGCTATTCCAAGCTGCCGCAGATATGGGAATATACGAAGCAAAAAGAACCCTTCCCACAATGAAAGATGTAATAAAAAAATATTGTTGAGGGAATAGATAAACAAGATTATGTACATTCAAGCGAAAGTAGGTATGGCGGTCAGACTCTTACCAACAAAATTATCAGCTTCCCATTATGAGTATTTTTTAAAAGATTTAATCCTTTTTTCAGAAAATCAGAATGATGGTTAAGATATTTTTTACAGTTACTCAATATTGTTTCTTTGAGATATCAGACAAGATAAAGTCAATCTGCTGAGTCAAAACCTCCTTACTGTCATAGGAGTATGCCAGACACTGAATTTTTTAAGGTTACGGGTAGAGGTGCCTTGAAAATCCACTTAAATCAACATCCAGTTATTTGCTAAAAATGCCCTTTAACGGTGTTTCTACAGGCTGCCCGGCTCCTGCTGATTTGTTTGATTTTTTGGTTTGCTTCATATATAGTTGAGCCTATTTTTCGATATACAGAAAAAAGGAACATTGGGTATGGGGTTAAGGTAATAAGGATAGGAAAGAATGGACTTGATAGATAATAAAAATATCGTATTTCTGGTACAAACCGGCCAACATTACAAAAAACTATACGCGCTGGCAGCCACATTAAAACAGAGATATAACATATCTTTTCTTCTCGATGAACATCATTTTAGTTTTGACACCCTCTTTTCAAGAGACCCTGATTTTAAATATGTTCAAATATCATCAAGAGTTCTGGGCTTTAACCATTTTTCGAAAAGAAGAATGCCAGGAGTCCATACTGTTGTACCCGACGATTTTCATTCTTTTACTTTTTTTCGCCATTTAATCATTCTCTGTGAAGTATCCATTGAAGCGATATTATCCATTTTAAGAATATTAGCAAACAAATATAGGATTATTAAAAAATCAAAATTTCGTAAATTTTTTACCAACATAGTAATTAAATTAAAGTCAGCCAGGGTTCGAAGTGAGCTAAAAAGTTATTTTAAAAAATCAAAATATGATTTTATGATAATTGCTGAATCAAATATTGAATATGCAAATGAATTCTTTGTTAACATATTCAAAAAAAGTGGAAAACCCGTAATTGTATACCCATACACATTTTGCACACAACTCGAAGCAGCGAATTCGTATAAAAACTCCATAAAACACCGTTTTAGAAAAACCTACGAAAAACATATTGGATTGCGATGGATCTATAAAGTAGGATCTAAACATTTAATACGTATGCCTATTCGGAAAATAATTGTATTGGAAATGATGAAGGCGGTAAATCCAATGCCCTGGGTTCAAGAAAGCACATTCGCTGATAAAATTATTGCTGAAAGTTCGAAAATTAAAACCCACTACATTGAGCAAGGAATACCTCAGTCGCAAATTGCATTATGTGGGGACATTAATCATGACATAATGTATGAAGTCTTAAAAAATAAGGACGCTACTAAAAAAAGAATTTTCAACTCACTTGGTTTGAATTGCAACAATAAAACAGTTTTATTTGCCGTTTTTCCAAACTTGATGGATACTTTTTACAACAATGAATTTAATGATTATCACGAAATCATACAATGGATTGTAGATAAACTCACTGAATTGAATAATTTTAATATATTAGTTTGCCTTCACCCAACCTTGAATATTTTCGATTTTAATTATTTAGAAACAGATAGAATCAAACTATCCAGACTACAGACCAGTGAACTATTGCCATTAGTGGACTTGTATGTAGCTTCAGCATCTGCCTCTATAAAAATGGCCATTTCATTGGGTGTACCGGTGATAAATTTTGATGTTTATAACTTCTCTTATGATGACTATTTGGAAGTCAAAGGTGTCGTTCATCTAGAAACCAAAACTCAATTTTCAGATTTAATTAAACAAGTTAATCATACTAACCTTTGGAATAAACTATATGAAGAGCAAAATAAAATTAAAAATGAATGGGGGCTCATCGACGGAAAAGCCATCGAGAGATTTCATCAGCTACTTGTTGATATTATTTAACTATTTCAATTCAGGTCTATTGTCGTTTCATTTGCAAAGAGACAAAATGGTAATTGCCTCTTTGCAAAATAAAACATGAACGGTAGTGATGCCTCTACTATAAATATTCTTTGATTTCAGCCAACATTCGATTTTTAACTTGCCCGTCAATGATCCCCCATCTCAACGATTCTTCCGACATATCCTTTTTCAACGCCCTGACATACTCCATTTCAGAAGAAATTTTAGAGAACTCAGTATGAAAATCATCTAAATTATCAATGTGCCTGACGCCGCTAACCATTAAATAATCAGGATAGTTGAAATGATATAAATCAAAATTGATAACGGGTTTTTTTAGCGCAATCGCTAGTCTAATAACAGAAGAAACGGAGGTAATCAATACGTCAATTTTAGGAATCAATTTGACAATATTATCAGTTTCAAGAGTTATCCCTTTGCTTTCGATATAATTTTTTTGCTCCTCAGTCACAGCTGGATGAACTTGAAAATAGGGTTCTATCAAATTTGAAATTTGAGACAGCTTTACCCAATAGTCTATGAAATCTTCATATTTCTTAAATATACTTTTTTGTCGTGATGTATAATCAGGAGGGAAAGCGAACAATACCCTTATTTTTTTATTATCAATAAGTGTCGACCCACTGTATGCAAGCCAATACCGTTCATTTTCTTTTAAAAAAAGGTGCATCTCATCGTAACCCAAATTGCCCGTGAGTCTTATTTTTTTCTTGTCTATTCCTTCTTTATAATAGAAATCTCTCATATGGGGGCTATCACAAAATAATTTTGAACAATCACCACCATTAACTGACCATGGCAACTTTGGCCCGCTATTAAAAAAAAGCATGGCAAGCGAAATGGCCCTAGGTAGCCTTAAATATATTTCAGACTGGTAAGTGGTTGTCCATTTTCTGAATAAAAAGAAAATAATCCGCTGTTTCCAATTTTCCGGCTGGAAATCTTTGGGTGGCCGACTGCTATTTGAAATGATGCTCTCAATAGCCTGTTGTTTCTGAGAATATTCATAAGGAACTACAATCGTAGGAATTTTAAGCTTTTTTGCTGCACAGAATATAGACGGAGACGTACCAACACCATCTTCACCTATAAACATAAGTTTTATTTTCTCGGATAAAAAATAATCACGAAAAAAATTAGTTTCATAAAAAAGATGCTTAATAAATGGCGAGGAACCACCAACATATTTGCACATAGCGGTTTTTATGAACTGAATTTTTGAAATTTTTTTGAAAGAATCCTTTACATCGCATACATCATAAGGAATATTATGCGCATTACAATAATCAAACATTCTTTTTGAAACATTTAAGGGAAGCTCCTCAAAGAGAAACTTCAGTTCTACTTTAATGCTAGCCTCTGAAGCTAAAAAATGATACACACGAACAAGTTCAAAAAATTGAGTTTCCATTCTAGCATAAAACAATATGACCGGTTTCAAAGGTTTCTCCTTAAACTGAATATAATTTCTAAGTAATTAATTTTAATCTTTCGACTATTGTATTTTGCAATCGAATGCCACCTTGAGCACTTAAATGATTATTATCCTGGTAATAGGATGCTTTTGGCGTTCCAATTGAACAAATATTTTTACTACATAATACTGAATCAATATTCAAAAAAGTGACCGAAGGGCTGCTTTTATATTTTTCAAACACTGAGCTGACAAAAGATTGAAGTCTCCTATGATCATCAAAAGAAATAGAAGCTTCATCTAAGGTCTTTTGCACCCTCACTGATTTGTTAAAAGCGTCATAATAAACCTTTTGAGGCTCATTACGTTGTGCCGGGGCTTGAGTTAATATATAGACATGAACACCTAGAGCGTTATATGTCTCGATCGTTTTCTTTAGCCCATATTCAAAGGCAGCCCGTGTTGATGCTATGCTGATAGAATCGGATGGACTCATACCGATATAATTGATTAACTTGGCGTTTGAACTATATCCCCCATCAGTATAGTAGGTCCATCTCGCGACAAAAATAATATTTTTAATATGGTTATTTTTAACATAATTGAATATACGGGCATTCAACATTGAACAGTTTTTAGTTGACTGATCATCACGAGTTAATGGATAAACCCCAAGAAAAGGTATACAGCCACTAAACCCGGCAAATTCACCATTTTTACCAGCTAACTGAGCGGCCGCTTCAAATGCAGATAATAATTGCAACGCATGGCTATCTCCCGTAAGAAAAAAATCAGGTGTGTTTTGCTTGAGGGAATTACGATTGACAGGACAACGCCAACGTACTCTATTGTGACCATTATTTAAATCAAAACATTCAGATGTACGCTCAGGAAGCGCAAATGAGTTGACTACATATTGAGGCACTTTGAATCTTTGCTGAAAACCATTTGTCAAAATTCCCGAGATACCCAAACCCAAAAATACCACCCAAATACAGGTAAATTGCCTATATCTGGCAGGTGAAAAATTTTGACGAAATGGGGTCTCTACTAACAGCCAGGTTAAATAACCGAGGATGAACGTAAGTCCAATTAACAGTAATGATATTGAGGTACTCAATCCAGTCCCAAAATATATTCTTGTAAATGCAAAAATGGGCTGATGCCAAAGATATAAACTATATGATATTAAACCTACTCGTACGAGCATCTGTGAAGATAAAAACTGATATATGGGCGTATCAATATTGAATGCAATAATCAGCACGGTTCCAATAATCGGTATGAGGGTATAAAACCCCGGGTTTGGAGTGGTTTTTGAGAAAAAAAAGACCGAGCCAATTACACAAGTTATTCCAATAAATGATAAAACAGCATGATACTTTTTCGGGATTTTTTTGATAAAAGCGGAGTCCACCTGTGAAAACGCAAGTAAACTGCCAGCTAAAAGCTCCCAGAGCCTGGTTGGTAATAGAAAAAAATTTGCCATAACATGGCGTGTATGTAAATAATCACTTAACAATAATGAAATAATAAATAAGGTAAAAAACCCATAAAACAACTGCTTTAAATCAAGATAACGCGTCAATAAAAAAACCATTGGAAAAAACAAGTAGAACTGTTCTTCTATACTTAAGCTCCAGGTGTGAATTAATGGTTTTAATTCTGATGCTATATCAAAATACCCACTTGTTTTCCAAAAAAACACATTCGATGAGAAAAGAAGTGAAGAAATCAGGCTTTTAGAAAATTGTACTAACTGCTCGGGTATCAAAAATAACCATGCAATCGGTAGACAGCAAAGAAGAATAAAAAATAATGCAGGCAAAATTCTTTTAGCTCGCCGAAAGTAAAAAAGTTTTAGCGAAAAACTATTTTCTAATCTGCTTTTCAAGAGAAATAATGTAATAAAATACCCACTAATCACAAAAAAAACATCTACGCCCAGATACCCACCAGTAAATAAACTAAAATCAGCATGAAAAAAAATTACCGACAAAACAGCTATAGCCCTTAAGCCGTCAATATCAGGCCGATAAGCCAGATTGCAGAAATAACCTCCATCGCAATTTCTGTTTTTTTTCATATGGGTTAGTAAGCTGTATTTCAACCAGGTTCCCCCTGTAATAATCCAAATATATTTAGATGCTTCCTCATTCAAACTGAGGTTTGCGCACATTTATACCATCTTTTAGCTTAAATAAAGGCATGAGGTTACTCCTTAGACTTACATAAAGAAGATTTAAATAGCTTAACTCTCTGTTTTTTGTGATCATTCACTAAATATTACTTATGTAAATGGGAACTCCGCCTCTGTTTGAATCCCACGCTGAGCCAATATTTCAGTTAAAGGACTCAACAGTTGTAGATGCGTCTTAACGGAAGAATTAAAATCTGGTAAGTCACATACACCCTTTTCGAAAATCGACTTCACCAGTGTAGTGGTTAACTGGCTCTGGAAGGGTATCACTGCAGACTTTTGTTGCCATTGCCATTCCGTCTTCGCCCCAGTAACCCACGCCTGTTGCTCCCATTCACGGGAAATTACACGGCTCTCAGAGTTGTATATTTCAATTTGAACAGGAGCAGTGCCTTTATTATCACAATGTAACTGAGCAACCGAGCCATTTTTATATCTTGCCGTGAGACTTCCGGTGAGTTCAAAAAAACCAGGGCGTTTACTCTCTATGACCTGATTGTCCAAATCAATCAAATCCAGCGAAAACTCGTTGTCACCGGTCAGATAGGAAACATAGTCAAGATAATGAATGGCATTCGTTACCAGGCCATACTGACTCCCAGTAACATTAAAACGAATTGGCTGCGTCTCAAAGGTACTTTTCAATGATTGGTAGAAAGGCATCTGACGCATCGGACAATTAACCCAGGTCTTCACGCCTCGAGAGCTTAGTAGCTCTTCAATCACAGCATAGTCTTCAAGTCTGTCAAAAAGAAGTTTTTCCAGTATAAGATTTTTTACATTGATTGCTACAAGTAATTTTTCAATGATTGAGCGTCGATGACTGGAGGTGCTTGCGATAACCACTAAATCAAGGTCCCGGTCGCAATCAATTTCTTTTAAAAATTGCACGGAATGTTGATAGGCGCCAACCGATTCCTCAAAACGGACTTTTGCAGTATTCAGCGAGTTCTCACTTGGGTCAATAACATAAATATTTAGTGGTATATCAACATTGTTGAGCGCTTGCATATGCCGGCTGCCCAGTTGACCAGCTCCAATAATTGCAATATGTTTCATCTATTTTCTCTAACTACTTAAATTGAGTGAATTTTATCGAATTTATTGATAAAAATCTATCAGTTATCAAAACGTTTGCCTGAGCAAATAAATTTTATGCCATTCCGGAAGTTCTGATGTTGGGGGCATTAGGCTATCAGCAAAGGAACAAGAGAAAATCCTGTCAGACAATCTATCCATTTTGCTTCAATATTTTTTTAACTTTATCAAAAACTCTTCGCTCTAACTGAGCCAGATAAAAAAGTTTCGATGCCTTCAGTTTCTGTCGATTTGCGAGCATCTCTTTGATAAGTGTATTTTCATCAGTACATTTGGGCTTATTCCTGTCGCAAAATGCTCTTCGTACACTTTCAGGCAAGCTTTGTTCCACATTATCCGACAAAGTATTTATCGGATGGTGTAAACGCATATCCGTCGGGCAACCACCAATTAACATGACCATGGTTTCACTACCTTTCAGATTAGGCTGCCGGCCATGCCATGTGTCATTAATAAAAAAATAAACAGTACCACGCTTACCAAAAGCACCTATTGCCAATTTATTTATTTTCCTTGCCAATAACCGGTTGAACGGTAAACATTGCATGGCAAGCCTAGGTAGCTTCGATTGCTTAAAATAATTGGAACAGGAATTTTTAAATTTGGTATTCCAGCGTGGGCAATAAGGGTAATGATGAGAGCCTGGTACCAAGGCTGTGGCGGCACCATCGTCAGCAGGCGTGTCAGTCAATAAGATACCAATTCCTACTTCCCCGGGAGAATCACGGTGAAATTCATGTGCAGGTGCTGGATCATTCTCGCCAGTCATTAATCTTATATTATATCCATAAAAATCTATTTCATCACCAACTAACTTTTTCAACACTGTTGATGTCAATGGATCAGTAAGAATTTTATCTACCAATTTATCCAGGACTGGACTTTTTCCATAAGCATTAAGCATTAAATGTGAAGGTTTTGTAAGGACAGTATGGCCAGCTACTCCGTCATAATGAGCATTGGAAATATCATTTTCCTCACGCTCCCTTAAATCCTTTTCGAAGTGGCTTTTAATCTCATCATGGGCAATCTTTGTTAAATCTGGACACAAAAAACCATCGAATACTACAAAGCCATTTGTTCTTAAGAAATTAATTTTTTCAGATGAATCTAACACGGTAATTCTCTCCTTCAATGCTATCCAGCAACTTTCCTTAAAGGTTGTTATTAATGAAATTAAAAAATATAAAATTTTTATTCAACAAAGAAAATTCATCATTCAACAACTGAATTAAAATAAAGCATTCCAGCTAACTTGCCCACTGACCGAGATTATTCTCTCTCAAAAAAAGATAATTTTCAATTAATCCCAAGAACGACAAACTCCTGATCAAATACCTCCAAAATAAATTTTTTCTTCACTGGATTATGAAAGATTAAGAGTTTTATTTTGAACAGCCCTACATCGGTAAAAAACTTTCCCAGATAATTATTTAGTTTTAAATCAAAATAAATTAGTATATAGTCCTCATTTTCATACTATTCGCCTCGATCTTCATATCTTGTCGAACTGAATAGTAACTTTTTCTATATTAGGGAGGTATAGGGTATGAGTTTAATAACAAGGCCACAGTCTGTTGATTTAGCTGAATTTAACAGACCCCCATCAGAATTAAAAACAAAATACGGTCTTCCTCAAAACGTTCAATTCTGCAAGACCTGCGTCATTTCAAACCAAAGACCTAACTCTGCTGTTGAGTACGAACACAATAAAGAATCCAAGAAATCAACAATTAACTTCAATGAAGAAGGCATTTGTGATGCGTGTCGAGTTGCTCAGAGAAAACACAATACTATTGACTGGAACTCGCGTGAAAAGGAACTGATGGCCCTATGCGATAAATATCGCAGCAAAGACGGTTCTTATGACTGTCTGGTACCGGGTTCTGGCGGCAAAGACAGCGTATATGCCGCTCACGTTTTGAAATACAAATATGGAATGCATCCTTTAACGGTAACCTGGGCTCCTCACATGTATACCCCCTGGGGCTGGAAAAACTTCCAGGCTTGGATTCATGCCGGATTCAGTAATTATCTGTTAACACCCAATGGGCAGGCTCATCGCCTCTTGACACGACTGGCTGTAGAGAATCTTTTCCACCCATTCCAGCCCTTCATGATTGGTCAAAAAGCCTATGCTCCTAAAATGGCGTTGATGCATAACATTAAGCTGGTTATTTATGGGGAAAATGAAGCCGAATACGGTAACCCCATCGGTGATAACGAAACCGCAAGAAGAGACTGGAAATATTTTACATCAGACGACAAAAGCAAAATCTTTTTAGGCGGCACCTCCATTCAGGAACTGAAAGAAGATTATGGCGTATTGGAAAGCGACCTTGAAGAATATTTACCTGCCAATCCTCAGCAAATTGAAGAGAAAGGCGTAGAAGTTCATTATCTTGGTTATTACCTGAAGTGGCATCCACAAAGTTGCTATTATTACGCTGTTGATAATGTCGGTTTTCAGGCTTCACCAGAGAGAACTCCCGGAACATACAGTAAATACAACAGCATCGATGATAAAATTGATGATTTCCATTACTTCACCACCCTCGTCAAATTTGGAATCGGCCGGGCAACCTATGATGCATCACAGGAAATCCGTTCTGGTGATATCACCAGAGAAGAAGGCGTGGCATTAGTCAAACGCTTTGATCAGGAGTTCCCTGAGCGCTTCGCTGAAGAAATCTTTAAATATCTGAGCATCAACCCTGAAGAGTTCCCGCAGGCTTCAAAGATGTTTGAACAACCGGTCATGGATAGAGACTATTTCATGCAGCTTGCTGATACCTTCCGTTCTCCGCACCTTTGGCAAAAAATTGACAATGAATGGAAGTTAAGACATCAAGTAACAAACAATGCAGCAACAGTAGCCGAATATCTGGAGCATGCCTGATGTCAAATGTTAGGCTAATTGCAAGGCTGGATATTAAAGGCCCGAACCTTATCAAAGGAATTCATCTTGAGGGATTACGCGTTGTCGGTAATCCCAATGAATTTGCCCTGAATTACTATAAGGAAGGCATTGACGAAATCATTTATATGGATATTGTCGCCAGTCTTTATGGCAGAAACAGTCTGCTGGAGCTTGTCAAAAACACGGCAAAGAATGTCTTCATCCCTATCACCGTGGGCGGAGGTGTTCGAAGTCTTGAAGACGCAAAGGAACTGTTGCGATCAGGCGCGGATAAAATTGCAATTAACACTGCGGCCACTGAAAATCCAAAGTTAATTACTGATATCTCAAGAAAATTTGGCTCTCAGTGCGTTGTCTTATCCATTGAGGCAAAACGAAAAGATCATGGCGGATGGGAAGCCATGACCAACAATGGAAGAGAGCATACCGGCCGCGATGTTATCGAATGGGCTAAAATGGGTGAAGCGCATGGAGCCGGTGAAATTTTACTAACCTCTATCGATAAAGAAGGCACCCGAAAGGGATTTGACCTTGAACTGATTCAACAGGTATCTGAAGTGGTTGATATCCCGGTGATAGCCAGTGGTGGAATGGGAAAAAAAGAAGACCTGCTCACCGCTGTCCGACAAAGCAAGGCAGATGCCATCGCGATGGCGGATATTATCCACTACAAACGCGACCGGATTTCATCTATCCGTGATTTTGCTTTAGAAAATGATATTTCGGTGAGGGCTTTTTAATGAATGTTTCAATTATCGATTATGGTGCAGGTAACCTGTTAAGTGTTGCAAGAGCATTTGAAACACAGAATTCGACAATCAATCTTATCAGTAGCCCTGAAGAAATATTGAATGCAGACCGGTTAGTTCTCCCCGGCGTAGGGGCTTTTAAAGATGGAATGGAAGGCCTGAATCAACTGGGTCTAATAGAACCTATTTTGCAGTATGCATCATCCGGCAAGCCTTTCCTTGGAATATGTCTGGGGATGCAGATGATGTTGCAGCAAAGTCATGAATTTGGCAACCATCAGGGGCTGGGACTGATTGCCGGAGAGGTAGTTTCTATCCCCAAATTAAATCATGAGCACAAAAAACACAAGATACCTCACATTGGATGGAATGCATTACATTCACCAGCCGGAAAAGAAGCCTGGACATCCACCATTCTGGAGGACATTCCGCAGCAATCATCGATGTATTTTGTTCATTCGTTCATGGCAGTCCCTGAAAACATGGAGAATAATCTGGCAGTTACAGATTACAATGGAGTTCAAATCTGCGCCGCAATCAGGAAAGACAACATGTTTGGCTGTCAGTTCCATCCGGAAAAAAGCGGAGAGCCAGGTCTTAACATTATTAAAAAATTTTTAGAAATATGAACACAAAAAAAAGAATATTGGCTCTGATACCTGCAAGGCAAGGATCAAAAAGGGTTCCAGGCAAAAATATCAAAAAATTAGATGGCAAACCTCTGATTGCTCACACCATAGAAACAGCAATTCAATCCGGCTGTGTTGACACTGTGTTTGTTTCGACAGACTGTCCTGAAATAGCGGAGGTTTCAAGGCAATATCAGGCCTCAGTCCCCTGGCTCAGGGCCCCATCACTAGCAACAGATACCAAAGATGTCATTGACACCATCATCGATGTTCTTACTCAATTAAATAACCAGAAAGAGCATTATGACAGTATCATATTGCTGCAACCTACCTCCCCCTTTAGAACGGTTAAAACGATTCAGGATGCTATTGCGCTTCATAAATCAACGGGGGATTGCGTGGTTTCTGTGAGCAAGGCCAGCATGAAGCCTTCATGGTTCAGGCAGATCACAGCAGATGGCCGTCTGGCCATCATCAGTAACGGCGCAGAAGCTGGGGAAATTTTCCAGTTGAATGGCAGTATCTATATTTCCACTACCGATAACATGATAAAAAATAAATCATTTTACAACCCAGAAACTCGGGGCTTTGTTATTGAAAATGAAATTGAAACCGTGGATATTGATACCCCACTGGATTGGTCGTTTGCAGAATTTATTGCACAATCAAAACATGAACAAAGGCAGAAGCCGGTTGTTCTTGAGTCCAGTCAGAATGTAGATACCCTCGTTTAAGAATGGAGATTTAATAATGCAAGATATAAATACGTTGCCGATCACGGTAGTCGAAGCAGGAGATAAACTCCCTCTAAAAAAATACCTGATGGACTTCTGGAAGTATAGACTATTGCTTTGGGTATTCACCGCTCGTGATATCAAAGTTAGATATGCACAGACTTTTTTGGGCCTTATCTGGATTTTTTTATCCCCCTTGTTTACAGTTGGTGTGTTTACCTTCGTATTTGGGGTGATGGTCAAGATACCCTCAGATGGTCTGCCTTATTTACTATTCTATCTAGTCGCTATCGTGCCATGGTATGCTTTTGTTGCAATGTTGAATCAAACCATGGGATCGGTTGAGGGAAATGCAGGGCTTGTCAGTAAAATTTATTTTCCCAGACTTATTCTGGGCTGTAGTTATGCGTTGTCATCCGGCCTGGATTACCTTGTTGGTTTTGGAATGATAGTATTATGTTCTTCCCTCTATGGAAAACTGAACATACAACTATTTATTTTATTCCCATTTCTCTTTTTGATTCAATCACTTTTTGCAATGGGGATAGGACTCTTTCTTGCTCCGTGGAGTTCACGCTACAGAGATATCAGATTATTCATACCGCTGGCAACTCAGCTGTACTATTTCTCTAACCCCATCCTTTATTCAAGCACTGCCGCGCCTCACTGGCTACAGTGGTGGTACAAATTCAACCCTATGAGCATGATCATTACCTCCTATAGAGAGGCATTAAAAGGAAACTGGCCTCAATTGAACCAGGTTGGTTTCGGAGTTTTTGCAGCGGTACTCGTTTTCATAATAGGCTTCAGCATGTTCAGAAGCAAAGAGCAAACAATGGTAGATTTAATATGACTTGGATTCTAAAAATAGATAATTTATCAAAAGTATATAAAACAGGAAGTAAAGTCACAGCAAATGGGACTTTATATGAGTATGTAAAAAAAAGAGCCTTGAATCTTGTTGGAGTGACACCCAAAGATCAGTCATTACTTGAGCCAGAAAATGCATCTTCTGTCATCACTCATAAACAAACAGAGGGACTTCCAGATGGGATGTTTTGGGCGTTAAAAGATATCAATCTTGAAATCCAGCCTGGCGAACGGATTGGATTAATTGGAAAAAACGGTTCTGGAAAAAGTACCTTACTAAAAATCATCTCCAGAATCACGGCTCCAACCTATGGTGAATACCGTTACCGAGGACATTTGATAAGCCTTCTGGAAGTAGGTACCGGCTTTCATCCAGAGTTAACCGGACGGGACAATATATATTTAAATGCCGCAATAAATGGAATGTCAAAAAGCCAAATTGATATGAGGCTGAATGATATATTAGAATTTTCAGAACTGGGCAAACAAATTGAAACGCCTATCAAACGCTATTCCTCAGGCATGTATATGAGACTGGCCTTCTCCGTTGCAGCATTCCTTGAGTCTGAAATTCTTTTAGTTGATGAAGTGCTTGCTGTTGGAGATAATGACTTCCAGGCAAAATGTAAAGAAAAAATGATTGAACTGGCTAATGATGGCAGAACTGTAATCTTTGTAAGCCATGACATGAACTCTGTAAACTCAATATGTAAAAAAACTGTAGAAATGCAGTATGGAAGAGTCGTTGCCATTAGAGACGTTATTCAACAGGAAACACCAAAGCATCCCATCCAAAATATTTCAACTCGAAACCCTGAGCAGACAGAACCCAAAATTCCAAGTCCTCTTAAAAATCAAATAAAATTGAAAACAGCCAAATTCACTGACAGTAACGGAAATGAAAAAAAGAAGTTTTCCAAGAATGAAGAACTCATTCTCCATATCGGCTATCTCATCACAGAATATACTGAGTTTAATATTGTGATTACTGTCTCATCAAGCGAAGGCCAAAAGCTTTTCAGTTCAAAAAAGTTGAAAAAAATAAACCTTCAGTCAATCCTGCCGGATAACCTTGTGGAGCAATTACATTTTCCAGAAAATCTATTCGTAAACGATCTTTATCAGCTCGAGATTAACATTATGGACTTATCTGGTCATGTTATTGACTCATCCCTTATCAAATTAGAGTTTGATAAACAAAATGAGAATATAGCTATTGAGCAAATGACCCACGCATACCCCCTTCAATTAAAATTAAAATGGAACCTGAACAAAAAACAATTTGATAGCAGTACCAATGTGTTGGAGTTCAATGCATAATGAGAATAAAGCAGAAAAATGTCCTATTGTTTGTATATATCAGACCTCATGTAAAAGAGCAGATACGGGTTGCTAACACTCTTAAAAAAACTAATAAATACAATCCAATTATTTTGTTTTGTGAAAACTACACTTCAATTGAGGAGGATATTTTTCTTTTAAATGAGAGTCATATTCAGTATCTATGTATGAATGATTTCATATTGAGTCATCATCAAGTCGAAAGTTATGCAGCCAATATTTCTGAATCGGGGACTGACAATCGATCAATCCCCAAATTTGTTAGCAAAAATTTGGGACATATAGGAAGGAAAACACGGGCAGCAATAAATCATACCCGAAAAGTAATAAATAACGTTTTTAGTAATATGCAAAAAAATATTTTTCGAACCACCTTGTTATTTATAAATAAGTCGTTGCTTATTCGCTTTACTGTTTTCACTCCGCTATGTAAACTAATATCTTATTCAACGCAAGGTCAATTATTTTTTCGCACAATTATAATTAAACTGTCACAAACAACCGCCCTGAAAAAAATCCTTAGCAAATCTACACTACATGAAAGAAGCCAGCTTTATGAAAGAGCAATAAAAGAATTTATCAACCAATATCAAATAAAATTGCTCATTTTCCCTGAAAATAACATATTTTATTTAACTCATTATAAAATTCATATGGCAAGAGAATACAAAGTCCCCTCTATTATCGTACCTTTTACTATCGCAAACATGAAGGAATGGTGCGAAAGTTTATATACCATACCGCACTATCAACTCAAATTCTCCAATTTAAATTATTTTTTTGGTACCATTTTTAAACAATGGGCGATGACCTACAAAGGCAAAAAGATGATACTTCCTCCAAATCTAATTTTATTATACGAATCACTCAACCTGACTCCTCAGAACCCATGGCTAATAAATGATGGAACCATCGATTTTATTGCTGTAGAAAGTGAAAAAATGAAAATCTACTATGAAAGTGCAGGCATTAACAAAAATAAATTGCTCCCTACTGGCGCTTTATATAACGATGAATTAAATTATTATTTATCCAATCTGGAAGAACATAAAAATAACGTTTTTAAACGATTGGGAATATCCACCGACAAACCCGTCATTGTCGTTGCCCTGCCCCCAAATCAAATGGACAGCCGGATAGATTTCACTGAATTTGAGTCTTACCATGAGGCGATGGCATTCTGGCTTGAAAACTTATCCCGATTGGCAGAAAAATATCATATCATTATCAGCCTTCACCCAAGAATCACACCGGAACAGGCCGGGGTGATTGAGCAGTATCCTGTCTCAATCTACCCGGATCAGGTCTCTCACATCATCCCTCTGTCCGAGCTATATATCGCCAGTTGCTCGGCAACTGTCCGGATGGCCATCGCCTCTGCAAAGCCTGTATTAAATTATGATTTTTATGATTATCAATATGATGACTACAAAGATATTAAAGGCGTGATAACTGTTTCAAAAAAAGATGATTTTATTCAGCAATTGAATGAAATAACAGGAAACCCATCCTATTATCAACGTATTGCCGACTATCAAAAAGAAGAAAGCCTGTTGTGGAATAACCCGGAGTGGAATGCTTCTGATAATATCATTAATGCCATTGATAACTTACTGGCTCAACAAGACTCGTTGACCGGGCGAAAAAGCCCGGCCAATCGTGAAGAGGTCTGCCTATAATATTGCTTCCTGTTCAGCAGTAACATTATCAACCGTTGCGACCTGTTTGTTCATCTTTTCATACCAGGCAAGAACGTCACATTGCTCTTGTATATCAGGCAAAGCAGCATCTTTCTCAACAAAAGCCTGAACCTGACGATAAAGTCCGGGTTTAAATTCTTTATCCAGTGCATCATCCAATGGACAGGCTTCAATCGCGGAGCCAATTTTCTGAATCTGCAGGCTTTCCATCGGTCTTAAAACCAATCGATAATTTTTTGTTGTTAATTCCAGTCCCCAGCCGCCTGGACTTAACCAGTTAGCATGATAGGAAAATAATGCACCGGTATCGGACACACCTGCTCCCGAATACACAGCAGCACGAGGATGCCAGCTGAGTTGTTTAGCAGTAAATGCAGACAATGTTTGTGGTTTTCCGCCAAGATAGAAAGCCAAATCAATCACATGGGTTGAGTTTGCCAAAAACCATTCTTCTTTAACACCGGGTTCTTTTTCTATCGTTTCAATAATATGGCTTCGTTCTGTGAATTCAAAATTAAACGCCAGAACCCCTTGCTCTTCGTCAATAATTTCCTTTGCTTTCAACACGGAGGCAAAGAATCGCCGGTTATAACCAACAAAAACATCAGCGCCCTTTTGCTTAGCAAAATTAGCCACAGACTGAATGTCCTCTGCACTCCAACCGCCGGGCTTTTCTACCAGAATGTTTTTTAACCCAAAACCAATCAAATCCCGGGTCACGCTGCCAAGATGCTTTTCCCCAACAGCAACGATGCAATGTGTAAAAGCTGTTGCATCCTGATTACTGAGAAAATCACTATGACCACCGGTTATTGCTTTCACACCAGTTTCGTTATAAAAATTCAGAGCAGAGCTTTCGCCTCGCCCTACCACAGTAAAAGGATATTTCATATGTTGCAGAACTTTGGCATATTCTACTGCCATTGGACCTGAGCCCAGAATCAAAAAATTCATTCATACCTCCATAAACAGTGAAAAATTTAGTTTTGTCTTACAAATTGCGAGCGTCCAGCCCAAATAAATTCATAAACCGATAACAGCACTTCAAGCTCCCGATCCCAGTTCAATTCGGTAGATATGGCGTTTAATCCATTTTGTCCCATTTGATAGGCTTTTTCAGGATGGTTCAGCAAATCTGAAATCGCCTCATTCACAGCATCTGGATTCATAGGATCCACCAGTAGCCCACAGCGATATTTGTCAATGATTTTCGCCCATTCGGGAAAATTTGATGCGATGACCGGTATGCCGGAGGCCATGTATTCGAATAACTTCAATGGGTAGCTTGTCATGAATGTTGCTGTAGGGTGCAGCAAAACCAGGCCAATTTTGCTTTGAGCCATACGGGAGGACAGTTCCGACGAAGGGATCCATGGAATATATTCAACATGAGTCTGGCTGGAAATATTATTATCTATCAGTTCCTGTGGAGCATTTCCGATTAACTGCAGCTTCTTTTGAGTTTTTTCAGCAGCGCTGACCATTTCCAGAAGCCCTCGATTGAGACTAATGCTGCCAATATAAATCATATCGGTTTGACGCTTTACATAGTGTTCAAATGAAAAAGGCTCATTGATCGCATAAGGATAATTTTTTACCATAAAGGTTTTATCGGCAGGAAACCTGCCGGCGATATCCGGCGTCACGGTTACAATGGCGTCACAATATTTTGCAGCCAGCTTTTCAACAAAGCCTGCAATTGAGGAAATCGGGCGCCTTAAAAAAGCCGGAATATGTGATTTCAACAGAATATCTTTTGGCACATCTTCATGTACATCATAAACCACCCGGAAACCGAACAGTTTTAATATCAGGCCAGTCAATATCAGTTCCGGGTCATGAAAATGGTACACATCCGCCTTTAGGCTTCTGGCTTTTAACAGCGCCTTTATCTGGAGAACTGTTGCACGATATAATCTGCCTCTTTGTTTTCCCAGAGCCAGCACCTGAACATCATTTAAGTTAAAATCAGCAGCGCCGGGCGCAATAAGGAAGGTATGATGATGACCGGCGAGACTTCGGCACTCTCTAAAAAATATGCGGGCATCCAGAGCGTTATGAACAGTGGTAATATGAACGACTTTTTTCTTCATGTTAATTATCTTACAAGGTTCCATCTCAACTGCTGACCATACTACATGATTTCTGCTGAAAAGTCTTTTATAGCGATGCGATAGCCAATCAACTGTAAAATGAAATGTCAGCAGAGCCTGATTTTATGAAGTTAATTGGGTACATACTCCAGAATATCGCCAGGTTGGCATTGAAGATAATGACAAATGTTTTCTAAGGTTGAGAATCGGATGGCCTTGGCCTTGCCGTTTTTTAAGATAGATAGATTTGCCTCGGTAATTCCGACAGCCTCGGCCAGTTCTTTTAATCGGCACTTACGTTTTGCCATCATAACATCAAGATTAATAACAATTTTCATAATGAACCTATATGGTGAGCTGGGATTCAGTTTTTAATTGGTGTGCTTCTTTCACAATCCATGCAGCCAAAAGAATAATAACGGCCGTAATAACCGATGTCATATTCGTAGTGCCTAACGAAAGAGTGATAAAACGATGCCCGACAGGGTTATTGTAGCTCAAAGCAAACGACATCAGGGGCTGGTAGAACAACAGTTGAATCATTTGCCCGATGAGCATCAGGATACCAATTTTTCTTATCACCGCAATATTCTCCATTTCAAAAAGATGCCCCTGCTCAAACAACCTGAAGAGTTTGGCCAGAAGGTGGCAAATAAAAATCGTAATCGACAGCGGCAGCAGTTGAACAAGGAAAAGAATGAATTTATGACTAAAAGAAAAATCAGTAAGATATATTTTATTGGGAAAGCTTATGACATTTTTGAATAATCCGACCTCAATTATTTCATCCAGATAAAAGAACATTAAAATTGCCGTGAAAATTGGCAATAGCCAGCAACAGCTTGAAAACAATGCCCGGAGAATACGGCTTAATCTTTGAATCTTATTCATAACAATATCCTTTATCAATTATTTAAAATTGAATAATAACATATTTTTATTGTTTATCAATAAATTTCTATTCGGCCATATACTCCGGGAATTCTCCTTATGCGCTCTTATAGCATGAAGCATAATACAGCGGCAGGCTGGGAATAGGGTATTGTTTCAGCCAGCGTTGGGCCTGCTCCCTGATTTGAGTTGCTTTTTCCTCACCCAGTTCACTGGCGAGTTTTTTTGACTGCATAAACCCATCAAACGGGCAGCCTGTCAAAACCCGCCATTGTCCGATTGATAAGTAATAATACGCTTTTTCTTTATCGTACAAAGGATCATGGGCATCTGCATATAGCAGCCCCAGAGCCGTTGCGCCGCAGGCTTCACCTTTTTTCATAGCCTCAATATTGAGATCAATATATTCCTGCCTGTTTTCAATGTTTGAATCATGGGGAATCTGGCGAGCATAGTTCGCGATAGCCCGGCCATCCCCCAATTCTGCGCCTTTTTTAAACCAGTAAACAGCCATCTGCAAATCATGCTGGCGTAAATAAGTCATTCCAAGGTTATTTGCCGCACAACCGTTACCTTTTGACACCGCAGCCTCCCATAAATTTCTGGCCTTATCGATATCCCCTTTTGAATAAGCATCATTAGCAACCCCATACTGCGCTCCGCTATGGCCTGATTTGAAATAAGGTTGAATTTTTTTGAAAAAAACCTGACTGTCTCCTCGCATTAAATATTTAAAATAATATTCATAGACCATGTCTTTTTTGCCTGCAAACAGGGGCATGGATACCAGGCATAGTAAAGCGAATTGGGTGATTTTTTTCATAATAAATCCTTATCGTCAGGTTCTCATTCTGAGAAAAACGGGATCAGGGTATCCCGGGTAAAAAACCCAATAACGTTAAATAAAAAAATTAAAAAGGTCAACTCTAAAAGCGACCTGATTTCCAGGTCGTTTCATCGCTTATACAAAACTAATCAGGCCGGTCTGCTCTGTAATATCGACCTCTTTTACATCCGTCGGAGCCTCGGAAGTTAACTGCCCATCAGCGTCCATCCAGCCCAAATTCATCATTGCCCTGCGGCTCCTGTTATTGGATGATTTTGCATGCAAGACAAAATGTTCAAGGCTACCCTGATAATTAATCGAAGTCGTCCGGAACCAGCCCAGACAACCGAGTCTATCCTGAGTACAAAGCCGGCGATGCTCGTTAAGAAAAAGATCTCTTGAGGAACATTGTGCTTTTATTTCTGAAGCCTTGAATAATTGAATAAAAACATCCTGTTGGCTGTTTTTTCTCAAAGCGTCCGTTTCCAGACTTTCCAAACGGAAGTCCTTTGACAGGGATTGAAATTGCTGTGCCGATAATACCCGTTGTTTACTGTCGCATTTGGTCAGCACCAGCAGCGCCTTAAATCCATCATTCTTATCATTCGCATAGGTCAGTGAACGCTGGATGACGTTTCTGGCTTCATCCGCATTTTTTTCCGCATTCACGCAAATCAATAAGCTTAAATGTGCACTCGATTTTTTAAAATGTGTTAACGAATGGTGGCTTGGCTGGTCGACATCACATACACTGCAAATAAAAGTATATGGCTGCCCCTGATGTTTGATATGAAGAAGCTGCCCCAAATCCAGAGCAAGCCTGGCAACACCCCTGGAATCTATTGATCCATTGCAAATCTGTTGAATAAGCGAGCGCTTGCCCGATGATGAGTTGCCGATAAAAAGAATTTGATTATGACTCATAAACGAATATCTCCAAACAGATCTCAAATAACCTGAAAAGCTGCTGCGCTATATAAATCACGGGGATGTATCGAACTGTGGTTCAGTATACGCCTCTGCCAGCTGTGCAACAGCTTTTGACACACCGTGCTGCCGCCCTTCATAAAAAAAGCTTGCACTTGAACAGGCCACTGCGGAACCAAGAGTCATAGAAACAATACCGGGGATTAAACCTATTCCCAACGTCCCCACCACTGCCAATACCCCAACGGCAATCGCCGCTGCTCCAAGTCCTAACATGAAAGCACCGATCATCGTCGTCGTTATAGAAGAGTGTCCTTGAACTTGTCGGGCCAGTAATTGGTAATCGGCAAGGTATTGATTAAACCCCTCATCACTTGACTTTAAAGATACCAGATTAACGGTATGAGTAATAATTGAATGAACATCGTTGACCGGAAACCGGCCTGATAATAGACGGTAGGCTTCATCACGAACCTTTTCTGCCCGTTGCGCCAGAATGGATTCTGGATTGGATTGAATAAAATGATCGAGCTCTGCATGAAATCCTAATATACTCTGTAACCCCGCATCGGGAACATAGACCTGCCCAACAGTCATATCATCGCCCCAGTGTATGCCGGCGTTCTCCTTCTCTAATTTTTGTTGCTGAACACTTGCATTTTGTCTCAGCAAAAGGTCAAAAAGGCATTCATCACTCTCTTCGCCAACAGGCTTTAACGTCATTCGAGCCATTCTTTTTCCATCGACAGCTCTATCTTCACGCTGCTCAAGCTCGTTGTTTACAAAGGTGTATCCGACAAGCTCATCATCAGGGGCGATGTCAGTGAAGAAAAAACTATTTCGTTCAAGCAGTTTTGAGGGTTTATAATCATAAAAACTGTAGGCATTAAAAGCATCTTTCACCAAAGTTTCGTGCTTGCCCTCTTGATCAGTATACACTTCAGCATGATTAGCAACCAATTGCTGAATTTCTCCTGTTTGTTTTTTTAAAGCAATGCCGGTATCGCCAATACCAAAGCCGGTACATATTAACCGATCACCTATCTGATAAGTCAGGGCCAGCGACAGGGTGAATAGATTGCCATGGTTTATCCCTCGGGCCTTATTAATTTCTTCAATGAGCGACTCCATCGTAACACGAGCCGCATCGGCATCGGCATCGGCATTACCATCCTGCAATTTCTCAATGCTTTGTTTAACCAAAGACAGTAGTGACGAATCAGCAAAATCAAAAACCTCCCTTCGATCGCAGCCAAGGTAACCATCGACAACAATCATAAAGGGTAACCCCTGCAGACTATAGCCAATGACAATTTTATCATCAGAAGCTTTGGGTTGATGTTTTGTACCGCTTTTACCATCTGATACTGCATAGCAGCTACCTGAATATACTCTGCTTTGCTGGTCATTGATTGGGTTTCGTTGAGTATAATAACGCTGACCCGCTTCGGCTCCGTTGCAATTGTTAATGATCATGGCTACCCCATCAGAAATTTTTCCAGCATTATACAGTAGTCATCATAAAAGCTCAATTAATGTTCTCTATGTATTCAATTTATCAGCCAATGATTATCAGATATCATGCCATGTTTTAGACGCTGTTCTGGAGGAAAAAGCAAGAGAATAAAACATAACATTTTG
>FYBJ01002178.1_pt1 | contig 61930 bp, 62 predicted proteins | sample 1134611 | NCBI WGS metagenome assembly FYBJ01 (sample SAMEA104116008, study PRJEB20421) | marine metagenome | isolation source: marine
TGTCTACCAATTTCACCACCCGGGCAGCAAGGGCGGGATCATACACCAATGAAACGGCCATGGGAATTTTGTTGCGGATTCGTTAAACCGGCCAGCGCTGGTCGTCTTCAGGGTGAGCGCCGAGTGCATCGTAGTGTGTCTGGATGATCGGCAAGACATCTTCAGCATTATCAACCAGATGGAAAAATTGCATATCAATGTCGTCGATACAGCCGAGTTGTTGGACACGGTTTTGCAGCCAGTCAATCAGCCCTTGCCAGAATTCGCTGCCATATAAGATCACCGGAAAATGACGGATTTTCTGGGTCTGAATCAGCGTCAGCGCTTCAAAAAACTCATCCAGCGTGCCGTAGCCACCGGGAAACACCACATATCCCATTGAGTATTTAATAAACATCAGTTTGCGGACAAAAAAGTAGCGAAAGCTGAGCCGTAAATCCTGATCTGGATTGGCGATTTGTTCGTGAGGCAATTCAATATTGAGACCGACAGAATGTGCGCCCTGACCGATAGCACCAGCATTGGCAGCATGCATAATGCCGGGGCCGCCACCGCTGATAACCGAAAAACCGGCTTTGGATAAAGATTCAGCAACTTGCCGGGCGGCCTGATAATACGGCGAATCGGGGCCCAGTCGGGCGCTGCCGAACAATGATACTGCGGGACCCAGGCCATTTAAAGTTTCGATACCGTCAATCAACTCAGCCTGAATGCGAAACACCCGCCAGGCTTCAGAGGTTTTTAAATCTTCCACGCTAAGGTCCGCCATTTACAGAGAGCCATCTGACAATAATCAATTCTGTGCGGTGCGGCAATCAGTGTGTGATTAAAGCCGCCGGCAAGCGCTGCCGGTCAGCTTTGGATATGGGATTATCTGCGGTATCATTAGCGCCTTTTCAACAGGTTGCGGCAGACGATGAAAATATTGGTAATTGGTGGTGGCGGACGTGAACATGCCTTGGCCTGGAAGCTCAGTCAGTCACCGCAATGTGAACAGGTTTTTGTCGCGCCCGGTAATCCCGGCACTGCTAATGAACCCGGCATGCAAAATGTGCCGATTGCTGTCGAGGCGATTGATGAACTGGTAGCGTTTGCTCAGAAAAATGCCATTGATTTAACGGTGGTCGGTCCGGAAGTGCCGCTGGTCATGGGCGTTGTGGATGCTTTTCAGTTGGCTGGATTACGCTGTTTTGGGCCGACACAGGCGGCTGCGCAGCTAGAAGCCTCGAAAAGCTTTACCAAAGATTTTCTGGCCCGCCATCAGATCCCGACTGCGGCCTATCAGGTGTTTACTGAGATCCCGCCGGCTGTGGCTTACATCAAAGCGCAGGGTGCACCGATTGTCATTAAGGCTGATGGTCTGGCTGCTGGCAAGGGTGTCATTGTGGCGATGACCGAAGCCGAGGCGATTGCCGCCGTTGAAGACATGCTGGCCGGTAACAAGTTTGGTGATGCCGGCAGCCGGGTGGTTATTGAAGAATTTATGACCGGCGAAGAAGCCAGTTTTATTGTCATGGTTGATGGTGAAAATGTCTTGCCGCTGGCGACCTCACAGGATCACAAAGCCCGCGATAACGGCGATAAAGGCCCGAATACCGGTGGTATGGGTGCTTATTCGCCGGCACCGGTAGTCACCGATGCGGTATTTACGCGGATTATGGATGAAATCATTTATCCGACCGTGCGTGGCATGGCAGCCGATGGCCGGCCTTATACCGGCTTTTTGTATGCCGGTGTGATGATTGATGACAACGGCGTTGCCAAAGTGGTCGAATTTAACTGCCGTTTTGGTGATCCAGAAACCCAGCCGATTATGTTGCGGTTGCAATCAGATTTGGCGGAGCTGTGTCTGGCGGCGCTGGAAAAGCGGCTGGATAAGATTAATGCTGAATGGGATCCACGTGCCGCCATTGGGGTGGTGATGGCGGCGGGCGGTTATCCGGATGATTATCAAAAAGGCGATGTCATCAGCGGTCTGGATTCGATTGACGCTGATTTGGCCAAAGTGTTTCATGCCGGCACCCAACAGCAGGGCAACAATATTGTCACCAATGGTGGCCGGGTGTTATGTGTGACGGCGCTGGGTGACAGTGTCCGTGAGGCGCAGCAAAAAGCCTATCAGGCAGTTGCCAAAATTGACTGGCAGGATGCTTATTATCGCACCGATATTGCCTATCGCGCGGTTGCCCGAGAAGCCAACAGCCACTAAGCAACTATTGAGGAGCAAGCTGCATGTCAGTTGCGCATCCGATTATTGCAGTCACCGGTTCGTCCGGCGCCGGTACGTCAACGGTTAAAGAAACCTTTGATCGTATTTTCCGGCAGTTACAGGTGCAGCCGGTGATGGTACAGGGCGACAGTTTCCACCGCTTTAATCGTCAGCAAATGCAGGCTGAAACCAAAGCCGCTGCGCAGCGCGGTGAAATGCTGAGCCATTTTGGTCCGGCGGCAAATTGTCTGGAACGGCTGGAAAAATTATTTGCCGACTATGCGGCCAGCGGTCGTGGTGAGCAGCGGCATTATGTTCATGATGCCGTTGAAGCCGTTCAGTTTGCCTGCCCCGAGGGCACTTTTACTGATTGGCAGCCGTTGCCTGCTGACAGCGATCTGCTGTTTTATGAGGGTTTGCATGGCGCGGCGGTGACCGGCAGCGTCAATATTGCCAAATATCCGGATTTACTGATTGGCATTGCGCCGGTGGTTAATCTGGAATGGATGCAGAAAATCCAGCGCGATTGCCTCAACCGCGGTTATTCGCAGGATGCGGTGGTCGATATCATTATTCAGCGAATGCCGGATTATATACGGCATATCACGCCACAATTTTCACGCACGGATATTAATTTTCAACGGGTGCCGCTGGTGGATACCGCCGATCCGTTTGCGATGCGACAAATCCCGCAGGCTGAAGAAAGCTTATGTGTGATTGGCTTTAAAACCCCGCCGCTTGAAATGGGGCTGTATTTATCGCAAATTTCGGCTGCCCGGCAAACATCATCAACCAGTCTGGTTGTACCGGGCAATATGATGAGTGAAGCGATGGCCATTATTGTGCAGCCGCTTATTAAAAAAATGCTGGAAAATAAAGCAAAAATGGCGTGAAGATCAGTTAAAAGGACGGAAAATGCAAAAAAAGTGGTTTTCACAATTTAAACTGCGCCGGGCAATTAATACACTGCAAGGCGGCGGTATTGTCGGCTATCCAACGGAAGCGGTTTACGGTATCGGTTGTGATCCGGAAGATGATGATGCGCTGCTGGAAATCTTGTGGCTGAAACAACGGTCACCGGAAAAAGGCCTGATCTTGATAGCGGCCGATTTTAATCAGTTGCAAGACTATATCGAACCGTTGCCTGCTGAGATCTTAAGTAAGTTATTACAGTCGTGGCCGGGACCCAATACCTGGCTGGTACCGGTTAAACCCGATGTCAGTCCGCTGTTAACAGGTGGCCGGAAAACGCTGGCTGTCAGGGTCACCGCTCACCCGGTGGCCGCTGAATTATGCCGCCAGTTTGGCGGCCCGCTGGTGTCTACCAGCGCTAATCTGAGCGGTTTGCCCGCCGCCAAATCCGCTTATCAGGTGCGTTGGCAATTACCGGAAATTGACTATTTGATGACCGGTGCCTGTGGTGGCAACAAACAACCCAGCACGATTCGTGACGCATTCAGCGATGAGGTATTACGATGAGTCAGCCCGATATCAATGCCGTTCGTGAGTATTTACTTCTCCTTCAGGATAGTATTTGCAATGGTCTTGAATCAGCCGATGGTGTCGGGAAATTTGTTGAAGATAACTGGCAGCGCGAAGCTGGCGGGGGTGGCCGGACACGGCTGATGACCGACGGGGCGGTATTTGAGCAAGGCGGTGTCAATTTTTCAGAAGTATTTGGTGACAATTTGCCGGCTTCAGCAACCGCGGCACGCCCCGAACTGGCTGGCCGGCGTTTCACGGCGCTGGGGGTGTCGCTGGTGATGCATCCGCACAGTCCTTATGTGCCGACTTCACATGCCAATGTGCGGTTTTTTATTGCCGAAAAAGACGGCGAAAAACCCATCTGGTGGTTTGGCGGTGGTTATGATTTAACACCTTATTATGGTTTTGCAGAGGATGCCCGGCATTGGCATCAAACGGCATTTAACGCCTGCCAGCCCTTTGGCGAAGATGTCTACCCACAATATAAAAAGTGGTGTGATGATTACTTTTATCTGAAACACCGCAATGAAGCCCGGGGCATTGGCGGCCTGTTTTTTGATGATCTCAATGAATGGGGTTTTGATAAGAGCTTTGCGTTTATGCAAGCGGTTGGCAGCAGTTATCTTGACGCTTATCTGCCGATTGTTCAGAAGCGGATCAGTATGGAATACGGTGAACGCGAGCGAGATTTTCAGCTGTACCGGCGTGGCCGTTATGTGGAATTTAATCTGGTTTATGACCGCGGCACCTTATTCGGTCTGCAATCCGGTGGCCGTACCGAGTCCATCCTGATGTCGCTACCGCCACTGGTCAAATGGCGTTATAACTGGCAGCCCGAAGCTGGCAGTGCCGAGGCAAAACTCTACAGCGACTTTTTAACGCCAAGAGACTGGCTAAAGTAAACGGTTACTCCTCTTTAGAAAGCAGTGCCAGCTGGTCTGCCTGATATTCATTAATTAATGGTTCAATGACCTCATCGAGCGCACCGGCGGTGATCTCATTGAGTTTGTATAAGGTCAGATTGATGCGGTGATCGGTGATCCGGCCTTGTGGATAGTTATAGGTGCGAATGCGTTCGCTGCGATCGCCGCTGCCGACCAGCAGACGCCGCGTTTCGGCTTGTTCGGACTGTTGTTTTTCCAGTTGTTCAGCCATGATTCGTGATTGCAGCACCGACATCGCCTTGGCACGGTTTTTATGCTGTGAGCGCTCTTCCTGACATTCCACCACAATGCCGGTCGGAATATGGGTGATGCGGATCGCTGAATCTGTGGTGTTAACGTGCTGACCGCCGGCCCCGGACGAGCGGAAGGTATCAACTTTTAAATCCGCAGGATTGATATCAATTTCATCAATTTCATCAACTTCCGGCAAAATCGCCACGGTGCAGGCTGAGGTGTGGATGCGGCCCTGTGACTCGGTTTCCGGTACGCGTTGTACCCGGTGGGCGCCGGATTCGAATTTCAGCCGTGAATAGGCGCCGTCACCGATAATGCGTGCGATGATTTCTTTAAAACCGCCGTGTTCACCTTCAGCTTTGTTCAATATTTCGACCTGCCAGCGGCGGCGTTCGGCGTAACGACTGTACATGCGGAATAGATCGCCGGAAAAAATTGCTGCTTCATCACCGCCGGTGCCGGCACGGATCTCTAAATAAATATTGCGGTTGTCATTAGGATCTTTAGGCAGCAGCAGTTTTTGTAAGTCCAGTTCCAGCGTTTCCAGCCGGGCCTCAGCGGCCTGCATTTCTTCGCGTGCCATTTGCCGTAATTCGGGGTCACTCTCGGCCAGCATCAGCTCGGCGTCGTCGATATCGCTTAAGGTTTTTAAATAGGTGGCGAAGTTTTTCACCACGGGCTCCAATTGGGCGTATTCCTGTGACAAGGTGCGAAACTTCTTTTGATCAGCCATCACCGAAGGCTCGGCCAGCAAGCCGCTGATTTCTTCGTGGCGCTCAGTCAGCGCTTCCAACTTATGACGGATCGAGTCTTTCAAGTGTTAATCCTTAATATTAAACAGCTGCCGGGCCGCATCCAGCAGCGGGTTGCCTTCATCATTCTGAAATGCCGATAAACGCAGTTGGCGGCTCGGCTCATGCAAAATTTTATTGGACAGGCTGCGCACCAGTTCCGTCATCGCCTGTTCCGGCGGCATGCCCTGTTCAATTTGCCGTAGCGCCTTTTCGAGGACAATATGGCTGTGTTGCTGGGCTTCATCACGAATCGCGCGGATCACCGGCACCGCATCCTGACTGCGCATCCAGCCGGCAAAATGATCCACCTGCGCGTCGATGATTTCTTCCGCCTGCTTGGCGGCGTCACGGCGTGATTGCAGATTTTCGGCGATGATATCGTGCAAATCATCCACGCAATACAGGTAAATATCATCGAGTTGGCCGACCTCCGGCTCAATATCCCGTGGTACGGCAATATCGACCATAAAAATTGGCCGGCGTTTGCGTTGTTTCAGTGCGCTTTCCACCATGCCTTTACCGAGGATGGGTAATTGGCTGGCGGTTGAGCTAATCACAATATCGGCTTCAGCTAAATGCGCCGGCATTTCACTTAAACTGATGGCATAACCATTAACCGGTTTGGCAATCGCATGGGCCCGCTCGACGGTGCGGTTGGCGATAATAATCCGATGGGTACCGTTGTCGTGCAGATGCCGGGCGACCAGTTCAATGGTTTCGCCGGCACCGATTAATAAAGCGGTGGCTTGTTTAAGATTGCTGAAAATCTGTTTTGATAAGCTGACGGCGGCAAATGCCACCGACACCGGGCTGTTGCCAATGGCGGTGTCGGTTCGTACCTGTTTCGCCACCGCAAAAGCATGCTGAAATAAGCGGCCCAGTGATTTGCCGAGCGTTTGTGCATTCAATGCCTGCGAATACGCTGATTTCAGCTGACCAAGAATTTGCGGTTCACCGAGCACCATCGAATCCAGCCCGCAGGCGACCCGATATAAATGGCGCACGGCATCAGCATCCTGGTACTGATAACTAAATGGCAGCACATCGTTAACTTGATCACGGCGAACCTGCTGCAACCATAGCAAAATGCCATTGTCATAGTCCTCGTCAACATGGCAATACAATTCGGTGCGGTTGCAGGTGCAAATGATGACGGCTTCAACAATATCAGGCTGTGCTACCAGTGATATCAGCGCCGCTGATAAGGCTTCGGTATCAAAGCTGAACTGCTCGCGGACAGCGACCGGGGCTGTGGTATGGTTGATGCCGAAACAGACAAGATGCATAAGATAAGCGTCGCGTTAAATGCTGGTAAACTCTACAGCCAAAAGTCCGGATTGTCGGGTACTTAATGTGTGATAAACCAAATTTGCCATTCTATCAAACTCAATCGCGCAGGTCGTTTTAATATGGATTTATTGCAACAGCTTTGGTTCGGTACCGGACAAATCATTCGCGGTGCCGCATGGTTCAGTCTGCCGGTTTTTTTGCTGGCTTGTACGGCAACGCCAGCGCAACAGGCTAAATCAGAGACCGAACCCGAGCCGGTGATTATCGAGCCTGCCGAAAAAACCTATCTGCCTTTGACCCCGGAACTGGTTTATTACGTATTGACTGCGGAAATTGCCGGTCAGCGTGGTCAGATCGGTATTGCCAGCGACTTGTATCAGCAGGCCGCAGAAACAGTAGATTCACCGGCTTTGGCTGAACGTGCCGCCCGTGTGGCGACTTTTTCACGTGATAAGTCGCGCATCAATAAAGCATTGGATCGCTGGAAAACCGTCGATCCCGATGATGCCGATGTGCTGGTGATGCAAGTGCCGTTTTTGCTTAACGATAAGCAATTTAACGAAGCCATCAACACGATGGATAAGGCCATTGCCCTGTCACCGGAAAAGTCACCGGTCTATCTCGCCAGCTTTTCAGAGCATTTGAGTGACATGGTCGACGGCGCTACGGCGTTACCCATGATGCGCCGCTTACAAAGCTATCGCGACAATGATCCGGAGACCCGTTTTGCCTATGCGCGACTGGCGGCTTATTACAAAGAATATGATATTGCGTTGACGGAAGTGAATGCGCTGTTGGAGCAAAAACCACAGCATGAGCCGTTCCTGACGCTCAAATCTGAAATTTTGCAGCGTAGCGGTGACCCCGAAAAAGCACTGAAACTGATTGCCAAAGCTGCCCAAAAAGAGGATGCCAGTGAGGAATTGCGTTTTTCCTACGGCAAACTACTCGGTGAAGCGGGTGAAACCGCTAAAGCTAAAGCCGTATTTGAAGAATTGAATCTGGACAATCCGGATAACAAGGAAGTGCTGTTTGCCCTTGGTTTGTTGGCGCTGGAAGAAAAAGACGGCCAGACCGCTAAGAGTTATTTCACCGAATTATTGCGTAAAGGCGATCCGGCGCAGCAGGCGGGCTACTTTATGGGGCTTGCCGAAGAAATGACTGGCAACACCGATGCGGCATTGGTTTGGTTCGCTTCCGTGCCGGCGGATAGCCAGCGTTTTGATGCCGCGCAGGGCCGTTATATTAATCTGTTGGCAGAACAAGGCGATATCGACAAAGCCCGCAAACATCTGGAATTAATGCGCCAGCAACGCCCCGCGCAAGCTCGGGAGTTTTATATTTTCGAAGCGGCATTTTTGCAGGAACAAGACATGCAAAAAGCGGCCATGGATTTATATGGCGAGGCATTAAAACGTTATCCCGATGATTTTGAGCTGCTTTACAGCCGGGCGATGCTGGCGGAATCTATGGGTGATTTGACCCAGCTGGAAGCGGATTTACGCAAGATCCTCGAAATAGACCCGGACAACACGCAGGCACTGAATGCGCTGGGTTATACATTGACTGACCGCACCGATCGGCATCAGGAGGCATTGCTGTTAATCCAAAGAGCGCTGGAACTGAAACCCGGTGATCCGTTTTATCTGGATAGTTTAGGCTGGGTTTATTACCGGCTGGGTAATTTAGAATTAGCAGAAAAATATCTGCGTCAGGCGATTGCAGTGCAAGCCGATGTCGAATTTAATGCGCATTTGGGGGAAGTATTGTGGCAGCAAGGCAAAAAAGCCGAAGCCAGACAGGTTTGGGAAAAAGCCAAAGAACAGGATCCTGATAACAAAGTGTTAAACGAAACCCTGAAACGATTTGAACAATGAGACTTTTTTTAATAAGCAGCCTGTTGTTGCTGGCTACTGCTTGCACACCATTTTGGCAAACCAAACCAGCGACTCCTGCCGAAACACTCTGGCAGCAACGGCAAATTCAATTACAGCAGCTGGATCAATGGTCATTTCGTGGCCGGACATTGATTCAGCAAGGCAGAGAAGGCTGGAATGCCGGTGTTAGCTGGCAGCAGCAGAATGATACTTTTAAAATCCGTCTGACCGGCCCGTTTGCCCAGGGCGCAGTGGAACTGTCAGGCGACGAGCAACAAGTGACGATGCGTACTTCCGATGGTGAGCAATATAGCGCCGAAACACCTGAGCAACTACTTGAGGAAGTGCTTGGTTGGCGGTTGCCGGTCAGCGCCTTGCGTGATTGGATAAGAGGTTTACCGTATCAGGCAGAACAGGTTGATTTGCAGGAAATGGATGATGATGGTCGTTTGCTGGCCCTGCATCAGGCTGGCTGGCAGGTAGAATTTTTGCGTTATGTGCCGTTTGCCGGACAGCAGATCCCCGACAAGGTCTTTATCAAACGCGATGATTTAAGTGTGCGGCTGGTGGTCTCCAGCTGGCAGCAGCTTTGACGCAGTTCCACTGGCCGGCACCGGCTAAACTCAATTTGTTTTTGCATATCATCGGCCAGCGTGCCGATGGCTACCATTTGCTGCAAACAGCGTTTCAGTTTGTCGATTATGGCGACAGCTTAACCATCAGCGTGACGGATACACCTGACATTACGCTGACACCGTCACTGAAAGGTGTGGCCGATGACGATAACCTGATTGTCCGCGCCGCAAAATTATTACAACAAACGGCTGGTGTTCGGCAGGGCGCAGCAATTCAGATCGATAAAAAACTGCCGATGGGGGGCGGTCTGGGCGGTGGTAGTAGCAATGCGGCGACGACACTGGTTGCGCTGAATGCCCAGTGGCAATGTGGTTTGTCCGAAGATGCATTAGCAGACTTAGCGCTGCAACTCGGCGCAGATGTGCCGGTATTTGTGCGCGGGCATGCTGCCTGGGCTGAAGGGGTCGGTGAGCAATTAACGCCGATAATGCCGCCGGAGCCTTGGTATTTAGTAGTGATTCCTGACTGCCAGGTGTCGACCCGGGAAATATTTTCGGCAACGGAATTGACACGCGACTGCGAACCCATCAAAATATCGGGCTTCCTTTCGGGGGAAGGCAGCAATGTCTGCGAAGCAGTGGTCAAGCGGCGTTATCCGGCAGTTGCCGAATCGCTTGACTGGCTGGCACAACATGCCAGCCCGAAAATGACCGGCACAGGTGCCTGCGTTTTTGCCAGTTTCGAGTCGGCTGCCAAGGCACAGCAAATTTGGCAACAACTGCCGGCAACTTGGCAGGGATTTGTCGCCAAAGGGTGTAACCAGTCACCGTTGCTTGCCGCGATCGATAACTACGCCAACGGTAGTTAACGATTCAGATTAATGAGTTTGAAACAGTTGGGGTATAGCCAAGCGGTAAGGCAGCGGGTTTTGATCCCGCCATCCCTGGTTCGAATCCAGGTACCCCAGCCACTCTTTTGATTTTTTGATTGAACTCGGCAGCTCAACTAGTGACTCAAAACCGAATCCTCCAGTTACAGCAGCGTACCGCCGACGACAACATGATGGTGTTCACCGGCAATGCAAATCGCAAGCTGGCTGAAAGCATCGCTAATTTCCTCAATATTTCGCTTGGCAAAGCCACCGTCGAAAAATTCAGCGATGGCGAAATCATGGTCGAGATTCTCGACAATGTCCGCGGTAAAGACGTGTTTATCGTTCAGCCGACCTGCATGCCGACCAATGATAATTTGATGGAATTAATGGTCATGACCGACGCGATTCGTCGCGCGTCTGCCAAACGAATTACGCTGGTAGTGCCCTATTTCGGTTATTCCCGCCAGGATCGCCGGCCACGCTCAGCGCGTGTTGCGATTACTGCCAAAGTGGTTGCCAATATGCTGACCGGTGTCGGTGCCGACCGGGTGCTGACCGTTGATTTACATGCTGATCAGATTCAGGGCTTTTTTGATTGCCCGGTAGATAATGTTTATGCCTCACCGGTATTGCTTGGCGATATCTGGAAGCATAAATACGATGACCTAGTGGTGGTGTCGCCGGATGTTGGTGGTGTGGTACGGGCCCGTGCCCTGGCCAAGCATCTGGATGTGGAACTGGCGATCATTGATAAACGCCGGCCGCGTGCCAATGTCGCCAAGGTGATGAATATCATCGGTGAAATTGAAAACCGCACCTGCGTCATGGTCGATGATATGGTCGATACGGCAGGTACGTTATGTGCCGCTGCAGCCGCCTTAAAAGAACATGGTGCCAATAAAGTGGTGGCCTACTGTACGCATCCGGTATTATCCGGTCCGGCAGTCACCAATATCGGCAAATCGCTGCTTGATGAACTGGTGGTGACTGACACCATTCCATTGCAAGCCGATGCGATGGCCAGTGCCAAAATACGCGTGCTGAGTATTGCTGAAATGCTCGCCGAAGCGATGTACAGAATTAGTAACGAAGAGTCTGTCAGCTCTTTGTATATGGATTAACCCGAAAAGGGTTGAATGTGCCGAACCTGGTCGCGGGGGAGGCGAATGCCACGTTAAGTGGCTTGGTAACGGACCGCGGTCCGTTTTTTAGTCTTGGAGTAAGAGATGGAAAATTTATTTGAAGTACATGCCGAAGCACGTACTGACGAGGGGAAAGGTGCGAGCCGCCGCCTGCGTCATGCGGGCAAAGTACCGGCTGTTGTTTATGGCACCGAGAAAAAACCGGTCTCAATTTCTTTGGATCATAACCAGTTTATCCGCCATCTGGCTGAAGAAGCGTTTTATGCGCACATTCTGACGCTGGTCATTGATGGTAAGAAAAACCAGGTGGTTCTGAAAGATCTGCAGCGTCACCCAGCGAATGACAACAAAATCATTCATGCTGACTTCCTGCGTATCGATGCTAAACATGAAATGACCATGACCATTCCGCTGCATTTCATCAACGAAGAAAAAGCCGTTGGTGTCAAAGCCGGTGGTCAGATCGCGCATCTGATGACCGAGGTGGAAATCACCTGTCTGCCAAAAGATCTGCCGGAATATATTGAAGTCGATACCGCCAAACTGGGTATGGATGAATATATCCACTTGTCAGAGCTGAAATTGCCAAAAGGCGTCAGTCTGACGGCATTGAGCCATGGACAAGAAGAGCACCTGGAAGAAGGCGAACGTTCTTCTTACGACCAGGCGGTAGTCAGTATTCATGAGCCACGTGTTACGAAACTTGAAGAAGACGAAGTAGAAGACACTGAAGCAGAAGAAGCTGAAGAAAAACCAAAAGCCAAAAAAGACGAAGACGAATCAGAAGATTAATCTGCGTCACCGGGAGCTGTTATGGACAACTGGATCATCGCCGGTCTGGGTAATCCCGGCTCCCAATATCAACACACCCGGCATAACGTCGGGTTCTGGTTGCTGGACCAGTTAGCCGCTGATTTCGGTGTATCGTTTAAAACCGATAGCCGTTTTCAGGGCGAGCTGGTTCAGCACACCACACCAGAAGCCAAAATCTGGCTGCTCAAGCCATTAACATTTATGAACCGCAGTGGCCAATCCGTCGCCGCGCTGGCCAATTTCTATAAAATCCCACCTGAAAACCTGCTGGTTATCCATGATGAACTGGATCTGCCGCCGGGTACTATCCGTCTGAAAAAAGGGGGCGGTCATGGTGGGCATAACGGCCTGCGCGATATCATTGCGCAAAATGGCGGTCAGAAAGATTTCCTGCGTTGCCGGATTGGTATTGGCCATCCCGGTAACAGCAAACAAGTGTCTGATTATGTGCTGAGTAAACCCTCAGCCGATGATCGCCAGCAAATTCTGCACAGTATCGACGATGCGCTGCGGGCGCTGCCGGATGTGCTTAATAACAAACTCGACAAAGCCATGAACTGGCTGCATTCACAATAGGATTTTTCATGGGATTTAAATGCGGCATCGTTGGTTTGCCCAATGTTGGTAAATCGACCTTATTTAACGCGCTGACCCAGGCCGGGATTGATGCGCAGAACTATCCATTTTGCACCATTGAACCCAATGTCGGCATTGTGCCGGTGCCGGATCCACGGTTGGACAAATTGGCCGAGATCGTCAAACCGCAAAAGATCCTGCCGACCACCATGGAGTTTGTCGATATCGCAGGTTTAGTGGCCGGTGCATCCAAAGGTGAAGGGCTGGGAAATAAATTTCTCGCCAATATCCGCGAAACCGATGCCATTGCCCATGTGGTGCGCTGTTTTGAAGATGAAAATGTGGTGCACGTCGCTGGCAAAATAGCGCCGATTGATGATATCGAAGTTATCAACACTGAATTGGCGCTGGCGGATTTGGAGTCAGTTGAAAAAGCCATTCTAAAAACAGGCAAAGATGCCAAAGGTGGCGACAAAACGGCTAAAGCACGGTTAACGCTGCTCGAACAAATGCGCGAGCATTTAGATAGTGGCCAGCCGGTGCGGGCGATGAATCTGGATGCTGATCAACTGGATTTGATGACTGGCCTGCATTTGCTGACCATCAAGCCGACCATGTATATCGCCAATGTCGCTGAAGACGGCTTTGATAATAATCCGGCGCTGGAGGCTGTCAAAGCACTGGCTGAAAAAGAAAACGCCATTGTGGTGGCGATTTGTGCCAGTATCGAAGCAGAAATTGCCGATTTGGCCGATGAAGACAAAACTGAATTTCTGGCTGAACTGGGTCAGGATGAGCCGGGCCTCAACCGCGTTATCCGTAGCGGTTATCAGTTATTGGGTTTGCATACTTATTTCACCGCAGGCCCCAAGGAAGTTAGAGCCTGGACGGTTGAGGTGGGCGCCACCGCACCGGAGGGCGCGGGCGTTATCCATACCGATTTTCAGAAAGGTTTTATCCGCGCCGAAGTCATCAGTTATGACGACTTTGTGCAATTTAATGGTGAGCAGGGCGCTAAAGATGCCGGTAAATGGCGACTGGAAGGCAAGGAGTACATCATCAAAGACGGCGATGTGATGCACTTCCGGTTTAACGTGTAAAGTATTTGCCATAACCTATGGCAGCTTGCAAACTGGCCTTGTGTTTTTTTGGATAATAATCTGATGCTTAAACGCTTTTTACCAGTTCTGCTGTTATTTACCGGCCTGCCCGTGGTGCATGCACAATCGCCATTAGATGACTGTATGCTGACGCAAATGGGCATTGCCGATGACACCATGACCATTGGTGAAGTCCGGCAGTTATGCCATGCGCAATTGATACTCGATATCGAAGAACAGGCTGCTGAGCAGGCTGAGGCCGCCGCTGAAGAAAGTGATACACCGGTTGCTTCAGGCATAAAAAATGATGTTGATGTCACCATCAAAGATGACACCATCGCCACCGAAGATGGTTCGGCGTTAACCCGCCGCCTGCTGTTGGAAAAAACCCAGGCACGCAATCCGTTTGCACTCATGCCACATAAGCCCAATTACATTATCTTTGCCAACAACATGTCCAAGGCGAATGAAGATCCGTTTCAGCGCGATGATCCGGGTCGTGACTATAATTTTCAGCCGTGGGAAACCAAATTTCAAATCAGCTTAAAAACGCCGCTGGTAAGGGGCATGTTTAAAAATCGTGCTGATTTGTTTGTGGCCTATACCAATCGTTCGTTCTGGCAGCAATTTAATAAAGAAGGCTCGGAGCCGTTTCGTGATTCTAACCATGAACCTGAAGCCTGGCTGTCGTTTGGTAATGATTTTGAGCTGTTTGGCTGGAAAAACTCGGTCAATCGTCTGGGTGTTTCACATCAGTCTAACGGCCAGTCCGGCGAACTATCGCGTAGCTGGAACCGGGTCTACGCTGACTTTATTGTTGAGCGAGGTGACTGGTATCTGTCATTCAAACCCTGGCTACGAATTCAGGAAAGCTCAGAAAATGACGATAATCCCGATATCGAAGACTATATGGGTAACTTTGAACTGGGCGCAATATACAAACACGACGATCACAGCTTCGAGGCGATAGTCCGCAATAATCTCGATTTTGGTGAAAACTATGGTGCAATTCAATTGGGCTGGAGTTTCCCGCTGACCGACCGGCTGCGCGGTTACGTGCAATATTTTAATGGCTATGGTGAAAGCCTGATTGATTATGATGCACACACCAACAGTATCGGTTTCGGTATTCAGCTCAGTGACTGGCTGTAAGCGGTTTTAAATGGTTGATATTTAACCGCCGGCAACGTAAAATGCTCGGCTTCGTGGCTACATAGCTCAGTTGGTTAGAGCACATCACTCATAATGATGGGGTCCCTAGTTCGAATCTAGGTGTAGCCACCATCGAATCTAAAGAAACCTGCTCCGGCAGGTTTTTTTATGCCTGCAATTTTGTGACTTTCCTTTTACACTGCCACTTTACTAATGCACATTGCGGGTCAACAGCATGTTTGAAGTGAAAACCATCGGCTTGTTTTTTGCCACAGCGTTGGCTGAGATCATTGGCTGTTATTTGCCGTATCTGTGGTTAAAACAGGATAAACCGGTGTGGCTGTTGATCCCGGCAGCACTCAGTCTGGGGCTATTTGCCTGGTTACTGACCTTACATCCGACCGCTGCGGGTCGGGTCTATGCGGCTTATGGCGGTGTGTATATTTTTACGGCGTTATTCTGGCTGTGGCTGGTTGATGGCATCCGGCCGGGACACTGGGACATTATTGGTGGTATGGTCGCGATGCTCGGCATGGCCATCATTATGTTTGCACCGCGGCCTAGTTAAAGCTTTTTTCATGGTGATAATCAAACATGTTTGAATCTCTTAGCAACCTGCAGTTCAGTCTGCCGAGCGAAATTATTGTCTCGCACTCGCTGATTGGTCTGATGGTCAGCAGCAGCATTCTGATTATTGTCGTTTTGGTGCTCAGGGCGCTGAGTGCCCGGTTTATTAAACAAAAAATCGAGTCATATGAGCTGCGTCGTCGCTGGCTGGTGCAGTCGCGTAACGGGTTGATTTTGCTGATGGCGCTGGGCCTGATTTTTATCTGGGGCCAGGAACTGCGGACTTTGGCGTTGTCAGTAGTGGCGATTGCCGTGGCTTTTGTGGTGGCCACCAAAGAGCTGATCTTGTGCGTCATGGGCTCGATTCTGAAAACCGGCGCCGGTTCGTTTACTGTCGGTGACCGGATCCAGGTTAAGGATTTTCGGGGTGATGTCATTGATCAAAATTTGCTGGCGACGACGATTCTGGAAGTCGGCCCCGGCAAGCAGACACATCAGCGTACCGGCCGGCTGATTGTGTTGCCCAATGCCATGTTTGTCGCTGAGCCGGTTATTAATGAAAGTTATACCAACGACTATATCCTGCATGTATTTACGGTGCCGTTTAAACGTGAAGATGACTGGCAGGGAGCACAAAAAGCCTTTTTACAGGCCGCTAACCGGCATTGTCTGCCGTATCTGAATGAAGTACGTAATTACATGAAGCAAATCAGTCAGTATCGTGGTGTCGAAGTACCATCGGTGGAGCCACGGGTGACCTTAATGGTGCCGGAAGCCGATGAAATTCATCTGGTGGTGCGGATCCCGGCGCGTGCCCATCAGCGGGTGCAGGTTGAACAAGCCATTCTCAGTGAGGCTTTAACGGGGTTGCCGAGTCCGGTTGAGCCTTAAGTAAGAGCCTTTTTGTGTAAATCCTGTTATAAGAAAAACTGTTTTCAACAGCAACAGGAGAAGCAAAATGAGCATGGCGCAGGAATTCAAACAATTCGCCCTGCGGGGCAATGTCGTCGATATGGCGGTCGGTATCATTGTCGGCGCGGCTTTCGGCAAAATCGTTTCGTCGTTTGTGTCGGATGTGGTGATGCCGCCACTTGGCTTATTACTCGGTGGCGTCGACTTCAAAGATCTGGCGATCGTTCTTAAGGAAGCAGTTGGTGAAGCGCCAGCGGTGATGATTTCTTATGGTGCGTTTATTCAGACGGTGGTGGATTTTGTCATCATTGCGCTGGCGATTTTTGTTGCCGTCAAAGTGATGAATTCATTAAAAGCCAAGGAAAAAGATGCGCCCGAAGGCCCACCAACTTTGTCTAAACAAGAAATATTGCTGACCGAGATCCGCGATCTGCTCAAAGATAAATAAGCTGAAAATAGGCCCAGCCGCAGCCTACCACTGCTGCGGCTGGGTTAGCAGGCGCTGGATTTGCAGATAAATGGCCTGCAATTCATCAATGCCGGCACGAGCCAGCTCCTGATGAGCTTCTTCATATTGATTTTTCAGGCCGGCCGCGGCATGAAACAGTTCGGTATAAGCCAGTTTCAGCTGATCCAGCCACAACTGATTAAATAAATCTTCTTTACGAGCCTGTTCCAGCCAGTGGTTAAAGTGGCTTTTTTTCGGATTCAGCAATGGCCAGCCGTGGATATCATCCGGATCGGTCTGTAAATTAACAATGACCCGTTGCAGCCAGAAGTCAGTTTGCAACTGCATCAGACTGATTAATTGCTGCTGGGCTGTCATGGCTATTTTACCGTGTGCCAGCCAATCAGGATTGGCTTGATATTGCTGCAACCAGCTTTCGATAGCGGCTGCCGGCATGGGGGCGGCGATTACAAATCCCTGAGCCAGATCACAACCGATAGTCATTAACATCTTGCCATGCGTTACGGTTTCAACGCCTTCGGCAATCACCTCATGCTGGAAGGCTTCGGTCAGGCCGATAACGCCGTCAACAATAGTAAAGTCATTGGCATCGTCGAGAATATCGCGGATAAAGCTCTTATCAATTTTGATCACATCGACCGGCAAATGCCGTAAATGACTCAGCGATGAGTAACCGGTACCAAAATCATCCAGTGCGATACGAATACCCAGCCCTTTGCGGCAGCTGCGAATGATGCTGGAAATATTATGAATATCACTGAGCACACTGCTTTCCAGTACTTCCAGCAGTAAATAACTGGCATCCACGTCCGGATATCTGGCCAGTGCAAAATCCAGCGCCTCAAAAAAGCCCGGCCATTGCAGATGATAAGCAGAAACATTGACGCTGACGGACAGTTTCAAATCTTGTTGATGCAAAATTTGCAGTTGTTTGAGTGCCTGCTCGATGACCCAGTTACCGATGCGGATTTCCAACTCTGCCCCATTCGCCATTGGCAGAAAATCAGCCGGTTCTAACATGCCGCGCTGCGTATGTTGCCAGCGCAGCAAAGCCTCAAAACCAATCACTTTGCCGCTGCGCATATTGACCTTGGGTTGGTAAAACAGACAGAGCTCGCCGGCATTAAAACCCTGCTGTAATTCCGCCAGTTGGCTTTGCTGATGCAGGCGCAGCTGGTCATGCAAGGCATCAAATAAATAATGCCGATTACGGCCACTTTGTTTGGCCTGATACATCGCCTGATCGGCATGCCGCAGCAAAGTATCGGCATCAGCATGATCCAGCGGATAAATAGTCACCCCCATGCTGGCGCTGAGCCGGACCGGATCATTATCGATTTTGTAGGGCAGGGCGATGGTGCGCTGGAGCCGGCCAATCAGCCGTTCACAGTGATCCACTGAGCTGATGTCATTGAGCAGAATGGCAAATTCATCTCCACCGAGGCGCGAAGCCGTATCATCTTCGCGAATACAGGCTTTGATGCGCTGTGAGACCTCAACCAGCAGTTGATCGCCGATTTCATGGCCATAGCGGTCATTGATGGGCTTAAAGCCGTCGAGATCCAGAAATACCACGGCGAGCAGGCTATGTTGCCGATCACTGTGGGCAATCGCCAGTTGAAAACGGTCAGCAAACAGGCTGCGGTTCGGCAACTGGGTCAGCATGTCGTAATGCGCCATCATTTCCAGAGCTTGCTGTTGTTGTTTACTTTTAGTGATATCTGAAAACAGGCCGAGGTAATGCAAGGTATCGCCATATTCATCAACCAGCGTTGAAATCGTCAGCAGCTCGGCAAACAGATCTCCATTTTTGCGACGATTCCAGATCTCTCCCTGCCAGTGGCCGCCGTCAATCAGTTGCTGCCACATATCGTGGTAAAAAGCATCGGGATGTTTGCCGGACTTGAGCAAAGCCGGCGTATGGCCAATGACTTCAGCGCGGCTGTAGCCGGTGATCTCAGTAAAGGCGGGGTTGATATCGACAATCAAACCGCGGGCGTCGGTGATCAGAATGCCTTCATGGGCCTGATTAAATACCCGGCCAGACAGTTTCAGTTTTTCTTCAGCGCGTTTGCGATCGCTGATGTCATACAAAATCACCACATAACTCTGCGTTTTGGGCTCGGCTACCAGCGTAGTATTCGCCAGCACGTGCTTTATCTGACCATTTTTGCAGTGCACTTCCACTTCCAGCGGATCATTACTGGTATGTGGGGTGCCAGCCAGTTTCAGATGTGCCTGCCACAGTTTCTGAATTTTTTGCCGGTAAGCCGGATCCGGATAAGCCAGCGGCCACCAATGTTCGATAGTGGGAATATCATCAAGGGTATAGCCAAAAGTATCGATAAATGCCTGATTCACAAAACTGATGCGATCATGCGCATCGTGGATAACATGGGCTACCGGCGAGGTGTTGATAATGGCTCTTAGCCGGCTTTCGCTGCGACTAAGTATCTTTTTGGTATGCCTTAGCCGCAGCAGCGAGAATAAAATCAGGGCAAAAATCGCCAGTATCACAGCGGTAATTTTCCAGATAAATTCGGTCGACGGGCCGGTTGGCAGACTGAGGCCCATCCAAGTATTTTCGATACGCTGTTTTTCCTCGGGAGTGATGCTGGCCAGCACTTTATTGATAATTGACAACAATTCGGGATGCGCCGGATTAACGCCGATTCGATAGGCGGTCATATCACCGGTCTGGCCGGCAAACTGCAAATTAATCAGATCGGCCTGTTTGATTGCATAGTTGCTATAAGCAGCGTCACCGACATAGGCATCCGCTTCACCAATAGCGACTTTTTGTAATGCCTGACGCGTGGTATCGGTCATTAGCAGCTGGATGTCGGGATAATCGCGGCTCAGTTTTTCCTGCACATAATAATTACGCTCGACAGCGACTGTTTTGCCGGCAAGATTATCCAGCGAGCCGATATAACCGTGGCGGTTGGCGTTAACAATCACAATCGGGTTGGTGATATAGGGCAGTGTAAAATTCAGATACTGATCACGCTCGGGGTTGCTGTTCAGGCAGGCGAGCATATCCAGTTCACCGCGTTTGGCCATATCCATGATTTCATGCCATGGTTTATCAGCAACAATGTCAAACTCGATGGCCAGCCGGTCTTCGAGCAGGTGAATATATTCAGCGGCCAATCCTACATATTGGCCGTTAACATCTATCCATTCATAAGGGGCAAATTCACGGTCAATACCCAGTCGCACTACAGGATGTTCATCCAGCCAGGTTTGTTCGGCGTCAGTCAGTTGCAGCAGACTGTTGTGGTCAGCAATAAAACTTTGTAAACGGGTATCACTCAATGCCGGCGCAATGCCGGCGCGATGGTAAATATTGGCAGCCCGGCGTAGCCGTGATACTTCGATCTGACCAATTGGCACCAGATCCGGCACCATCAATTCGTGGATTTGCTGCGCCTCATAATCAAGCTGGGCTTGGGTTAAAGCGGTGGAGTAGTCCGATAAAATCAGCTCGATAATTTGCTGCGGGTTTTCCAGTGCATAACGCCAGCCTTTGAGACTGGCCCGCTTGAAGCGTGCTGCCCGATCCGGAAAATTGCGCAGCTCCCGATCACTGGTAAATAAAATATCACCATAAAAATCAAAGCCATAGCTTTGTGGATTGATAATGTTGACGGCGACGCCACGCTCGCGAAGGCGAAACGGCTGATCAGAGATATAGCCGGAAATGACATCAGCTTGATTATCAATCAGATTATTGATGTCACGGCTTTGCGGCAATTGCTGATAATCGCCGGGCATCAGACCGGCATCAGCCATCATGGCCCTTAAAATGGCATCATTACCTGACGACTGATCAAACATAATGCGTTTGCCACGCAGCTCATACGGACTAACAATGCCAGAGCTGCGCTTGCTTATCAGCACCAATGCATCATGTTGAAAAATCGCTGCCAGGGCCTTAATTGGCGTGCCGCTGGCATATTCCGCCAACAGGCCCATACCACCGACGCCATAATCCGCATCACCGCTTAACAGTGTTTCAACAATATTTTCGCCGCGATCCCCGGGTTCAATAATGACATCAAGGTTTTCGTCAGCGTAATAACCTTGTGCCAGCGCCGCATAGTAGCCGGCAAATTGAAACTGATGTTGCCATTTAAGTTTCAGCGTAACCGTTTCGACGTTGTTTTCGTTTGCCTGTAACGACGGTGCGCTTAGCAATAATAAAAGCAGACTGGTAAAGCAGCAGCGCAGGAAAAATTTCATAACAACCGTTCTTATCTTATCTGGCGATAATAGCAAGAAACCATCGAATACTGCGCGATGAAGTCAATTGTCGATAGCCGATCGTCAGGCAGCAACGTCAGATTTGGCTGCCAATGGCGCATCCTTAAAACTGAAACGCTCAAAATCAGTATTTTGTGTCAGCAGCTGATCGGCAATGACATTAAAACTGAAGCGTTTTCTGCCGGTTTTAACCGTCAGGCTGCGGCCGCTGCGAAAAATACCGCAGGCGGTGACCAGTGTGGCCGGTTGGTGTAATCGTGGCAGTTCCGGCAGCAGCAAGCCGGGTAGTAACAATTCTGGCTGATCATCGAGCGAATATTTGACCGCCAGTGGTTCACCTTCCATCAGCGCCACGCCGACTTTGCATAAATCCTGATCATCACTGCGTAGCCAGCGGATCGCGGCCAGCCTCGCTGCGGTTTTAAATTCAGTCTCACCCGTTTCGATAATGCCGACAAAATCGCCGACTTGCAGATCGTGGCTGTTATCCGGCTGGTAATGGCTGAGTAAGTAACCAAAATCGGTTTTATTAAGAATATCCCATGGGCCGCTCAGGCCCGGGATCTTGGCATTATTCAACTGTTCACGCTCTAGTAAAGCCTGATGAACAGCCGGCAGACCCACGGCAAAATAGGCTTGTTTACTGCCGCTGAAATCCACCCGTGGTTGTGTGCGTTGATAAGACGTATTTAAAAATGGTGCCAGCTGTTTAATAAGCTGTAACTGCGCTTCATTCAAGCCGTGATCGGTTTGCTGAAACAGATTATCAACCGCCATCAACACGGGTTTAGTGTTGAGCATCAGGGTTGGCGGCCGCTGATCTTTTTCAAGGTTTGGCAAAATGCTGGGCAGTGGCGTGCGGTCACTCAGACAATTAATATAGAACTGCCCGGCAACAGGGCCGCCATCAGCCGGCATGGGTGCGATTTCGGCGTAAGCAGCAAGACCGCGCAATAATTTATAAACCGTTAAAACAGCGCCGCTTTGCAGACCAAAAGGATTGCTGATACTCAGCAACATGATTTGCACATAGCGCAGTTTCAGGCTGTCTTTGGCCTGAAACTGACTGGTGACAAAAGGCGGCTTATCGGCCACGCCGGCAAAATCACACAGCAGATACAGCTGATGGCATTCACGAAACACCCGTGCCGGCACATTGCGGTAAAACTTATAACTGTGCAAGGCCAGATAACTCAGCTGCTCGCAGGCCCGGTAAATTGCCATATGGCCAAGTGGATTGCGGTCCAGATTGGCTTTGACCTGACCTGCTTCGATAATCACCATTTTGTAGCCGATAGCCAACTGATTCATCAGTTCGCCGAGATCTTCAATGATTTGCCGGCGGCGCTGACTGTCTCGGATTTGCCGGCGTAATTCAGCCGGTGTCAGCGTAAACAGCAGTTGATTCAGCGGCCCCCGATACATATCCAGCAACAAAAGCCGGTCTTTTAACGGCACTTGATTGCCGTTAAAACGGTGCAGCGCGTCGTGGTAAATCTCAATAAACTGCGGCAGATTATTTTTGGGAAGTTTATCCAGCCAGTGCCGTAATAATGATTCGTTGAGCTCAATACTGCTGGTTGTGTCCTGCTCAGCAGGAATACTGAGATTCAAAGACGGCATATTGTCCGGTAATTTAAACGGCATAACCGAGGCAGTTGGCAGCTGGTAATTGAGACAAAATCAACATGCAATGCGGTTCCTACCGGCAATGGATAAAGCGAATTTGCATCATAACCCTGACATTTGATTGCAGACAATCGATTAGATCAGATAACCGGCATCGCACCCTGATAATCGAGCTGACGCCAGGCTTCGAATAAAATGATCGCGGTGGCATTGGATAAATTCAGGCTACGGCTGCCGGTCAGCATGGGAATACGGATTTTTTGTTCAAAAGGTAAAGCATCCAGAACGGAGGCCGGTAAGCCACGCGATTCCGGCCCGAATAACAATACCGATTCGTCTGTGAATTGCACGCTGTCATGATGCTGACGGGCTTTGGTAGTGCAGGCAAATAATGGCCGCCCGGCCAGCCATTGCTGAAACGCAGCGTAATCGGCATGTAATTGCAGGCTGGCAAATTCGTGATAATCAAGACCGGCGCGGCGCAGGCGTTTGTCATCCAGTGCAAAACCCAGCGGCTGGATCAGATGTAACTGGGCACCGCTGTTGGCACACAGGCGGATAATATTACCGGTATTGGGCGGGATTTCCGGCTCAAACAGCGCAACATGTAACACGGTATGTGTCTGGCTCAGCTTTTTTCGACGTACAGTGTCAACTGCTGGCCGGGCCGCAGCAGGCTGCGCTCACCAAGATTATTCCAGGCTTTGACGTCGGCAACTTTTACATTGAATTTACGGGAGATTTTCCACAGCGAATCACCGTTTTGAATGGTGTAGTTAACGGCTTTGCGATTGGCTTTGCTGCTATCAGGCTGCCAGACAACCAGTTGCTGGCCACTGTGCAGGACATCGTCCAGAGATTTTTTATTCCAACTGGCCAGATCACTGACATCCACCGCATGTTTGCGGGCGATATGCCACCAGCTGTCACCGGCTTTGACGGTATAACTGGAACGTTTGCCCTGCGCACTGTTGATAACGGCTGGTTCAGTTTCAGCAGCATTGGCACTGGCGACCGGAATCATCAAGTGCGCACCGGCGCGGATCAGATTGTTCGATAGTTTGTTGGCCTGTTTGATGGCGGTGACAGTGGTCCGATGTTTATTGGCAATCTGCCCGAGTGATTCACCGGGCTGCACTTGGTGCCGTTGCCAGCTGAGGCGTTGTTCTCTGGGTAATTGCGCCAGTGCGGCTTTAAAGTTTTTAGCTTTACTGATAGGCAACACCAACTGATGTGGACCGGTGGGCGCTGTAGCCCAGCGATTAAAGCCGGGATTGAGCTTGAATAAGTCATCTTTGCTCATATCAGCCAGATCGGCGGCCAGCGTTAAATCCAGCTGACTGCCAATATCAACGACGGTTAAATACGGTTGGTTGGTAATGGGGCTGAGGCGAATGTCATATTGCGCCGGTTGTTTGACCAGATGCGCGACAGCCAGCAGTTTCGGGATATAGGCAGTGGTTTCTGACGGTAAATCCAGTGACCAGAAGTCGGTATCGCGACCCAGTTCCTGATTACGTTTGATGGCGCGGCCAACGGTGCCTTCACCGGCATTATAGGCGGCGAGGGCCAGTTGCCAGTCGCCGAACATACCGTGCAGCCGTTCCAGATAATTAAGTGCCGCATCGGTAGAGCGGATCACATCACGGCGACCGTCATACCACCAGGTTTGCTCAAGGCCAAATACTTTGCCGGTACCGGGTATAAATTGCCAGATCCCGGCAGCGCCGCTGGGTGAATTGGCAAACGGTTGAAAACCACTTTCGATGACCGGTAACAAAGCGATTTCCATTGGCATATCACGCTTATCGATTTCTTCAACAATGTGATAAAGATACGGACGGGCGCGTTCCACCACACGGTTAACATAATCCGGATGACTGACAAACCATGACAGCCGGGTTTGTGTTTCCGGATGCAACACCCGGTAATCGTCAATGGCATAACCGCTGCGGATACGCTGCCATAGGTCATCAATGGCGATGGCCTCGTCGTCTTCAAATAGTCTTGGGTCTAATTCGGCGGTGGATAATTCCACCAGATGGTTACGTTGCCAATTGGCAGGACGTTTTTTGAGGATCAGATCAGCGTCGCCAGTGCTGGCGACATCAGCTTGTTTGCTGGTGGTACTACAGCCGGAGATCACGATACTAAAGGCGATTAACGCCGGCCACAGCAGCTTTTTAAGATTTAACATGTCGCTTCATCTTAGGTGTCTAAGCATTTAATTGCGTTAAGTTTATACGCCAATTTGCTCAGGCATGCCAGCCAAAATTTTGCCCTGTCATGACAATGTCACATAAAAACAGGCCTTGCCGCCGGGCTTTTTTACCTTTGCTGACATTGGCTGGTGTATTGCCTGCGACAAACCGGCAAAGTAGTTTTTCGGGCGGGAAAACAGCAGCGGCTTTGCTGCTCAGGTAAACTAAACAGGGTTTTGAGGAGCACAATGTGACAACAATTGACGGACAACTGCGCAAAATGCAGGCAATTTTGCCGGCTGATGGCCGCGCGCAGTATCAGCTATCGCTGGCAGAGCAGACGGTGGCCATGCATGATTTGATCGGCAAGCCGCTGCAATTTGATTATGCCGGCGCTATTTTTTGCCAGAACTGTCAGCGCAAAACCAATAAAAGTTACAGCGGCGGTTTTTGTTTTCCCTGCTCACAAAAGCTGGCGCAATGTGATTTGTGTTTTATGAAACCGGAAACCTGCCATTTTGAGCAAGGCACCTGTCGTGAACCAGACTGGGGATTGGCGGTGTGTATGCAGGATCATATTGTTTACTTAGCCAACAGTTCCGGCGTCAAAGTTGGTATTACCCGTATCGGTCAGGTACCGACCCGCTGGCTGGATCAGGGCGCGACTCAGGCATTACCCATCTTCCGGGTAAAAAGCCGTTATCAGTCGGGTCTGGTTGAAGTCATGTTTAAACAGCATGTGGCGGATCGCACCGACTGGCGGAAAATGCTCAAAGGTGATGCCGAGCCGGTGGATTTAGCGGCGCAGCGGGATCGGTTAATGACTGAATGCGCTGATGATATTGTCTTGTTGCAAAAGCAGTTTGACGATGGTGCGATCCAGCCGCTGCCGGCCGAACAGCCGGTTACCATTGATTATCCGGTCGCGCAGTATCCCGAAAAAATAAAAGCCCTGAATTTTGATAAAACACCACAGATTGAAGGTGTCTTGCAGGGCATCAAAGGCCAGTATTTGCTGCTCGACTGCGGCGTGCTCAATATCCGTAAATTTGCCGGTTATCAGGTTAGTTTAAGTTTATGAATGTATATCCATTTTTTCGTGATCTGCTGTTTCGTCTTGATGCTGAAACGGCGCATCATTTAAGTTTAAACAGTCTCAAATGGCTGGAATTATCCGGTTTGTTGAAGTTGATGCTGCCAACACCGCTGGTGAAACCGGTCAGAGTGATGGGCATTGATTTTAGCAATCCTGTGGGCTTGGCTGCCGGACTGGATAAAAATGCCGATTATCTGGATGCATTGGCATTGCTGGGATTTGGTTTTGTCGAAGTCGGTACGGTGACACCAAGGCCACAACCGGGCAATACCAAACCCCGATTGTTCCGTCTGCCAGAAGCTGAGGCGATTATTAACCGCATGGGTTTTAACAACCTGGGGGTCGATCATCTGCTTGAGCAGGTACAAATTGCTGATACCACTGCCCGCATCGGTATCAATATCGGCAAAAATTTCGATACGCCGGTGGAAAAAGCGTTGGATGATTATTTGCTGGGACTTAACAAAGTCTATGCGCACGCTGATTATGTGACGATTAATATTTCATCACCCAATACGCCGGGACTGCGTAGCCTGCAATTTGGCAAAGCACTGGATGATTTACTGGATGCGCTCAAAAATGCCCAGACAGCGTTGGCGGCAGAACATGAACGTTATGTGCCGATGGCCGTCAAAGTGGCACCGGATCTGAGTACTGAAGAATTGGGGCAACTGGCTGAGAGTTTCAGTCGTTTTCAGGTAGATGCGGTGATTGCCACCAACACCACACTGGACCGCGATGCGGTTAAAGATCTGCAAAATGCTAACGAAGCTGGTGGATTAAGCGGCCGGCCGTTATTTAGTAAATCCACAGAAGTGGTGCGACAATTCCGGCAGGCCCTGCCGGCCGATATGCCGATTATAGCGGCGGGCGGTATCAGCAGTGGTGACGATGCACAGGCCAAACTTGATGCCGGCGCGTCACTGGTGCAAATATACAGTGGCCTGATTTATCAGGGCCCGGCGTTGATTCGCGACATTGTAAAAAACCTGCAACAGAGGACTTAACATGCAAACCGGAAGTTTAATAGGTGACTTGCTGCTGAATATTTTGCTGGCGATTGTCATCGTCCTGGTCGGCCGCCTGGTGGTGCGCTGGCTGATTAAAATGGCCCGCAAACTGATGGTGCGCGGCAATATGGACCCGATATTGATCAACTTTATCAGCACCATTGCCAATATTGTGCTGCTGATTTTTGTCATTATCGCGGCGTTGGATCAACTTGGTGTTAATACCACTTCAATGATCGCTGTGCTCGGTGCCGCCGGTCTGGCTGTCGGCCTGGCGCTGAAAGATTCGCTGCAGAATTTTGCTGCCGGCGTCATGCTCATTATTAACCGGCCGTTTAAGCTGGGTGATTTTGTTGATGTGGCTGGTGTCATGGGAATCGTCGAAAAAATCACCATTTTCAGCACCATTATGCGCACCACCGATAACCGTGAAGTGACGGTGCCCAACGGCCAGATTTATGCCGATACCATCACCAATTATTCGGCACGTGATACCAGACGGGTGGATATGGTCTTTGGTATCAGTTATGACAGCGATTTACTCAAAGCCAAACAGATTCTGACCGATATTGTCACCAATCATCCGATGGTACTCAGTGATCCGGCGCCGATTGTACGGGTCAGTGAACTGGCTGATAACAGCGTTAATTTTCTGGTCTGGCCCTGGGTGAACAGTGCCGATTTTGGTGTCGCCAAAGCGGAATTGTTAGAACAGGTCAAACTGGCCTTTGATGCGAACGATATCATCATTCCTTTCCCGCAAATGGAGTTACACTTAAGCCAGCAGCTGGGACAAAATCCGGCTGACACTTAAGTTATTGTCATTCACGGGAGGCGTGATGATGAAAAAAATACTGTTGTTTGCGGTATTGCTGACGCCGATTCTGGCGACAGGCTGTGTGCATCACCATTACCATGAGCCCGGCTACTCTCGCGGCGGGCCGCCACCACATGCCCCGGCGCATGGTTATCGTCACAAACACTACAACCATGATTTGGTATTTGATGCAGGTTTAGGTGTTTATGTGGTACTAGGCCGGCCAGATTATTATTTCTGGGATAACCGTTATTTCCGTTACCACGATGGTGACTGGCAGCACGCCGCTGATTTAGATGGTCGCTGGTACCATGATGATGGTTATGTGCCGCGCAAGTTGTATCAAAGTAAAGGCGGCGGTCCCGGTAAAGGTGCCAGAGGCAACGGAGCGGGCAAAGATAAAGGTCAGGGGAAAGGTAACAAAGGCCGCGGCAATTCAGACCGCTATTAAGCTGCCTTAAAGTTATCTTTCCATTGTCGCAGTTCGATAAACACCGCCAGCGGGCTGCTTAAAGTCTGACCGGCTCGCTGTTCAGCTGCTTGCTTTACCGCATTGATATGGCAGCGCAAAAAAGGATTGGTGGCTTTTTCCAGCGCAAGATTTGACGGTACGGTAGGCTGATTTTTGGCGCGCAGTTTTTGGCTGTCGGTAAAACGTTGTTGCAAGTCAACGTTGTCAGGTTCGACGGCCAGTGCAAATTGTAAATTAGTCACGGTGTATTCATGAGCGCAAAAGATTTCAGTGTGATCAGGTAAGGTGGCTATTTGCTGTAAGGACGCAAATAACTGATCGGCGCGACCACCCAGCAGTCGACCGCAACCACCGGCAAACAGCGTGTCACCGCAAAATAACTGATGGTTTGTCAGATAACTGATATGGCCGGCGGTATGACCGCCGGTATCCATTACTGTTATTAAGTCAAAATCATTAATATGTAACTGGTCGCCATCGGTGACGGCATGAGTGACGCCGCTAATGGCTTCGTCAGCCGGACCATAAACCGGTACTGCAAATTGCGCTGACAGTGCCGCAATACCGCCGGTGTGATCCGCATGGTGATGGGTTATCAGGATCGCGGCCGGCACCAATTGCAGTGTTTTTAACGCAGACAAAACCGGCGCCGCATCACCGGGATCAACAATCAGCACCCGATCACCGTGTGCAGATTGGATCAGCCAGATATAATTGTCTTGAAACGCCGCTACGGCATGAACCGGCACATTAAGCTCCTGAACAGTTTATGAACCATGATAAAACAGCACAGCAGCAGATGACAGCCTGGTGGCAAAGCCCGCTGGGCAAACAGGTGCTGGCGGCCGAAAAAAATTGGTTACAACGTCATTCATCCGGTTTTACCGGCCATTTTCAATTGCAAATTGGCGGCGGCGAACGGGTTTTACCACAGTTCACCCGCCCCTGTTATCAGGCATGGCTGGGTGAGCAAGGGGAGCTGCAGGCCGATAATCAGTTTTTGCCCTTTAAATCGGATAGTGTCGATCAACTGGTTATTTCGCATGCGCTGGAATTTGCTTCGGCACCCCATCAACTGTTGCGTGAAGCCGACCGGATCCTCAGCGAGGATGGCAGTATTGTTTTGTTTGTCTTTAACCCGCTCAGTTTATGGGGGCTAAGACGGTTATTCAGCTGGCGCAGTAAACAACCGTGGCGCGGCCATTTTTTCAGCCGCTGGCGACTCAGTGACTGGCTGACATTGCTGAATTTTGAAGTGCTGGAGCGGCGGGCATTTTTGTTTCAGCTGCCGGTGAATCGCAGCGGCAAATGGTCTGACAGTCGTTTTATGGCACGTTTCGGGCCGCGGTTCTGGCCATATTTTGGCGCTGTCACGGTCATTGTTGCCAAAAAACGCCATTTTCTGGTGACGCCGCTGCGCAGTCAGTGGTCGAGACCGAACTTATTCCCCAATGCTGGTCTGGCCGGCAAAGCACTGACAAGACAAGGACGTTATGGACCACGTTGAAATATTTACCGATGGCGCATGCAGTGGTAACCCCGGGCCGGGTGGCTGGGGCGTTGTGCTGCGCTCGAAAAATACCGAAAAAGAATTATCCGGTGCAGAAAAAGACACCACCAATAATCGTATGGAAATGATGGCGGTGATTGCCGGTTTAGAAGCCCTGAAACGCGCTTGCCTTGTCACCATTACCACCGATTCACAATACGTTATGAAAGGTATGACCGAATGGTTGCCCGGATGGAAAGCCCGCAACTGGCGTACTGCCAGCAAACAACCGGTTAAAAATGCCGATCTCTGGCAGCGGCTGGAAAAAGCGGTTCAGCCACATCAGGTTGAATGGCAGTGGGTGCGCGGCCATAATGGTCATGCCGAAAATGAACGTGCGGATCAACTGGCGGTTGCCGCCCGCGAAACATTGAAATAACAGGATTATGAATGACTGAAACTGCGGTGAAACGTCAGGTCGTGCTGGATACCGAAACCACCGGTTTATCAACCGCTGATGACCATCGGATTATCGAAATCGGTTGCGTTGAAATCATTAACCGGCGACTGACTGGCCGTAATTTTCACCAATACATTAATCCACAGCGGGAAATTGATGCTGGCGCGATTGAAGTCCATGGCATTACCAATGATGCACTGGCCGATAAACCCCTGTTTGCTGATATTGCTGATGAATTTCTGGCTTTTGTTGAGGGCGCCGAATTAATCATCCATAACGCACCATTTGATGTCGGCTTTCTGAATCATGAACTCGGCAAAATGCCGGATCAACAAACACGTATCGAAACCATTTGTAGTGTGCTCGACACTCTGAAAATGGCCCGTGACCGGCATCCTGGCCAGAAAAATAACCTTGACGCTCTCTGTAAACGTTATGACGTTGATAACACCAACCGTGAATTACATGGTGCTTTGTTAGACGCGGAAATTCTGGCCGATGTGTATCTGGCCATGACCGGCGGTCAGGTCAGCCTGTCGCTGGCAGCTGAACAGCCGGCTGTAACTGATCATCAGCAAAAAAACAGCATCATCACCGCCAGCGCACAGCAAAAACGCAAAGTGATCAAAGCCAGCGAAGATGAGTTAGCTGCCCATCAGGCGATGCTGGAAAAACTGCAATCTGCCAGCGGCGGCCAGTGTGTCTGGCTAAAAAATTCCTGAGTCAAAACTAAAAATCTGAAAAAAATCAGCAACAACGCTTGAAAAGCCATTTTTGATCCCCAACTCCTGCTTACCTTGAATAATGCAGATATGGGTTGATCATGAGTCAAGAAGACAAACAAAACACTGTGGAAGAAAACGCAGCAGCTGCGCCGGAAACTTCGGAAACACAGACTGCTGATACCGGCGAAGCCAATGCTGCTGAAGCCCCGGAAATGGCGAAACTGCTGGAAGACGCCCGTAACAAAGCCGACGAACACTGGAATGAGCTACTGAGAGCGCGCGCCGATTTGGAAAACATGCGCCGCCGCCATAGCCGTGATCTGGAAAACGCCCACAAACATGCGTTAGATAAATTTGTCACCGAACTGTTGCCAATTTGCGACAGCCTAGAACTTGGTATCAACGCCGCTCAGGATGCCGATGCCAATATCGACAAAGTCCGCGAGGGCATGGATATGACGCTGAAATTACTGCTCAGCTCAATCGGTAAGTTTGGCCTCGAACCCGTCAATCCGCAAAATGAAGCGTTTGACCCGGAAGCACATCAGGCCGTAGCCATGCAGCCGGCTGAAGGCGTCGAATCAAATACCGTCATTAATGTAATGCAAAAAGGCTATCGCTTTAACGGCCGTTTGCTGCGTCCGGCAATGGTGGTGGTCGCACAATAAACTTACAAAAAGCAGGGGCTTGAAATTCAAAATGATTTGCCCCACTTAACTAGACAACAGCTGGCGCAGCCGGCATGAATTCAAGCATGATGGAGATTGTTAATTATGGCTAAAATTATTGGTATCGACCTCGGGACAACTAACTCCTGTGTCGCGGTAATGGAAGACGGCAAAGCCCGTGTTATCGAAAACAGTGAAGGTGATCGCACCACCCCATCGATTGTCGCCTTTAACAAAGATGGCGAAGTCATGGTCGGTCAGTCTGCCAAACGTCAGGCAGTGACCAACCCTAAAAATACCCTGTACGGTATCAAGCGGCTGATTGGTCGTAAGTTTAAAGAAGATGTGGTGCAGCGTGATATCGACATGGTGCCTTACAAAATCGTTGAAGCTGACAACGGCGATGCTTGGGTGAGTGCCAATGATAAAAAAATGGCTCCGCCTGAAATTTCAGCCCGCGTGTTGATGAAAATGAAAAAAACCGCCGAAGAATTTCTCGGCGAAGAAGTCACCCAGGCGGTCGTCACCGTGCCGGCTTACTTCAATGACTCACAACGTCAGGCAACCAAAGACGCCGGTAAAATCGCCGGTTTAGAAGTCAAACGCATTATCAACGAGCCAACTGCTGCCGCACTGGCTTACGGTATGGATAAAAAACGTGGTGACTCGACCGTCGTGGTTTATGACCTGGGTGGTGGTACTTTTGACGTATCGATCATTGAAATCGCCGATATCGAAGGTGAACACCAGTTTGAAGTACTGGCAACCAATGGTGATACGTTCCTCGGTGGTGAAGACTTTGACCAGCGCATCATTGACTATTTAGTAGCCGAATTCAAAAAAGACCAAAGCGTTGATTTGGCCAAAGATCCTCTGGCACTGCAACGCCTGAAAGATGCGGCGGAAAAAGCCAAGATTGAGCTGTCATCCAGTTCACAAACCGACATTAACCTGCCGTACATCACCGCGGATGCCTCAGGTCCGAAACATCTGGAAATCCGTCTGACCCGTGCCAAACTGGAGTCGCTGGTGGAAGATTTGATCAGCCGCAGCATGGAGCCATGCAAAATGGCACTGAAAGATGCCGGTCTGAAGATCTCTGATATCAACGACGTAATCCTGGTCGGTGGTCAGACCCGTATGCCGAAAGTGCAGGAAGCCGTTAAAGAAATGTTCGGCAAAGAACCACGCCGTGACGTCAATCCTGACGAAGCCGTGGCCGTCGGTGCCGCCATTCAGGCTGGTGTTTTGGCCGGTGATGTTAAAGACGTCCTGTTGCTCGACGTGACACCGCTGAGCCTGGGTATCGAAACCATGGGCGGTGTGATGACCAAACTGGTTGAGAAAAATACCACCATCCCGACTAAAGCCAATCAGGTGTTTTCAACGGCTGAAGACAATCAGCCAGCCGTGACCATTCATGTGCTGCAAGGCGAGCGGGAAATGGCCTCGGCCAATAAATCTCTGGGCCGTTTTGATCTGGCTGATATTCCGCCAGCGGCGCGTGGTATACCGCAAATCGAAGTCACTTTTGACATTGATGCCAACGGTATTCTGAATGTGTCGGCGAAAGACAAAGCCACTGGTAAAGAGCAGTCAATTGTGATCAAATCGTCCAGTGGTTTGAGTGATGATGAAGTGGAAAAAATGGTCAAGGATGCTGAAGCGCATGCTGATGAAGACCGTAAATTCCATGAGTTGGTCACTGCCCGTAACCAGGCAGATGGTCTGATTCATGCGACAACGAAGTCACTGAAAGATCTGGGTGATAAAGTCGACGCCGATGAAAAAGCCAAGATCGAAGCGGCTATTGAAGACTTGCAAACGGCTATCAAAGGCGAAGACAAAGACGATATCGACGCCAAAACCACCGCCTTGTCAGAAGCTGCGGCCAAACTGGCAGAACAGGCTTATGCTGAAAATGCCGAAGCGGGCGAAGCAGCTGCGGATGCCGGTGATAAAAACGACGCAGATGATGTCGTTGATGCCGAGTTTGAAGAAGTCGATGACAACAAAAAACAGTAAGCAACATCGTTGTTAAAAAATGGGCGCAGGCGTTGAACCTGCGCCTGTTTTGTTTCTGGAATAACAAAAAAGCGAACCATGGCCAAACAAGATTATTACGATTTGCTGGGGGTTTCCCGCAACGCCACTGAGGCAGAAATCAAGAAAGCCTATCGGCGTATGGCGATGAAATATCATCCGGACCGCAATCCCGACGACGCCACCGCCGAGGCAAAATTTAAAGAAGCTAAAGAAGCCTACGAGGTTTTAGCGGATAACCAGCAGCGCGCCGCTTATGATCAGTTTGGTCATGCCGGTGTGGATGGCAGTGCCGGAGGCGGTGGCTTCCGCGGCGGTGCTGGCGGTTTCAGCGATATTTTTGGCGATGTCTTCAACGATATTTTTGGTGGCGGTGGAGGTGCGCAAAGCTTTCGTGGCGCTGATTTACGTTACCGGCTGGACTTAACGCTGGAAGAAGCAGTATCCGGTACCACCGCCAAAATCCGTATTCCGGTGCATGTGGAATGCGAAACCTGTGACGGTAGCGGCGCCAAAAAAGGGACCCAGCCGGTCACTTGTACCACTTGTGGTGGTCATGGTCAGGTGCGCATTCAGCAGGGCTTTTTCACCGTTCAGCAAGCGTGTCCGCATTGCCGCGGTACCGGCAAGATGATTCAGGAGCCATGCGGTGACTGTCATGGTGAAGGGGTGGTGCAGGAGCACAAAACGCTGTCGGTTAAAGTCCCGGCCGGTGTTGATACCGGTGACCGTATTCGTTTGAGTGGTGAAGGTGAAGCAGGCAGTCGCGGCGCGCCAGCGGGCGATCTGTATGTTGAAGTGTCAGTCAAACGCCATGATGTGTTTACCCGTGATGGTAATAATCTGTTCTGTGACGTGCCACTGAATTTTGTCATCGCCACGCTGGGGGGGGATCTGGAAGTACCGACGCTGGAAGGTAAGGCGGTATTGAAAATTCCGGAAGGCACCCAAACCGGTCAGCAATTCCGCCTGAAAAATAAAGGCGTCAAATCGGTACGCAGTGGTGTGACCGGTGATTTATTATGCCGGGTCATTCTGGAGACGCCGGTTAAATTATCCAAACGTCAGAAAGAATTACTGGAAGAGTTTGCCACCACACTGGAAGGCACCGGTGGTACCCATAATCCCAAACACGAATCGTGGCTGGATGCGGTCAAACGCTTTTTTGAGTAAGTAAGTCGCCGCTTGCGGTTAAGCGCCGAGATAGGGATACTTTCCACTGCAAATAAACAATGTAGGTTGGGTTTCGTACCTCAACCCAACCTATAGATAAAAATTAAAGGGAAAAATCATGGCTATTCAAGTTGCCATTAATGGTGCTGCTGGTCGTATGGGCCGTTGTCTGATCCAGGCAGTCAGCGAAACCGATGGTTTGCAGTTGTCGGCGGCAATTGATCGTGCCGATTCCAGCCTGATTGGTGTTGATGCCGGTGAACTTGCCGGTGTCGGTAAGCTCGGCGTTGTCATCAGCCATGATGTTGCAGCCGCGACAGCGCTTTCAGACGTTATTATTGATTTTACTTTGCCAGAAGTCACGCTGGCACTGCTGCCCCATTGCGCACAAAACCAATGCCGGCCAATTATCGGCACCACCGGCTTTGATGCCGCCCAAAAACAAACGATTGAAGCCACGTCTCAGCAGATCGCCACCATTCTGGCACCGAATATGAGTGTGGGTGTTAATTTGTCGCTGAAATTGCTGGATTTGGCGGCACGCGTCTTAGGCGACAGTGTCGATATTGAAATTATCGAAACCCATCACCGCCATAAAGTCGATGCGCCATCGGGTACCGCTTTACGCATGGGTGAAGTGGTGGCCGATGCTTTAGGCCGCGATTTAAAAGATTGCGCCATTTATGGCCGTGAAGGCCGAACCGGCGAGCGGGATCGTAATACCATTGGCTTTGCCACGGTGCGCGCCGGTGATGTGGTCGGTGACCATACCGTGTTGTTTGCCGCCGAAGGCGAGCGGCTGGAAATTACCCATAAAGCTTCCAGCCGGATGACCTTTGCTTATGGCGCAATGCGCGCCGCCACTTGGCTTGCCGCCAAACCAACTGGTTTATTCGATATGCAGGATGTACTGGATCTGCGGGGTTAAGCCCTAATACTGATCAGCCTGCTGTGCGGCCTGTTGGCCGCCGCTATTGTTGCCGCTGGCGTAACGGATCTCACTGATCAGCAGCCAGAATTTGCGTAATAACCCTCTGTCTTGCCCGGCAAGCGAGACACCTTTCAGTGCCACCTGCTCTGCCAGCGGATAGTCCTGCATCTGGTAATGGGTGTCGGCTAATTCAAAATAAATATTCGGATCGCGCGGTGCAATACGCTGTGCCCGCTGCAAATCATTTTGTGCAGACTGTAAATCACCGCTGCGCTGGGCAGCGCGGGCACTGCTCATCAAAGCAATCACCGCCGGTTTGGAGCGAAAAGGTGTTGCCGGTGCCGGCACAGTATTATCTTCCACCGCTTCAGGCTCATCGCCAATACCGCTTGCCTGCGCCGCTTCAGGTGCCGGCTCGGCAGGTTTTTCAGCTTCAGCTGATGTATCTGGCTGTTTTTCGGCAGGTGGTTCGGTACGGCTTTCTACCGGTGGAGCGTAAACCGGTGACATGCTGCAGGCGGTTAAGCCTGCCAGTGCCAAAAGCGTCAGCAGTAGTCTAAATTTGGTCATACATTGCGCCATTAGTTAAACCAGCCTCTTATCCAATCAATAGAACGTTGTACCGGGTCATTATCGCGTTGTTCGATGGTATTTACACAATCTGCCTGCTCAACAGGCACGCTGCCTTGCATAAAGGGCAATTGCCGGACATTGTCACAGCGCTGGTCACTTAATCGTCCAGTTTGCTGATTCACCCAGGCATACTCAATGTTACCCGGCGGTATATTGTTCAATGATAGTAAAGATTCACTGTCCATATAGCGCGTCCATACCGGCAGCGCACCACTTGAGCCGGTAAACGGCAGACTCTGATTATTATCATGACCCAGCCAGACCACCGCCAGACGATTGGCACTGTAGCCGGCAAACCAGCTATCGCGCTGCTCATCAGAGGTACCGGTTTTACCGGCGACCCGAATACCGGCGGGTAACTGACTGGTGGCATAACGGCCGGTACCATTTCGCATCACTTCCTGCATGGCAGTTTGCAGCAAAAATACCGGTTCGGCGGCAATCGTCTGTTTTAATTTAAATGGATAACGCGATAGCGCATTGCCGTCTGCATCGCTGACACTGCGGATCGCCCGGGGCGGGATCTGAAAACCGCCGGCCGCGATGGTTTGATACATGGCCGCCATTTCCAGCGTCGACAGACTTTGCGCCCCTAATAACAAGGATGGATACGGCAGCAGATTCTTTTCAACACCGAGGCGTTTTAAGGTGCCGATAACTTTATCCAGCCCAAGCGTCATGCCTAAACGGGCGGTGGCGATATTGTAAGAATGTGTCAGGGCATCAATCAGCAAAATATCATCGTGATATTGCCGGTCAAAATTCTCCGGTTGCCAGACATCGCCATTGGGTAATTCCAGACTATATGGTGTGTCATCTACGGGTGTAGCCAGCGTATAGCCATTTTCCAGTGCCGTTAAAAAAACCGCCGGTTTAACCAGTGACCCCATTGGCCGTTTGGCATCGAGCGCCCGGTTAAAGCCCTGGTAGCGGGTACGCCTGTCACCGATAATCGCCAGTACTTCACCGGTTTGCGGATCGGTGACTACCATGCTGCCCTGTAATTCAGCCATTTTTTCACCGTGCTGTTGTTGAAGCTGTTCAATGGTGGTGGTCAGCGCTGTTTCAGCTTTACGCTGGCTGATGGGGTCCAGACTGGTGAAAATTTGCAGACCTTCGGAGTTTAAATCTTCATCAGCATATTCCTGACGTAACTGGCGTTTCACCAGATCCAGATAGGCCGGATAAGCCTCTTTGGTTAGCGTGCCTTTTTCAACCACACCAAGCGGTGCATTCACAGCCAGTAAATAATCGGCTTCAGTAATTTTGCCTTGATCCAGCAGCACTTTCAGCACCAGATCACGGCGTTGTTTGGCGCGCTCAGGATGGCGGCGCGGGTCATAGTAGGATGGGCCTTTGATCATGCCGGCCAGCAGCGCATGATGTTGTAATCGAAGTTCCTGCAACGGCTGGGCAAAATAGTAATTAGCGGCCAGACCGAAACCGTGAATGGCACGATTACCATCCTGACCCAGATAAACTTCGTTTAAATAGGCTTCGAGAATTTCATCTTTGCTGTAGTGATATTCCAGCAGCACCGCCATCGGCACTTCCATCAGCTTACGCAGCAACGTGCGATCGGCGGTCAGATAAAAGTTTTTAATCAGCTGCTGGGTCAAGGTACTGCCGCCCTGCACAAAAGCACCGGCTTTAATATTGGCCCACATGGCGCGGGCAATCCCTCTAAAGGAAATGCCAAAGTGGCGGTAAAAGTCCTGATCTTCGATAGCAATCAGCGCCGCAACGAGCGCGTTGGGTGCATCATTGAGCTGGATAAGATCCCGGTCTTCATTATTCAGCGGGTAAATACCACCGATTAACGCGGGTTCCAGGCGCACCAGTGTCAGCTCGTTGCCAGCGCTATTACGTAGCTGACTTAATTCGTTGCCGGCAAAATCCAGCACCAGTTGCTGCGCCGGTTCATTGCCATCAGGTAAGGTAAAACCACGGCTATTGATGACTGCCCGGCTGCTGGAAATACTGGCTTGACCGGGATTTTCGGCGCGGCTGGTAAACTGATACCCCAGTGCCTGTAATTCGATTTTCAGATCATTAATTGATAGCGGTGCGCCGGCATATAACTCCAACGGCCGGGCAAATACTTTGGCAGGCAGTGCCCAGCGCTTACCTTCAAATTCAGCGCGGATATGCCGGTCGGTTTGCCATAAGCCAATGATGCTTGCGGCCACGATTAATAGCAAAATCCAGCGCAGCAATTTACTGCGCAATAAACGGCGCAGCAGGCTGCTTTTGGCGGAACGTCGTGAGGGAGATTTTCGGGGCACGCGCGGCTCTGATTGCTAAAAAAAGTAGTACTACATAGTAGCCGCTCAACCCTCGCGGATAAAGCAATGTGTTCACAAAAGCGCGGCAGGCCGGCTGTTGTGCACAAGCAAGTTCGGCCAGCGCTTTGCAAGCTGCTGAATTTGCGCAGCATTTTACAAAGGTTTATGTTGGCAGACGATGACTTTTTGCGTTTTTTAGCATTTCGCCAAAAAACTTTTTTCTGGTACTATCCCGCGTTGCAAGCGGATTCAGATAAGCGATTTTCAGTGATAACGGGTCACCTGAAAAACACTTAAATAACACGAGCGGAAGCGAATGGTCAGCACACAAACGCCAATTTGCGAATTTGGCAAACCGGCAATTGATTTTGCTTTGCCGGGCACTGACGGTGAGATTTGGACATTGGACAAATGCCGCGGTGACAAAGGCCTGTTGGTGATGTTTATCTGCAACCATTGCCCGTATGTACAAGCCGTTTTAGACCGACTGGTACGCGATAGCCGTGATTTAAAAGCGCTGGGTATCAATACCGTTGCTATTTCGGCCAATGATGTCGCAGATTATCCCGAAGATTCCTTCGATAATATGCAACGCATCGCAGCGGAAAATCAGTTTCCTTTTCCGTATTTATATGATGAATCGCAAAACGTTGCCAAAGCTTATGGCGCGGTTTGCACACCGGATTTTTTCGGTTATAACCAGGATTTGCAATTGCAATACCGGGGCCGTCTGGACGCCAGCCGCAAAGAAGCTGCGCCGGCGGATGCGCGGCGTGATTTATTTGAGGCTATGCAACAAGTGGCACTCACCGGGCAGGGACCGGCCGCGCAAATCCCCAGCATGGGCTGCTCTATAAAATGGCGGGCAGCATAATTTTTTTAACAGGAGAACGTAGATAATGGCTACACGCAGACATTTAGCAAATGCGATCCGTGCGCTCAGCATGGACGCAGTGCAAAAAGCGAATTCGGGTCACCCGGGTGCGCCTATGGGTATGGCGGATATCGCCGAAGTGTTGTGGAACGACCACATGAAACACAACCCGAACAACCCGAAATGGGCTGATCGTGACCGTTTCATTCTGTCGAATGGCCACGGTTCTATGCTGGTTTATTCATTGTTGCATCTGAGCGGCTACGATCTGCCGATGAAAGAGCTGGAAAGCTTCCGTCAGTTGCATTCACAATGTGCCGGTCATCCGGAATATGGTTATGCACCGGGCGTTGAAACCACCACTGGTCCATTAGGTCAGGGTATTACCAACGGTGTTGGTTTTGCCATGGCAGAAAAACTGATGGCGGATCAGTTCAATAAACCAGGTCACGACATTGTTAATCACCACACCTATGTATTCATGGGCGATGGCTGCTTGATGGAAGGTGTGTCTCATGAATCTTGCGCACTGGCTGGTACCTGGGGTCTGGGCAACCTGATTGCATTCTGGGATGACAACAACATTTCTATCGACGGTCATATCGATGGCTGGTACACCGATGACACCCAAAAACGTTTTGAAGCTTACGGCTGGCACGTCCAATCTGTTGACGGTCACGATGCTGATGCCATCAACAAAGCAATTGAAGCAGCGAAAAAAGTCACTGATAAGCCTTCATTGATTTGCTGCAAAACAATCATCGGTTTTGGTTCACCAAACAAATCTGCCAGCCACGACTGCCATGGTGCAGCGCTGGGTGAAGAAGAAGTTGCACTGACCCGTAAAGAACTGGGTTGGGAATACGAGCCGTTTGTAATTCCAGAAGATGTTTACGCCGGTTGGGATGCCAAAGCGAAAGGCGATGCCGCTGAAGCAGAGTGGAACAAAAAATTTGACGCTTATGCGAAAGAATATCCTGAACTGGCTGCAGAATTTAAACGTCGTATGGCCGGTGAATTACCTGCTGACTGGAAACAAGTCACCGATAAACTGATTGCCGATACTAACGAAAAAGCTGAGAGCGTAGCGTCACGTAAAGCCTCACAAAACGTTATCGCGGCACTGGCACCAACCTTACCTGAATTTTTGGGTGGTTCTGCTGATTTGACTGGTTCTAACCTGACCAGCTGCAGTGCATTCAAACACGTTTCTGGTAAAGAGCCGGGTAACTACATTTCTTACGGTGTCCGTGAGTTTGGTATGTTTGCCATCATGAACGGTATGGCGCTGCACGGTGGTTTACTGCCATACGGTGGTACTTTCCACATGTTCTCTGACTATGGCAGAAACGCGCTGCGTATGGCGGCGTTGATGAAACAACGCACCATTGCGGTATTGACCCATGATTCAATTGGTCAGGGTGAAGATGGCCCGACACATCAACCAATCGAAACAACTGCTGGCCTGCGTTATATCCCGAATATGGATGTATGGCGTCCATCAGATGCAACAGAAGTTGCCTCTGCTTGGGTAGCTGCTGTTGAGCGTATGGATGGTCCTACCAGCCTGGTGTTCAGCCGTCAGGGTATTCCAGGTCGCAAACACGACACAGCTGACTTTGCGGCCATTCGCAAAGGTGGTTATGTGTTATCAGAAGCAGAAGGCGGTAAAGCTGATGTCATTCTGATCGCCACTGGTTCTGAAGTGGATCTGGCGGTTAAATCGCAAGAAGCACTGAAAGCAGAAGGCGTTAATGCACGCGTCGTGTCTATGCCATCAACCAATGTGTTTGATCGTCAGGATCAAGCATATAAAGACAGCGTTTTAACACCAGGTGTCAAACGGGTTTCTATTGAAGCCGGTGTTACCGATTTCTGGGCTAAATACGTTGGTCTGGAAGGCGGCAGTGTCGGTATCAACACCTTTGGTGAATCTGCACCGGGTGGTGACCTGTTCAAGCACTTCGGCTTTACGGTCGAAAATGTGGTGAAAACTGTCAAATCAGTGCTGTAATCCAGTTCGCTGAGATGAAATGCTAAACAAGAATGGCCAGCCGGTGACAATCGGCTGGCCATTTTTTTGCGTTGTCTGACCACTGACTTTTGACAAAAAATCAGTGTTGAGATGACGCCAACAGAAATTTTCTTGAGGAAAAATCATGACAATTAAAGTAGGTATTAACGGTTTTGGCCGAATTGGCCGGATGGCATTTCGCGCTGCTGTAAAAGATTTTCCGGAAATTGAAGTCGTTGCCATCAATGATTTGCTGGAGCCCGATTATTTAGCTTATATGCTGCAATATGACTCGGTGCATGGCCGTTTTGACGGTGAGGTCAGCGTTAAAGATGGCAACTTGATTGTTAACGGCAAAACCATCCGCGTCACCGCTGAACGTAATCCTGCAGATCTGAAATGGGCTGAAGTCGGTGCGGAATTAATTATCGAATGTACCGGTTTTTTTCTGACCGAAGAATCCTGTCAGGCGCATATCACCGCTGGTGCTAAAAAAGTGGTGCAATCAGCGCCGTCTAAAGATCACACACCAATGTATGTTTATGGTGTTAACCACGATGCTTATAACGGTGAAGCTATTGTCTCGGCGGCATCTTGCACGACCAACGCGCTGGCGCCGGTTGCCAAAGTGCTGCACGACAAATTCGGTATCAAACGCGGTCTGATGACGACCGTACATGCCGCTACCGCCACGCAAAAAACGGTAGATGGCCCGTCAATGAAAGACTGGCGTGGTGGTCGCGGTATTCTGGAAAATATTATCCCGTCCTCAACCGGCGCGGCCAAAGCGGTTGGTAAAGTGCTGCCGAGTCTGAACGGTAAACTGACCGGTATGGCGTTTCGGGTGCCAACCTCGGATGTGTCGGTGGTCGATTTGACCGTTGAGCTGGAAAAAGACGCCAGCTATGCCGATATTTGTGCCGCCATGAAAGCGGCAGCTGACGGTGAGTTAAAAGGCGTCTTGGGTTATACCGAAGACAATGTCGTATCGACGGATTTTCGGGGTCATACCGCACCGTCTAATTTTGATGCCGGCGCCGGTATTGCATTGGACAGCACCTTTGTCAAAGTCGTGGCCTGGTATGACAATGAATATGGCTATACCTGCAATATGATGCGACTGGTAGCGCATGTTGCTGGATAACAGCCTGATTTAGATTTAAAAATAATCAGGGCCACTCTTCATAAAGTGGCCCTTTTTTTATGATGTGCAATCGCTATAATCAGTAGTGCGCCACATAATCATAAAAATATAAGAGAGAGGAATTACGATGTCTGTCATCAAAATGGCTGATCTGGACCTGAGCGGTAAACGTGTCCTGATCCGCGAGGATCTGAATGTACCCTTAAAATCTGGTGTGGTGGCAGATGCCACCCGCATTATGGCCTCGCTGCCAACCATAAAAATGGCCTTGGAAAAGGGTGCCAAAGTGATGGTGATGTCCCATCTTGGACGACCGAATGAGGGTGAGTATGAACATAAATACTCACTGGCACCGGTGGCCAATTATCTGACAGCATTGCTCGAACAGCCGGTGCGCCTCGAACAAAACTGGCTGGAGCCTGACTTTATTCCGGTAGAAGCAGGTGAATTGGTGATTTGTGAAAACGTGCGTTTTAACCTCGGTGAGAAAGCCAATGACGATGCGCTGGCCAAACGTATGGCGCAAATGTGTGATGTGTTTGTCATGGATGCATTTGGTACCGCACATCGTGCACAAGCCTCCACTCATGGCATTGCTAAATATGCACCGGTCGCTTGTGCCGGACCGTTGCTGGCGGCAGAACTGGAAGCCTTGTCCAAGGCGCTGGATAATCCGGCGCGGCCAATGGTGGCCATTGTCGGCGGCTCTAAAGTATCGACCAAACTGACCGTACTGGAATCATTGTCGAAAAAAGTCGATCAGCTCATTGTCGGTGGCGGTATTGCCAATACCTTTATCGCAGCAGCTGGTCACAATGTAGGCCAGTCGTTGTATGAACCAGATCTTATCGAAACCTGTCATAAACTGAGCGATGAAGCGAAACAGCGCGGTGCGGAGATCCCGGTGCCCGTCGATGTGGTATGCGGCAAACGTTTTGCGGAAAATGCCGAAGCCGAACTGAAACCGGTCACAGCCGTGCAGGATGATGATATGATTTTTGATATCGGCCCCAAATCAGCAGCGCAGCTGGCCGATATCCTGATGAACGCGGGCACCATTGTCTGGAACGGCCCGGTCGGCGTGTTTGAATTTAACCAGTTTGGCGAAGGTACCAAAGAAATCGCCATGGCGATTGCCGAATCCAATGCCTTTTCTATCGCCGGTGGCGGTGACACGCTGGCAGCAGTCAGCAAATACAAAATCTGTGGCGATGTGTCTTATATTTCAACCGGTGGCGGTGCGTTTCTGGAATTTCTGGAAGGCAAAAAGCTCCCCGCAGTGGAAATTCTGGAGCAACGCGCCGCAGAGTAACTCTCTGAGGAGGCCAATTTGGCAGCCAGGCGCAGAACCAAAATCGTTGCGACTCTCGGCCCGGCAAGTACTGAGGCCAAGGTTTTAGATGCCATGATTGAAGCCGGTACCGATCTGGTCCGGCTGAATTTTTCTCACGGTGATCCAGCTGCCCATGCGGCACTGGCTGAAAAAGTCCGCAACCGTGCACAGGCTTATGGCCGTCAGGTCGGTATTCTGGCTGATTTACAAGGGCCGAAAATCCGTATCGCCCGCTTTAAACATGGTGGCGTTGAACTGGCCGAGGGTGCCAAATTTACCCTTGATGCGGCGCTTGATGATCAGGCTGGTGATATGTTTCAGGTTGGCATCGATTACAAAGCGTTGCCTTATGATGTCAAGCGTGGTGACACGCTATTACTCGACGATGGCCGGATAGTGCTGTGGGTCGAAAAAGTCCATGACAGCCAGATTCAGTGCAAAGTCGAAGTGGGTGGCCGGTTATCCGATAACAAAGGCATTAACCGGCAGGGTGGCGGTTTATCGGCCAAGGCGCTGACCGACAAAGATATTGCTGATATCCAAATCGCGGCCGCCATTCAGGCGGATTATATTGCGGTATCGTTTCCGCGCAGCGCCGCCGATATTGAACTGGCCCGTAAGCTGTTGCGAGAGGCTGGTGGTTACGGCAGCATTATTGCCAAAATTGAACGCGCTGAAGCCTTACAGGAAATTGACGCGATTCTGGCAACGGCCGAAGGCATTATGGTGGCTCGTGGTGACTTGGGTGTTGAAGTCGGTGATGCGGCATTGCCGCCGATTCAGAAAAGTCTGATCGCCAAAGCCCGGCGCATGAATAAAGTGGTGATCACGGCCACTCAAATGATGGAGTCGATGATCCAGAATGCCATTCCGACTCGCGCCGAAGTGTTTGATGTGGCCAATGCAGTTTTAGATGGCACTGATGCGGTGATGTTGTCTGGCGAAACCGCGGTCGGCAAATATCCGGTCAAAGTTATCGAAGCGGTCGACCGGATTTGTCTGCAGGCTGAACAGCAGCGGGAAATCCGCGTCTCCCGGCATCGTATTGACTCACAGTTTGAACGCATGGATGAAGCGATTGCCATGGGTGCGATGTATTTGGCCAATCACCTGCCGGTGGCCGCAATTGCCGCATTAACCGAGTCGGGATCGTCACCATTGTGGATGTCACGGATCAGCTCCGGTATTCCGATTTTTGCGCTGACACCGCATCTTGCCAGTCAGCGGCGGGTGACTTTATATCGTGGTGTTTATCCGGTGGCGTTTAAGGTCGAACATACTGATCACGCGGCGCTTAATAAGGAAGTTATTGACGAGTTGCAGCGTCGCGGCGTGGTTCGCGATGGTGATATAGTGATCATCACGAAAGGTGATTTGGAGCAACCCGGCAGCACCAACGCCATGAAGCTGGTTAAAGTCGGTGAATTGGTGGCGCCGCGCGCTCAGGGTAGCTGCGAATAAAACGATAATACGGGAGTTAATATGGCCTTGATTGCCTTACGGCAATTACTCGACTATGCCGCCGAACAACAATTTGCGGTGCCAGCGTTTAATGTCAGTAACCTCGAACAGGTACAGGCGATCATGCAGGCGGCTGATGCCGTCGATAGTCCGGTGATTATGCAAGCCAGTGTCGGTGCGCGCGATTATGCCGGTGAGGCGTTTTTGCGGCATTTAGTTCAGGCGGCGCTTGAGCAATATCCACATATTCCATTAGTCCTGCATCAGGACCATGGTGCCAACCCTGCTGTTTGCGTGCGGGCGATCCAGTCCGGTTTCAGTTCAGTGATGATGGACGGTTCTTTGCTTGAAGATATGAAAACGCCGTCGGATTTTGACTATAACGTTCGTGTGACCCGGGAAGTCAGCCATTTAGCCCATGCCTGCGGTGTGTCAGTTGAAGGTGAGCTGGGCTGTCTCGGTTCATTGGAAACCGGCGAAATGGGCGAGGAAGATGGCCATGGCGCTGAAGGTAAATTGGATCGCAGTATGTTACTCACCGATCCTGATGAAGCGGTGGAATTTGTCCGTCTGACCGAAGTAGATGCGCTGGCAGTGGCCATTGGAACCAGTCATGGTGCGTATAAATTCTCTAAACCACCTACCGGTGAAATACTGGCCATCAGCCATTTAAAAACGCTGCAACAGCGACTGCCCAATACCCATTTTGTCATGCACGGTTCCAGCTCGGTGCCACAGGATTGGTTGGCAGTAATTAATCAATATGGTGGCGATATTGCGCAAACCTATGGTGTGCCGGTACCGGAAATTGTTGAGGGTATTCAGTACGGGGTGCGTAAGGTCAACATTGATACCGATTTACGGATGGCAGCGACTGGCGCTGTCCGGCAGTTTTTGTATGATGAAAAAAATGCGGCGGTATTCGACCCGCGTAAATTTCTTAAAGCAGCAACAGCCGCCATGCAGCAAATTTGCGAGGCGCGTTATCAGGCTTTCGGCAGTGCCGGCCATGCCAGTAAAATCAAAGCTTTGCCATTAAGCGCCATGGTTAAACGCTATGGCTGAGTTAAACCGTGAGTGCTGGCATTGAATAAGGTAAACTACGCGGTTTGTCGCCGCTTATTCAGGAAGCTGTCGTGACACAATTACTGGCTATAGCCGCCGGCGGCGCCGTTGGATCGGTGCTGCGTTTTTTAATGTCTAACGGTATCTATCGGCTGGTGGGCCGGGATTTCCCTTATGGCACACTGGTGGTGAATATCGTCGGCTCGCTGTTTATCGGCCTGTTTTTTGTGCTGATGGTGGAACGGCTCAGTTTATCGCCGGAATGGCGCGCCGCTATTCTGGTGGGGGTAATTGGTGCATTCACCACGTTTTCGACCTTTTCGCTGGAAACGCTGGCGCTGCTGGAAGAGGGTGAATTGCTGAAAGCCGTGCTCAATGTGTTGCTCAGCGTGGTTTTATGTCTTGGTGCCACCTGGATTGGTATCGTTACAGGCCGACAATTATGAGTAGTGAAGTATTAATGGTGCGCTTGTATCTCGCCGAAGGCCGCGATGATATTCGCAAAGTGTTTAAATGGCTGGAATCCACCAAGATGCGCGGTTTTACGGTGTTTCGCGGGATTGCTGGCCTGGGCAGTGATGGCAAGGTACATAAAGCCTCACTGCTGGATTTGTCATCGGAACTACCGATGGTGATTGAATTTTTTGATACGCCGGCACGTATTGCCGAACTTATGCCGACGCTGCAGACATTGGTCAAACCCGATCATATTGTCAGTTGGACGGCACAAACCGGAATTTAAGATTTATGCTCGACCCGAAATTATTACGCCAAGATGCTGAGCTGCTGGCAGCGCAACTGGCCAAACGTGGTTTTCAACTGGATGTCGCCCAACTGGCTACACTGGAGCAGGAACGCAAACAGGCGCAGTTAGACGCCCAGGCACTGCAAACGGAACGTAACAGCCGTTCCAAATTAATTGGTAAAGCCAAAGCAGCCGGTGAAGATATCGAGCCATTGCTGGCGGAAATTGACGATTTAGGGGCTAAACACAAAGCCGCTGAAAGCCGTCTCGCCGACGTATTGGCTAAGCTTAACGCTATTGCCATGGAAATTCCCAATGTGCCGCTGGAGGATGTACCGGCCGGCAAAGATGAAAATGACAACGTCGAAGTCAGTCATTGGGGCACACCGCGGCAGTTTGATTTTCAGCCCAAAGATCATGTTGATTTAGGTGCCCAGTTGGGCGGTATGGATTTTGAAGCCGCCGCCAAAATCAGCGCCGCACGGTTTGTCACGTTAAGCGGTCCGCTGGCAAAACTGCAGCGGGCGTTGACTCAGTTTATGCTGGACAGGCACAGTGAACAGCACGGTTACACCGAAACCTATGTCCCTTATTTGGTTAATGCGGATTCATTGCGTGGTACCGGCCAGTTGCCAAAGTTTGCTGAAGATTTATTCAGTGTCGATGACGGCCAGTTTTATTTGATCCCGACGGCCGAAGTACCGGTGACCAACCTGGTCCGTGATGTCATTGTCGAAGCTGATACGTTACCGCTGAAATGGGTGGCGCATACCCCCTGTTTTCGCAGTGAAGCCGGCTCTCACGGTCGTGATGTGCGTGGTCTGATTCGTCAGCATCAGTTTGAAAAAGTCGAGCTGGTACAAATTGTCGCGCCGCAGGATTCTGCAGCCGCCCATGAAGCATTAACGGCTGATGCCGAAAAAATTCTGCAACTGCTCGAATTACCCTATCGAAAAATGCTGCTGTGCACCGGTGATATGGGCTTTGCCTCACAAAAAACCTACGATCTGGAAGTTTGGCTGCCTAGCCAGCAAACCTACCGGGAAATCTCCTCATGCAGCAATTTTGGTGATTTTCAGGCGCGCCGATTACAGGCTCGCTGGCGTAACCCGCAGACCGGCAAACCAGAACTGGTGCATACCCTCAATGGCTCCGGTTTAGCGGTTGGCCGGACCTTGCTGGCTGTGATGGAAAATCATCAACAGGCGGATGGCAGCATCAGCATTCCGCCGGCATTAAGGCCTTATATGAACGGAGCCGAGCAGCTCCATGGATGAGTTCAGTCTCGCCCAGAAAATTATTATCTGGGCTATTCCGGTGTTGTTTGCCATTACTTTGCATGAAGTGGCCCACGGCTGGATGGCATTGAAACTGGGCGATCGCACTGCCCAAATGCTCGGCCGGTTAAGCCTGAATCCGATTAAGCATATTGATCCGCTGGGTACCATTGTTGTCCCGGGGATTTTATTGTTTTTAGGCGGTTTTATTTTTGGCTGGGCCAAGCCGGTACCGGTGTCTTTTCAGAATCTGCGTAAACCCAAGTCAGATATGGCCTGGGTTGCGCTGGCCGGGCCTTCTGCCAATCTGCTAATGGGCATTTTCTGGGCGATTATTGCCAAAATAGGCTTTGGACTGGCGCAATCTGGCAACACGATTGGCGAGCCGATGTTATTCATGGGGCTGGCCGGGATCTGGATCAATGCCATTTTAATGTTTCTGAATTTATTACCAATGCCGCCGCTGGATGGTGGTCGGGTACTGGTGAGTTTATTACCGGATAAGTTAAGCTGGCAGGTCAGTCGTATTGAACCCTACGGCTTTTTTATATTGTTGGGTTTACTGGCGTTAGGGGTACTCGGTTTGATTTTATCACCGATGCTCAATAGCACCGTGCAGGTTTTGGCATACTGGCTGGGCATTAGTTTTGGTCAGGCAGCAGGCTTGATTAATGGCCTGTTTTAAGCAGCAACATACTGGAGTATAAGGTGGACACAGTCGCTTTTCAGTCGCGTCGTATCGTTTCCGGCATGCGCCCCACCGGGCAATTGCATCTCGGACATTATCATGGCGTTCTTAAAAACTGGATCAAACTGCAGCATGAATTCGACAGCTTCTTTTTTGTCGCTGACTGGCATGCACTGACCACCCATTATGAAGATAGCCGGGTCATTGAAGACAGTGTCTGGGAAATGGTGATTGACTGGCTGGCGGCCGGTATTGAGCCTTCGGCTGCGTCACTGTTTTTACAGTCGAGAGTGCCGGAACATGCCGAGTTGCATTTGTTACTGTCGATGGTGACACCGCTATCCTGGCTGGAGCGGGTACCCACCTATAAAGATCAGCAGGAAAAACTCAAAGAAAAAGATCTATCCACCTACGGTTTTTTGGGTTATCCGCTGCTGCAAAGCGCCGATATTCTGATTTACCGTGCCGGACAGGTGCCGGTCGGTGAAGATCAGGTGGTGCATGTTGAGCTGACCCGTGAGGTTGCCCGTCGCTTTAATCATTTGTATGGCCGCGAAGCCGATTTCGAAGAAAAAGCCGAAGCCGCTGTTAAAAAAATGGGCAAGAAAAACGCCAAGCTGTATAACAACTTGCGCAAAGCTTATCAGGAACAGGGTGATGCCAGCGCATTGGAAACGGCGCGTGAATTGCTGAAAAATCAGCAAAACCTGGCACTTGGCGATATGGAGCGGTTGTTTGGTTTTCTGGAAGGCGGCGGTAAAGTGATTTTGCCGGAGCCGAAAGCTTTGCTGACACCAGCATCGAAAATGCCGGGGCTGGATGGACAGAAAATGTCCAAATCATATAACAACACCATCTCGCTACGTGAGTCGGATCAAAATATCGCTGAAAAACTGAAACGTATGCCAACCGATCCGAACCGGGTGCGGCGTACTGATCCGGGCGAACCGGATAAATGTCCGGTGTGGCAACTGCATGAGGTTTATTCTGATGATGCTCAGAAACAATGGGTACAGGAAGGTTGCCGCAGTGCCAGTATTGGTTGCCTGGATTGCAAGGGGCCGCTGATTGATGCCGTCAGTGCTGAGATAAAACCGATCCGCGAGCGTGCGGCAGAATTCAGTCAGCATCCTGAAGATGTCCGCCGGATTATTGATGACGGCAGTGCCGCAGCACGCGAAGTCGCGCAGGAAACCCTAAGTGAGGTCCGCGCCGCAATGGGGCTGGCTTACAAATAGTCAGCTGAAGGAAAGTTATGGCAGAACGTATTCAAAAAGTATTGGCCCGTGCTGGTTACGGCTCACGCCGGCAACTGGAAACCTGGATCGAGCAAGGCAAAGTCACCGTCAATGGTGTTGCTGCCAGTCTGGGAGATCAACTGAAAGAAGGTGATACCGTTAAACTCGATGGTAAACCCTGTTCACCGAAACGGCTTTGGCAACAACCCCAACAGGTTCTGCTATACCACAAGCCGGTTGGTGAAGTGTGTACACGCAATGATCCGGAAGGCCGCCGCACCATTTTTCAATCGCTGCCAGCACCGGAACAAGGTCGCTGGGTTAGCGTTGGCCGACTGGATTTAAATACCAGTGGTCTGATTATCCTGACCACTGACGGTGAATTGGCCAATCAGCTGATGCATCCGTCGAACCAGATGGACCGCGAATATGCGGTGCGGGTACTTGGTGAAGTAACGCCGGAAATGATGCAACAACTGCGTGACGGCGTCATGCTTGAAGACGGTGAAGCCAAATTTGCCGATATTCAGGAGTCTGGTGGTGAGGGTGCCAATCACTGGTATCACGTAGTGATCCAGGAAGGCCGTAACCGTGAAGTTCGGCGTTTGTGGGAAGCGATTGGCGTACAGGTGAGCCGGTTAATGCGACTGCGTTATGGTCCCGTGATTATGCCCAATAAGCTGAAACCGGGTCGCTGGATGGCGCTGGAAGGCAAAGATCTCGATAATTTATATGAAGAAGCCGGTTTAAAATCTAACGCCGCTGCTGCAGTCAAAAAAACCGGTCGTGGTGCGATTCGTTCGACCAAGCCTGCTGAAAAAACCAGTAAATGGCCGAGTAAAAAACCTGGTGCCGAGGCAGAAAAGCCCGCACGTAGCAGTGATCGCAAAGCAGGTACTAGTGATGAACGGCCGAAACGTGGTGTCAAAAAAGCCCGCCCGGAAAAATTCAATCCACGTAAAGCACCGCGGATCCGGGGGCGTGATTAGTTATTGCTGGTCTGAATAAAACGATTACGACCTTCGGTCTTAGCTTGGTATAACGCTTTATCGGCACGATCAAATAACTGATAACTGTTTTCATCACTTTTCAGCATGGCCAGACCAATGCTAATGGTCAGCGAAAAACTGCGACTGCCATCATGACAAGTCACTTGGCTGACTGCTTGCAGCAAACGCTCCGCAACCTGAGCTGCAGTGTTCATATCACAGTGGCTAAGGACGACGGTGAATTCTTCACCACCATAACGAAAAGCGATATCACTGCGACGCAGGCAGTTGATTAACGTCTGTGCTATTAGCGTTAAAGCTCGGTCACCACTACTGTGGCCGTAAGCATCATTAATCACTTTAAAATTATCAATATCAACTACCAGTAAACTCAGTGGTAAGTTCAACCGTTTGGCGAGATCAATTTCCCGGTCTAAATGCCGGTCAAAGGCTTCACGGTTAGGCATGCCGGTGAGTTTATCGGTCATCGCCGCATCCAAGGCTTGCTGATATTGCTGACAATTTCGCAGTGGATAGACCAGTTTACACAGCAGATCTTCGATCAATCGGATTTCATCGTCACTGAAGCGACGGCCGCGGCTTAACGACAGTTTACCCAGAGATTGCTTATCAATTTCCAACTGATAATGGCAATTGTGATGAGCAGTATTGCCAAACTTAAGATCTTGGCGCAATGGCGGATGTTGTAAACGCAGGCCATCGTGCTTCAGAACCGTTTGTAACTGTTGGTGAAACAATTGCAGTAACTGGCGAAGATCCAGTGTGGTTTGTAACACCATTGGCAAACGCTGCAGCAACAGTTCACTGTCGGCATAATTTTCAATTTGAGTCTGCTGCTCAGTTGCCAGTAAACGTAAATTACTCTGGCCAGTATTGCCGGACTGTATCATAAATAGCACTCAGTATAAGTTGTGTACCATTTACTAGCGATTTTTGTGCCAGCGTTTAAAAAGCTTTTATAAACAGATGTTTAGGTTGAGGTGTCAGAGAATTGACAAGGCGTTGACACACTGACCACGTAAATGTCCGCTGTGCGGACTGGCCAGATATAAATAAGCCGGCACCACCGCATCTGGCGCTGGCAACTGGTTGGGATCTTTAGCAGGATAGGCGCGGGCATGAAGTGCGGTACGGGTCTGTCCGGGGTCCAAACAGCAGACGCGAACTTTGTTTTCAGCAGCCAATTCTTTCGCCAGTTGCTGACAAAGATTTTCAAGGCCAGCTTTACTAATACCGTAGGCACCCCAATAAGCTTTGTTTTGATTACTGTCTGTTGTGAAAACAATAAAACTTTGTGTGCTGGTATTTTGCAGTAAGGGTAAACAAGCCTGAGTCAGCAAAAAAGCCGCCGTCAGGTTGATATGCAGTGTTTCCCCCCAGGTTTTTAAATCCTGATGGACTGCTGGGGCTAACTGGCCAAGACTGGCCGCACAATGCACCAGACCATCAAGTCGTCCAAAATTATCACTGATGCGTTGAGCGAGTTGTTGATAATCCTGCGCGTTGGCACCTTTCAAATCTAATGGGTATAGAGCAGGTTGAGGACTGCCATCAGCAACAATGGCATCGTAGACTTTTTCTAAAGCAGGCAGTTGTTTGTCGAGTAAAACAACCGTAGCACCATGGCGGGCATAGGCTTTTGCCACCTCGCTACCGATGCCGCCAGCGGCACCGGTAACGATAATGACTTGATCCTGAAGCAGGTTTGCTTCAGCCGCAAACGGCATCAGGTTAGTTATTTAGGTGTGAATTGGCTGAATGCAACTTCACCATTGTGCACTTGAACGCTCACTAAGCCTTCATCAGTATTCCACTCATAAAAGACAACCTGATAATCATCAACACTGGTTTCTTGTTTCAGATCCGGTTCGCCGTATTTGGCCAGCAGGTCAGCTTCGCTGGTGCCTTCTGCAACAGTTGCAGAAGCATCGCCGGCCGGGGCTGATTCAGCAGCAGCTTCGACTTCCGGGGCAGCCGTGTCAGCAGCTTCATTCGTATTGGCTGCATCATCACCACAAGCGACCAGCGCTAAGCTCAAAAACAGACCAGTTAGCATTAAACGTAAACGACTTAACATGACATTCCCTTCTTTGGTTGGTAAAAATCAGAGTATAACAAGCAAACTCAACGAATTCGACAAATTCAATCACACAATAAATATCTCTTGCAGAGCTTTGTAACATGTTTAGTTATCGATCTGCAAAATCTGTTGGGCACAAAGCTGGCCGTTACCGATAGCTGTTTCCAGCGTGGCTGGAAATGGGTGGCTGACAAAATCACCGGCCAGCCATAGATTCTTGATAGCGGTTTGGCTCGCTGGCCGGGATTTTTGAATGTCCGGCGTACAGGCAAATGTTGCCCGTTTTTCACGAATCACCAGGGCATCATCAGCTATGGCCGGCCAATCGGGCATCCGTTCAGCCAATTCCTGACTGACAGTCTGGATCAGTTCAGTTTTACTAAGTTGCATATGTGGTCCGGGACCACTTATCACCACAGCCATTAATCCCGGCTTTTGCGCGCTGCGATCAAACAGCCACTGAGACGTGATGCCGCTGAAACCGGTCATTGACTGTGCAGGTTTTAAGGTGGTGGCATATTGCAAATAAACCGTGCAAATCGGATATTCCGGTGTGCTGCTATAGAGCGGATTATCGGGTAACAATTTGGTAAGTGCTGCCGGTGGCAAAGCCAGAATCACGGCATCAGCAAAATGTGACTTACCAGTCTGATCGATAATGCCGGAGATCTGATTATTGGTAATCAACAGTGATTGCACGCGGTTATTAAGGTTTATCTGAGCGCCACGTCGAGCCAGGTAGCTGGCAAGCGGGTTCGGTAAAACGTCGCCTAATGGTTTTTTGGGGATCAGCAGCTCGGTTGCGTTTTGGTCAGCAAATAAACTGGCCTTTAACACATTGGCAAACACATTTGCCGCTGCTTCATCAATCGGTGTGTTAAGCATGGCGAGCGTTAATGGCTCCCATAATTGGCGGATTAAGCGTTGTGGCTGACGGCTTTTTCGCAATAAATCTGTCACCGTCATTGAACTGTCGAAGCTAGTGTCCGACAACTGTTTTTGCAGTCGCCAGATCGCTGTGACGCCGCTAAAACCGGCACTTTTCCACAGATGTATCAGGCGATTCAGTTGTGGAGCGAACCGGCCGCGGCTACTGACAAAAAGTGGCGGATAAACCGGATCTAAAACGGCCAAATCGAGTTGTTGCCGGCTGAAAACCTCACTTGGATCCAGCCCGATTTGTTGCATTAACGCCAACATTTGCCGGTAAGCACCGAGCATTAAATGCTGGCCATTGTCGACCGTTAAATTCTGCCATTGGACGCTGCGGGCCCGACCACCTAAAACAGCGCCGGCTTCAAACAAGCTGATATCACAATGATGCTGGCTGAGTTCTGCAGCGGCAGCGAGACCACTCCAGCCACCACCGACAATAATGACCCGCATGGTCAGGGCTTATATTTGCCGGCTTGCCGGGAAGTACGCCAGGCAATCCAGAGTTTGCGTAGCGGGGTCAGGGCCACACGATGTTGCATGACCCGGTAACCATCATCGGCAATTTCATCCAGCGTACGACGATAAATAGAGGCCATAATTAATGCCGTTTTTTGCCGGCTGCGATCCGCTTCGGGCAATAAAGCCAAAGCCTCATCATAAGTTTGCTGAGCGCGTTGTGTTTGAAACGCCAGTAATTCAGTCAGCTCAACCGAGCTTTGTAAGGAAAGGATTTGCTGTTCGCTGACGCGAAATTGTGCCAACTCATCCTGCGGTAAATATATCCGGCCACGCTCAGCATCTTCCCGAACATCCCGGATAATGTTGGTCAGTTGCAAAGCGAGGCCGAGTTTTTCAGCAAACTTCAGGGTTTTACGATCGCTGTAACCGAAAATTTCCGCCGACAGCAGGCCAACGACGCTAGCGACCCGATAGCAATACAGCGCTAGATGTTTAAAGGCGGGATAGCGCTGGGTTTGCAAGTCCATGGCCATGCCATCAATGATTTCCATGAAATATTCTTCATTTAGATCAAAATGTTGCAGTGCATCGGCCAGCGCTTTGCCGACGGGATGGTTTGGTTTGCCGGCAAAAGTATCGCTGATTTCGCCACGCCACCATTGCAGCGTTTGCGCGGCAACTTGCGGATCGGCAATTTCATCAACCGCATCATCCACTTCACGGCAAAACGCGTACAGCGCCATGATGGCATCGCGTTGCGGCTGCGGTAAAAATAAAAAACTGTAGTAAAAACTGGAACCACTGCGCGCGGCTTTATCACGGCAGTATTGCTGCGGGGTCATTTTTGCAGCCGCTCGACAATCTGACCGTGAACCAGATGCTGATCGATGATCTCATCCACATCCGCCTGATTATGGTACTGGTACCAAATGCCCTCGGGATAAATCACCATGATTGGACCCTGGGCGCAGCGGTTTAAGCAACCGGCAGTATTGATGCGGACTTTTTTCAGCTTTAAATCTTTAACCCGCTGTTTGGCATAGTCACGCAGCCCCTGAGCATCATGCTGCATGCAGTAGGCTTTGCCCTCGGCATCGTCGCGCTGATTGGTGCAAAAAAATACGTGATGTTTGTAAAAGTCAGTCATGCCGGCAGTCTACCTGTTGGTACCAATCCGTCGCAAAAAATGGCATCTCAAAACTCCCGGGAAATAGCAAAGTCAGCTAATGCCAGCAACGCTGTTTTGTATTCAGAGTCAGGTAGGATTTGCAATGCTGCTTTGGCGGCATCGGTTTCCTGACGAGCGGTTTGCGCGGTGTAATCAATAGCACCGGTGTTTTGGATAATGGCAATGATTTCGTCAATGCTGTCCCGTTCACCATTTTCGATGGCTTTGCGGATCAATGCTGATTGCTGCACATCACCATGACGCATCGCATAAATGAGCGGTAAGGTTGGCTTGCCTTCAGCCAGATCATCACCGATATTTTTGCCCAGCGTATCGCTTTTGGCGCTGTAATCGAGTAAATCATCGACCAGCTGAAAAGCACTGCCGAGATGCATCGCATAGTTGGCCATCGCTTTTTCAGTATCGATATCGGTTTTGCTGAGTACGGCACCCAGCTGGCCGGCAGCTTCAAACAGTTTGGCCGTCTTGTGGTGTATTACCTGTAAATAGCGTTGCTCGGTGGTATCGGCATCATGGACATTCAGCAGCTGTAATACTTCACCTTCAGCAATAATGTTAGTGGTGTGGGAGAGGATCTGCATGAGGCGCATTGAATCCAGTTCCACCATCATTTCAAAGGCGCGGGTGTACAAAAAGTCGCCAACTAAAACACTGGCTTCATTGCCCCAGACACTGTTGGCTGTTTCCTGGCCACGGCGCATTTCTGAATGATCAACAACATCGTCATGCAGCAGGGTGGCGGTATGGATAAACTCAATGATGGTCGCCAGATTAATGTGTGCATTGCCCTGATAACCACAAGCTTTGGCACTTAATAAGGCAATGGCTGGGCGCAGGCGTTTACCGCCGCTGTTAATGATGTAATGGCCTAATTGATTAATCAGCACCACCTCAGAATGCAGCCGCTGCTGTATCATAGTGTTGACTGCATCCATATCCTGGCGGATAAGCGCGTAAATGGCTTGAATATCCACGAAATCCGGGAGTCCGTTGTCTGCTAAAACGCGTACTTTGGCATGCAGGCCGGTGATGCGCAAATATTTCAATTTGCATTTGATCTGTATCAGCAAACGGGCTACAATTGCCGGTCTTTTGTAGGGTTACCTGCAATAATTACTTATTTTTGGAGACAGCGATGTACGCTATTGTCGCGACTGGTGGTAAACAATACCGTGTTAAAGAGGGCGAAACCCTCCGCGTAGAAAAACTGTTCGCAGAAGCCGGTGAAACGGTTGAGCTGGATAAAGTTCTGTTGGTTGGTGAAGGCGACAAGATTAAAGTTGGCGCGCCTTATTTAGAAGGTGCCAAAGTCACTGCTAAAGTAGCTGCCAATGGCCGTGGTGATAAAGTTAAGATCATCAAGTTCCGCCGCCGTAAACACAGCCGCAAACAGATGGGTCACCGCCAATCATTTACTGAAATCGAAATCACCGGCATCAGCGCCTGATTTCGGCTAGACGATAAGATTTAAGAAGAGGATTTAAACATGGCTCATAAGAAAGCGGGTGGTAGTACACGTAACGGTCGCGACTCCGAGTCGAAACGCCTTGGTGTAAAACGCTTCGGCGGTGAATCAGTGCTGGGTGGTAATATCCTGGTACGTCAACGCGGTACAAAATTTCACGCTGGTCGTAACGTTGGTGTTGGTAAAGACCATACCCTGTTCGCGACTGCAAATGGTAAAGTGCTGTTTGAAACCAAAGGTGCCAATAATCGCACGTTTGTCAGCGTTGTTGCCGAGTAAAATTTCTGTAAGCCCTTCCTGGGGCAGACAGCCAAAAGCCCCGCTGATGCGGGGTTTTTTGTATTTAGCCTCTGGGTTTTTCAGAGGGAGATGAAGGTCCGTAAATGAAGTTTGTAGATGAGGCGAAAATCACCGTTAAAGCGGGTGATGGCGGCAATGGCTGTCTGAGTTTTCGCCGTGAAAAATATATTCCCTTTGGCGGACCGGACGGCGGCGATGGCGGCGACGGCGGTGATATTTATCTGATCGCTGATGAGCAGGTCAACACGCTGATTGATTTTCGTTACCAGCGACATTTTAAAGCCGAGCGCGGTGAAAACGGCCGTGGCCGGCAATGCAGTGGCGCGCGTGGTAATGATTTGGTGATTAAAGTGCCGGTCGGCACCGAAGCCTGGGATGACGATACCGATGAGTTAATCGGTGATCTGATCAAATCCGGCGATAAATTAATGGTCGCCAAAGGCGGTTGGCATGGTCTGGGTAATCTGCGTTACAAATCCAGTATTAACCGGGCGCCAAGACAAACGTCTGATGGCACACCGGGTGAAGAACGACACCTGCGTCTGGAAATGAAACTGCTGGCCGATGTTGGTTTGCTGGGTTTACCTAACGCCGGTAAATCAACATTTATCACTCAGGTATCGGCGGCGCAGCCTAAAGTGGCCGACTATCCGTTTACCACGCTGCATCCTAATCTTGGCGTTGTCACGCTGAAAGATGTGCGCAGTTTTGTGATTGCCGATATTCCGGGCCTTGTAGAAGGTGCGGCCGAAGGCGCGGGGCTTGGTATCCAGTTTTTAAAACATTTGACCCGTACCCGACTGTTATTACATCTGGTTGATATGGCACCAGTTGATGTGGAACAGGATCCGGTCAACAGCGTGAATATCATTAATAATGAACTCAAGCGCTACAGCGATGCTCTGGGCAAACAGCCACAGTGGCTGGTGCTCAACAAAATGGATTTGGTGCCTGAAGATATCCGTGAAGAATTGTGTCAGGAAGTCTTAAATCGCCTGAACTGGCAAGGCCCGGTGTATCGGGTTAGTGGCAAAAGTGGTGAAGGTTGCGCGGATTTGTGTGACGATGTCATGGCATTTCTGGAAGCCCAGCGGGAAACCGCACCAGAGGATATTGAAGCTGAGGACTAAGCTTGGAAAACCCGCATCAACAATTGGTGTCGACTCGTCGCTGGGTCATTAAGATCGGTAGCGCCTTACTGACTAAACCCGGCGAGGGGCTGGATATTGACCGCATTCGCTGGTTAAGTGGCGAAATTGCAGAACTGCGCCGACAAGGCAAAGAAATCGTACTGGTCACCTCAGGTTCGGTCGCAGCCGGTATGCAGCAGCTGGGCTGGCGCAAACGGCCGCATGCTCTGAACCAACTGCAAGCCGCGGCCAGTGTTGGTCAGATGAATTTGATCCATGCTTACGCGACCGCCTGCCAATACTATGGTATTCACACTGCACAGATTCTGCTGACCCATTCTGACTTGTCAGATCGTGGCCGGCATCTCAATGCCCGCAGCGCCCTGCAAACCTTGCTGGAAATGGGTGTGCTGCCCGTGGTGAATGAAAACGATACCATTGCCACCGAAGAAATTCGTTTTGGTGATAACGACACGTTAGCGGCGATGACGGCCAATTTAATTGAAGCCGATGTACTGGTGATCCTCACCGATCAGGATGGCTTTTTTGACAGTGATCCACGGAAAAACCCTAATGCCAGGATGTTGGCGGCTTCCGCTGCCAGTAACCCCAATCTGGATCAGATGGCCGGTGATAGCAAAGGTGAACTGGGCCGTGGCGGTATGGCAACCAAATTACTGGCCGCGCGGCGTGCCGCTCGCAGTGGGGCGACCACGGTGATTTTGTCCGGCAAACAGCCTGATAACTTACGGCATCTGGCGGCAGGCCATGGCGTTGGCACCTTATTGTGGCCAGATATCAAGCCGATTAAAGCACGTCAGCAATGGCTGGTAGGCCATTTGATTCCCAAAGGTCGGATTATGCTGGATGACGGTGCCGTCAATGTGATCTGCCAGCAGGGCAAAAGCTTATTACCCGTCGGTGTACGCGCTGTTGAAGGCAATTTCTCACGGGGTGAACTGGTTATCTGTTGTGATTTGCAGGGCCGTGAAGTCGCTCGTGGGCTGGTCAATTACAATGTGCTGGAAGCAGCCAAGATCATGGGGCAGCCCAGTCAGGCCATTGAAGCATTGCTGGGTTATATTGATGAACCGGAAATGATTCATCGCGATAATCTGGTGGTTACTGCGTAAATTTCAGGCATAAAAAAACCGGCGACAGCCGGTTTTCTTTGCAACACGTTTGGTTTGAATTACATCGCGCGAACGGCGTTGTTCAAACGGCTCTTGCCACGTGCGGCAGTATTTTTATGAATCAGGCCTTTACGTGCCATCCGATCCAGAACAGGCACTGCAGCTTGGAAAGCAGCAGTAGCTTGCGGTTTGTCACCAGCGACAATCGCTTTTCTGATTGCTTTGATGGTGGTACGCATGGCAGAACGCTGGCTAGCATTCAGCTGGCGGTGTTTTTCCGCTTGACGAGCGCGTTTTCTTGCTTGTGCTGAGTTTGCCAAAGTGCTTCTCCTAAAAATCAGCTGTTTGTTTATGAACCGGGCATTATCCTGATTTTTAACCCATTTGTAAATGGTATGATTGCCAATTTTTTCGGGGATCGGAACTGATGCGGATCATCACGGTAAATGTTAACGGTATCCGCGCCGCAGCGCGCAAAGGTTTTTTTGACTGGCTGAGCAAACAAAACGCTGATGTTGTCTGCATTCAGGAAACCAAAGCGCAGATCCACCAGCTCAGCGATCCGCAATTTCACCCGGCAGGTTATCACTGTTATTACCATGATGCGCAAAAACCGGGTTATAGCGGCGTGGCATTGTATTGCCGGCAACAACCCGATGCGGTCATTGTTGGCATGGGCAATGATGAATTTGATGCTGAAGGCCGTTATATCGAAGCGCAGTTCGGCAAGCTCAGTGTGGTGTCATTGTATTTGCCATCCGGCACGTCAGGTGATGTGCGGCAGGAAGTGAAGTATCGCTGCATGGATTTTATCGAAGCACGCTTGCAGCAGATCCTTGATGACGGTCGTGAGTTTATCGTCTGCGGTGACTGGAATATCGCCCATAAAAACGAAGATATCCGCAACTGGAAAGGCAATCAGAAAAATTCCGGCTTTCTACCGGAAGAAAGGGCTTGGCTGGATAAGCTATTTTACGAGCTGAATTTTGTTGATGCCTTCCGTGAATTGCCGCAAGCCGAACATGAATACACCTGGTGGTCGAACCGTGGTCAGGCGTGGGCCAATAATACCGGTTGGCGTATTGACTATCATATCCTCAGCCCTAATCTGCATGGCAAGGTCAAAGCCACCGATATTTATCGTGATGAGCGATTTTCCGATCATGCGCCGCTGACAATTGATTACGACGATTCGCTGACCAACGCATGAACTTTAATGGCTTGCGTGTCTCTGACTAGCATTACCTATCAGAGGATCCAGTCATGTTTTCAATGTTTAAGTCAGACCCGGTTAAAAAACTGAAAAAGCAGCTTGCACAAAAACAGGAGCAAGCCATGCTGGCGCAGAGGAGCGGTGATTTAAGAAAGTTTGCCGTTCTGACGGAAGAATCAGAAGCGTTAAACAAAGAAATTCAGCAGCTAAAATCATAAAAGCGTTAGCTCATAGGTGGGGGGGGGGGGGGGGGGGGGGGGGGGG
>FYBJ01000159.1_pt1 | contig 61065 bp, 43 predicted proteins | sample 1134611 | NCBI WGS metagenome assembly FYBJ01 (sample SAMEA104116008, study PRJEB20421) | marine metagenome | isolation source: marine
TAAATGGAAACGATACTAGGATTATATCCAACTTCATTTATACTGCGTAAATCATTATCAATTCCACGAAGCTCAAATTCAATTTCGTCCCCATCTTCCTTTGCTACAATGACGGGTTCAATCACATAATTATCAGCCTTGCCGTCCTGTGGCGGACTGACTGAATCGGTAAATAATAAGTCCGTTAGCGACTCTTTGTTGATTCGCTGCATGAAGGTTTCTGCAAGGTTCTCAAAAAAAACAGCTTTTTCGGAAGTTTTTTTCTGCTCATGGAACAGCTTATCAGCAAAGTCAATAAATTTGCCCATATAGGCTATCAAGAAAAAATTATCGACGGTTCCATATAGTTGCGGCTGGCCATGCGCTTTGTACCATTCCAATCCAAGGGCCAGTTCTCTTTCGCTGAATCCACCTTCTACGATATTTTTAGTAATAGAGCTAAATTGTTCAAAATTCATTTTTTGCTCATCAGAACCCGCTTTCTTTAACATTAACGATGTATCCTGCATTCCTTCAAAAAGCATATTATGGATTTCGGAAGGGTCCACCGCCTTTGTTATATTTAATTCCAGCGCAGCTTCCATTGCCTTAATCGCTGAAGGGTCAATGTTGTCGCGAGCTTTTTTTAATACCAATTCAAAGCTGGGATATTGGTTTGCTAGTAACCAGGTTGCGGCATGCATCTGAAAAAAATCAGTCAATTGGACTCCATTATTGACTCCCTGGCTGTATTGACCTAAAAATTCCTGATAAGAGTCCTCGAATTCATAGTATTTGTTTTTATCAATCTTATCCTCATCAACAGCATATTGGCTTGTCAATAATGTCGTCATGAAGGCCTGTGAAACCGGTTCAGATGGTGACGTTCTCTCAAGGATTCGGGGAGCATAAATTGCCATGGTTCCAACCGGAGCAAAGGGGCTTCTAAAACCACTGATCTGCTGCGAAAGGCTGGTCATTTGTCTTTCACTGCTGGTATTAATGTATGTTTCTTCGTTTTCCCCGGCAAGTTTGGTATACACCGGGCCTTTTTTAGTGTCTATTTTCGCTACGGAATGGCTTCCTCCCTGTTCGCCAATGCTATGTTGAGTGCCGAAGGGGCGTTCAGTAAAGGTAATTTGCTGAGCCATTTTGTCATCAATTTTGTAAAAATACCCTCGGTCATAATTATAAACAATGGTTGGCAATGGAAATGCCTCAATGTAATCTTTTAAGCTTGGGTTTTCCATTCGCTCCAATTGGTTTAATACTGCGTTGTATTCCTTTGACAGAATAATAATGGCTCGTTTTAGATTTTTGTCTTTGATCTGGATGTTTAGCTCTTGGAGTTGTTTTAACTTTTCGTCAAACTGCTCTATTATCTTCTGCTTCAAATCGCTGCCTTTGAACTGTGATGAAAATTTAGATAAGGCTGCAATAATCATATTATTGGGATGATTGAAAAACCTGCTATTAAGATTAAAGGGGTTTGCTCTCATCATATCCTGTTTAAAATATTCCATTAATTGTCGTTTTTGCTGCTCTGGTAAGGATTGATCATCGCTGTAGATGAAATGATTGACGATGGCCAGCGCATTATAAAAATGGTCTTTTTTATCTTCTGAAAAAATTTCCCCCGTTAGGTCATTAAACTGTCTATATTGATCTGCACGGTATTCTGATGATTTGTTCCGGCCCATTGGTTCTACGGTTCTTAGCCGGTATCGTCTGCGGCGAGGGCTTGTTTCTGGAGAGGAGGAGGCGGCTTCTGAATCTTCAATCGTGCTGGCGCTGCTTGAGGCGGCTGCAGGATGACTTGATGCTGCTATGCCGCTGGAATAGCTGCTGCTTGCCTCTGAGGAAGCTGCCTGTTCGTTGTTTTCAGTAGATTGTTTGTGTTCATCGTTCATTATTTTACTCCAATGAAGTGATTCAGTTGAGAACCTTTTTAAGTTTAATTATAGACCACTATCCCGACTTGATCTTCAAATTGCCGTTGTGTATAATCGAAGCCCACAAAAAGCATAACACCTTGATATGGAGTCACTCGTGCCTGAAGAAACATTTTCGCCTTTAATGGAACTTCCCCCTGAGATATTTTTGACTGTAATTTCTAAGCTGGACAATCAGTCGCTGGCGCAGCTTTCCCTTAGTTCCCATCAGGCCGAGGAAAAAACCAGGGAATATCTTGATAAGCGGTTAGAACGGCAGTTTGCTTTTGAATTTCCCCTTGAATATTCGTTAAGCCCGGTTTCGTCCATGAAAAAAGATCTTTTGGCTACTCGTGAAAAAGCTTATCAATCTTTGCCGGAAGATGAAAAGAAAGCGTTTATCGCCTTGCGAAAGGGGATTGACCCCCATCTTGAAACGGCAGCAAAATATGCATTTGTTAAAGATGGACAGGGTTATTATTGCTTAAATTTTGTTAAAAATGATGAGCTGTTGAATAAGTTGTATTATCGCTTAATAAAAGAAACAAAACGTTCTTTTTCTTTATTGAATCTGGCTATCTGGTGCAACAAACCCCTTAGCGAAAATCTCACCGGAGAAAAGGTGTTGAATAAAGAAGAAAATGGTTTGACTCCGATCGTACTTGCCGTGATGCTCGGTAGAAAGCAGCAATTGAAGACGTTGCTGGATAGAGGCGCTCTGACAGGCCGTTCATCATCAGCACTCTCAGTTGCCAGCCAGATAGGGGATTTGGATATCATCGATATGTTGATTCAAAAAGGCGCTGCTCTGGACGCGGAACAGGGTGTTGATTCTGCATTGATTTATGCCGTACGGCATAACCAATATCTCGCGGCTGAATTATTACTTGCCCGTCGTGCTAACCCTAATCATTCGGGTGCCGAGGGCAATACTGCTCTTCATTATGCGGCCTCGCTGGACAATACTAAAATGATAGGTTTGCTGGCTGAACATGGTGCCAGGGCTTCACTGAACGCAAAGGGAGCCTGCCCTTTATCCATCGCCGCAGAAAAACGTCATGTTGACGCGGCTCAAACGCTTTTGACAGCTGAAATCCCATTGCTTTGTAAAAAATCAAGTCGCTCAGTCAGCAATTTTATCAAGCATATGGCTAACGATTCGGTGCCGGAAAAACAACAGAAAAATAAAAGTAAAGCGCATTCGAGCCGAGGTCGATTTTCCATTTGGAATTGTTTTAGCAAAAAACGGAAACCCAGTCAGAAAGAGAGCAGAGACGAGGCTCCAGTCATAGGGCGTTAGATGAGCCAGCATTCGATGCTGAGAGCTTTTCGCAGTTTTCTTTTAATTGCTGCTCTATGCCTTTCATTTTAAAATGCTCTACTTTAAGTTTCTCGTCTGGCGCGATGCCTGCGGCCTTCGTGACCGCTGCCCTAATTCTGGGGTCAATGAGTGTTGCTTTATTGTTAAACATCTCAACAAAGGCAGAGATAGCTTTGGTATCTCCGAAAAAGGGGCCTTTGGTTGAGGAGGCAACGGGGTTGGCCAGAGTATATAACACCATAGAAACGGCATCTATCAACTGTTCCTCGTTATCGAGGTCGCATAAATCCAGTACCATGTTGCTCTGTTCTTTTCTGTAATGTTCTCCCCTGACTCTAAAGAAATAATGATCATCAGGTAATTGTGCGCAGGCTGAAATAAATTCACTCCATTCTGAATGTTCTCCTCTGCTTTTTCGTGCATTGGCTATGATGGATTGTTGACTAAAACTCAGTTTTGTTGCCTGTTCAGGTTCAGTCTGTTGAAGACTGGATGATGCCGCTTCAACAGGTTCCCTTTGACGTACTGATTTACGAAGCAATGTTATGGCTTCCATAGGGGTATTTTTATTGTCCTGCACAATTTTTTTGACGTTATCCAGACATTGCTGTCTTTGTTCAATAGATTCCAGCGTCTTGAATTTATTTTCCCAAAGAGCGCTTATGTCATGAACCCCTACGCTGGAAACGCTAAATAATATGATATTTAATTGATCTTGTAATTCATCATTGAGGTTATCCAGAGCCTTTTCTAATTTTTTTAATTGATGAAGCTGTTGCTGCATATCATCAATATTTTCAAACGCACTGACATCGTGCATTATTTTTAGATAAGTTGGGTTTTGTTTCGTAAATAGGTAGCCCATTTCGTTAATTGTGTTTTTTAATTTATCCAGATTTATATCCCCAGTTTTTTCAATTTCCGAGCGAATTTGTTCAAATTCCTTCTCATCTTGATATAAAATGAGCGACTCAGAGATATTTTCAATTGATTTGGGAACGGCCAACTGGAGATCTTCGCATTTCTTTTTAAATGCATTTAGCTTTGTGAAAAGCCGGCTTATTTCGGCGCCATTTTCGTTGATGTTTTTTTGTGCTAACCCAGCTTTTTCGATGATTTTATTTCGTTCCGCTTTGTTCTCAGCGTAAAAAAAATCAGTTTTCAATTTTGTTAAAAGCTGCTCCGTTACTGTACTATATTTTGGATCAGTATTTTCTACAGATAAGATTTGCTCGAGTCTTATGTAGTCTTCAATAAATTCATTATTTGTTTGTTGGCAAAGAACATGTGCAACTTCTGTTTCAAGTTGAGCTAAATATGTTTTTTGTTCATCGATGGTGGCCAGAGCCTTGAATTCTTCACGTTTTAATTTCACTAAGTAAGCGTAGATCATCTTGCCATTGCATGTAATAGTTTCAATTTTACTCAACTGTTGCTCTATTCGATCCGTAGTCTGTTGCAGTTGAGCAATAAGAGCATCGCAGACGGAAGATTGCTTACCCTCAGCCAGTTCTTTATCAATGCATTCGATATCATGTTTTATCTGTTCATCATTGCAAGGCCGGGTAAGGATGTCATATTCTGATAATCTTGCTATCTGCTGTAAATAATTTGTTGCTTTATCAAGGCTTAATCTTTCCTCGGGGTTGTCAGGGGTTAATCGTTGAATTAAGCGCATTGCCAATTGGCCTGCAGGGCTGTTGAACACCGTAAACAGCGCATTATTTTTGTCAATAAAAGCCTGTTCAGCCGGCAGCAATAGTATGATGTTTAATCCTTCCCTTTTATGAGTGGGTTCTTTACTGGTCAGGTAGAAAAAAAGATTTGCCCCAAAAATATAGCTATGGCTGGCACGAATACCTTCGTCACTGTCTCTATTTATTCCTGGCGGTTTGAAAATGGGCGTGACTATCAAATCCCGGCTTATCAGACTTTTAGCATCGGCAATAATCAGTTTTTTATCAGAAGTCAGCAGCCAGTTCGAGGCTTTGGAATCGGCAAAGCAAAGATCGTTGCTCTCAATTTGCCCGTAAGCTGCAGCAAGTTTAGTGAAAAGGGCGGCTGATTTGATGAGGCGGCTTTGATGATTTGAGCTTTGCTTTTTACATTTACTTTCCAGAGAACCTTTTTGATAAAAGTCAGTAACTTCAATCAAATATGTTTTTGTAGATATACTGGCGTGGACGGGGGCTAATAAACCGTTTTCCAATCCCTTTAATTTTGCTTCTCGCTTTGGATCAACATCTACAGCATTCGTTCTTATCGACAATACTTGAGTTGTTCTGTCGTTTCTGTTTGTTACTTTGATCACATACGAGTTGAAACAGGTCAATACATCAATTGAATGTGAATTTAAAAATGATGGCTTAGCTTTTGCTGCAATAAATAACTCGCCGGCAAACTGAGGGTGTCCCCAGTTATTTGTAGCACTCTTAATAAAATTAGATAAGTTCTCACCATCAAGATTCCTGATAAACTGAACTAATGGCGTCTCATGAATTTGTTCGCTGTTTTCAAGCATGGAGCCGTCTCATAATTTATTTCATGATTAAATTATAGACAATATGATTTGGTTTGTATATATTCTGACGATTAGTCTATAGTTTAATCAATTGGCATGTGAAATTAGTAGGTATATGGATGAACGAGTTTAACAAATTATGTTTTGAACTGGATATTGACCCTGAAAATATGGATCTTATAGAACTTAAGAAGCTTAAAACATTCTGTATGGAAATGATCAGTCAGGATCTGATTTTTTCAGGAACGGACAAACAGCAGTTTGCAAGTTATAAAGAACTGGCGGTAGATTACCTGCAAAAAGTTCAACCGAACTTTATTCAAGATCAGTTTAACCAAAACTTAAGTGATGATTCCAAAAGATCACTGATAATGTATCTTGTTGAAGAGGGATACAGTGAAGCATTAAGAAGGCTGACGCTTGATTCAGAACTGTTGAATCATTTACAGACGTTCATGTTTCCTTTGCACATTGCAGCTTCTTACGGTCATTTGTCAACGGTTAATGTCCTGCTTGAAAAAAAGTTTGATCCTCGCAAAAAAAATGCTTCAAAAGAATTTCCGATAAATTGTGTGCTTGAACTACCGATAGTTTATGATGAGCGATTGCCTGAGGCAAAAGAGGGTATCTTTAAAATGCTTTATGAGGCTGCACCCGATACGGTTGAAAACCCTTCCTCCGACGGGACAACGGTAGCACATCAAATGGCTCGATATGGTTTTAAAGGATTATTAAAAAAAATCATTACTCAACACTCAAATCTATTATTAATGCCCAATAATGCAGGGCTTTTGCCCATTCATGCCGCTATTATCAATAATCAGCCTGAGGTCGTGGAATTATTACTGAAAACTGGTAAGGCGTCTGAAATGCTGGATCATGAAAAACGTAATCCTCTCCATTATGCAGCACTCTATGGTTCGGAGGAAATGGTTAACATCTGCATCAATGAAGATATTGATATTAATGCTGTTGACCGCAACGGCTCGACTCCATTAATGCTTGCAACTCAAAATGGCAATATTAGTTCTATTAGGGTTCTTTTAGAGCATTTTGCTGATACCTTTGTTAAGGATTTTAATGCGTCGGACGCAAAGAGCCTGGCTGAAAAACATAATCGCAATGATATCGTTGAGTTAATACAGGAACATCAGGCTTCACGTTTATCTATGAGATAGTAGTAGTACCGTTTCCATTTAATTCTGCAAGGTGGTAATTTCATTAAATTAATCTTTCCTACGTCAAACTAATCTTTCCTACGTCCCGCGGCTTGTCCGCGGGATCCAGTGATGTAGATAGATTCATGGATCCCGCGGACAAGCCGCGGGACGTAGGTTGAACAAATTATATTTTTTCACCTTGCAAAATTAAATGGAAACGGTAGTAGTCCTCTGGATTGTTGATCTTCTTTGAACATTTTTCACGATAATCAGACTGACAATAATCATGATGAGTACATATACTGCCGGTGACGAGGCCAGCCCTGTTTTCTGCTGAAGAAACCCTGCAACCAGCGGTGCGGTTCCTCCAAACAGCGCCATACTGATAGACCAGGAAATCGATATTCCGCTATACCGTATTGAGGTTGGGAATATCTGGTTGAGAAAATTGAATAATGGAATACTGATCAGAACATTGGTTAATGCATATGGGATTTGCAGAAATAATATTGCAGAGAAAGATAAAGAACTGGAATATACATAAAGCAGCGGAACGGATATGAACGCGCTTAGGAGTCCTGAAATTAAAAGATTTTTAGTATTGAAGCGATCTGCGGTCAGCGCAATCAAAGGTATGAATATCGTGACCATCAATTGGGCTGTGCTGATAACAAGACGAATTTGATTCTGCGTTAGCGTAGAATACCGGCTAAGGTGGTTTGCGTAATAAATATTCATGGTATATAGATATACACCCAATGCAGATACAATCAGAATTGATTGATAAAAAAGAGTTCGATGTTTTGAAAATAAAATTTTCAAAGGGGCTGATCTATCGGCGCGGTCTTGGTTGATAAATTCAGGAGATTCGGGAAATGCGCCACGAAGCAGACGGGCGAAGAAACAAGCGGACGCACCGAGTAAGAACGGCAGCCTCCATGCCCATTCCGGCATAAAACTCAACTGAACCAGATAGGCCATAAAACTTCCTGCCATCATTCCCGATGCTGCAGCAAAAGCCGTCCAGCTTGAAGCAAGACAGGGGCGGTGCTCATCGTGCTCAATCAAGTAAATAGCACTGCCGTTAAACTCGCCGGCAACAGCAAATCCTTGTAAACAACGAAAGAAAATTAGCAGCAACGGGGCGTAGATACCGGCGTGACTGTATGTTGGAATAACAGCAAGCCCAAGCGAACTGATTCCCATCAGAAAAATAGACTGTTGTAATGCCTTGCGCCGTCCGTATTTATCACCAACATGGCCAAAGAAAATCGAGCCCAGCGGCCTGAAGATATAGCCAATGGCAAACACGGAAAAAGCGGCCATCAACCCTAGAAATGGATTGAGCGATGGGAAAAACAGCCGGCTTATCATTGAGGAGAGATAAGCGTAATAGCTGAATTCCGTCCACTCAAGAAATGTTCCTGCTGTAGCAATCAGGATTCGTTTATGTTTTTTCATTTTTTATATACAACTCAGTTACCGCTTACGTTTTAAAAAGGAATGATCTGTTCAAATCCCATTGCGTTGATGTTCTGGCAGGCTTGGGCTGTGAATCTGTTCCAGTCGCCGTTGATGGATGGTTCATCCAGACATTGCTGCAGCTCGTATAAAAAGGCCTTCCTTGATATCAGTTCTGCGCCAAGTCGGATCAGGTGGGGATTGTCCAACTGACAGTCAATCAATTCTATATTGAGATTCAACATGACCTGGCAAAGGAAGAAAAATGCTATTTTAGAACAATCGGTTTTGAAATGAAACATTGATTCGCCAAAAAATGCCAGCCCCATGGATAAACCATAAAGGCCGCCCACAAGCTTTTCATCCTGCCATACTTCAAAAGAGTGGGCGATGCCCTGTCGATGAAGCTCTGTATAGGCTTCAATCATTTCCTGACTGATCCAGGTGTTCCCTTCGCGTTGACTCGCTGTAGCACAAGCGTTGATAACCCTTGGAAAAGCTTGATCGATACTTAGCTGATAAGGTTTTTTCAGATTTTTTTTCAGGCTTTTGCTGAGATGGAACAGTTCAGGTCGAAGAATTAAGCGAGGGTTTGGCGACCACCAGAGAATAGGGCGCCCGGGTTCAAACCAGGGAAAGATGCCTTTCGAATATGCCTTTAATAGCCAATCGGCGGATAAGCTGCCGCCGATGGCCAAAAGACCCTGCTTATCCGCTGTTTCGGGATCTGGAAATTCAAATCCAGCATTGACCATCATAAACCGGAAAGTTCATCAAGATATTTTTCCGCGTCCAGTGCGGCCATGCAGCCGAAGCCTGCGGATGTAATTGCCTGGCGATAAACGTGGTCAGCAACATCGCCACAGGCAAAAACGCCATCCACGCTGGTTGCTGTTGCCATGCCATTAAGGCCTGAACGGATTTGGATGTAGCCGTCCTTCATGTCTAACTGATTTTCAAAGACCGCAGTATTCGGCGTATGGCCAATAGCGATAAAAACGCCATCCACTTCCAACTCCTGCGTTTTTTTAGATTCGGTATGGGCAAGACGGACGCCGGTTACTTTCATACCATTACCCAGCACTTCCTCCAGGCCATGATCCCAGATGATATTGATGTTTCCCTTTTGTTCTTTATCAAAAATTTTCTTTTGCAAAATCTTTTCGGCTCTCAGGCTGTTTCTGCGGTGAATCAAGGTTACTGATTCGGCAATATTTGATAAATAAAGTGCTTCTTCTACAGCCGTGTTTCCTCCGCCGATGACGCAGACTTTTTTATTTCGATAAAAGAAACCGTCGCAGGTTGCGCAGGCAGAAACGCCTTTCCCCATGTAGGCCTGCTCAGAGGGAAGACCAAGATATTTTGCTGAGGCGCCGGTGGCGATGATTAACGCATCACAGCTGTACTCTTCCGTATCGCCTTTTAATTTTATAGGTTTTTGGCTGAAATCCGTTGCCGTAATATGGTCAAAAATAATTTTTGTATCAAATCGCTCTGCATGTTCTCGCATTCTTTCCATTAAGGCCGGCCCTTGCAGACCTTCAGCATCGCCAGGCCAGTTATCGACCTCGGTTGTTGTCGTTAATTGACCGCCAGGCTGCATACCCGTAATAATTACAGGATTTAAATTGGCGCGGGCCGCATAAACAGCTGCAGTGTAACCGGCAGGACCGGAGCCAAGAATGATGAGCTTGTGATGATTGTCTTTGCTCATTGTATCTGCCTTCCTTATTTTTATGTTAATATGGCAAATAGTAAGATAAAAATAACCAGATGAACAGTCCTATGGCGAATAAAACAAAGAATAAAGCGCGCTTGGCGTCTTCAAAAAAAATGCCTGAGTTTGTAGTTAAACGGATAAGCGAAGGCATTTTTATCCTTATAGTTACTTCAGCACTTTTTGTGCTGTTGTCATTAACAACCTATAAAACCAGCGATCCTGGCTGGACGCATGTCAGCTCAGTGAAAAAAATTGCCAATGCCGGCGGTGCGGTTGGAGCATATATTGCTGACAGTCTCTATATGCTGTTTGGGTATATGGCCTATTTTTTTCCGCTGTTTTTTGCTTATGTTGCCTGGATAGTCCTTAAAGATCACCGACGATTAAAATCATTTAACATACCTGTTTTTACTTTTCGTCTGGTCGGCTTTATCCTGTTGATGACCGGCGGTTGCGGTCTGCTCAGCCTGGAACCGCAGGTGCAGGGATTGGATGAAATGCATTCAGCCGGCGGCATTCTTGGTTGGTCTGCATCGTTCTTGTTGAGCCAGTCTCTTAATTTTTTCGGGGCAAATCTGGTTCTTGCTTCGCTTTTTCTCGTTGGCATGACCTGGGCCACCGGCTTTTCATGGGTGAAGGCGACGGAGCGGCTGGGCTTTGGCGTCCTGAAACTGATGCATTTTTCCGGGCTTAGGTTGCTCAACCTGCTGAAAGGGGCAGGGCGTATACTGAAAAAAATGGTTTCAAGAGAGAAGCCAGAGTCGTTTACCAATGAGCCTTTCATTCGAAAGAGCAAACCTGAAAAGGAAAAAAAGAAAGAAAAACCTGTGAAACCGGAGCCGGCTGCGGTATTTGAAAACAAACCTGCCGAACCTGTGATTGAAAAAGCGGCAGTGATTGAAAAACCCAGAAAAAAAATGACGTCCGGCGGCGCACTACCGAAGGTTAATCTGCTTGACAAAGGAATACCGGGTAAGCCTATGGGCGGTTTTACTCATCAGCAGCTTGAATCGCTTTCTCGCGATATGGAACAGCATCTGTCTGATTTTGGCGTGCAGGCGGATGTGGTCGCTGTGCATCCCGGCCCTGTTATTACCCGTTTTGAACTTCAATTGGCTGCAGGGGTCAAGGTATCGAAGTTAAGTAATCTTGCCAAGGATCTGGCCCGTTCGATGTCGGTAACCTCGGTTCGGGTGGTTGAAGTGATTCCTGGAAAAACAGTGGTTGGGCTTGAACTGCCGAACCAGGATCGTGCTATGGTTCGCTTGTCTGATGTTTTGTCAGCCGACGTCTATCAACAGGCGCGTTCGCCATTAACAACAGCGCTTGGTGTTGATATTGCAGGGCATCCGATGGTGGTTGATTTAGCGAAAATGCCGCATTTGCTGGTTGCAGGTACAACAGGCTCAGGAAAATCTGTTGGTATTAATGCCATGATACTAAGTCTCCTTTTTAAAGCCTCTCCTGACGAATTAAGGCTGATTTTAGTCGATCCTAAAATGCTGGAACTTTCTGTTTATGACGGCATTCCGCACTTATTGACCCCTGTTGTCACAGACATGAAAGATGCCGCTGCAGCGCTCCGCTGGTGTGTTAACGAAATGGAGCGCCGCTATCGGTTAATGGCGGCAGTCGGCGTTAGAAACCTTGCCGGCTACAATACAAAAGTCCTTGAGGCACAGGAGAACGGTGAGCCTTTGACCGATCCCTTATGGAAGCCAGTCGATTCAATGGATGAAACCGCGCCTTATCTGGAAAAACTGCCTTTTATCGTTGTGGTGATTGATGAACTCGCCGACATGATGATGGTGGTGGGTAAAAAGGTTGAGCAGTTAATTGCACGTATTGCCCAGAAAGCCAGAGCGGCGGGTATACATCTTGTATTGGCGACCCAGAGGCCATCTGTTGATGTTCTGACCGGTTTGATTAAATCGAATATTCCTACCCGTATTTCTTTCCAGGTTTCGTCAAAAATTGACTCCCGTACTATCCTTGATCAGCAAGGTGCGGAACAGCTTTTGGGGCATGGCGATATGCTTTATCTTGCTCCGGGAACCGGTACGCCGCTTCGTGTTCATGGTGCTTTTGTGGATGATGATGAGGTGCATCGGGTTGCAGATGACTGGCGTTCACGAGGTGAGCCGGAGTATATTGATGATATACTTTCTGCTGGCGGAGATGGCTTTGATGAGGGCTTTGATGGTGAAGAGCAGTCTACAGAAGATTCTGATCCGCTCTATGATGAAGCTGTTGAATTTGTCATTCAATCCAGAAAAGCCAGTATTTCAGCCGTGCAGCGCAGGTTGAAAGTCGGTTATAATCGAGCGGCAAGACTTGTCGAAGAAATGGAAAACAGAGGAATTGTCGGGCCTCTGGATGGTGGAACACGGGATATTCTGGTTAATGCCAGTGCTGAGGGATAATCATGAAAAAATATATATTAAGTTTTATCAGCTGTTTACCGGTCATGGCGTTTGCACAGTCAGACGCTGATGTTTTACAAAAAAAACTAAACAATATTCACAGCATGACGGCCAGTTTTAATCAGGTGGTTCGTGCTAAAGCCCGGGTCATATCGCGTTCATCAGGCAAGATGGCCTTAAAAAGACCGGGACAGTTTCTCTGGGATACGCTAAAGCCCATGAAACAAAAAGTCATTGCTGACGGCAACAAAATGTGGGTTTATGATGTTGAACTTGAACAGGTTACGGTTCAAAAACAGAAGAAAAGCCTTGGAGGAACAGCGGCGTTATTTTTAAGTGGATATGATGAAACGGTGGCCAGAGATTATGAAGTTTCTTTAAAAAAATCTGCTCAAGGCAATGAGCGTTTCGATATGAAAGCAAGAAAACCGAGACAGGGTTTTCAGCGTGTGGTCATGACATTTAAGGCTGATAAACTGGTTGGCATGGAGTTGTACGATCAACTTGGCCAAAAAACAACGGTTGACTTGTCTCAGGTCAATATGAATCCAGAAGTCAATTCAAAACTCTTTCAATTTAAACCACCCAAAGGTGTCGATGTTGTTCAACAATGAGCGGGAAAACAGGCCTCTTGCTGAAATATTAAGGCCGAGTCGATTTGAAGATTTTATCGGACAGCAGCATTTGCTTGATGAAGGCAGGCCCTTGGCACTGGCGCTGAAAGCCCAAAAAATTCACTCAATGATTTTATGGGGGCCGCCGGGTGTGGGCAAAACCAGTCTGGCGCGGCTGGTTGCCCAATCATTTGACTGCCATTGGGAAGCATTATCAGCCGTGTTCGCCGGGGTTAAAGATATTCGGGCCGTCGTTGAAAAAGCTCGCCAGCTGCAACAGCTTGGGCAACAGATGATTTTGTTTATTGACGAAATTCACCGCTTTAACAAAGCCCAGCAGGATGCGCTTTTGCCTTACACGGAATCGGGGTTGATAACCTTTATTGGCGCCACAACAGAAAACCCTTCCTTTGAAGTGAACAAAGCTCTGCTGTCCAGGGCGCAGGTTTATGTGCTGCATTCATTAAATGATGATGATCTTGAAAAACTCATCACAAAAACCGAAGCCTACAGTCAGCAACCGGTTATATTTTCTGATGAAGCAAAGCAACTTTGTTTCGCCGCTGCAGACGGGGATGGGCGAAGGATGCTGAATCTGCTGGAACAGATTATAGCCGCGGCCAATGTCAGCCAATGCAGTGAAATTACCGCAGAATGGTTGAAGCAATTACTGGGTTCATCCACTCGACGTTTCGATAAGGGCGGTGATCAGTTTTATGATCAAATTTCAGCCCTGCATAAGTCTGTCAGGGGTTCAGATCCTGATGCAGCGCTGTACTGGTTTTGCCGAATGATTGATGGCGGTGTAAGCGCAGCCTATTTATCGCGTAGAATTATCCGCATGGCCTGGGAAGATATTGGACTTGCCGATCCGCGAGCCATTCAGCTGACTCAGGATGCCTGTGAAACTTATGAACGGCTGGGTTCGCCGGAAGGTGAACTTGCATTAGCCCAAGCGGTTATTTATCTCGCTGTTGCCGCCAAATCAAACGCAGGATATCTGGCATATAAAAAAGCCATGGCCTTCGTGAAAAACGACAAAAGCCGCGAAGTTCCACCTCATTTAAGAAATGCACCTACTGCCTTAATGAAAAACCTGGGATACAGCAGGAATTATCGTTACGCCCATGATGAACCCTATGGTTATGCCGCCGGTGAACATTATTTTCCAGAAGACATGGAGGCGATGAACTGGTATCAACCCGTTGATCGAGGGCTTGAAAAAAAAATCAGGGATAAACTTGATTTTCTGCATCGATTGGATGAGGCGCTAGTTTGATTTTATCCTGACAGGCTCTGGTAATTTTAATAAACATGAGTATAATTCGGAATTTTAAGGTTTTTTGGAGTCAACGATGCCAATTTATGAATATCATTGTCGAAATTGCAAGCATCATTTTGATTTGATGCAAAAAATATCTGACGCTCCGGTCACGCAGTGTCCTGTTTGTCTTGAGCAAACCGCCGAAAAATTAATTTCAGCACCAGGATTTCAGCTCAAGGGGGCTGGATGGTATGAAACTGATTTTAAGGGAAAGAAACCGTCCTCCACGGGTGGCGCTGATGCAAAAGCTGAAACAAAAACACCCAGTTCTGGCGGCAGCGACAGCAGTAAAGGGGATAAAGCTTGAATTCTAAATTCGTAAGGCGCTATCTGCTCGCAGGGCTTGCAGTCTGGTTGCCTATTATTGTTACTCTGCTCGTGCTGCGGTTTATCGTCGATTTACTCGACAAAACCATTTCACTGCTTCCTGCGGCTTATCAACCGGAGCAACTGGTGGGCATGAGCCTTCCCGGTCTTGGTGTTTTGTTATCACTGATGGTACTTTTAATCACAGGGATCATTGCATCTAACATTATCGGGCAGCGATTTGTCGGTTGGGGAGAGGCGTTGTTGCTGAGGATTCCTTTGGTTCGCTCGATATATAATGCGAGCAAACAGGTTTTCAGCACCTTGTTTGCCTCTGACAGTCAGGCGTTTCGAAAAGTCGTATTGGTTGAGTATCCTCGAAAAGGCTTATGGTCGATTGCATTCCATACCGGTAAGGCGATGACGGAGGCGAACCATCATACCGAAGAGGAGATGATCAGTATTTTTATCCCCACGACGCCTAATCCAACGTCCGGGTTTTTAATGATGGTTCCTCGCCAGCAGTGTATTGAGTTGGATATGACTGTCGATGAGGCCTTAAAATATATCATTTCTTTGGGGGTTGTTCAGGTTGAAAGCCCCAAACATTCAAAATCAAGTCACTAACAGGCGGTAAAATGCGTACAGAATATTGTCATGAAGTAAACGAATCCAAATTGGAACAGACAGTCACCATTTGCGGCTGGATACATAATCGTCGCGACCACGGCGGTGTTATTTTTCTTGATGTACGCGACAGTTCAGGATTACTGCAGGTGGTTTATGAGCCGGATAATCAAAGCCTGTTTGAGGAAGCTGAAAAACTCCGCCATGAGTATGTCATTAAGGCAACCGGTGTCGTTAGAGCCAGACCGGAAGGAATGGTTAACAATAAGATGGCAACCGGAAGAGTGGAAGTTGTGGGTACTGCTCTTGAAGTATTGAATGATGCTGAAACACCGCCGTTTCTTCCTGATGAGCATCAATCCGTCAACGATGATCTGCGTCTGACTTATCGCTATCTTGATTTAAGACGTCCTGCAATGCAGCAGAACCTTAGAATCAGACATAAGATGAATCGTGTTATCCGTGAATATCTCAATGCACGCCAGTTTACCGATATTGAAACGCCGATGTTGACAAAGGCAACGCCGGAAGGGGCCAGGGATTATCTGGTGCCTTCAAGAGTTCATCCCGGCCAGTTTTACGCACTGCCTCAGTCGCCCCAGTTGTTTAAACAGATTTTAATGATGTCTGGCTTCGATAAGTATTATCAAATCGTCAAATGTTTCCGCGATGAAGATTTGCGTGCCGACCGTCAGCCTGAGTTTACCCAGCTTGACCTTGAAATGTCTTTTGTTGATGAGAAGCATATCATGGGGTTGATTGAAGGAATGCTGCAGACCGTATTTAAAGAGGTTCTTGACGTTGAAGTTAAGCTTCCGCTTCAAACCATGAGCTACCATGAAGCGATGCGCCGCTTCGGAAGCGACAAACCTGATTTAAGAATCCCTCTTGAATTAACAGATATAGACGATTTAGTCCGTGATGTTGATTTTACGGTCTTTAGGGATGCTGCCAATGATAAAGAAGGGCGTGTTGTTACGCTTTGCTTACCTGGTGGTTGTAGTTTAAGCCGAAAAGAACTGGATGATTATGGTAAGTTTGTAGGCATTTATGGGGCGAAAGGGCTTGCTTATATTAAAATCAATGATCTTGAACTTGGCATGGAAGGCCTGCAATCCCCGATTTTAAAATTCCTGCCGGAAGAGGCGGTGATGAGCATTATTCGACGTGCCGAAGCTAAAACTGGCGATGTGTTATTCTTTGGCGCAGGTAAATCTTATGTTGTAAACGAGTCAATGGGAGCTTTGCGTGTCAAATTGGGGCATGACAGGGATTTACTCGAATCGGGATGGCGTTTATTATGGGTAGTAGACTGGCCGATGTTTGAGAAAGATCCGGTTACAGGTACATTGAACGCAATGCACCATCCTTTCACGTCGCCGAAAGGAAAGGATATCGACGCTCTGTTAACTGAACCGGAAAGTCAGTTGGCCAGAGCCTATGACATTGTTATCAATGGTTATGAAATTGGTGGAGGTTCTGTTCGTATTCATCAGAACAGTATCCAGCAGGCAGTATTTAAGCTGTTAAATATGAGTCAGGAAGAAGCAAGAACTAAATTCGGCTTTTTCCTTGATGCATTAAAATTCGGCGCGCCTCCTCATGCCGGTATCGCTTTAGGCATTGACAGGCTGGCTATGTTGTTAACGGGGTCGGAATCCATCAGGGACGTGATTGCATTTCCTAAAACGCAATCTGCGGCATGTCCTTTAACAAAAGCTCCGGCAGAGGTTTCAGCGCTACAACTGACTGAACTGGGAATTGAAATTGCAGACAACTCAGAAACAACAGCAGATTGACTCGAGGGGCCGCGGTTTTTTCCGCGGCCTGATGCTCTGTTTTATTTTTTGCTTGTATTCAAATTTGCTAAATGCAAATCAGCTGGGCTTTATTGAGTACATGAAGCAGGAACAACTTGCACTCAAGACTAAAATAGAACAGCAGCAGAATTTTAAACCCGGCGTTAAATTCGCTGAAATCAATCAGCAGTTAAAAGAAAACCGTTTAAAAATATCCTTAATTGATTTAAAAATTCAGAGTTTTAACGAGTTCCTTGAAAGTCAGCACAAAGAGCAGCTGTTGACAGAACATAAGCTTAGAATCCTCAAGAAAAATTATACCCTTGCCCAAAAATCCGAGCTATATCGTCAGCGTATTGATAAACTGGAACAACAAAAACAGGTTGAAGTTGAAACGATATCGATTATTGCAGATAACATCAAGTCAGCCCAACAACTCAAGGCACTATATTTACAGCAGTCAAAAATACTCTCGCAATGGATTAATGAACACCGTTTGAAATTAAAACTTGCAAATGTAACGCAACAACAGATTGTACTTGATAAAAACCTCAGCCAGCTCTACCAGCAGAACATTAATATTCAACAGGCCATTCAGACACACCAGAAGGGCGACGAGCTGCAGCAGGATGAATTGAAACTGCTTTTAAACAATCAACAGATTTCCCTGACGCAGCAACAAAAAGCTTTGTTGTTATTAAAAGGCGACATTGTCAGAGCTGATGACCGAATTCTAAAGCAACAGGATATGAAAAGCCTTCGATCGGTTCTGGGTACCTATAAAGATGTTATACAGCATATCGACAAAATTCAGGTGAATCTTGAGAATATGCTGGAGGTTCTGAATCAGCAGGATTTGTTTAAAAACAATCCTAATTTATCCAGGACAAAACAGGCGGTTTCAACCGAGTTGAAACAATTAACCCAGTGGCAGCAGCAATTACATAAGCAGCTGGAAAACTGGCAGGAGCAGTTAAATATAAAACTGTCATCGAGGCAGACTTTTACTGAATATCAACAGGATGGATTTGGGAATATTCTGCAACAGATTGCCAGCATTCCTTCGAAATTCCTAACCTATGCCAACCGTCTGGTTTTAAAAGTAATGACCAGTTATCACTGGTTTAGTCCTTTGCAGCTTTGGACATTCTGGGGCAGCATGGCCATCATTCTTTTACTGGCTTTTTTGATAAAAAAAGGATTGGGCGTCCTTGACCGCGAAAAAGAGCGTTATCGTCTAACCGGATATCTGGTTGATGGTTTTATTGATATTTTAAATCGAAACCTGTGGCAAATCACATCAATTTTTTTATTGTTAAATGCGTTTTCTTTTATGGGCGTTTCTGCAGGCCAGTCGAGCCTGCTTGTCAATCTGCTGATGGTGTGGATGACGTTCCGGATATTGATAACATTTGCTAAACGAAGCCTTCTTGAGCGAATCAGCGATGCATCGGGTAAAGATGTAAAACTTTATTATCGTTTAAAATGGCTGTTGGTAAGCGGCGGATGGGCGACGGCATTAATGCTGATTGGCCATCAGTTACCGCTGAGTCCTGTTATTCAGGATATTTTTAATCGTCTGTTTATGTTGTTTATTCTTGCTATTTCTATTGTTTCCTGGCGAAGCCGTGATTTGCTGCCGCATATATTTCATTCGCTTTATAAAGGTAAAAAACGCTATTACCGTAATGCATTTAAATTATTTATTATTTTGTTGCCGGTGACGCTGTTAACCACAGCCGTAGTGGGGCTGGCCGGCTATATTAATCTCGCCTGGTCAATGAGCCGTTATCAGGCTGTTATCGTTTTGATTATTATTTCTTATACCGTCATAAGAGGATTGTTGGTTGATATTCTTGAAGTATTGTCGGAATGGTTGATTTCCTCAACCAGAAACGGATGGCTCTGGACAGAGGTTTTTTTAAAGCCGGTTTACAAGGTGCTAAGGTTTTTATTATTGATCTTGAGTTTATTTCTGATGCTTCAAAGTATTGGCGGATGGTCTTCTGATTCTATGTTTATAAATTTTATAGACAAGCTGATTCGTTATCCTTTTATTGATATTTCAGGAGTAAGAATCACATTGCTCAGCAGTTTTGAATTTACAATTTTACTGATGGTTTTTACCTGGGCGGCAAAGTGGACCCGTGAATTTTGTTACCGCTGGCTGTTCAGGAATGTTAAAGATGCAGGGATTCGAAACAGTCTCGCTGCTTTTTCGCAATATGCCGTAATTTTGTTGGGTACTTTTCTGACGTTGAGGGTACTTGGCCTCGATTTTAGCGGCATGTCATTTGTGTTGGGTGGTCTGGCTGTCGGTATGGGATTTGGTTTGCGGGATTTCGCCTCCAACATTATCGGCGGACTGATGCTGTTAATTGAGCGGCCGGTTCGGGAGGGCGATTTGATTACGCTTGGCAGCTATGAGGGAAGGGTAGCCCATATTGGAATTCGATCCATGCGCGTTTCTTCCTGGGATAATATGGAAGTCTTGATACCCAATGCTGAAACATTTAACAAGCCGTTTACTAACTGGACGCATCAGGATTATATTGTCCGTACAGTCATTCCTTTAAAGGTAAGCCGCAAGGATGATCCGCATTTTGTTCAGCAGCTGATACTGGATGTTCTGGCCATTATTCCAGATATTTTACCTGATCCGCCGGCTCAGGTGTTTATGAAGAGCATGGAGGAAGCTTTGATTGAATTTGAGGTTCGCTATTTCATCAATATTGAAAAACATAGCCGCTTTGAGATTCGATCAAAAGTATTGTTTGCTATCAGCGCGCAATTTAAAGCCGCTGGCATTAAAGCTCCTGTTCCGCCTTATCAGGTTGAAATCACGGGTAAAAATGCAGAAATAGAGCTGGATGATGCAAAGCCCGAAAAATGAGCAGGAACTGCTGGAACGTTGCCATCAAATTGCCGGCCTTAGCTTTGCCCAGTTGGCAAGCCGTCATGGCCTGTCAATCCCTGAGCATTCATTGCAACGGAAGGGCTGGCTTGGCCAATTAATTGAACTTGCTTTGGGTACCAATGCCGGCAATCAGTCTCTACCGGATTTTATCCATCTTGGAATTGAACTAAAAACCCTGCCATTATCCATTACAGGGCGAGTGAGCGAATCGACCTTTTTGTGCACTATTCCTTTGTTGAGTTTTCATGAACAGCAATGGGAAAACAGCAGCTGTCTAAGTAAATTAAAAAAAATTCTCTGGGTGCCTGTTGAAGGAGACAAGAGCATTCCTTATGCTCATCGCCGCATTGGTCAAGCCATTTTGTGGTCGCCGGATGAGAAGGCCTTAAGAATTCTTCGTGCAGACTGGGAGTATTTTAACGATATGATCAGTTTGGGTCGCCTTGAAGAAATTGACGCTCGTCACGGAGAATATCTACAGATTCGCCCTAAAGGCGCTAATGCAAGATCGTTAGTGAATGCTTATGGAGCCGGCGGTCAGCAAATCAAGACGCTGCCCAGAGGATTTTATCTTCGTAGCTCGTTTACTCAAACGGTTTTAAGTGCGTAGTATGAGCCAGTACCTCATCCTGCAAGGTGGTAATTTCATTAAATTAATCTTTCCTACGTCCCGCGGCTTGTCCGCGGGATCCAGTGATGTAGATAGATTCATGGATCCCGCGGACAAGCCGCGGGACGTAGGTTCAACAAATTGTATTTTTTCACCTTGCAAAATTAAATGGAAATGGTACTGGCATTTTATTGTGATAAAAAATCTTGGATTTATAGTGGGTTACAGATATACTCATTGAATATTAGGGATGAATAAGGCCGCTGATGGCACAATATTTCAGGAGTCATAATAAAGCCTTCTTGTTTATATTTCCTCAACTGGTCATTACCTTGCTGTTTTTTTTCTGGCCGGCCATTGAGGCGTTTTTTTATTCTTTTTTTTATAGCGATCCCTTTGGACTCAAACGGCATTTTGCATTTTTTTCCAATTATACTGACTTATTCCGAGATGATTCCTACATTGAGGCCTTTAAATTTACTTTGCTAAGTTCAGCGCTGATATCATTATTAACAATGGGGTTTGGTCTTTTTATGGCAACGCTGGTGACAAACCGCATCAAATCGCAAGGATTTTACAAGTCGCTTTTTATCTGGCCTTATGCTGTTGCGCCGGCGGTTGCTGCGATTTTGTGGCGTTTTCTCTGTCATCCAGGATTAGGCTGGCTGACTGTGTTTTTTGCTGGACTGGGCTTTGAATTTAATTATTTGAAATATCCCGGTCAGGCGCTCTGGGTGATTGTCATTACGGCTTCATGGCAGCAGTTCAGTTATAATTTTCTTTTTTATTTTGCCGCATTAAAAGCGATTCCTCAGTCGATTGTAGAAGCTGCAACCCTTGACGGAGCCAGTGCATGGCGCAGGTTCTGGCAAATCATTTTTCCCTTATTATCTCCCATGACGTTCTTTTTGCTTATCATGAATATGATTTATGGTTTTTTTGATACCTTCGGTATTATTCATGTGTTGACGCAGGGCGGCCCGGGATTATCAAGCACTAATTTGATTTATAAAGTTTATCAGGATGGTTTCATCGGTATGGATATTGGCGGTTCATCTGCTCAGTCTGTACTTTTAATGATTATCGTCAGTCTTCTAACGTTGCTGCAGTTTAAATATATTGAGAAAAAGGTTCATTATCAATGAAAAAAATCAAAGCATTGTTTGCCCACGGCTTTCTGCTTTTATTTATTGCATTGCTTTTCATGCCGATTTATCTGGCAATTGTTGCTGCAAGCCATGAGGCAACTGCGATGATGCATGCGCCTTTGCCGATGTTTCCAGGTCATCATTTTTTTTCAAATCTTGCTGATATTTTCAATGCCGGTCTTGATGTAACTGGCGGTATTCCTTTAAAAATCATGCTAATCAACAGTCTGATCATGGCTTTATTAATTGCCGTTGGGAAAATTATTCTGGCCGCAGGCTCAGCTTATGCGCTGGTGTATTTTGATTTTCCGGCTAAAAGTTTTTGTTTTGCCCTTATTTTTGCAACCATGATGCTGCCGGTTGAAGTCAGGATTGTTCCAACCTTTCAAATCACAGCATCACTGGGAATGCTGAACAGTTTCAGCGGTCTTAGCTTACCGCTGATGGCTTCGGCAACAGCAACTTTTTTATTTCGCCAGTTTTTTAAAACGGTGTCGCCTTCATTGGTGGATGCGGCTAAAATCGATGGGGCAGGGCCATTCCGCTTTTTCTGGCATATTTTATTGCCGGTTTCAAAGACACAGATCATGGCTTTATTTGTTATCCTGTTCGTTTATGGCTGGAACCAATATCTTTGGCCTCTGGTTATCACAACGGATCCATCGCAGGCAACGATCGTGATGGGAATTAAATACGTCAGCGGTGTTGCCGATCAGATTCCTCAGTGGAATTATATTATGTGTATGGCGCTGGTGGCGTTTTTTCCACCCTGCCTTGTAGTGTTGCTGATGCAATACTGGTTTGAAAAAGGACTAAAATAAATGGCTGCTCTAAACCTTGTTCATGTATTTAAAAACATTGATTCCCATGCCATTTTGAAAGATATTCATGTGGGTATTGAAAAAGGGGAGTTTATTACGGTTGTTGGCCCATCAGGCTGTGGAAAATCCACGTTACTGCGTTTGATAGCAGGGTTGGATAAGGTTTCAGAAGGACAGATTCTGATAAATCAGCACTGCGTCAATGACATGTCTGCGGCCAGCCGTGATATGGCAATGGTCTTTCAAAATTATGCTCTGTATCCGCATATGTCTGTATTCGACAATATGGCCTACGGGCTTAAAATGAGAAAATATTCTAAAGATGAAATTAAACGCAAGGTTTTTGAAAGTGCTGAAATGCTTAAACTTACAGAATATCTTGAGCGAAAACCTGATGAATTATCCGGTGGACAACGCCAAAGGGTTGCCATGGGGCGCGCTATGGTGCGTTCGCCGGCGGTATTTTTATTTGATGAACCCTTATCAAATCTTGATGCCAAGCTCAGGACGCAAATGCGTCATGAAATTAAAAGCCTTCATCAACGACTTGGAACAACCAGTATTTATGTAACCCATGATCAGACAGAGGCGATGACCATGGCTGATCGCATTATTGTTTTGAATCAGGGGGAAGTGGAACAGATAGGCAGCCCATCCGAACTCTATCGGCAGCCGGCTTCTTTATTTGTAGCAGATTTCAGCGGCCACTATCCAATGAATTTTATTCGCGGCAGCTATCATTCGCCAGAACAGTGTATTTACAGCGAATGTGGGTTAAGCTATAGGATTAATAATAAAAATATTAAAGATGGTCAGTCAATCACCATTGCCGTTCGCGCCGAACATCTTGTTTTGGCTGAACATGATGATAATGCAATAAAGCTTGATATTGAATTTATTGATGACATGGGTGCAGATAAACTTGTACAGGCAATCGATAACGATACAGGCTCACGTTTAACGATAAGAACAGGGCCAGGCTGGCGTCCTGTAGATGATAAAATATCACTGTGTTTACCCGGTCAGGACGTGCATCTTTATGATGAAAACACAGGCAAACGAATTGAGGGCTAGTTGATGGCAAAAAGTAATTCAAAAGCGTTAAAACTCATTGATTCCAAATCTTATGGCTATTTTAGCGCACTGTACCGCTCGTTTTATTCCTCAAATCTTTACGTTGATGTGGGAATGCGATGGAAAGGACTTGGGCTTATCTATTTATTATTTATTGTTTTTGTTTTTTCAATTCCAATCCAATTCATTAAATTGCAACAGTTTTCAAGGTTCTATGATCATCAGGTAGAGGCTTTTAAACTGATTCCTACCGTTTATATTCAAGAAGGGATTGTCCGTTTTAATCAGCCTATGCCTTATGAGGTGAAAGACCGGGACGGGAACGTTAGAGTTATCGTCGATACAACAGGCGCTATCAAGCAGATTGATGAGGTGAAATATCCATTTCTGACCGTTCTGCTGACTAAGGACAGCCTTATCTATAAACTGCCGCTTGCCAATATTTTGGGAAGCAGGGGGGAACGCTCAAAGATGCTGGAAGAGAAATTGACGCCCGATATGACACAGGTGTTTAATGGTCAGGAGTGGATTGATGAGAGCCGCTTGAATTTGATTAAACTGGTTTCCATGGCACTGATTCCCATTAGTATCTTTTCGTTTTACTGGGGGCTTTCTCTGGTTTTGCTTTTGAGTTATTCCATTGTGGGATCGATCATTGCCTGGATGTTTTTTGACTATAAGATGCCTTATAAACAGAGCAACCGAGTGATGATGGTTGCAGCAACGCCGCTGGCGCTGTTTTTTTTCATGGTGCTAACCACCGGCATCAAAATTCCTTTTGCCATATTATGGATGGTAGGCATATTGACGTTTTATTTCTGTTTTGGAGTGCTGTCCTTGAAACGGGCGAGCCGTAAGGTGGCTATTCGATGAGGGGATTGATTCATTTTGCCCATGGAAATGGCTTTCCGGGGCTATGCTATCGACAACTTCTTGACGGATTGAATCAACAGTTTGATTATTGCTACATCGATCGCATCGGCCATTCTGATCGTTTTCCGGTGACCGAGAACTGGCATGATCTTGTTCAGGAAGTGATTCATAGCATTGAGAGCCAGGCTGAACAGCCGGTGATTGGCCTTGGCCATTCTCTTGGAGGTGTATTAAGTCTGCTTGCTGCTATTGAACGGCCGGAGTTGTTCAGGCAGGTGATTATGCTTGATTCACCCTTACTGGGGCCTGTTAAATCTTCGGTTATTCGGCTGGCGAAATCGATGGGATTTATTGATAGAATTACGCCGGCATTTCAAACCAAAGGCCGCCGCCAGTATTGGCAAAACGAGGAGCAGTTACTGAAATACCTCAAGGAACGTCCCTTGTTTAATGGCTTTGATCCTGACTGTCTGCAGGATTATATTGATTATGGACTTGAGAAAGGCCCTCAGGGCTTTCAACTCCGCTTCGATCGACACATAGAATATTTGATTTATCGAACATTGCCTCATAAACTTAGTCAGTATCAAGGACGTCTGTCGATACCCTCAGCAGTCATTTACGGCAACCGCTCGACGGTTGTTGATAAAATGGATTTAATTTACATGAAAAAAAAATTCGGGATAAGGGCATTTGAAATTTCAGGTACGCATATGTTCCCTTTTGAAAATCCCAAGGCCAGTGTTGAAGCCGTAATTTCAGCAATAGAAAGCCTGAACAGGGCATAGCAAGGAGATGCAGAAACATGAACACCATATTGCTTATTTTGGGTCTTATATATGGCTATTATCTAGTCTATCGGCAGGCAAATTCCATCGTCTGGTTAATCAGCGTTAGTTTATTCAGCGCGCTATGTTTTAAATACGGCCAGCCGGGCTGGTTTACGATGACGGTACTTTCCATCATTTTTGCTGTGTCAGTATTGATGGCGGTCAAACCGCTCAGAAGGCTGCTCATTTCCAGATTGTTGTTCAAACAGGTTGCCAAGGCCATGCCAAAAATGTCTTCTACCGAGCGTGAGGCACTCGAGGCCGGCACTGTGAGCTGGGAAGGCGATTTATTTTCTGGCGATCCTGATTTCCGAGCGCTCTGCAACAGCCCGAGCGTTCATTTGACCGACAAAGAACAGGCCTTCATGAATGGTCCGCTTCTTGAACTTTGCCGAATGATTGATGATTGGCAAATCACTCACGAACTGGCTGATATGCCGGAAGAAATGTGGACGTTTATCAAAAAGCATAAATTCCTTGGGATGATTATTCCTGAGTCCTTTGGCGGACTTGGATTTTCTGCAACAGCCCAGATGATTATTCTTGTGAAGTTATACGGCCGTTCAGTCACTGTTGCGACCTCAGTATCTGTCCCTAATTCGCTTGGTCCCGGCGAGCTGCTGCTGAAATATGGAACGGAAGAACAAAAAAATTATTATCTGCCAAGGCTTGCCAATGGTGAAGAGGTTCCTTGTTTTGCCTTGACAGGGCCTAATGCAGGCTCAGACGCAGCCTCGATTCCTGACACGGGTATTGTCTGTAAAAAAATGGTTGACGGTAAAGAAGTCGTTGGAATAAAACTGAACTGGGATAAACGTTATATTACGCTGGCTCCGGTTGCATCGCTCATTGGTCTTGCATTCCGGCTGTTTGATCCGGAGGAAATTCTTGGTCGAGGAACGGATATCGGCATCAGTTGTGCTTTGATTCCGGCTGATACCAAAGGCATCGTCTCCGGTCGACGCCATTTTCCCTTAAACACAGCTTTTTTGAATGGTCCGACGCAAGGTAAGGATGTTTTTATTGGGCTGGATGATTTGATTGGCGGTGAGCCGTTGGCAGGACAGGGCTGGAAAATGTTAATGGAATGCCTGAGCGCCGGACGCGCCATTTCACTTCCATCAAGTGCTTCCGGAGGAGCGCAGTTTGCCGCAATGGTAACGGGAGCTTATGCCAGGGTTCGAAGGCAGTTTAACCAACCGATTGCTCGTTTTGAAGGTATTGAAGAACCTTTAGCCCGTATTGCCGCCAACACCTATATGATTGACGCTGGATTAAGCATGGCGACCGCTGCTATTGATCATGGCGCTAAACCATCGGTGGTCGGCGCCATTTTAAAATATCACTGTACCGAGCGTTCACGTCAGGTTGCAATGGATTCTATGGATGTTCATGGCGGGAAAGGTATTTGTCTGGGGCCTAATAACTATATTGGCCGGGGCTACCAGAGTGCACCGATAGGTATTACTGTAGAGGGAGCTAATATTTTAACCCGGAGCCTGATTATTTTTGGACAGGGAGCGATTCGTTGTCATCCGTATATTTTTAAAGAGATGGAAGCCGTTCGTGAAAATAATCTTAAAGCCTTTGATGCGGCATTTTTTGGACATTCTGCCTTGATAACTTCCGGGCTATTTAAATCTTTACTGTTCTCCTTCACCGACGCGCGCGGAACCAAGGCTCCTGCAAGCCTTGTAAAGCGTTACTATCAGCTTGCCTATCGATATAGTGCCAACCTGTCCTTTATGTCTGATTACTGCATGGCAGTGATGGGTGCCTCGTTAAAACGAAAAGAAAAAATCTCGGCACGTTTAGGTGATATGTTAAGCACGCTCTATCTTGTTTCAGCGGTATTAAAACGATTTTATGAGGATCATGAGCCTGTAGAAGATTTGGATTTGGTAAGATATTGTTGTGATCAGCTGTTTTATGAATGTGAACAGGCAATGTCTGATTTGTTGGATAATATGACGCCGAGAGCCGCAGCCAAACTGCTTAAGCTGATTGTTATGCCATTTGGCCGTACCCGTAAAAAACCTGCCGACAGCTTAGGACATAAACTTGCTAAAATGATGACTGAACCTAATCAAACCCGTGATCGATTAACAAGATATGTCTTTAAAGAAGCCGTTGAACTATGCCCGGGCGGTCAACTTGAGCAAAATTTTAATGATCTTTCTGAGGCTGCTCCACTAGAAAAAACGGTGATTAAACTTTTGAAAGAGGGTAAATTGACGGCTCTTGATTTTATGGGGCAAATAAAAGAGGCTGAAAAACTTGGCGCACTTTCCGCTGCAGAAGCTAAAAAAATGCTCGCTATCGAAGAGCAAAGGCAAAAAATGATTGCAGTGGATGATTTTAGTTTTGAAGAACTTGCTCATGTTTCAGTAAAAATAGGCGGAAAATCTTCTACATCTAAATCGAAATCATCGTTATAATATACAAAGCCTGTCCTGATTTGCTTGGACAGGCTTTGATTATCATATTTTTGACTTCAATTAAAACAACCAGTTGCGTGCGATTTGTTCCACTTTTTCGATATTGTTGGGCTTGTCCTTCGCGATACCGAATAATCCCATTTGATGTTTACTCAGGGCCAAGCCTTTGCTTTTTTCTTCGCTAACGTAAGCTTTGATCATTTGCAGACTGTTAATGCAATAGTCTTCATTTTTTTTGAATACGCGATGGTATAAAGACTTATCATTGTATTTTTTAAATAACCCCAGTCCTGAATTCAATTCTTTTTTAGGATTAAAGCCGCTACTGGAGCGAATCATGATGGCCTCGTGACCAAATCGCATACCCGGTGTTTTTTCACCAATTAACATTAAAGCCGTCCATAAATATCCCACTGCTTCTATATCTCTGCCTTGGAGTAATAATGGATCCTCTTTACTTGGCGAGCGATCACGGTGGGTAAGTAATTGCGTTGCAGCATACATGGCAAATTGAACTTTATCCTGTTCACTACCCTCCGTAGGGAATTTATCAACTGTAATCTGGGCTGGTAAACGATGATTATGTCGGCGTCCATCATTGCTTCCAAGTGTTTCAGTATATTGTCCAATACTTTTTGAGTTAGGGTTGTAATCAAAAATTCGTTTGTCGCCCTGATTTAATTCGTCCTCTTTAAGACCCGAAAGAATACTGGTACCTCCAGATTGAATTCTGGCGATGGGATTGCTTTCATAGATCTCTTTTTCTGGCTCAGCTTCGACACCGTCGTTTGCTTCTTTTTTACGAACAATTGTTACTGTTACCGGCGCATCATCAGGAATGATCCTGATTTTAGATAAGGAATTCTGTCTGGATAAGGTTCCTCGCAATGGTTGAACGTCCATGTTGTCTTTTGCGGCAACAGTCTCAGGTAGTTCTTCAATTGAAAGTCCTCGAGATGCTCTTGGTTTTGATTCCATTGATTTCAAGGGGCTGATTTCGACAGACATCGATTCAAGGGCTTTGTTTTCAGCTTCCATCGATTCGGTGGTTTCGTTTTCAACTTCCATCGATTCGGTGGCTTCGTTTTCAACAGGTATTTCTTCGACATCAACATCGAAAATTTGCTCTATTGGACAATGTTCGTAACCTTTTATTTCTTTGTTATATTTTACATATGATCCTAATCCGTCGTCAGCGTTGAAATCATAGCTGTATTGATATTCATACTTATTATTTTCCTGATTGAAGTTATAATAATGTGTCTTTTCATTCAGTTGATCATAGAAATAATGTAATCCAGTCTCCTTATCGTAAGAATATTTATAGTCTTCTCTAAATTCATTACGTTCATCTGACATTGATTCTGCAGGCTCTTCAACACCTTCATTTTTTATTGTTGTGGATTGCGGAATTGCTGGTACTGCTGATATTTTTTCCATCTGATGGTCCAGGTTTGACAGTAACAGAACAGAAGAGGTTTTTATTTTGCTTAAAATACCTTGAAAGATGAGGGTAGGGGATGCACTTCTTATGGATTGCATCAACGGCACAACATCTTCAACAAGAACTTTCTCTTTCTTTTCTGCATGAAGTAAGGCCTCAAGCGTCCTGTAGCTTTTATTTCTTGATAGTTCATAGGGTTCTGTTTGATGCCCGTGAAAAATAATATAAGCTTCACTGAGGGATTCATTCATTTCTGCTTGAGCTAATATTTGATCTCTGACGGCGCTATTATTTTTCAGTTCTTCACTAAGCGCGGCTACAAGCTCGGAAGAATGTTCAGAAAGGGCGTTGGTCAATGATGTGTTAATAAATTCAAGGTAAGCTTGTTGATGGGCTGGGTTATTAATATCAAAGGGTTTGTTCAGGAAGTATAGCTGATGAAGTGCAGCATTGATCTTCATTGCTTCGATTAACCTGATGTCAGCATCAGTCATCATTTGAGCAACTAAGCGCGCAAGTTCTGCGTTGTGCAATTGTTTGACCGATGCTACTCGTTTATTCTCAATAGAAATCATCTTAGCAAGATCCTCGCTGATTCCCAAGGTATCCATTAAATTGTCCTTGTTGGTCTCCTGAACAAGATTCAGCATCGATTCTGGAGTAAATTCCAATATCAGTTGTTTTTTCGAATCATTGGCCTGTTGAAATCCCATAATTAACTGTTGATGGGCTTGTTGATCATAAACAGAAATATCAGATAGTTTTTTGATAAAATGATTCAGTTGCATTTCGTTGTGATTCACGGATATCTCCAAATGCGTTATTTATATGCAAATATTATCATAACGCCGATCAAAGTGAGTTTAATTTGCTCAATATAGATATTCTTTATCATCTCTTTACAATCTTGAAAATAAATTTAAATCGTAATGAGAATTATTTTCTGTAACATTTTGAAATAAATGGGTTAACTATTAACTATCTAGAAAAGCCATGATACAATGACTCAGTTAAAATAATCTTGAATATATATGAGCCAAATTCGACGCGATATAGTGATTACCCTAACTTTAAAACTCAGCTTGCTTATTGTCCTATGGTTCGTTTGTTTTAAAGGTACGCGCGCCACCATCGATATTGAGCAGCAATGGTCGATTGGAAAAAACTCAGAATCCACCGCGACAAGCCCATCAATCCAGAGCGGCATGAGTGACAACATGGATTTTAACAATGACAGACACCCGACAGACCTTGAGTCAGTGAATATCGCTGTTGATAACAATCTTTTTATCATGGCGGTTGAGACTGGTGAAAACGATGTTCAAATGTCCTGAAAATTATATTAACAATTAAGTGAGGTGATACCCGATGATACCTGGCGCAGATGTTGTTGACCTTTCCCGGTTGCAGTTTGCATTGACTGCTTTATACCATTTTCTATTTGTTCCACTGACCCTTGGTTTGTCTTTGTTGCTGGCCATCATGGAAACGGTTTACGTGATGACCGGACGTGATATCTGGAAAAGAATGGTTAAATTCTGGGGAATTTTATTTGGAATTAACTTTGTTCTTGGCGTGGCCACGGGCTTGACCATGGAATTCCAGTTTGGAACTAACTGGGCTTATTATTCCCATTATGTCGGGGATATTTTCGGGGCGCCGCTTGCGATTGAAGGGTTGATGGCTTTTTTCCTTGAAGCCACCTTTGTGGGGCTGTTCTTCTTTGGCTGGAATAAAATATCTAAATTCAAGCACTTGATCTGCACCTGGCTGCTGGCTCTGGGAACCAACCTTTCCGCACTATGGATTTTAATTGCTAACGGTTGGATGCAAAATCCTGTTGGGGCGCGTTTTAATTTTGAAACCATGCGAATGGAAGTGGATAATTTTGCTGATGTGATGTTTAACCCGGTCGCTCAAGCAAAATTTGTACATACCATCAGTGCAGGCTATGTTACTGGTGCAATTTTTGTCCTGGCTATCAGTGCCTGGTATCTTCTTCATGGCAGAAACAAAGGATTTGCAAAACGCTCAATGACGGTCGCAGCTTCCTTTGGTTTGGCATCCGCACTTTCTGTTGTTGTTTTAGGTGACGAAAGCGGTTATGTTGCCAACAATAACCAGAAAATGAAAATTGCCGCAATGGAAGCCATGTGGAACACAGAAAAAGCCCCAGCTGGTCTGACCTTGTTTGGAATTCCTGACGAGAAAGAGCAGACAACAAAATACGCAATAGAAATTCCATATGTTCTCGGTATTATTGCTACGCGATCCTTCAATGAACCGCTGCAGGGCATCAATAATCTTGTTGAAGAAGGGAAGGGGCATATCCGTGAAGGCATGAAAGCTTATGGCGCTTTGGAAGTGTTGAAGAAAGATCCCAAAAATGAAGCAGCTTTAAGTACATTCAAAGAACATGGCCAGTTCCTTGGCTATGGGTTGCTGCTGAAAAAATACACTGAAAAGGTAACGGATGCCAGTGATGAACAAATCCAGAAGGCAGCGAATGATTTGAAACCTCATGTCATGCCCTTATTCTTTTCATTCAGAATCATGGTCGCCTGTGGTTTCTTCTTTATTTTCCTCTTTGCGACAGGGTTTTATCTTTCTATCCGCAGAAAACTTCACAGCAGCCGCTGGTATCTCCATCTGGCATTCTGGGCGCTGCCATTGCCTTGGGTCGCTGCAGAACTGGGTTGGGTTGTTGCCGAGTATGGACGACAACCTTGGGCTGTTCATGGCATTCTGCCAACGTTTATGGGGACGTCCAGTTTGAGTTCAGGGCAGGTGTTGACCTCATTGGCAGGCTTTGTGCTGTTTTATTCTGTGTTGGCCATTGTTGAACTGTATCTGATGTTTAAATATGTTCGCCTTGGGCCTGAAAATACCTTACAACAGGAGGGAAACTGAAATGCCTCTAGATTATGAAACACTAAGAGTGATTTGGTGGATATTACTTGGCGTATTATTAATAGGATTTGCCGTCATGGACGGCTTTGACCTTGGCGTGGCCATGTGGTTGCCTGCCCTTGGTAAATCCGATAATGAACGCAGGATTATTATCAACACCGTCGGGCCGACCTGGGAAGGCAATCAGGTCTGGTTTATTTTAGGAGGCGGCGCGATTTTTGCTGCCTGGCCGCAACTGTATGCACTGTCATTTTCAGGGTTTTATCTGGCCATGCTGGTGGTGTTGCTGAGTCTGATTTTAAGACCTGTTGGTTTTAAATACCGTTCAAAACTTAAAGACAGCAGCTGGAGAACCTTCTGGGATTATGCGCTTTTTATCGGCGGTTTTGTTCCTGCCCTTATTTTTGGCGTGGCCGTTGGAAATGTTTTGCAGGGCGTTCCTTTTCATATTGATGATAACTTGAGGGTATTCTACACCGGAACATTCTTTGGTCTCCTGAATCCTTTTGCACTACTTTGCGGTCTGTTATCTGTTGTCATGCTGGCAATGCATGGCGCCTCATTTTTGAACGTAAAAACAGAAGCGCCTGTTCAGCAAAGGGCAAAATGCGCTTCACGCGTTTGCGCTTTGCTTGTAATGGTTCTTTTCGCTGCCGGCGGTATGTGGTTATATTACAGTATTGACGGTTACAGCCTGACGTCTGTAATGGCTCATGATGGACCATCCAATCCGCTTCATAAAACAGTAGAGCAGGCTGGGATGGCTTGGTTCAGTAATTATCAATCCTATCCAGTTACGATGTTTGTTCCAGCAATCGGGTTTTTGGGCGCGCTAATCGTGCTGTTTTTTGCACGCTTTGCAAAACTGAGCTTTGTTGGTTCTGCACTTTCTGTTGCAGGTATTATTGGTACGGTTGGAATATCCATGTTCCCATTCATTCTGCCTTCTTCGACCTTTCCACAGGAAAGCCTGATGGTTTGGGACAGTTCCTCCAGTCAGTTAACCTTATTTATTATGCTGATAGCAACGGTGTTTTTATTGCCGATTGTTCTTGGCTATACCGCCTGGGTTTACCGCGTATTACGAGGTAAGGTGACTGAAAGTGCTGTATTGTCGAATGACCAATCTTATTAAGGAGCCGAATATGTGGTATTTTTCCTGGATTTTAGGTACCGGTTTAGCTTGTTTCTTCGCCGTATTAAATGCGATGTGGTACGAGCTTAAATATGAAACCGGTCTTGAAGAAGAATAGGCTGTATTTTGATGAGTACGGCCAGGACATTCCCTCAAATTGAAGAGGCTCGGCGTTTGAGCGCCGAGGCTTTCCGTTTTTTAAAAAAAATAGAGAAAGATGAACTGGAGTCCGATGACGACTCTGGCCATATGGGAAGGGCGCTTCAGCTTGTTTTGCAGTATCGGCTTGATACTCAGGACATGCTGCTGAAACTGCTTCATATTGAGCGAATGGTTTTAAGTCGGTTGGGAATTGAACCGATGGCCGGCTCATCCTTAAATATCGAGCGCATTAGTTATGCATTGGGTAAAGAAGATTTAAAATCGCTTTTGTATAATTTATCGCAGTTGGTTGACCGGTTGTTGAAAGTAACCCAGGTACAGCGCCGCAACCTTGATTTTTATCAGACACATCAAAAAATTCTATCCCAACATGCCGGTAAACACCCCAAATATATTCATGATTTAAATCATGCTTATCAAAAACAAAGAGAATCGTTAGAACAGGTCAAGTCGTTGGAATGCGAATTGCAGTATTTAGAAAAACATGAGGCCAAAGGTCCGGTGCTGGATCATATTGCAGCCCTTGAAGGGCCAATCAACAAATTTTATCAGGCAACATTGAATGGCCTTGAGTATGCGTTCAGTCTTTATCACCTTATGGAAAAGAAATACTGCGTTATTGAAACGATTTTACATACTGTTAAACGTGCAGAAAAACTGCTTCACCAGATCGAAGCCAAGCAGAACCTTCAACAGCATCAGCCAGCGCCAACTCCACAGGAGACACTTGAAGAAAGGGCAAGGAAAAAGAGATTGAGGCCTTTCTTTTCAGGGTTATAATCATTAAATGACCTATATTTTATGCATTTTTGATAAAAGCAGCACGTACGACATCACTTAAGTTAAGACCATTTTCTTCGCCTACGTCCCGCGGCTTGTCCGCGGGATCCATGAATCTTTCTACATCGCTGGATCCCGCGGACAAGCCGCGGGACGTAGGCTCTCTTAACTTAATGGTAGTGTCCAATATGGTAAGGTGATTCGTAGTTGGAGTTTTTATTATCAATACCAGCACTTTATTCCGGAAGATAGGCTTCAACAGTTATTTTTGATTTGTATGGAATTCAATTGGCCACAGCAACACTGGCCACCTATAAGACGTGAGGAGTTACACTTTCCTAATAATAATTTTATTAGCTTCACCATGCTTTTAATCTATACTTTAAACATAACGGTTAGGTGCTGAGAAATGCATAGAGAAAAGCTTATATTACATGGTGGATTACTATTATCATTTGTCTTGATTGTATTTGGTACAACCGTTCTTATCGGCTGGCATTTTGATATCGTATGGTTATTGCAATACAAGACAAACACCATTGCTATGGTTTATAACACAGCGCTTTCCTTTGTATTATATGGTGTTGCACTCATCCTGATATTACTAAATAAAAAGCAGGCGGGGTTTTTCATCACATTAGTGACCGTGATTCTTTCTATTTTGGTATTATCCCAATACCTTTTTAATTTGAACTTGAATGTTGATAATCTTTTCATAACGCATTATGTAAATGCGGCTAATTTTTATCCGGGCCGAATGGCGCCCAATACCACGGTTTCATTTATTTTGGCAGGGATTGCCATTCTATTAATATCAAGGCAGGAAATAACCTTTAGCATGGCCGTAACGGCCTCGTTATTGGCTATTACTCTGGGTTTTATGTCGTTGTTGTTTGTTAGCGGTTACTTTACATCAGTTCAGGATGCCTATATTTGGAGTAAATATACCCCAATGGCGCTAAATACGGCCATTGGCTTTGTTTTGCTGTCATTGGTGCTGTTTCTTACACTTTTTCATACCTTCAAACAAAAAAAATTATCGGTATGGCAGGCCATGCCTTTGTCTGTTGGACTATCCATGTTTTTTATTAATAGTCTGCTGGCGTTGGCCGTCTTGAATCAGCAAAAATTGAATCATATTCAGTCTGTTATTCCGCTGATTATTCTGGTTTTAGGAACAATATTTACCTTGCTGTTCAGTCTGATGTTCCATTATTTTCAAAGCACACGACGATTCGCCGCAAATGAAAAAAACTTAAGGGCATTAACAGAGGCAACGCTGGAAGCAACCAATGATGGGATTATTGCCTGGAATGCTAATGGGGTGATTGTGAACTATAACCAGAAGTTTTTATATATATGGAATTTAAACGCCGATGAACTAGCCAATATAACCATATATGAATTGCTGGAGAAAATGGCAGCGAAAGTTGATAATCAGTCTGATTTTATCCACTCTATGAAAACGTTAATGCGTCCTACTCAAGAAAGCAATCAATTATTATTGCATCTAAGCGATAAACGATATATCAATGTTTCCATGCAAACTAAAAAAGACAGGCAACTTCCATATATACTGGTTCTTAGTTTTCACGATGTGAGCATAGCAAAAACACTTGAAAATGAAATGATCCATCGAAATACCCATGATTCCCTCACTGGCCTGCCAAATAAATCATTTCTCATCGATTTATTAAAAAATAATATTCGCGATGCCAGGCGAAATAACTTTTCTGTAGGAGTTTTTCTGATTGATGTGAATCGGTTTACCCATATTAACGATCTGTTTGGTCGAAGTAGCGGCGATCGCATGATTAGTATGATTGCGGACAGATTGAATGGAGCCCTTGAATCATATGGAACTTTGTGTCGATTGGGCGGTGACGAATTTTTACTGATTGCTCCTTTAAGAAAGAAAATAGATGGTGATAATATTGTTAAAAAAGTTGTTTCTGCTATGAAAGCTTGTTTTAATTTTCAAGGCAAGCAATTGACCGTCTCCTGCAGCATTGGGATTGCCGTTGCACCTGCAGATAGTTCAAGTGCCGAAGATTTGCTGCGCTTTGCCGATATCGCCATGATTCGGGCCAAGCAGTTGGAAAATGGTAATTTTGCTTATTATTCTAATGAGTTAAGCCATTTTACTTACGAAAGAATGCTTCTTGAAAATGAGCTCTATATCGCGCTTGAGGAAAAGCAGTTTGAAATATATTTCCAACCTCTGGTTGATTTGTCAAACCAAAAAACGGTTGCTTTTGAAGCGTTGCTGCGCTGGCACAACCCAAGGCACGGGCTTGTTGCTCCCGATAAATTTCTAAGCATCGCTTACGAACTGGGAATGATGGTAGATATTGGGCGTTATGTTTTAAATGAAGTCTGCTCTCAGATTAAAAAATGGATGAAGCAAGGACTGCCCTTAATTACCGTGTCCATTAATGTGACTTCACATCAATTTTTTAATAATCAATTGATAAATGATATTGAAAAGAGTCTTGATCTGTATCAGTTACCGCCCAGCGCACTGGAAATTGAGCTTACGGAACAAACCTTAATAAAGGCGTCTAATGATGTATTTTCTGTTTTGACCTGGCTTAAAAACAAAAAAATTGCCATTGCACTGGATGATTTTGGCACCGGCTATTCAAGTTTAAACTACATAAAAAACTTCCCTCTGGATAAAATAAAAATCGATGCATCATTTACTCGGGATATATTAGTTAACAAGCAAAATAAAGAGCTACTGAAGGCCATTATTCATATGGCCAAAATATTAAAGCTTTCCGTTCTCGCTGAAGGAATAGAAAAACAAGAGCAATTTGAGTTTCTTAAAAAAAATCACTGTGATTATGGGCAGGGCTATTGGTTTGCCAAACCCATGCCTGCCGCCGAGGTTGTTAAATACATGAAACGAATGATTTAATGCCGTAAATGTATCATTCACTCATATTTTCTGTCATGGAATGAAGTTCAAGTTAATGAATGATGTTTAAACAAAGCAATCGTAGTTCAGCCTGATAAGCAAAGTACATCAAGAGCTGGCTTTGGAATCGTGACGCTGCTGTAAATTTGGATTTGATAGGGACATCTTTGGTTTTTTAATTCGGAGTATAGTTCAGAAACCCTTGATGCGCAGCGCATCAAGGGTTTCTCTTTACCAGTTAACTCATAAATATATTGATCAACATTCAGTTTCTAAAGCCTCATCAGGCATCGTAACATTCAGTTCAAGAACGGCATTATCGCCCATTTTTTCTAAATTCACTGTCACCTGATCTTTATTAATCGGGATATATTTAGAAATAACATGCAAAATTTCTTCCTGCAGTTTTGGCAAATAATCCGGCGTGTTACGCTGCGAACGCTCATGTGAAATGATAATTTGCAGTCGCTCTTTTGCTGTTGATGCAGAGGTTTTTTTCTTTCTTAAATATTTAAGAAGACTCATGCTGTAGTTTCCTCCGTGTTTTTACCAAAGATTCGACGAAAAATTCCTTTTTTCTGACAGCTGACAAAACGCATTGGCCGTTCCTCTCCAAGGAAACGGGCGATTGCGTCCTGATAAGCATGGCTCGCATCGCTTTGTTCATCCAAAACAACAGGAGTTCCTGTATTTGAAGCCCTGAGAACTGCCTTCGACTCTGGAATCACCCCAATTAAATCGATGGCCAGAATATCCTGAACATCTTCAACAGAAAGCATCTCGCCAATTTCAACCCGTTGAGGATCGTAGCGGGTAATGATCAAATGTTCTTTGATGGGTTCGCCTTTTTCTTTCGCGCGTTTTGTTTTGCTGGACAAAATGCCTAAGATGCGGTCTGAATCTCGAACAGAGGAAACCTCAGGGTTGGTAATGATCAGGGCGCGATCGGCAAAATACATGGCCATCAGTGCGCCTGCTTCAATGCCTGCAGGAGAATCGCAGATGATATATTCATAATCCTTTGCCAACTCTTCTAAAATCTTTTCTACGCCGTCCTGAGTCAAAGCGTCTTTGTCCCGGGTTTGAGATGCAGGTAAAATGGCGAGATTTTTAACGCGTTTATCGCGTATCAAAGCTTGATTCAACGTGGCGTCGCCATTGATGACGTTGATAAAATCGTAAACAACCCGTCTTTCGCAGCCCATGATGATGTCCAGGTTTCGAAGGCCGATGTCGAAATCGATAACGACAGTATTGTGACCTCTCAATGCGAGACCTGTTGCGATGGCTGCTGATGAGGTTGTCTTGCCAACGCCGCCTTTACCTGATGTTACGACTATGATTTCAGCCACAGTTGTTCCTTCCTATATATTGTTTTTATTAGAACCAGTTTACACTTAGCGACCGGTTAAATTCAAGAGTATTTACCAGCCTTTTATCAATTTTAATTTTATTGATCTAAATTATTTTATTGTGATCTGTTTATTAACATATAGATTTCCTGTATACTGTGCTGTTAATTTAACCGATGGAGTAATTTCTTCATGCCTTTATCGAATTTAACACCTGCCTTAACCTTCGATGACGTCCTGCTTGTTCCCGGTCATTCAACCGTTTTGCCGAAAGATGTCAGCCTTAAAACGCGATTGACGCGCAATATTTCATTAAACATTCCGTTACTCTCTGCCGCAATGGATACAGTTACCGAAGCCAGAATGGCAATTACCATGGCGCAGGAAGGCGGTCTTGGAATTATTCATAAAAATATGAGTATTGAAGCGCAGGCTGCAGAAGTCAGGAAAGTAAAGAAGTTTGAAAGCGGCATGGTCAAAGACCCAACCACGGTTCGTCCTGACATGAGCGTCAAAGAGTTGCTGAATATTATGGAAACGCACAACTACAGCGGTTTTCCTGTCGTGGAAGGTGAAAAGCTGTTAGGCATTGTAACCTCTCGTGATATTCGCTTTGAGACCAATTTGTCTCTACCCGTAGCCGATGTAATGACAAATAAAGAAAATCTGGTCACGGTTAAAGAGGGCGCTTCACATGATGAAATCAGGAGTCTGCTTCACAAACATCGCATTGAAAAACTTTTGGTCGTTAACGATGATTTTCATCTGCGAGGCTTAATTACTGTAAAAGATATTCAGAAAGCTAAAGAAAATCCACAGGCCTGTAAAGATGCATCCGAGCAATTGAGAGTGGGTGCGGCCGTTGGGGTAGGGCCTGAGACACCGAAACGGGTTGAGGCACTGGTTGAAGCAGGCGTTGACCTGATTGTGGTAGATACTGCCCACGGTCATTCTCAGGGCGTGCTTGATCGGGTGAAGTGGATTAAAACACATTACCCGGATGTCCAGGTTGTCGGCGGAAACATTGCAACGGCAGAAGCCGCGCTGGATCTTGAAAAAGCTGGTGCGGATGCCGTTAAAGTGGGCATTGGTCCAGGTTCAATCTGTACAACCCGGATTGTAACGGGGGTAGGCGTTCCTCAAATGACCGCCATTGCAGAGGTGTCCAAAGCGCTTCAAGGCCGTATTCCTTTAATTGCCGATGGGGGCATTCGTTTTTCAGGAGACGTTTGTAAAGCATTGGCCGCAGGTGCTGACACCGTTATGCTGGGTTCCATGTTTGCAGGCTGTGAAGAATCGCCTGGTGAAATTGAACTGTTTCAGGGGCGAACCTATAAAAATTACCGCGGTATGGGTTCCATCGGTGCGATGTCCCAGGGTTCTAGCGACCGTTATTTTCAAGACAGTTCCATGGGGGCTGATAAGCTGGTTCCTGAAGGAATTGAAGGCCGCGTTCCATATAAAGGCATGGCTCAAAATATCATTCATCAGCTGATTGGTGGATTACGTTCCTGCATGGGCTATACGGGTTGCGAGGATGTGTCGCAATTGCATTCCCAGTCACGTTTTGTACAGGTGACCAATGCCGGCATGAAAGAATCCCATGTTCATGATGTAAGCATCACCAAGCAGGCTCCTAACTATCAGATTGACAACTAAGGCGGAACAAAGAATGAAAACAAGCATTAACAGTCATCCGATTATCATTCTTGACTTTGGTTCGCAATACACCCAGCTGATAGCCCGACGTATCCGGGAGCTGGGTGTTTATAGTGAAATCTATCCATACAACATCAGTGAAACGAGATTTAACGAGCTTGCTCCCTGTGGCGTAATCCTTTCTGGCGGCCCGGCAACCGTTACGGCCAAAGAAACACCGCGAGCGCCGTCCTGGATTTTTGAACGCGATATTCCCGTACTGGGCATATGTTATGGTATGCAGACAATGGCAGCGCAACTGGGTGGTCAGGTTGACTGTTCTGCTCAGCGTGAATTCGGCTATGCAGAACTCAGGCTTCATGGCCACAGCATTTTGCTTGATAACATTGAAGACAGTACCAACGAACATGGGCAGGCGCTTCTTGATGTCTGGATGAGCCATGGCGATAAAGTGACCCGTTTACCCGATGGTTTTAAGGTGATTTGCGAGACGGATAATGCGCCTTTTGCCGGAATGGCGAATGAAGAAAAACGCTGGTATGGCCTGCAGTTTCATCCAGAAGTGACCCATACCACCCAAGGTTCCAGAATTCTTGAGCATTTTGTCGTTGATATCTGTCATGCCGACAGAGACTGGACGGCCGGACATATTATCGAAGAGTCTATTCAGGCCGTTAAAGAACAGGTAGGGCAGGATAAGGTCTTGCTGGGTTTGTCCGGCGGCGTTGACTCCTCCGTTGTTGCTGCCTTGCTGCATCAGGCCATTGGCGAACAGCTAACCTGTGTGTTTGTGGATACAGGCCTTTTACGGTTAAACGAAGCCGAACAGGTAATGACCATGTTCAGCAGGCACATGGGAATAAATATTATTCACGTCAATGCTGAGCAACGATTTTTAGATGCACTTAACGGCGTAGACTGTCCTGAAACCAAAAGAAAAATTATTGGCCGGACGTTTATCGAGGTGTTTGACGAACAGGCTGCAGAAATTCAAAATGTGAAATGGTTAGCTCAGGGGACTATCTATCCTGATGTCATTGAATCGGCAGCCATTGAAGGAAATACCGCATCAGCGGTGATTAAATCGCACCATAATGTGGGCGGCCTGCCTGAAAAACTTAACTTAAAGCTTCTTGAACCGATTCGTAAGCTTTTTAAAGATGAAGTCAGGAAAATAGGGCTTGAGCTTGGCTTGCCTTATGATATGGTCTACCGTCATCCATTTCCGGGGCCGGGTCTTGGCGTTCGTATTCTTGGTGAAGTTAAAAAAGAATATGCAGATATTCTCAGACAGGCTGATGCTATTTTTATCGATGAGCTTCATTCTGCTGATCTTTATCATAAGGTCAGCCAGGCTTTTGCCGTCTTTTTGCCGGTAAAATCTGTCGGCGTCATGGGCGATGAGCGGAGATATGAGTATGTTATCTGCTTACGTGCCGTAGAAACGATTGATTTTATGACAGCGCATTGGGCTGAGTTGCCATTTTCATTTCTTGCGAAAGTTTCCAATCGCATTATTAATGAAGTGAATGGCATTTCCCGTGTAACTTATGATATTTCCGGAAAGCCTCCGGCGACAATTGAATGGGAATAAACGATAGTGCATGGATGCATAAAGCGTTTTTGCTGGCTGAACAGGCGGCCATAGATGGCGAGGTTCCGGTTGGCGCAGTAATTGTTGATGAGCATCATCAGTTGATAGGCTCAGGTTCCAATGCCATGATTAGCCAGAACGATCCAACGGCTCACGCCGAAATACTTGCCATTCGTGAAGCCGCACGTAGCAGGGAAAATTATCGCTTAAATGATTGCACCATCTATGTCACTCTTGAACCTTGCCCCATGTGTGCCAGTGCATTAGTTCATGCACGAATAAAGCGGCTTGTTTTTGCCGTCCGTGATTTTAAAACCGGTGCGGCAGGAAGCCTTTGCAATCTGGTTAATCATCCAAAGCTAAATCATAACATTCAGGTAGATGAGGGGTTGATGATGGTTGAGTGCAGGGATTTGCTACAGGTTTTTTTTCAGGGCAAACGATAGCGTAGAGCATGGCCTCGATCACCCTGGTAAATATCAGATTAAAGCATCATGAACATCGATAACTGATGTGCGCCAAAACGCTATGTGAATAAATATGCGTTAAATGCGGACCATCAACCGTATAGCCGGCGGTTAATGAAGTGCCGAGTCCGCTTTTTCCCCAGTCGCTGAATAGGTATCCAACACCAATATCCCAGTTTTTATTGATCAGTGTTTGAATTCCTGCGCCTGCGCTATAAGTGAATGCAACAGCTGTATTTGTATCATACCATGCTGGCGCCAGTGCAGGATTAATGGTGGGTAATGTTTCAAAACCATAGGCCTGATTAAAGGCAACCCCGACTGATGCATTAATAAAAGGCTGAATAAAAAAATCTTTTTCATTGAGAACCATTTTTCCTTTTAGCGATACATGACTATGGTTGGTTCTGTAGAAATAAGTTGAACCTGTATTAATATTGTTGATTAAAAGAGGGCCATTTACGGTGGCTTCACTGGTTCCTCCGAATGAAATACCGAACTGGTTATATAAGTTGCATGTAAAGGGCCATTGAAGTGCAAAATAAAGCTCCCCGGTTCCCATCAGTTCCGTGCTTTTATTGACATTGTACGTGGCATAGGAGCCGTTATCGAGCAGTGTGGTCTGGTTGTTGCCAGGTCTTGCCCAGCTGGTACCGCCGCTTAAGGTTACAATTTTAGTCCACTCACTGGTATTGTTGCATCCGCCAGGCCCGCCTGCGAAGCCAAACGAGGAGAAGGCTATTCCAGTTGCAATAACAGTAATAGAAAAGGGTTTCATAGGATGTCCTTATCGAATCATTTCTATTATTAAACGATTTTTTAATGCGAAAGGTCAATATGATTTTTCGAGCCGTCAAAAATCTGAGAAGCCTTTGCCGATGCCAGCAATCCATTGGTGGTTTTTGCTGGAAGATGAAACTACAGGGCTTAAACAATATCAATGGCTCTTTGGATATGCTATTCTGCCGCTTTTTTAAGCGCATTGAGGAGTATTGATGAGTAAACGCCGCCGACCAAAATTACCAGCAGGATTATTTGAAGCCCAAATTGAAAGCTTAAGTCATGAAGGCCGAGGCATTGCGCGCATTGAAGGAAAAACGACATTTATTCAGGGAGCGCTGGAGGGCGAGCGGGTACAGTTTCAATATACTCAACGGAAAAAAGATTTTGACGAAGGGGTTTGTGTCGAGGTTCTGGAGGCATCAGAGCATAGAGCGGAGCCACCTTGTGAGCATTATGCGCTTTGCGGCGGATGTTCCATGCAACATTTAAAACCGGAACAACAGATTATTTATAAGCAGAATGTACTGCTTGATTTGCTGAAACGTTATGCCAACGTACAGCCAGATGCTGTTCTGGCACCTTTGCAGGATAAAGATATCCATTATAGAAACAAGGCGAGACTAAGTGTTCGCTATGTGATGAAAAAAGAAGCCTGTCTGCTGGGGTTCAGAGAGCGTTTAAACCCTCGTTTTATTACCGACATTCAAGGTTGTAAAGTTCTGAATGCCAAAATTGATCAGGATATTTTACCCTTGCGCAGTCTGTTAGATAGTTTTGAAGACCGCCAGTCCATTGCTCAGATAGAATTGGCTGCAGGCGATACTGAACAGGCCTTGATTTTCAGAAATATGAATCCGCTCTCCCCACATGATGAAACGCTTTTAAAACAGTTTGGCGAGAAGCATCAATATAAAATCTTTTTACAGCCCGGCTCTGAGGATTCTGTATATCTTTTTTATCCTGAACAGGGTGAGTTCCTGTCCTATGAATTACCTGCTCATCAGTTGAAATATGAGTTTCATCCAACCGATTTCACTCAGGTTAATGCAGCAATTAACCGAAGAATGATTGACATGGCAATTGATATGATGGAATTGTCGGATGAAGATAGGGTTCTTGACCTTTTCTGTGGATTGGGAAATTTCTCTCTGGCGCTGGCTCGTTATGCAGGAAAGGTGATGGGGGTTGAAGGTTCAGAACGGATGGTTCAACGTGCCAATCATAATGCCCGTCTGAATGGTTTGGGAAATGTTCTGTTTCGAGCAGAAAACCTGGAAGATTCGGAAGCTGTATTACGATCATTTCAAGGCAGCTATAATAAATTATTGATTGATCCTCCTCGTTCGGGAGCATTTGAAATTGTAAAAGCAATGGATAAGATGATGCCCGAACGAATTGTTTATGTCTCCTGTAACCCGGTTACTTTAGCCAGAGACTGTGATATTCTTGTCAACCAGCACCAATATAAACTTAAGGCAGCCGGCGTGATGGATATGTTTCCTCATACTGCGCATGTTGAGTCAATTGCCTTATTTGTCAGGGAATAGTTATGGTAAAAGTCAAAGAAAGCAGCCCTTCGATTGAAGACGGGCAGATTGATATTGAGAAATGGGTACAGTATCTCGGTAGCAAAGGCTATTTTGATGATTTAACGTCCATACGCAATGCCTGTGCCTTAAGCCAGCTTGCCGGCCAGGAACAGGCAACGGATACTGGCCAGTCCTGTTTGAGTCAGGGGCTGGTTATGGCCGATATTCTTTCTGATCTGGAAGTGGATCAGGAAACGATTGTTGCTGCCATTATTTACGAAACTGTTCATTATGCCGATTTAAGCATTGAAAATGTCGAAGAGCAACTCGGCGAAAGTATCGCCAGACTTATTAGCGGCGTAGAAAAAATGAATGCCCTGCAGGGCATGGAAAAACTGGGTTCTGTACCTCAATCCAAACATCAGATCGACAACATCCGGAAAATGCTGCTGGCCATGGTCGATGATGTCAGGGTGGTATTAATCAAACTTGCCGAACGGCTTTGCATATTGAGATCCCTGGCTCCCATGCCGGAAGGCATCCGGCATCAGGTTGCAACGGAGGCTATGGATATCTATGCGCCGCTGGCTAACCGTCTTGGAATTGGTGCCATTAAATGGGAAATGGAAGACCTGGCATTCCGCTACCTTGAACCTGAAAAATACAAAGAAATTGCTAAAGGCCTGAATTCGAGGCGTATAGAAAGGGATAAATTTGTTAATCATATCGTCGATACATTAAATGAAAAAATTGGCGAAAGCGTTGATGGACATTATGCAGTTTACGGACGTTCTAAGCATATTCACAGTATTTACCGCAAAATGCAGCGCAAAAAAGTTCCGCTTGAAGAGATTTACGATGCCACAGCGGTTCGTGTACTGGTGGATACAAAACCCCAGTGCTATGAAGTTTTAGGCATCGTTCACTCGCTGTGGGAGCAAATTCCGGCGGAGTATGATGATTATATTATCAATACCAAACCCAACGGTTACCAATCATTACATACAGCGGTGAAAGGCTCGGAAAACAGGGCTTTTGAAGTTCAAATCCGTACGTTCCAAATGCATGAACAGGCTGAAATGGGCGTTGCTGCTCACTGGAAATATAAAGAAGGCGGAGCACAGAAAAAAGCCAGTCATGAACGTAAAATTGAATGGTTGAGAGACGTTCTTGCATGGCACCGTGAAATGTCGGCGCATCAAGGCGCTGCTGAATCGGTTGAAGATGAATTTATCGATGACCGGGTTTATGTATTTACTCCCACCGGTGATGTGTTAGATCTGCAAAAGGGCGTAACACCGCTTGATTTTGCCTATCATGTTCACAGCCAGATTGGCCATCGCTGCAGAGGCGCAAAGGTTAACGGTCAGATTGTACCGCTGACTTATGAGCTTAAAACCGGAGACCGTGTTGAAATTCTGACCGGTAAAGAATCAAGACCCTCAAGGGACTGGATCAATCCGCATCTTAATTACCTGAAAACATCAAGAGCAAAAGCAAAGGTTTCTCATTGGTTCAAAATGCAGGACTTTGACAGAAACGTCAGTGAAGGTCACGAGCTGCTTGATAAAGAATTAAAAGCCCTTGGTATAAAATCCGATGCGCTTCCAGAGGTTGCTTCTGCCTTGAATTTTAAGCTGGTTGATGATTTATACGCAGCTATTGGAAGAGGCGATGTCAAACTCTCGCAGGTCATCAACAGGCTTTCTACCGATGAACAGCACGGCGCTCAAAAACAGCAGCGAACGATTAAGCCTAAAGCCATCCCGGAAGCCTCCGGTGCTGATATTTATATTGAAGGCGTGGGTAAACTTTTAACTTACATTGCACGGTGCTGCAAACCCGTTCCAGGTGACGATATTATTGGCTACATCACCATTGGAAGAGGGGTATCCGTCCACCGTAAAGATTGCTCTAATATTCTTCATGCAACGGAAAGGCAGAAAAAGCGTTTTCTCGACCTGAATTGGGGGGCAAAACCTCAAGAGCATTATGTGGTCGATTTGATGATCAGTGCTTACGACCGGCCAGGACTTCTAAAAGATATCACCTCATTACTCTCAAACGAAAAAGCCCATGTCTATTCAATGGATACTAAAATCAGCAAAGAAGATAATACGGCGCTGATCTCGTTATCGGTTGAAGTTGACGGGATTGATAATTTATCAAGATTATTAAATAAATTATCCAACGTTCCCAATGTCCTTGAGGCCAGAAGAGTGATTTAACGACCTTCGTCAAGAGCACACTGCCATTAAGTTAAGAGCATTTTCTTCGCCTACGTCCCGCGGCTTGTCCGCGGGATCCATGAATCTNTCTACATCGCTGGATCCCGCGGACAAGCCGCGGGACGTAGGCTCCCTTAACTTTATGGCAGTGCGTCAAGAGCAAAGCGAAAAAACCGCTGAATGTGCTACCGTTCCTGACGAAGGAATTTCCACTCCTCCAGCAATTACATTTTTTATAGGCTGAACGATGAAGATTTTTCAGCGTAGAACCTATTATTTCCGCATGATTGCCTCTAATATGCCCACTGAAATAATATTGTAATCAGGCTTGTCATTTTCTGGTGCGAGGGTTTATACTGTTATAAACAATAATCATAAAAAAGGGTCAAATTGAATCCTCAAAACGCCACGACACCATCCAGGCTGCAGGCATACAGCATATTCTTTTTAGCTACGTTTTTTTACCTGTATGAGTTTATTTTACAAGTCGCGCCTTCTGTGATGGCCGAGCCGATGATGAAAGCTTTTGATATTAGCGCAGAAGGTCTTGGGGTGATTTCCGGGTTTTATTTTTCATCATACGCCCCCATGCAGTTACCGGCCGGCCTGTTGTTTGATCGTTATGGGCCCAGAAAATTAATGACGATAGCGATTGTCGTCTGCGTCATTGGAACATTGTTTTTTGCTGCCACCAGCCATATTGCTTCAGCATCGTTTGGCCGTTTTCTTATTGGCTTTGGTTCGGCTTTTTCTTTTATCGGCGTTTTGGTTCTGATTTCACGCTGGTTTCCGCCGGCATCTTTTGCAATGATGGCCGGAATTGCACAAATGATGAGTTCTGTCGGTGCTGTTTCCGGTCAGGTACCGCTGGCAAAACTTGTTGAAGTTGCTGGCTGGCGTAACGCAAACTATATTCTTGCCGCGGTGGGCTTAATTCTGGCAGCCCTGCTTTGGACGGTTATTCGCGACCATCCGGGTCAGAAAAGCCAACAGGCTATTCCACGCTCAATAAAAGAAGAACTGCACCGTCTGGTGCGTGTTTGCGGAAGACGCTGCACATGGATTATTGGCCTCTATGCCTTTTCAATATGGATGCCGATAGTTGTCTTTGCCGGGTTATGGGGCGTATCCTATCTTCAAGTTAAATTTAACACAAGCGTTGTGATTGCATCCAGTTTATGCAGCATGGTATGGGTGGGAATTGGCGTTGGAAGTCCATTGCTGGGCTGGCTCAGTGATCGTTTTTCGACCCGGAAACTGTTTTTGACGCTTGGTGCAGGCTGTTCTTTACTGGCCTCGGTGATATTGATTTATCATTCAAACCTGTCCTTGTTTTCAGCATACTGTCTCTTGTTTCTGTTTGGCCTGGGGGCTGGCGGACAGGCCTTAAGTTTTGCGGTTATCAGTGATAATAATGCTCGGCAGGACGTAGGTACTGCCTCTGGATTTAACAATCTTTCGGTTTTGCTGGGCGGAGCAATTTTTCAGCCGGTGGTGGGTTTTCTTCTGCATGATGACGATATGCCGGCCAAGATTGTGAATGGTATCCATATTTATCCATTAAATGCATACCAGCTGGCGCTGATGATTATTCCGATTTCTTATCTCTGCTGCTTGTTGGTCAGTGTCTTTCTTCTCAAAGAATCCTATCCAAAGCATCGCCTTCATCCTGAGCAATAATATAATATAGCCAATTAACTCAGCTATCCTTTCTGCTCATGAGATAATTCCTGAGCAGAGGAGGGAAGGCGACAACGCTGATGAAAATAACGGAAAATACCAGCGAAATAAATAATTCTCTATGATTAAAATTATCTGGCAACAGCAGCACCATAATTGCAGAAACGGCCCCTCTTAATCCGCCAAGCGCTAAGACGTTTTGATTAAAGAAGCTAAGCGGCTGTTTTAATACCCGCATCACCGGAGATGTTAAGTAAATCATAAACGGCCTGGCTACAAGCAGTATGAAAACAATGGGCAGGATGTAGATGGTGTCGTGAGGGAACGGATAAAATCCAAGCGATAGTCCAAGCAGCATGAATAAAATACTGTCAACTAAGGTTGAACTGAAACACCATATTTCATCAAAGCGCTGAAGTTCTTTTTTACTGCTGCTATTTTCGGTTTTGGTCATGGCAATGGCTGCAAATAAACAGGTGATGACGCCGGAGAGCTTAAAAAAATGTTCTGCAATAACAAAAGACAGCAGGGCAAGGGCAATACTGACATTCACCTCGACAAATTCTTTTTCTTTCCAGCTGTTCAAAAGCTTCCCAGTAAGCCAGCCCAGCACGATCCCTAAAGGAATTGCACCGGCCATCGCCCAGATGAATTTCATCAGATGCATGGTTGGATATAAGGTTTCGCCTTTAAATAAACTGATCAGTACGCCATAAATAACCAAAACAGATGCATCATTAAAAATCGATTCGCCTTCAATCAATATTTTCAATTTGGGACTGATTTTAAATTCATTTAAAATGGTAAAGATTGCCACCGGATCAGTTGCTGATATCAGAACCCCGAGAACCAGTCCATCATACCAGCTGAATCCAAATATCTTATTTAACAGGAAGGCTACAAACAACATTTGCAAGCCAACGCCAATGGTTACAAGAAACAAAATGGGCAACATGCTGGCTTCCAGACGAACCGCGGACACCTTTCTTCCAGAATTAAAAATTAATAGCGGAATAATCGTGTAAAGCAACAGATTCGCAGGCAACTCCATTTGATGAGCCTGCGGATAAACATGGGCAATAACGGTTCCAGCCAGAACGCTGATTAATAATATCCAGCTTTCATAAGGCATGCCGGATCGGCGTGAGAAGTGTTTTATTGCAGCAAAAAATATATAGATTGCACTGATTGCGAAAACTGCCCAGGCAATTTTGTCTGTATTCATTTGGCTTCCTGCCCGATAATTTTTTTGACTTTAGCCTTAAACTGATGGAGAGTCAAACTATACTGGTGAGCTTTCAAAATGCGAGTTTTAGTGTCTTTATTTTGAAACATATCGAACAAGTCGTCAAAATACGTGGGTTTGGTGATTAACTCTTTGTATTTAAAATAAAAAATTTGATTTGACCGCAGTTGTCTGGTTGCCGTAATAAAAAGCAACCTGCCTTGAAAATATCAGAAAAGCTATGGTAAAATCGCCCACCGTGTATTCATCGAAGAAATTATTATCGAGATTTATTATGATAAATGAACAATCTATCGCGGCCAGTTCATCATCTGAGCCAGGGCAATCATTTACAGGTCAAGACCCTTTTGAAGTGCTTCCATATAACATCTCGCAACTTCCATTTGACATCTTGCAATTAATAATGGATCTGCTACCCATTCATAGTCAAGGACCTTTTAAAGCCGCAGTTGGAACCAATGGAGTAGACTTAAAAACAACAAAGGATAAATTAAAAGCAATAATAAGTCAAAATGAGCCAACTCCAGCCGATCTTAAAAATGCTCAACGCTTAATCACCAGAGCACGAGAGCTTTTAATGGAAGGTACAGCCTTAGATGAAACTTTGGGTTTGTCAAAGTTGAAAAAGTTCGAGGAGTATTACTCAGGAGACGGTGCGATCAAGATAGCGGGATATGAAGTTTTCCCTAACGCTGATAGTGAGACAGGGTTTTTAAAATCGCTGCTGTTATTAATGTTGAGCTGTTATGTTTTTTTTAAGCTGCTAGGATTTGTGCTTAGTTTTTTTGTTAATGAGGCAGAAGGTGTTGCATTTGGACTGTGTTTGGTTTCGGCAATACCTTTGACTTTTTTGTTAAAAGACTACATGTTGAAGTGTGAATGGAAAAATTTGTTGAACCATTATCGCGAGTTGTTCACTGATGATGAAGTGTCAGATCTTAGCCAGTCAGATGGGTTAGTGGATAGTATTAACCAAAAATATAGCCAGTTTTCGCCTGAAACAACCCCAACAATACAGAATAGGGATCAATTAGAGGAACAAACATCTCTGGTTTGCGGTTTTTCCAGTTTTTTTTATCGCCATCAGTCATCATCACCGGATTCAGTTGATAACAATCAAAATGATACAATGCCATCTGCCGTGGTTAAACCATAAAAAATTGATAATAAACCGTCAAAATACGTGGATTTGTGGATTAACCGTTTGTATTTAAAATAAAAAATTTGGTTTAACCACGGTTGCCGAAAGAGAAAACCTTGATGCGCTGCGCTTATCAAGGTTACACTCGGTTCATTCTGCGTTTGTAGAGTTATATGGAAACTCTCGGATCAATGATGAATGTATATCCTAAAAGATTCATTCATTTTACAGTCCAACTCAGCTGCAGCTAGTTTTTCTTTTCTGGTGAGAGGATCAAGAAACCAGTTGGTAACTTTTAAATGCCCGTCACTGGATACGATATATTCAAACGATTGGAACATGGAACCCAATTCGGGTTTTCCTCTCAGTCGATGGGTGTAAAACTCGCCACGAGCGCCAAAATAATTGCCTTCGTTAACTACAATACCTTCAGCACTCCAGCTGCTTTTGAAATTTACTGCCATATCCTGGTAATTTGATTTGCACTTTTCCCAGTCTACAACGAAGGTTATTTTTTGTCCTTCCAAAACAGCGTTTTGTGCATCGCTAAAGCTCCATACTCTATCACTGGCGTATGTGCCGCTGCTAATGGTGGTTGCTAATGTCAGCAATAAACATCTCTTTAACATATCAAACTCCTGTAATATACCCGTGATCTTCCAAAATGCGAGTTTTAAACTTTTTCTTTTTCGCCCTGCGCCTGATTAAAAAATTCACAAGGGAATAGCCATTACTCGCTTTTAAACAGGCGCAGAACAAAAAATAAAAGCGTCTAAAACTAGCATTTTGAAAGATCACGGGTATAGATAAAAAAAACAGTGGTATTTAGACATAATATTTTAACAAATGCAATATCCGCTTATGCTGAAAGAGTGTCGTTTTATGCTCAGTTGACACTGATTCCAGATGCTCCCGTGCTTTATACCCAATTAACTTCAACGCTATCCTGGCGGAAAAAGCAAGATGATAAAATATAGCATTTTGAAGTATATTAATCGTTGTCGAGCAGTTTTATCTGGGGCTTGGGTATACAGTTTGGGAAGAAGATGCCGCCTCGTTTTTTTCAGCATAAAATCCATGAGGATTAGAAGCAACCTGGCTGACGTCGTTTCTGATTTCCTTGATGCCGCAGTCTTCTGCAATCAGATTATAGATATAATTAAAGCTTAAATTTTTAATAGTAATCTTCTGTTTTCCGTTCTTATCATTAAGATTGTTTGATTCTATCTTTATTGAATGAAGTCTTTTAGCTAGTTGTTTGTATTCCTCTTCAGAAAGAGATACCTGGAAGCTCACTGCATTATCATTGACCGTGATTTTACTGCAGAATTCATTATAGGTCTGAAAAAAATAATGTGTAAGAATAATAAGTCTCTTGTCTTGGTTGCAAGGCGTCGTGCCAGACGTTACGGCATATCCCATTTGTTTTATTTTTGTTAACCGATTAAATTCTCGAGCAGCTTTATTGTTTTTTTTCTTAAAAAAACTTGATGCTTCTTGAAGCAGCCTTTGAGCCTCAGTTAAGTTTTTCGGAACACCCTGGCCTACCTTTTGCATCTGGGCAAGGGAATAATATGAATTAGCAACATTTAATTTTAAGTTCTTACTTTTTTTATTTTTGTTACTTTGAATAAACTGGTTAAAAAGCTCAATAGCCATATAACTTAACGTAGCTTCTTTTTTATAATTTTCCATGCTATCAGTCAGACTATACCAGGCAATACTGCTCCCATTAAAACATAATGATGCCAATCTATAGACAACTTTCTTTGGATGCTTTTTCATCATCTGTAAAGCATAAGCGATAGCCGTATCATCGTCTAAATTGAATTTATCACTGTGACATAACATATAATAATTGGCATCTAAATTACCTTTCATTATTGCTTGTTTTAGAAAAATTTTAGCCAAGGGAATGTTTTTTTCTACCTTCTCACCGTCCATATACATTTGGGCAATTGTTAGTAGAGCTTCTGAGTAGCTTTTCACTATTGCCTGATTAGTAAGAATTTTAGTTTGCGGGTTAAAATGTTTTCGTACATCGTGGGAGATTTCTTTCTCCACCATGTAAAAAAGGGCATTTAAATTACCTTTCATGATTGCCTGTTCTAGAAGTGTTGTGGATTTCGTGATGTCTTTTTCTACACCTTTGCCGTCTCCATATATCACTGCCTTGAATAACATAGCATCTGAATTGCCGTTATTAATCGCATCATCAAGCAATTTTAAACCATCGTTGATGTTATTTTGGGCCAATAACATCTTGGCTTTGTAAAGCATGGCATCCGAATTGCCTTTATTAATCGCATCATCAAGAACTTGAAAAAAGAGTTCCTTTTTTTGATCCCTATACATCATAGCTTGGTAAAGCACGGCATCCGAATTGCCTTTATTAATCGCCATCCTAATATATTCAAAAGATGTTTGTATTTCATTTTGGGACACAAACGCCATAGCTTTGTAAAACATGCCAGCTGAACTGTTTTTATGAATCGCCGTATTAAAAGCTCTATGAGCTAACTCGACATCCTGCTCAGTACCAAGCCCCCATAAATGATGCAATCCCGCATTCACCAGATCAGTAGATAATTCCGTTTGACCTATCTTTTGACGCAGTTCATTAAAAAGTTTTTCTAATTTATCATGTAGCACTTCAGGGTAAGCTCTGGCGATATCAAAAAAATTCTTGCTGTAGTTAAAATTTTCGTCTTTACTTAGAATTTCCCACAATTCAAGAATAATTTCATTATCAAGAATGACTTCATTACCAGGTTTGACTTCATGAATAATAGCGGGTCCTATTTTGAGGGTTGCTTCAACAAGCTCATTAACAATAAAAGAATTTATCAGTAGAATGAATCCGTTGGTCATACACTCAAGCTCGGATTCTAGATTATCATTGCCTTTTAATTGACAAAGCGAAGAGATAATCTGAATAAACATCTTTTCAATATTCTCTTTAAATTTAGGAAGCTCCTCTTCAAGGGAGTGGAGGGTTTTTATGTTCTCTAATAGTTCTTCACAAGCCACTCGGCAACGCACATTTGTCATATTTTCTGCAAACAAATCATGAAGCTTATTCAATAAAAGCTTTGTTACCTTATCTTTATATGAAAGTTGCTCTTCTTTTTTTTCTTCAAATTTTTCAAGTTCATTTGAAATTCTAGTTTCCAACGAAAAATTATGGTCTCTTTGATTAGGTTTTCTGTATTCACTTGCTTCATATTCTTCCTCTGTTAATTCACATAGCAAACGAAAATTCTCTCCAAAATTTTCAGCAATATGCTGTGATGCAGCCCCACCAATATGACCGTCAAATACGCCTATAAATCCGGGTTCTTTACCCAGGGGTAACATAGCGATAGAAATGTCGTCTTTAGAACCATGAATACGGGCGAGAGTGGTCAATTTTGAACATAATTCTTTACCCCACAATTTTTTAGTCTCATTATCGTTTAAAAATTGTTTTAATTTATTTTCATGGCCTACTATAGATTGATTCTCGCCAGCAGCATCAGTAAATCCATCACTGCAGACCAACAGTACAGTGGAATCTATGAACTTAGGATCAATGCCATCATGTAACTCTGTTAAACTGGTGATGTCTATAAAAGAATCAGGGATAATGAACCTACTGAATTCAGACATGTTATCACCAAGCGACCTGGAAACATTTAAATATATTTGAAGATCTCCATTTTCCGATTCTTTGCCAATATGTCCATCTAAGACATCTCCCCCCTCAGTTTTTATTCGGCTGTACTCCCTACTACCATAAGTGGGATTATGAGTAACAGAGTTTAGGCGAACGACTTTTAATACTGAGCGGTCTTTACCAAAAATTACTGCAAATGAGGAAGTATCGCCAAGGGTCGCAGTGACAATGCTGCCTTTTCCGTCATAATAATTCGATGAAGCTGTAGAACCAGTGCGTTCATTTCTTGATTTTAATTGATCATCTATCCGTTTATGTGTAGACCACAGTCGCTCTCCCACCTGCTGAGGACTAAGTTCTAATAATCCTTTTACCTTATTAAAGCCATTTAGATAAACTATAGTATCTTCTTTCTTGGTCTGTTTTCCTTGGTTATTTAAAAAATGCATACAATAGGAAAAATTTCCAAAACTGTCTGCCTTTAGACCTGCATCTTCATCCTTTGGTATGATAATAATATCCTTTTGCTCTTGCTGGGATGTTTGAGTAACTTCCCCCATTCCATCATGGTTTAGCTCTGCCTGAGCAATATTATTGCTGTGTACAGGTTCGCTTGTTGCGACAATAGACGAAGAGGAGGCCGCGACTGAACTTTCATTGTCTGTGAATGTTAAATCCTTGCCTTTGGTAACCTGATGACAGGTTGAGGAATCAAGGTCGTTAGCCGCATCAACATGATCAATTATTTTTGGCATATTATTTCAAGTAAAAGTTAAATTACTGACAATGGTACGGTAAATTAGTACATTATGTCAATAATTGGTTCATTTTGGTATTGCTTCACAAATATATCCATGATCTTTCAAAATGCGAGTAATGGCTATTCCCTTGTGTGTTTTTTAACGAGGCGCAGAGCTGAGTTTTCAGCAAAGCTGCAGAAAACTCATTAATAGAACGGGAACCAATATGGTCTGAAAATAAGATCATTGGTTCGGATGAATTTTGGGCTTTATTTTGAAAAATATTAATCCATGTGGCTTTAAGCCTTGAATTTAGTTTAGAATACGCGGATTTATAGATTAACTGTTTGTATTTAAAATAAAAATTTTGTTTGACTACTGCAGATTCGTTTCTACATAGTGCCTACTTGCTACGTTTGCTATCTCCCAATAAAACCCCAAGAGACGTTCATTTTTTGGGCTTCGAAGATGAACTGGCAGCCTGATTTTCATCATCAATCATTTTTGTTTCACTCCACATTGTTATACAAGCATTAATAGCCTGTTCAACAAAATGATAAATTTTTTGTTTTTTGTTATGTCCTCGTTCTTTTAATCTGGAATCAACGGCCTCATAAGCTTCTTCAATATTACTTTTATCTAATAATTCAGGATATAAACGATATTCCTTAAAAATCATATCTAAATATATTTTACATGTAATTATTTTCTTAAACTGCTCAGGTTGATTAATCAATCTATCTAAAATCTCCTTCGCAACATCGGGGTAACTTCTTCTCAAAAGGACTAAACCAATAGGGCTTATATTAATGTTAGCTACTTTCTTTTCATCTAATATTGGCTTCAGCAATGCATCACGATGATCAGGCGCTGCTTCAAGCAGTGCAATTAAATTGTTGCCTGAGGAAACCAGTTTAGCGTATTTATTTTCATCGTCCAGTAAAGGCTTCAGCAATGCATCGCGATGATCAGGCGCTGCTTTAAACAGTGCGGCCAAATCATTGCCTGAGGAAACCAGTTTAGCGTATTTATTTTTATCGTCCAGTAAAGGCTTCAGCAATGCATCGTGATGATCAGGCGCTGCTTTAAACAGTGCGGCCAAATCATATCTTGTAGTGACCAGCTCATCGTATTTATTTTCATCGTCCAGTAAAGGCTTCAGCAATGCATCGTGATGATCAGGCGCTGCTTCAAGCAGTGCGGCTAAATCATTGCCTGAGGAAACCAGTTTAGCGTATTTATTTTCATCGTCCAGTAAAGGCTTCAGCAATGCATCGTGATGATCAGGCGCTGCTTCAAGCAGTGCGGCTAAATCATTGCCTGAGGAAACCAGTTTAGCGTATTTATTTTCATCGTCCAGTAAAGGCTTCAGCAATGCATCGTGATGCTCAGGCGCTGCTTTAAGCAGTGCAACCAAAACATATCTTGTAGTGACCAGCTCATCGTATTTATTTCTTACATTCAATAGAGGAACAAGCAGATAATCAGCAAGTTCTGGGGACAATTTTCTCAGAATATTAAAATCACTATCATCATTGGGCGCAAAAACTTGTCTCAAAAAGGGGGTAGATGTTATTTTTGAATTTGTTTCGGTGTCATTTAAATTGTAATATTGCTTAATATACTGATATCTTTCATGCATGCTCATTTTTATTAAACGGCCATTAAGCTCTCTAAGATTAAAGATATTATGAATAATTTTAGGATAATTTGATTTTGGATCATTTAAGATCTTTAAAAATTTAACCTCCAATTTTCCTTGGCTTTTTTTATTAAATTCAACATATTGATCTAGTTCTGTTGCCTGAATAGCTTTCAACTGTAACCTACACTCATTATGTAACTGTTCCCATCCACAGAAGACATTACCTAATAAGTCAAGGCAAAGGTATAAGCAGGCTAGCTTATACGGTTTTTCTTTTGAAATTGATTCAGGAACATTATTTTGAATAAACTCCATTAACTCTCGATTCTTTCGGCTATGCCTTAGTGTCCCAGGAAGAGTGAATCCTATATTTCCCGTTTCTTTTCCACCCTTACTTTTTAGTAGATTAACAATTTCCTCATTATTTCCTTGAAGTGCCCAATCCATGGCATTAACATTACCGTCACCTGCTTTATTAATATCTGCCTTTTTATCGAGCAATAGACTTACTATTTCAATATCTTGATTAATGACTGCATTGATTAATGCGGTATTGCCATAACGATCAAGCACATTTACATCGATTTGATTTAATAGTTGCATTAACACGTTGTGATGGAAAGGTGATTTGGCTGAAAATGCCCATTGTAATAATACTGGTTTGTGAGCCTCTGGAATGTTTTTCACAATTTCTACATTACAAGGTTGAGCTAATTTATTTTGTTGCAATTCTTTAAATTTTTCCATTCCCTTTTTAATTAAAGGAACAATTTCATCGATTGTATGTCCCTTAAATACTTTAGGGTTTTCCAGCAAACAACAGCAAAATCCATTTTGTAATAAAACTAGATTTAAAATAATGAGCCAACTACGGCTATTTGCATCTGGCAAGGCATGAATTAAATTGCCATCCTTTATAAATTGCGCAATAGTAGCCAGCCGTGAATTATCTTTTTCAAAAACACTCAAGTTACTGTTATTTATTTCTGTAATTTTTGTTTCATAATTGTAAAAAGCCCATTTCAGAGCAGATTTAAAATGTTGCTCACTATCAACGGTCAGCACCTCTAATTTACGTTCTCCACGCATTTTACATTTATCATCATCTAACACGAGATGTGCAATACCAAAAATGTCTTTCCAACCTTTTTCATTATTTGCTTCGCTCAGCTCAAAACTATATCTCAAGGGAAGCGTTGTAATTGTTCCTTTTTTCACATAAGGCCAAACTCCGGACGTTCTCATATCAACCTTTGTTAAACATGCTCGGTGCAGGTCAAGAACCGTGTCTATAACCGTGTCTATAACCACAGGCTTTTCAACCAGATCAAGCATATAAGCAAAAGCTCTTAAAAAACCATTGATACTGCCTGGCTCTTGCATTTCCTTTTTTATCCAGCCGTTTTTTTGTGAATCCAGTGCGGTGTATAATCGCCAAACATCATCAGTGTTAATTTTTAATCTTTCAGCAATTGTGAAAACAATTTTCCCCAGATCCTCGGTTAATATGTCTGAATTTTCTAACGGTTCACTACTGGAGCTACTGGAGCTACTGGAGCTACTGGAGCTAACAAGAGCTTCGAACTTTTTTAATATTTCAAACATATAATTACTTAATAGCCGTTATCGAGTATGTAAAATTATAGAGCACCTCTTTTTTGGGGTCAATAGGTTTGCTGGGTGAGTTAATTTTGGGCATTTAAAAAATCTAACTGTCAATGTAAATTTCAAGGTTCCATCAACAGCTGGTAAAAGAATCGTGTTCTTTCGGCAAGAAATAAAAACAATTATGTTTCATAAGCCTATTGATTTTCAAATGGCAATTGGCTAACCTTTTCGCCCTCAAAAGAGCCAGGTTTTCAAATCATGTCAGAAAAAGAATTGCCGAAGGTCACAGAAAAATCGCATGAAGAGATTAAAGATATCCTTCAAGCCATTCAGACCTCCAATCTCCCTGAAAACATCAAGCCTTTTGTTACGGGCTGTGTTCGCCTGGCCTGCTGGATTCCTGAAAAGCTCAAAGAAAATAAAATCACCATTGCGAACTTAAAACGGCTTGTCTTTAGTCAAGGGGATAAGAAGACCAGAAAACCAAAAGAGCCTTCAGAAATAAAATCACCACCTGAAGCTCTGCCCAAATACTGCCTTGAAACAAACGATAGTCCAGAAGCACCACAAAAGCCCAAAGGCCATGGCCGATTGCCGCATACCGTTTATACCGATGCCAATGAATATCAGGTTCAACATCATTTAAAGCCCGGCGAGCCCTGTCCGCTTGCATGTGGCGGCAAGCTCTATCGACTGGAGCCGGGGATTCTCGTTAACATCAAAGGCCAGTCACTGGCCTCGGTTGATAAGTATTGGCTCGAAAAACTCCGTTGCACTCTATGCAATGAAGTATTCAAAGCCAATATCCCTAAAGAAGCCTGTCATGAAAAATACCATCCCAGCTTTAAATCCATGCTAGCCCTTCAGAAATGCCACATGGCCATGCCGTTTCACCGTCAGGAGCATTTTCAATCGCCGCTGGGCTTTCCACTTCCAGCATCTACCCAATGGCAACTGATGGAAGAGCTGGCATCCTCTGCGTTGCTGGTTTTTCCAATCTTAGAGCAGATGGCTGCCGATGCAGAAGTCATTCAAAACGATGACACCGTGCTTCGCATCGTTGGCCTTATCTTTGGTAACCGGCAAAACTCAAATCAAAAAAGAACCGGCATGTTTACCACCGGTATTCTGGCACAAAACGGCGATTATCAAATCGCACTCTTTTATAACAGCCAGCGCCACTCCGGTGAAAACATGGAACAACTGTTAAAGAAGCGGGATAAAAACAAGGGGAAAGTGATTCAGATGTGTGATGCACTAAATCTTAATATTCCCAAGAACCATGAAACCATCGTTTGCCATTGCCTCTCCCATGCCTTCCGGAAATTTGAAGAGCTTGAGCCTTTTTATCCGGAGCAGTGCCAGAGGCTGATGAAATGGCTTTCTGTTCCTTTTAAAAATGATGAATTTTCCAAAGCAGCTGGACATGATGAAAAGAAACGGCTTCTCTATCACCAAAGCCACAGCGAACCGGCCATGCTAAAAGCCAAAGCCTACATGGAAGAGCTTTTATCTTCAAAGCAGATTGAACCCAATGAAGCATTGGGGAAAGCCATACACTATATGCTTAAACGCTGGGAGTCCTTTACCCGCTTTTTACATATTCCCGGCGCACCCATTCATAACAATGATATGGAGCGGGGTTTGAAAATCCCCATCCGTGGCAGAAACAGCTGGTTATTTTATAAAACCGAATACGGCGCAATGGTTGGAGGCGTATTGACCAGTATCATTTATACCTCGGAGCTTGCAGGAATCAATCCTTTTGAATACCTTACCGCACTCCAGGTTTATAAAGAACAGATTGTTAAAGAACCTCATGCCTGGCTGCCATGGAATTATGAAGAGGCCAAAGCATGCATTGAATCAAAGAAAGCCGCTTAAGCAACAGACAACCAATCTTCCGGTAATCTGGCAAAGGATGGATTCCCCTGAGCCAGTAAAATCAACAGCTCGCTTGAGCGAATAGTAACCGATTCCGTTTGGCTCTCAGGCCACCAGGCAAGCCGGCCTTTGCTGAATCGTTTCTGGCAAAGCCAGAACCCGCTGGCATCGTAGACTAAAATCTTCACGGATGTCCGGCTGCGGTTACTGAAGACAAATACCGAACCGCTAAAGGGATTAGCACCCAGAGCTTTTCGACAAATTGCCTTTAAACCATCAATGCCTTTTCTGAAGACGACCGGCTGAACGGCCAGCAATAAACGATGCTGCGGGGTAATCTGTATCATCATAGCCTCATGAAATCAGAAATAATCTGTGGAATCATGGTCATTGGCAGCGTATGGATTTTAAGGCTTTCGCCTGATGGACGGTTGAGTTCAATGGAGCAGTGTTCTTTACCAGCTTCAGCTACCTCAATAGGTAAAGGGTTCGCTACCTCGATAAATTGAGGCTCGCAAGTCTCTTTTTCAAGCTTTTCTTTGATTTGAAGATGGCTTATCTTCAGACTGTTACAAATGGTTGTTAAAGGATATTGACCGAGAAGTG